>Ga0210409_10000714_pt1 | contig 49370 bp, 41 predicted proteins | sample IncBWH17MmetaG_FD_161649 | JGI IMG/M metagenome (GOLD analysis project Ga0210409, IMG submission 161649) | Forest soil microbial communities from Barre Woods Harvard Forest LTER site, Petersham, Massachusetts, United States - Inc-BW-H-17-M | ecosystem: Environmental > Terrestrial > Soil >... | reverse complement strand
GTAAGCGTGGCGTGAACACCGTCTAGCTCCGCCCGCGCCGGGCGGAAACAATCCGCAGAACGGACACGTGTCAGGTGCCCACTTGCGGAACAGATGGACATCAAAGCCAAGGAGACGCCAGCGGCCGCGGAGCTGAACTGGCGCAATAAGTCCAGAAGGACCTACACGCCGGAGCAACGGTTGGCGATGGTCCGCGAATGCGAGGCGCCGGGCGTGTCGGTTGCCGAGGTGGCCCAGCGCAACCGGGTGAACACGAACCTGCTCTTCAAATGGAAGCGCCAGCACGAGCGCCGACAGCTGCCGGCGCCGAAGCCTTCTGGAGCGCTCGTGCCAGTCACAGTGGTCAGAGAGAGGAAGCGGCGCCTAAAACGAACCACGCGACCTCGAGCCAAGGCTCTGACGCCCGCGGGCGCCATCGAAGTCGAGCTGCCGGGCGCGAGGATCTTCCTGCATGGTGCCGTCTCGGAGGCGAATCTAGCCATTGTCCTGCGAGCGCTGGCACGCCGATGATCGGCTTGCCGACTGGTACACGGATCTGGCCGGGTGCCGGTGCCACGGATATGCGCAAGAGCTTTGACGGCCTGGCCGCACTTGTTCAGACGAAGCTGAACGAGGATGCCTTCTCCGGTCACGTGTTCGTCTTCCGCGGCCGCAAAGGAGACCGCGTGAAGATCCTGTGGTGGTCGGGCGATGGGCTGTGCCTGTTTGCTAAGCGCCTCGAACAAGGCAAGTTCGTGTGGCCGCAAGCAACCACCGGAACGGTATCGCTGACGAGTGCGCAGCTGTCGATGTTGCTCGAAGGAATCGACTGGCGCAGACCTACTCGCACATGGCAGCCGACGATGGCGGTGTAGTGCAAGTTAATGCGTGACAGCGGCGATGCGCGCAAATAAAATCTGCGCTCATGCGCATGGACGAGCTTCCCGATGATGTCGAAACGCTGAAGCGTTTGATCATCGAGAAGGATGCGGACCTGCTTGCCGACCGGCTGCTAATCGAAAAGCTCAAGCTCCAGATCGCGCGTTACAAGCGCATTCAGTTCGGCCGCAGCTCGGAGCACCATGACGAGCGAGTGGCGCAGCTGGAGCTGATCGTCGAAGAACTGGAGGCCGCTCTGCCGCCGAGCGAGCAGCCAGCCCCGACAGCCGACGTCCCGGCCAAAGGCAAGCCGGTCCGCAAGCCTCTTCCGGAACACCTTCCGCGCATTACCGAGGAACATGCTCCGGCCTGCGGCTGCCCGCATTGCGGCGCAGCTCTGCGCCGCATGGGCGAAGACGTCTCCGAGCACCTGGAGTACGTGCCGGACCACTTCAAGGTGATCCGCACCGTGCGACCGAAGATGAGCTGCCCGAAGTGCTCTACCGTGGTCCAGGAGCTGGCGCCGAGGCGCCCGATTCCCAAGTCGATTGCCGGTGCGAGCCTTCTGGCCCACGTGGCGGTGAGTAAGTACCTGGACCATTTACCTCTGTACCGGCAATCGGAGATCTACGCGCGCCAGGGCATCGATCTGGATCGCTCGACGATGGCCGGCTGGATCGGAGCAATCAGCAACCTAGTGGAGCCGCTGGTCGATGCGATCGGCCGCTACGTGACCGCCGGCGCGAAGATCCATGCAGACGACACCCCGGTACCTGTCCTGGATCCCGGCAGCGGCAAGACGAAGACGGGCCGCCTATGGGTCTACGTCCGGGACGATCGGCCGGCGGCGAGCCAAGATCCGCCCGCGGCCTGGTACAGGTACACGAAGACGCGCGAAGGCGCCCATCCGAAGCGGCACTTGGGGCAATTCCAGGGAGCGCTGCAGGCCGATGGCTTCTCCGGCTTCAACATCCTGTACGAGAGCGGCGCCATTCGCGAAGTCGGGTGCTGGGCCCATGCCAGGCGCAAGTTCTACGAATTGCACGAGGCGACCAAATCACCCCTGGCGGCCGAGGCGCTCGATCGGATTCAGGCGCTTTATGCAATCGAGGAGCAAATCCGCGGACGGCCGCCGGACGAACGAAGGGCCGTTCGGCATGCGCGGACTGTCCCGTTGCTGGATCAGCTGCGTGAGTGGCTGGCTGCGACGCTCGCCAAGGTATCGGCCAAGTCCGAGATCGCATCGGCCATCAATTACTCGCTGAAACGCTGGGCAGCGCTGACGCGCTACTGCGACAACGGGCTGCTCGAGATCGACAACAACGCCGCGGAACGTGCGCTGCGGGGTCCGGTGCTATCGCGCAAGAACTTCTTGTTCGCCGGCGCCGACTCTGGTGGCGAACGCGCGGCCGCGATGTACACGCTGCTGGAAACGGCCAAGCTCCAAGGCCTGAATCCGGAAGCCTACCTGCGCCACGTCCTGGAACGGATCGCCGACCACCCGATAAGCCGAATCAACGAGCTCCTGCCCTGGAATCTTGCACCGAACGCCGAGCAGATGGCGGCTTGACCTCACGTGGTCCGGACACCCAAGCATTGAAACCAGAATGATCGCGCAGTTCTTCGACAGACAAGATCCGGGCAATCTGTATAACGGCGCGAAGCTGTCCGATCCAGACGCGCTGCGAAGCACCCTGGAAAGCGTTCGCTATCGCCTCCCATTCTTTGCAGAGCTTATCGGAGAAAACGGCAACTCTTTGCTGCTGGGCATCGGGCCCAAAGAGGGATGCGTTCAGTTCACGGTGTCAGGCGGTGCCGCGCCCTACTTCATGGCCGTCTCGCCGGGGGCGACCGAAGCCGATGGTTACGAAGACTTCTTGATCGGAGATACGGCGACACCCGTGCCTAAACGGTACTGCCTGCCCTATGAAGCCCTCGTCGAAATCGCTGTTGCCTTCCTGACCTCTGGTGAGCGGAGTGCAAGCGTCAGTTGGGAGGCGATATAGGAAAAGCCGGCGCGCCGCAATGCGGCCGTCGCCGGACGCTTACGATTTTGTCTGAATCTCCGTCCGATTTTCGTCTAAGAATCAGTCGGTCCGGAAGTTCTTTGATATCGCTTGGGAGCGGATCGGTAATTCGCCGGCCAATTGCCGCCCCACCACGCGGAAGTTAGATATCGATGCGGGCCTCTACAGCCCCCTGGGACGCCTTCTACGCGATCCGCAAATCGGCCCAGCAATAAGGCGTATAGACCAACCCGAAGAGATTGCCACTCGCAAGGTAGTCCAAGCGAATAGTACGCAAAGCGGAGTCAACTGAGTGCTTCTTGCTAAGCAGGAGTCCAAAGAATTGCATTGCCACGTCTACCGCGAGCTCCTGGCTGACTCTGACCTCGGTGCCGATCACGCCCGCCGCGTGCGCTGTACCCACGAAGGCATCAAGGTACGACACCAGTGTCTCGGGATAAATGGCAAGTGAATGACACGCGTTTACAAAAACCAACGGGCGGACTTCATTCCACACCAGCTTCTTCAAGATGCGCTGCCACGATACGACCCAGCCGATGAACTCCTTTGCCGTAATTATTTCGCGATTTCCAATTCCGAGCCAGGTGTCGGGATCCGCTATGTTTCGCTGCTCCCCATGGCAGTAGAAATACACGAACGGGAGGTCGTGCCCGAGCAGTTCCTTGATCGTCTTCTTGTCTTTGCCCTCGCGGATTTGCGCGTCCGGAAAGGCCGTGCGAAGCGTCGCCCGAAGAGCCTCGATGTGTGCCTCCAACGCTTTCAGATCCACGTCGTACTGAGTCTGAGCGACGACAAAATCAAATGGCCCCGACGCCTGGATCGTCACGACTGGCTTGTCACTCGAAGACAACTGCTCGATCGCGTATCGAAATCCCCAGAAGCCGAACGGACACAAGACATTTTCGCCGTGAGGACCGTGAGGGCACTCGCGGGGCAATCCAGTTATCAAAGGCTCGTTGTTCTTCCATTGCGAAACCAGACGGCACACCTCAGGTCGGTTTGAGTTCAGTGGAATATCGTAGATCAGCGCCCAGGGAAAGACGAAGGCTGATGACGTGGGACGAAGCACTTGGACGACGAAGCCTTCGGGGTTGTCAAGTATCGGCTGAAACATGTGCGTCCGCTGAGCAGGAACTTGCGTATAAAGCGTCCAACCGTGCTGCGCGAGCGCGCGCAGATCCTCCTCGAAATCGGCACGCCGACGACGCTTCGCTGTCGGTGCTCGCTCTGTGAGCGTCGCTCTCAGCTGTCTGATCGTTTCGCCGACAGTCGCCTCTTTGATCTGGAAGGTTTCACCTCGGCCGCTCGCAGACCCTGGATCGGGCGAACGCAAGACAATCTGGTGCAGACCATTGCCGTTCGAGTTCGTCAGCACGCTGATGCGCGGGCGCTCCGGAATGCTTTCGAGATTCGTCAGATCTGCGGAAACGGTGAAATCGGTTTCGAACTTGAAGCCACCGTGCCGCCCCACTGCGGCGATAAGTTGCTGCGATTGAACGAGAACGTTCCTGTAGTAGTAGCCGATGCGGCAGCGCGCGGTACCGGTACTGTCCGGTGCCTTGAGATAAAAGACCAGAAACTTTCCCCCACGAGGCGTGGTCGCTGGACTACCGTCTCCCGCTAAAAAAAAACGCCCTTGGGCGACCGTAGCACCGTCAAGCCCACTTCGGGTTCGGGCGACTGCAAAGTCCGTGCTACTGACCATAACGTCCAAGCTGAGGTCCTTCGGCAGGTCTGGTAATGGTATTGGTTCAGCCACCTGACTCTCGGTAGATCGTCGCCCAATGTCGAGGCGGAGACGGGCAATGCCGCCAGGCTGAAGCGACGACTTTCGATCGAGCCGGCGACCGCTTCTCGCGTCAACCAGCGCCGCGTTGGCGTAGCGTGGCAGGCGTTCCATGGTTGGCTCGAGTTCGCCCGATGATCTAGTTCCCGCCCTCACCCCAAGCTTCGGCCCTGCATTTGAAACCGACGCCAACTCGGGTGCTCGCCGCGAACTCGTCACAGTCCAACTGCCAGACTCGGCGCCGACCGCGTACCGCAGCAACGAATCTATGCCGCGGAGGTTTGGTGCCAGATCCAAGACCCGTCGGACAAGGTCCCTGATGTCACCCGGCCCGCCAACCATCTCCGGTGACCTCCGAACGCTGACGACCTCCTCCAGCATCTTCATAACGTTGACGACGCTGGAGGGGAAATCCTCGGCGAGCCTGTCGCTAGGCCCACGGCGATCACTCAGTAAAGTAATGATGGGGGTAACTGCCGACCTAAGGTCTCTTACACGACTCAGCAACGAGTGAATCTCGTCTGCGCGTTCCTTCAACAGACGATCCTCAAGCTCTCGCAATAGTAGCTCGAGGTCGACCAGGAGTCGTAACAGCTGCTCGAGGGGAGTAGCCATGCCAGAAGCTCTTTGCCGACGGCAACAAAGAACGTCAGTTGCCACTCCCTAGCCAGCCGCTGTTCTTGAAAACAGTGTGGCCAAGAATCATATAGGCGAAAAACCCGAGAAACAGACCGATGCAGTACCAAGCAAATAGTTCTTTGCTATTAAACAGCGCGGTAACCGCCGCACCGCCAATCGCGCCGATTACGCTGGCGATATTGGAAAGAGCGACCGTTTCCCCCTGCCGCCGCAAGGTCCTGTAAGTCACCCAGCCGACTACGACACCGAAGCACAAGGCTCCATAGAGTTCGACACCCATAACGGACTCCTCACAGAAGATTGCAACTCAACGACTTAGCCCGTTCAGCAGAGACGTTCGCCGGAGGATTGGGTAATCAAGAATGACCATATCCTATCGGGACACCGGTAATTAGACGATCTTTCCACCAAAAAAGGTGACTCCGCCGACTAGAGAAGGCGGCGACATCCTCTCAAAACCTGGCGTCGACGATGCGCTGCAGTCTTACATGGCCTCCGGACTCCAAGTATGCGGAGCGGACTACGTCGCGCGACCCATCGTGCCAGATCGCGGTTAGCGCTTTGCCGCGAGGGTCGATTGCTCCATTGATTGCAGTGTCACTGATAGGCTGACTGTTAATGCCTGGGGTCCTAGCAGAACGTCGATCGGGTAGTCCGCGAACCGCCCTGCCTCTCTGCGTCACGTTGTCAGGAGACATGGGATGGGGCGCGAGACTCGCAACAAGAAGCCTGGACGCCGTGCCCCCGGTTCCTACCAGTGTGTTGGAAGTGAATGCTGGGTAATCGACGTTCAAGGTTCTATACGTGCTTTAATCTGGAGTTGAAGAATATGCCAAAATCGCTGATTTTGGGGGGTCTCTGCCTGCTCGCCAGCTGCGCAGCGAACGTCACACACCAACCAGAGACGGCGCAATCAACCGGCATTCGATACTACGAATCAGCGCCTTACCTGATCGTGTACTCGGACGGCAAAGGCGGCTTGCGCTGGCAGATCCGCTACCTTCCCGACCAAAGCCGTGTGATGAGCGCAACGCCGACAGTCATCGGCGGCCGTACCGAGATGACTTTGTTTTTCCAGAATGGCGTGATGTCGAGCGTTAGCGTCGTCGCCGACACCACAGAACTTCCCAAGGCAGTCATAGCTGCCATTACAAGCGCGATTCCACTTCTCGCAGGTGCTGGCCCAGTTCAGGAAGGATTCCCTGCCCCTTATCTTTACAAGATCGTGGTTGAGGGAAGCAGTGTGAGATTCATCGGGGGCCAGGGAAAGACGCATATCCAGGTACCTGTCAGCACCGGGGTTACGCGATGAACGCATCGACCGTAACCTGCTGCTTCGTCGCCTCGGCCTTCTCCGTCGCATTGAGCCTTTCAGGATGCGCCAACCTTACCGTCACGAAGGTGAGCGCGGACAATGACGCGACGACAAAGGGCGTTCGCTACTATCTTCCAAAGCCGTATCTCCAGGTGACCCCGCAGCCTGACGGCACAATAAGCGTCGATGTTATTTTTCTGCCCGACAAGCAGCGCGAGTATGCGATCGATACGTCATCGCATTTCAGTAGCTATACGTTCCAGATTGCTCGGGATGAAAAAGGCCTGTTGACATCGCTTGAGTACAAAGCCAGCACGACGGCCGTAGGCCAGCAGCTTGCAAGCAGCGGCGGAGCTTATGCGGCGCAATCGTATAACATCAAAGCCGCTGGCCTTGTCGCGGTCCAGGCGCAAGTAAACAGCGCGCAGACCTCCTTGGACACTGCGCGCACCAGCGAGGCATCCGCAGAGGCTGCCCTTGCGAGCGACCAGGCGCACGGCGCTTCTGCTGCAACAATAACAAGTGACTACGCTGCTGTCGCCCAAGCCAAGGCGAAAGTTCAGGTTGCAGAGCAGGCGTTGCAGCGGGCGCAGACCGCGAGCCAAGCAGTCAGCACAAGCGTAGCCGCGTCGACGCCAACGACGACAACAGCACCGACAATGGGCAACGCGTTTGGGCAACAGACCTGGAACCCACCAACGATATACAACCTTCCGGACAAGTACCCGCCCGTCTTGTTTGCGATCAATGATAGCGGTAGCGCTGTCAGCCTGACGGCGATTACGTCGGAGATACCCGAAACGACGATGGCCAGTGTTGAAGAACTCCAGAAGGATGTCGACGCCGCGGCACAGCGTACGTTCGAAACAACTACGACCGCGATCGGTCCCCCAACAGTCTTTCCTTCGCAGCAAGACGTTCCCGTCAGCTCGAAGCAGGCCGTCTTCTACTTCGATCGGCCAGTGAATTCGCCACTAACCATCGGAAGCATTGTAGTGACCGACGCGACTCCCCAAGTCGCCACGTCCGTGACGCCAAAAAGCGCCGCGGACGGAAAATCGGTAAGCGTAGACGTTACTGGGCTCTCACCAGGCAAATACATCGTGGTCTTAAAGTTTTCCTTCAAGGCGGATAGTAGTGGTCACGTAATGGCGGGAACCCAACAAGCCAAGTTCACTGTCACGCCGTGAGTTGCAGCGATGACATCCGTTACCTGCTTTGTCGCGGACTTCAATCTTGTCCCGGGCTTTCCCGTGCTGACCGATCTAAGCCTGAAGGGGCGCAGCCTAGCAAGTTATTTCCTGGAGGCGTCTGGAGGCGACGCAATCGACCTCAGGCTGGACTTTTCCAGACGAGGAGCGCTACCGGGGCTCGTCGACTCGAACGGGGTGAACCCCGATCAGCTAATGGACGGCGCGGCGCGGCTGCTTGGAATGGCCGTACCGGGCAGCGCTCCCGTCATTGCCCTCCTGATAGCCGATACCTGTGCGCCTGCGCCCGGACAGTTCGGCTTAATGTTCGATATCGATGGCTACGAAAATACGCTCGGCCCGCGTCAAGGATGCGCGGTCTTCCTGACCGGAATTGCCGCAAAGCTGCAGAACAATGACATGAGCGATCCAACCGCGAAGGAGTTCATCGGCTACATTGCGGCGCACGAGCTCGGGCATGCATTCAATCTTTGGCATGTGGACGACGGATCGATAATGCAACCGCACCCAGATCCGGGAACCATGGGAGCCGTTGGCTTTGACCTGAAGCAATCCGAGTATCTGAAACTCGCACGTGACCCGGCAACCGCGGGATATGTGCTTCCTGGGGTAGGACGTTCGCCATTTGGAGCGCGGGCCTCAGGGTATCCAAGCGGTGGCGATCAACCTTTCGCATCTCCAGCCACCCAAGCAGAAGGGCTCAAACTTCAAATCGGCCTTTCTAATACAAGCTTTTGGCAATTCGAGCCCGTCGATCTCGAGGTGACGTTGTCGATTTCCGATGGGGCGGCAATAAATCGCACGGTAGCGGACGAGATCGATCCGGGATATGAAAGCTTTCAGATTTGGATTGCACCGCCTAACGGCATGAGCTTTTGCTACCGATCCGGCGCTCGCTACTGTCACGGCAACGGGTGGCGCGAAATAGGTCGGGGGAAGTCGTATGCTCGCGATATTTCAATCACGCGACAGTCGATGGGATACACGTTTGCTGCACTGGGCGTGTACCGCGTTCAGGTTTTCTTCGCCACCGGAAAAGGCATTGTCCTGGCATCCAATGTCGTCGAGTGCGAGGTCCGACACGCGGATCCAGAATCGCCTATCTGGCAGATTGCATCTGCGACGCTCGACAACGCCGAAGTTCAGAGCATGCTGCGATTCAAGCGACGACTGCCGTCTGTTGCAGCCTACGCGCAGCTCATGAAATATTTGTCTGGACCGGCCGGAGATTCCACTGCAGCGGCCATACACTATTCATTAGGTAAGGCAATGGTCCTTTGCGGGGGCACCGCTGATGCCGTCCATAAGCGGAGGCTGCGATCGTTGGGAGCATCACATTTGCACAAGGCGGTCGATAGTAAATGCCTTGGGCAACATCGCGAGGGGGTTGCAAGACGCCTAGTTCGAAGATTTCGGCGAGCCCCAGCTAATCAGTGATCGCCTCATCGCATTAACGGAGTTCGCCGACGTGCCGATGTGAGTGTCACCAAGTGTACCTTTAGGCATTAGCCGGTAGGGCGCACGCTTTAGCGCTGTGAGCTAGTCGAACGAGCGCGTCTCGACATGGATCGAATCCTGATGCTTGGCGCATCGCCAAGCAACGAAGATCCTCTTCCGATAAGGGAAGAGTTGGCGCTATTAAAGATCCGACTTCCCATCAGATCAAATGGATTGGCAACGGTTTCTCCAAATTCGACCGCAAACGTCCATGCCGAAGAGTTAACCTCGCTGCTCCAAGACGAAGATTATGACATCCTTCACATTGTCGGTCATGGCACGAGAAAAGCCTACACAGCAGCGGGAGGGCAAAGCGAGGAAAGCGTACCAGTCGAACCTGGGCATTTCGTCAATGTCTTGAAGCAGCGAGTTAATCCCATTCGATTGGTTGTATTGGCCGCATGCTTTTCTGGAGATTGGATTGACGCATTTCTCGAGGTCGCGCACGCGGTGGTTGCGATGCCGGCCGAAACCTACGCCTACTCGGCCCGAGAGTTCTCCATCGGTTTGTATGAAAATCTTTATTCGGGTATGAGTCTAAGCGACGCGGTGTCAAATGGAATCCTCGCGATGCGGAGCGTCGGCGACGCCGAGACGCAGCCTATAGTTCGTACGCGGGGGGAGAGTTCGCCAGAGACGACATATCTGTTCAGAGAGCCAGAGCTGTTCGCACGTTTCAAGACGGAACCGCCGAGTTTTTGGAAAGAGAGAGATGGCACGCTAAATTATTCGATTGTGATGTATTTGCACCTTGTTCCGACAAGCACAATCGATGTGCGTTTAGCACTTTTTCTTGAGGAGAACCGCAAGAAATGGATCTTCTGGTTGATTGAACGCGAAGGCGAAGACTACGAAGAAACTTTCGATTGTTGGGGAAACGCTGAGGCGTGCGTACTCATAGAACATGCTGGTGGCTTGACCGCTCTTAGATCTGATGTCGTCAGTATGCTAGAGCGGCACTACGAGCGAATCGACCATAAGTACGAGCGAAAAGTCAAGGAGGCCATCGAGCTGCTGAGGCGAGACGGTAGGCGCGAAACAAAAAACGCCAAAGGGAAGATCCTTCCGCGCGGTGTCCGTGCTTCAAAAATGCGATCGACGGCGGGTTGAATTGCTGCCTCGCATTGCGCACCCCGGTGAGGCCTGTGGCTTTGTGGGAAGCGGAGGTGCTGGACGTGCACGCACGCACCCGAATCGCTCGTGCGACCCGCGCCTGCGCTGCATGAGTAGCGCTGTGTTGATTCTTCGTTGTGCTCTGTCGATATTGCGATATTGCTGACAGCTAACCTCGACCATCCAGTTAGAGGTCCGAACCGCCGACCGGTGAATCACCGGTGAATTTTGGCGAAAGGCATCATGGATGCAGCGGCCGGGCGGCACTTGACACTTGACATCCCTTGGGGACGCCAGAAAAATGAATTAGTTGCCTAGGAATAAGCAGTTCTGGATCGAATTTACGAAACGATTACGAAACCAACGGGGCTGAGCCGCACGAACGGCCCAGTCGCCACACAGATATAACGCTGTCGGCCGGCAAATCTGCAGCGTTCTTTCGGCGGCGAATCGGTTACGCCGCATTTGGGTGCACGCAAGTGAAGGGCGGCGCGGGGTTGACGTCGGTTCCGGACTTCGCACTGATTGAACGGCGGTTAACCGGGATGGCGTGCACCGAACACGGTGTGATTGAACCAGTGATACGCCGCGTAGATGCGTCCTTCCGTCAACGCCTGCTGCATCAAAGCAAGGTGCCGAATCGTGGAGTTCCAGAGTCGCGCGTAAGCGCGTGGCTTGCGGCTACGTCGGAACGAACCCCGCTGCGCTGTAGATCGCGTGCAGCGTCTGTGCCGGAATGTGATCCTCGCTGTCGCGATGCACGGGCATCAATGCTTGCTTCCAGCGTCGGCGTTCCGCGTCCGAAAGCGTGAGAACGCGCATGCGACCGCGCGCCTCGAGTGCTGCCACGGCGTCGGCGTCTTCTTTTTCAGCGGCAGCATTGGCGAACGCCGTGGCTTGTCGTGCAGCATCAGCAACTGCAGACCGAAGGTCGCCCGGCAGTCTCTCCCACAACCGACGATTCACCACGAGCGCGCTGCCGACGTAGGCGTGATTCGAGATCGTGAGGTACGACTGCACCTCGTCGAATCGATTCGCATCGATCAAGTGTGCTGGCAATTCAGTCGCGTCTACTGCCCCGGAGCCGAGTGCATCGCGTGTGTCGGCGAGCGAAATCGGCTGTGGAATTGCGCCGAGCACCCGCACCTCCAGATCGCTCACGCGCGAATAAGTGATGCGGATGGAGAGGCCGCGCGCGTCCTCGGGCACCCGCAATGGACGGTTCGCGGTCAACTGCTTGAAACCGACGTCCCAGAAGCCGAGTCCCTCGATGCCTTTCTCCCTCAGCTGGTCGAGCAGGCGCGCGCCGACTGAACCGTTCGTCACCCTGCGCAACGATGCCTACGAGTCGAACAGGTAAGGAAGCTCGAATGCTTCGAAATCGCTCAACCCCAGCGAGCTGAAGGCGTGGAGATTCGCGCACACGACCTGCACGGCGCCGAGCTGCAACGCCTGGAGCTCATCCCTTTGTGCATACAGCGTGCTGTCGAAGAAGATCTCGACGCGAGCTCGACCGCCGGTGCGCACCTCTACCAGGTCTTTGAACCTTTGTGCCGCGCGTCCGCGCGGCGAATCCTCGGATGCGACGATGCTGAAACGGATCACGATCGGCGGGGCGTTCATGGACACGGCGAGGGGCGGGAGCGCTGCAAGCGCAATCCCGGTCATCGCGAGCGTCCTGCGGTGGGGGTCCATGCGCTTATTATGATCGTGCGGCATCGATCGGGCGGCAACTGTGGAAAGCCACAGCCGACCCACCGCTGCCGCGGAGCGTCAAGCGTGCAAGAATCGAGACCGGTGATCTCGTTGCGCGACCTTTCTTCCAAGGGCCGCCTGCTGGCGTGGCTTCCGCGCACCCTGCCGGCGACGATTGCACTGATGCTCGCGGCAGCGACGGCGGGTCTGTTCGTGCTGTCGAGCAGCAAAGAACGCAGGGAGCTCGATGAGCAAGTCGTGGCCGACACATTGCTCGCGCGCGAATCCATCGGTTTTCAGCTGGCGCGGGAGATCGAGGCGCTGCAAAAGCTCGCAAGCGATATCGGGCGCGGAGCGCTGTCCGACGGTGCGCTGCGCGCGCACTTCGACGCGTTCATGCGTCGGGCCGGACAGGTGCAGGATCTTTTCCTCGTCGATTCGCGGTGGCAACCACGCTTCGCGGTGCAGCGCGACGGGACGAAAGAAGGGTTCGGCCAGGTGCCCGCACTTGTGCTCCAATCGACCGCCACGAACGCAGCGAACGTCGACCGCCCGACGGCCACGTCCGTGTTCCAGGGCGCCCACGGCGAATCGATCGCGCTCGTCGTGCCCACGCCCGAGTCCGCCGGCTCGCGGCAATTCATCGTCGCGGTCTACACGCTCGAGCGACTGCTCGAGGAAATGGTGCCGTGGAGCCTCGCGCAGGATTACGAATTCACGCTTTCGGATGTCACCGGTACGCTGCCCGCGCGGCATGCTGCGGCCGGTCGGGGGCGCGGCATCTATCGTCATCAGGAGCCGTTCGAGCTCGCCGGCACGACGTTGTTGCTCGCAGCGGACAGCATACGCGGTGCCCCGGGATGGATCGCGAATGCGTTGCGCGCCGGCATCGCCGCGCTTGCGCTGCTCCTGCTTTGGAGTTTGTGGGCCTTGTGGCGCGACCACCAGCATCGCCGGGCGGCGGAGCGCCTGGCCAACGAGGAAGCCGCACTGCGACGAGCGATTGGCGATTGCAGCGTGATCGGCGTAAGCGCACGCGACATGGACGGTCGAGTGCGGTATGTGAATCCGGCGTTTTGTCGCATGGTGGGGTACGAGCCTGCCGAACTGATCGGAGCCGCTCCGCCCCCCAAAGGCTGGTTGCCGCCGCTCGGGGACGAATATCGTCGTCGCCTCGAGCAGCGCACCCGCGAGCGCGAGACATCCTCGGCATTCGAGACGCAGCTCGTGCGACACAACGGCGAAGTATTTCCCGCCGCGATCTACGATGCACCGCTGCTCGACGCCGGCGGCACGCAGGTCGGCTGGACCAGCTCAATCGTCGACCTCACGCAGCAGAAGCAAAGCGAGCAGCGCGAGCGATTGCAGCAGGAACGGCTGCAGACCGCCGCTCGTCTGACGACCATGGGTGAGCTCACCTCGTCGCTCGCGCACGAACTCAACCAGCCGCTGGGAGCCATCGCAAGCTATCTCGCGGGATCGATTGCGATGCTCAGGAACGGGCACGAGAATTACGCCGAAGTCGCAACCGCGCTCACCAAGGCAAGCGATCAGACCCAGCGCGCCGGACAGGTCATCAAACGCATTCACGAGTTCGTCCGCAAGCAGCCGCCGCGGCGCGAGCAAGTGCGCCTTCCGGACATCGTGGAGTCGTGCCGCGCTCTGATCGAGCTGCAGGCGAAGCGCGAAGCGATTCAGGTGGAGATCGCGCAAGGCGACGGCGGCGACGTGCGGGTCCTTGCCGATCCGGTGATGCTGCAGCAGGTCGCACTGAACTTGACGCGCAATGCGATCGACGCCATGCGCTCGTCGCGTCCGGAATGCCGCCGCCTCGTGATCTCGGTCGTGGCCGAAGGCGGCGGCGTCAAGCTCGGCGTGCGCGATTTCGGTCAGGGTGTCGCAGAGCAGGATGACGAGCGCATTTTTGCGCCCTTCTACACAACCAAGGCCGAAGGAATGGGGATGGGACTGTCGATTTGCCGCACGATCGTGCAGGCGCACGGGGGTCGATTATGGTTCGAGCGACGCGACCCGGGAACGGAGTTTCTGCTGTGGCTGCGGCGAGCGGAATGATCCACATCGTCGACGACGAGGAGCCGATGCGCGACGCGCTCGCTTGGCTACTGAAGTCGCATCACTATGCCTGCCGGCAGCACGCCTCGGCCGGGGCGTTTCTCGCCGCGATTGCATCGGTGCCTGCGCAATGCGCTACTCCCGGCTGCGTGGTGCTCGACATCCGCATGCCCGGAGTCCATGGCGATGCCCTGTTCGATCGCATGCGCGAGGAAGGCCTCTGCCCGGCATGGCCCGTGATCTTTCTCACCGGCCACGGCGACATCGCGATGGCTGTCGAAGCCCTCAAGGCCGGCGCCTTCGATTTCGTGGAGAAGCCGTTCAACGATGCGTCGTTCATCCAGCGCATCGAGTCGGCGCTTGCCGACTCCGCGCGGCGTTTGTGGCGCGCGCACGAAGTCGCGTCGCTCGATCAGCGCCTCGCCACGCTGACGCCGCGCGAGCGCGAGGTCATGGAGCTCGTGATCGCCGGCCACTACAACAAGGTGATCGCCGACAAGCTCGGCATCGTACCGCGCACGGTCGAATTCTTTCGTGCGCGCATCTTTGACAAGATGGGCGTGAAAAGCGCGATCGAGCTCGCGAGCCTCCTGGCATCGCGGGACCGGTTGCGCGATCGCTGAACAGCTATGCGGCCTACCGCGGCCGGCGGCTACTCGATCTTCGCGAGCTCCTGGCGCACTTCCTCGGCGGCGAGTGGGACATAGCCCTCCTTTTCGCCTTTCAATTCCTCGATCAAGCGTTGACCGTCAGTCGACAGGGCTAAGCGAATGTACTGCTTTGCAAGGGGATTGAGGGGTTGACCTGGTGCGCTTCTGACGTAGAGATGCAGATACGGTGAAAGCGGGTAGCGAGCCTGCCGCACGTCATCGTATTCGCCCAGCGACGCGCGGGTGTTGACATCCTGCGCAAGTGCAACGAGACGCACGTTCTTCGGAATGCTGGTTCGAGAAACGAAATCGACCACCCCGATACCGTACCTGTCGCCCGCGACGGCCTCGAGTACATCGGTGTCCTCGGCAAGCGCCTCGTAGTCTCGCCGAAATGGCCGACCCCCAAACCACGCGCCGCGCAACCCGGTGACGAACCTGCCGTCGTCACGCGTACCGTAAACATGAATCGCGTGCTTGGCCCATTGGCCCTCCAGATCCAGTTGGCCCCAGTGCCGCACGTCGCTCGGCATCTGGCCAGCGGTGAGGACACGTCCGAGCTCGGTCATGGTGAGCTGCCGCAGCGGATTGTCGACATGCACGTAGATGCCAGGCGGGTTTTGGTCGCCGGCACCGGCGTAGCCACGCCGGCCGATCCGGATATCGAGGGGGCGATAGCCCGTCAGGCGCTTGAACGGCTCGATCTCCGTCTCCCACGCTTCGCGTCCCAACGGCGCAAAGAGAGAAACGTCTGCGACGATGCCGTCGATTCCGGTCGGTGGGCCCCTCAGGATCAGGGTGAATCGGATCCCCGGGTGATCTCTGATGAACAATTGGTTGAGGCGGGTGACCAAAGGCTCCATCGTAAGGTCACCCACCACGCGGACTGAGCCGTCGGCCAGGCGGTAGGACGCATCACTCGGGCTCACAAGGTCGGACCGGTCGTCCCGCGGCTGCCCGATGCAGTCGCTCGCGCACAGGAGTGAAAGCGCGCCTGCAGTGATCAGGAACAGGCGGCGAGTCATGGGCAAGGGTGTAAACGATTCAATGCCGAGCTTCCAACTTGGCCAACTCTTCGGCGACCTGAGCGGCGTTGAGCGGTACGTAGCCGTCCGCCTCGGAGGCTACGATCGCCTGACCTTCCCGCGAAAGGATCAGGCGCACATATTCCTTCACGAACGGATCGAGCGGCTTGCCGGGTTCGCGGCGAATGGCTAAGCCGACCGAGCGGTCCAGCGGATAGCGACCGCTCGCGACTTCTTCCTCGGTGCCTTCCATGTAGGGGCCTCCCGCATCATCGGCCACCGCAACCAACCGGGTCTCCGGCGTGAGAAAGCCTTGCCCGGCAAAGCCGATCCCGTAAAGATCCTCCCCCACCCGCTTGACGATCTGCGCCGCGAGCTCGAACGATTCATAGCCGGGTGCGAATGGCCGATCGCCCCACTTGTTCTTCAGCATGAAGTAGCCGTAGCCGCTCGCTTCGGGCGTGCCGTATACGTGGATGGGGCGTTGCGCCCATTCGCCAGATGCGCCCAGCTGCCGCCAATAAGTCAGATCGCCTCCGGGTGCACCGGTGGTGAACATTCGAGCGAGTTGATCCAGCGTCAGCTTCCGAATCGGGTTCTGCTTGTTGATGTAGATCGCTAAGCCCGCAGTCATGCGGACGGAGGTAAGCGTTCCGTGCGCGATCTTGATCGTCAGAGGGTCGGCGCCAACGATGTTCCTATAAGTGACCTGCTCGTACCAATTAGTTTCACGGCCGAGGGGGCAAAATATCGTCGTGCCATAGGTCAGCGCGGCGATGTTGACCGAGTTTCCCTCGCGGTTGTAATCGATGCGGAAACGCACGCCGGGATGCGTGCGGCTGAAGAGCGCGTTGAATCCCTCGAGCACCACTCCAATGCCGCGATTGCCCGAGATTATGTGCACGGTGCCGTCGGCGAGCACGTAAGTTGCCTGCGCGGGTGGTGAGACGGGCTGCGGGTCGTAGGCAGGCAGTTGAGGATCAAGCGTCGCAGCACTCGTCATCATGGCCATAAGTGCCAGCGCGGCGCCCGCGATGAGAGTGCATGCCATCAGTGCACCTTTACGCGTTCACGCGCGGCGGCTTCGGCAGTCAGTGGCAGGTACTTCTCGGCGCCGTGCATGAACGTCTCCTGACCCTCACGGCTGAGGATGAAGAGCAGGAACTCGCGAACGACGGGTGCGAGAGGCTTTCCGGCGCGCTGGTTCACTCCGAGATAGATGGTTCGCGTCAGGGGATACACGCGCCGCGCAACCTCGTCCGGGGTGCCCTGATACCACGGCCCTGCGTTCGTTTCGGAAATGGCGAGCGTCTTCGCCCCGGGCGCGGCGAAGGAAAATCCGCTGAAGCCGATCGCGTAGCGATCCTCCGCCACCTGCCGAACGATCCGCGTGAGCATATGTTGGCCGAGGCCCGGCCCGTTGCTGTCGATCTGGTAAAGACTACGCCGCAATCCGTTGCTGCTGCGGAAAACCCGGCCCTGCAGGTAATTGATGATGCCGAGCGGATTGCCGTTGGGATCGGAAACCGGGATGCTAAAGACGTGGATGGGCTGATCGGCCCACTCGCCGGTTAGGCCGAGCTGCCCCCATCGGGTGATCTGTCCGCCGGGCGTATAGATGTCGCGGATCTGCTCGAGCGAGATGCGTGTGAGTGGATTGGCGTCGTTTACGTAGAACGCGATGGCGTGGGTGCCGCTTTTGGTGGCATAGCTTCCGGTGGCCACCGCGATGACCAGCGGCGCGCCGCCGAGGCTGCGCGTAAGCCTCTCGACTTCGGAAGGCACCAGTTCGCGCGCCGACGGGATGAGATCGATGCCGCCCTCGGCGATCGCCAGGTCGAAGGCGTCGGTCGTAAGATGCGTGTCCTTGCGTAAGCTGACATGCACGCCCGGCTGGTGTGCCGCGAACGCCTTCGCCCACGCGGCCATCGCTTCATCCGTGGCATGGTTCCCAGCCACCGCGATCTCGCCGCGAACCTGCGCTTGAGCCACATAAGCCGGCAGGGCTGGATCGATCACGACGTCGGCGCGGCCGGGGCGTGAGGCCGTTGTAAGTATCGCGGCGGCCGCAAACGATAGCGCGGAGGTCGGAAGGCAATATGAGCTGCCGCGAGCTTGGAAACGCAACGCTTGTGCGATCGCTCACTCCTCCATCAATTCATGTTCCTGCGGCATCGCCGTGGAATCGAGCTTCCTCAGCTGCTCCCGCACGACCGGCGCGGTCAGCGGCAGGTAGCTGCCTTCGCGTGTCACGTCCGCCTGTCCCTGGCGGCTCAGGATGTAGCGCAGGAATTCCTTCGCGCGCGGGTCGCCGCGCGCGGGCGCGATGTCGGTCTTCGCGTCGTCGATCGTGTAGTAGATGTACACGGGACGGTGCAGCGGATAGCTACGGTCGCCCACGCTCGCGCGCGTGAGCGGCGCGTAAGGCCCGGCCGGAGTCTCCGAGACCGCGATCGCCCTCACCTGCGGAGTCGCGAACGCGATCGGCGCATAGGCGATGCCGAGTGGATCGCGGCCGAGGTCGGCGATCATGCGCGCGGGCTCGGCGTACTCGCGCAGCTCCTCGTTGAATAGCTCTCCGCCGCCCATTACGCGCGCCTGGAAATAGGTGATCGCCCCCGCGCCCAGGCGCGGCTTACCATAGGGATGGATCGGCTTGCGGGCCCAGTCGCCGACGAGCCCGAGCGTGCCCCAGGTGCGAATGTCGTCCTTGGGCGTGCGCGCAACCTTCGTGTCCCACGAGAGTGCGTTCCAGCCACCAGCGCGCTGCGCGCCGAACACGCCGTCGAGCTCGCGCACCGAGATCTTCGCAAGCGGGTTGTCCTTGTGGACGAAGATCGCGTAGGCGGGCGACTTGTGCAGGCGCTCGAAGCTGCCGGTTGCCACCTCGACGAAGGCCGGATAGACCCACGAGCGTTCGTAGACTCCATAACGCTCGTAGGGAAAGACCGGCCGGCCCATGAGTGCCAGGTCCGCGGTGCGCATGTCGAGCCCGTACATGGCGGTGGCGCTGCTCTTGAGGTTGTCGGCGAACTGCACGTCCGGGTGGACGCGTTTGAAGCCTGCCTCCCACAGCTTCATAAGCGGTCCCATCTCCGCGCTGCCGCTGCTGCGGAGCACGCCGGTAACGCGCATTTGGGGCTCGTAATCGGGAAGGTCTTCGGCGCAAAGCGACGCGCAGAAGCCGAGAAGAAATGCAGTGATGGCGAGTGTGCGCATGTTCAATCGAGCTTGGCGAGCTCGGCCTTGATCTGGTCGGCGCAGAGCGGGATGAAGAGCCGGGTGTCGGCCACGATCTGCTGGCCTTCGCGGGAGAGGACGAACTTGATGAATTCCTTCTCGCGCACGGTCAGCGGCTGTCCGGGCACGCGGTTCACGTAGATGTACGCGCCGTTGCGCATTGGATAGGATCCATCGAAGAACGTCCGATCGCTCGGGGCGACGAAGGGTTCGCCCGCCCTGAGCGCGAGCGGCAGCACGCGAACGTCGCCGTGATTCGCGTTGATCACGCGCTGGAAGAGGAAACCGATCGCATACGGATCCTTCTCGACCGCTTTCAGCGTGAGCTGGTCGCGCGTCTTTCCCTGGGCCTTGGTGCCGATGTCGGCGCGCGGCGCCTCGTTCAGCGCCGGATTCCACTTAGTGCCGCCGTGGAAGGCCTCGCGTTCGATCAGATCGGACCAGTTGCTGAGCGTCACGTCGAAGCCGTAGACATGGATCGACTGGCCGGCGAATTCGCCCGTGAGCCCGAGTTGGCCCCACGTGCGGATGTCCTTCTCAGGTCCGCGCGCCACGGCGGTGGACCAGCGTCCGTCGACCCAGCCACCCGTGCGCCGCGCGCCGTAGATGCCGTCGATCTGCTCGAGCGTGAGGCCACCGAGCGGATTCTTCTTGTTCACGATGAACACGAGTCCCGGCGTGGTACCCGCGGGATCATCGTAGGAGCCACTCGCGAACTTGATCTCGAGTGGCGCGTAGCCGAACTGGCGCTCGAACGCAACGAAGCCGTTGTGCCACTGCCGGTGTCCCATGAGGCCGACGTCCGCCTGGCCCGTAACGAGCCCCGCGAACGCCTGCGACGTGTTGATCAGGTAATTCTGCAGGCGCACCTGGCCATGGTAGCCGCGGAAGGCGTTCGCCCACCGGCCGACCAGGTCCTCGAGCGGCGTGCCGTAGATGCGCATGACGCCCGTGACGCGCTGCGTCTTGGTGTAGGAAGGCAGCGCGCTCAGGTCGAATCGTGCTGGGTTGTGCGGCGCCTGCGCCGTCGCGGTGTGCGCCGACAGTGCGATGGCGGCAGTGGCGGCGAGACGCGCAACACGGGATGTGATCATGATCATGCCTAATCGAGCTTCTTGAGCTGCTCTTTCACCATTTCGCCGGTAAGAGGTATGTAGCGCCCTTCACGCTGCACCTGCTCCTGCCCTTCCTGGCTCAGGATGAAATGGAGGAACTCGTCGACCCTCGGATCGACCGCCTTGCCCGGATCGCGGTTGAAATAGAAGTAGTACTCGGCGTATAGCGGATAGGAGTGGTCGCGGATGGTCTCGAGCGAGCGCTTCACGTAAGGCCCACCGTCCCATCCCTGGATCGCGAGCTCCTTCAGGTCGAGACTCATCGACAGCGGCGACACGTAGTAGAGCGCGTACTTGTCCTTCGCGATCGCATCGCGCGCCTGGGTGCTCCACGGAACGATCTTGCCATCGGTCCCGATGTAGTTCGCGTAGGTCTGATAGTTCTCGTTCCACTGGTCGCTGCCCCGCGTGATCCTGTCGGAGAGCTGGGTGGTGTTGTTGCCGCGCAGCGTCTGTCCGCCGGGATGGATCGGCTTGTCGGCCCACTCGCCGGTGAGGCCGAGCTGGCCCCACGTGCGGATGTTCTCCTCTGCGCCGCGCCGGTACGGATAGTCGGTACGCCACACGCTGCCGTCATAGCCGCCGTTGCGTTGGCCGCCGAACACGCCGTCGAGCTGCTTCATGCTGATCTTGTCCAGCGGGTTGTCCTTGTTGACCACGATGGTGAACGCGGGCATCCAGCCGTACACGTCGTAGGAGCCCGTAACCGCCGTGATTTCGGTGATGGGATGGTGGTACACCTGCTCGAAGGTGAGCAGGTCCATGAGGATGGCCTTGCGGCTCATCGCGAGGTCCGAGGCCTTGGCCGACAGCGAGGGAATGCCGATGCCCGTGGTGGGCAGGTTGTACTCGATTTCGAAGCCGGGCTGGAATTTCTTGAACTCGGCCTTCCAGTACTCGCCGAGGTAGCCGTCCTTGATGTAGTTGTTGCCCCAGATGCGAAGCTTGCCCCTGAGCTGGCGCTTCGGCTTGTAGTGCGGCAGGTCGGACAGGTCCCACTTCTTGGTGTAGCCCCCCGCGACCGAATGCTCCTTGCGGAACTGCGTGACGTTCTGGGTCCAGATGCTCTTGTTGGCGTTTTCGGCGTCCTTCGAGCCGGGCGTCGCGTCGGCCGCCATCGCGGGAAGGCCAGCAATGGCAAGCGCCACCGCAGCGGCGAGATTCAATACGCTACCTGCCCGTCCGAAGATCGACATGGTTGCAGCACGGGCGCGACGGCACGGCTGCAGGGGCGCCATGGTGGTAATCATGACGTGAATTCTCCTGTACACAAATGCGTGAATGTTGATGCCTGGGTGCGATGGGCGCTACTGTGGAATTCCACAGTCATGTGCCGATCACTCACTTCGGCACCCTCGTGAGCTTCGCGCTGGCTCCCGCCGTCGCCTTGCTGTTCGGATACTTGACCACTTTCGGCGGCGGCGCATGTCGGCTCAGGGGTCGACAGTGAGCCGAGCGAGCGGGGAGCGCGAACGTCCGGTCCGTGCGGCCTAGCGGCGCGCTATTTAGTGATCAAGAGCATAGGGCGGTAAGGTCGTCAGGCGAGGGTCTTCGACAGGACCCCCGGTCGTGAAGTGATAGAGCGACTGAAAGCCTGCGTCATTGAATCCCATGATCTGGTGAACCGGGTCGTCGAAAAAACAGCCGATGCCCGTGGCGCGGACTCCGGCCGCCTCGGCTTCCAGATAGAGCACCTGACCGATCAGCCCTGTCTCCCAGAAGAGTCTGCGATAAAACCACGGCCCGTGCTGGCGCAGGCTGGATTCAAACTCCGCAATCATCCCCAAGGAAAAGGCACTGTCCCCGGCGATGTCCTGACGGCAGCTGAGCTCGGCAGCCAGGGCCCGCTCATCGCCCTCTTGAAGCAGGAACAAAGGCAAGCTGTCGGGACATCCCGCCACCGAGCTCCAGTCAAATTGTGGGTGCGTCGCGCCGCGTAGCAAGTCCAATTTCGCTGGATCGCGCGCCAGCAGATACAGACCCGGAACCAGGCCGTCCACCCGATGGACGAAAAGGGCGAGATGAACGGCAGGCTCCCATGGCAAAACGTCCCAAGGCATGGCACGCGAGGGCGGGTCGCGCTCAGCTCCGGGCATTACCCGGGTCAGCATGGTGAAGAAGCTGCCGGCCGAGATCGAGGTTGTGCCATCGAACGCGACCGCACTTCGGCGCTGGCGGATCACCTGTCCCGCGCTTGGCTGACCCACGTACAGGCACTTCGGATGGTCGCTGGGGTCCGCGTAACGTCGCTCGTGATTCAGCTGGACGACCTTCTGCTCCGTGCTCGACTTCCAGGATGCCACCACCGCCTGATCGAGGATCTCCCATTGCACCGGCTCGTCTCGACTCAACCGGTTCGCCCTTCCGTGCCAGATGTGTCCCGTCACATCGCAAAGAGCATCAGCGGCGAGGAACAGAGGCACACCACTCGTGCTGCCGGTCACGGCACCGGAAGCTTGATCGGAAGGCCAGATGACCGCGATGCAATCAGGATGCTCTCGCTCCGCCCCCTCGAAGTCCTCGGCTCGATCGACACCCAGCAAGGCGGCAAGCGTGTCATCGGCCAGGCCGTCCAGCAGCAGCATGCGCCAGCCGAGCGTTTGGGCCGCAATGCGCACGCTGCCGATCGCGTGCCCTACGTCATGCTGGCAATAGCGAAAGGCGCGCTCACCGTATTTCCAGGTCTCGCGCCAGATGATCGAGGCAAAGCCAACGAGGAAGGCCTTGGGCGGGAACCCTTGCAGCAGTCGCATGAAGCGTTCGGTCGACCACTGTGCTCGCAACTCCAGCGCATGCTCTTTGGCTGCGTAGTGATAGAGACCCGGACTTGGCGAAAGACCGTCGATGTCGTCGATGAGCAAATAGGCTTCGGTCGGGTGCAGGTTACCGCTCGACGGATTGCTTCGAAGCGCCCAGCGGACTTCACCGGCCTGCTTCCAGGCCGAGATGGCCAGTGAATACTCAAACAAGCGCGACAGGCTGCGAACGGTGAGCGACACGCTCGCGATGGCACCGGGGCGATAGAGGTCTTCGTAAAGCGGCGAGGCTGGAGCATCTGCGGGTTTCAGAAGCGGCAAAGCAAAGACCGGCGAGCCTTCGTAGCGTCGAAACGGATCCGGTTGATTCGCCCAGTCCAGGTAGCCCAGTGAGCGCGCGAAGCGCGAAAAATGATGCTTCGTCTCCTGGTGGTAGCGCATGACCATGTCCAGGGAATCGCGCGCCGGCGCAGCACGCGAATGGTCTTGCTTCGTTCGATCGTTCACGGACAAGATGCTCCTTGCCGCAGAATCCATCTGTCTCGGTCAGCAGTCGTCATTTACTGGATTCGATTTCAAGCCGCATGATGCGCCTTCGCGGCGACGTCATGAAGGGTACCCTGCGTAGGCTCGTAGCGCTCCGCGACGGGACAAACAGGTGCACTCGGCGCAGAATGCTCGGTGCGCCGCTACTGCGCTGGGTGCACGAGTCGCGACGCAACCGCGTATCCATGGTTCAGTGTCCGCGTAAAGCACCACCTCATCATGCAAATCGATCCGCTGCACCGGAACCCAGAGAGGAGCACACAAAGTGAATGGCCGCCGGGCCGGCCGTCCTAGCATCGTGGCTGATGGGCCTCGGCCCCGCCGGCGGCTGGCACGCGTCTTCCTATTCGCCATTCTGGCCGTCGTTGTGCTCGGCGGCCGCGCGGTCGTGTCGTACTACGTCGATGCAGTCTGGTTCGAGTCACTCGGTTACAGCGCCGTGTTCTGGACGAGGGTACTCATCCAGGCCGCCACGTTCGGCGCGTTCGCTCTGGTCACGTTCCTAGTGCTCTTTGGCGTCGCGTTGGCGCTGAAGCCCGCCCGCGTCGCCGAAATGATTGACGGGACGATTCTCATCAATGGACAGCGAGTCACGTTGCCAGTTGACACCGCCATAAGGTGGGCGGCGCTCGGGCTGAGCCTCGCAGTCGCCGCCGCGAGCGGCGCCAGCATGATGGCTCGCTGGGCGACGCTGGCCCTCTTTTGGCACGCGCCGACTGGCGCAACGGCGCCCGACCCCATCTTTGGTCGGCCTTTGAGCTTTTACCTGTTCATTTTGCCAGCCTGGCAACTGATATCCGGCTGGTTGTTGACGCTGGCCGCTATTGCTACCGCGATCGCCGCTCTGTTGATCGTCGTTGCTGGCGGCCCCCGGGTCCTGTCCCAGGGCCGCATTGGCGCTGCCCAGACGCGACTCTGGCGCGGGTTGTCGATCGGCGTCGGCGCATTGCTCCTGGTCCTCGCCGCGCGCGTGTATTTGGGACGTTTTGAGCGGCTGTTCCAGGACGGCACGGTCTTCACCGGTGTTACGTACACCGACGCTCACGTCACCCTGACCGGCGCGCTGCTGGTGTGCATTGCACTGCTCGCCGGCGCGGTCATGGCGGGCGTCGGGGCCATTTCGGCGCCCCGTCCGCGATGGCTTGCGGCGGGCGTCGCTCCGGCCGTCGTCTGTTACGTCCTTGTCGGCGCGGTGGGCTGGTACGTCAGTAGCTTCATCGTGAAGCCGAACCAGCTGGTGCGAGAGCGTCCGTTCATTGCGCATAACATCGAGATGACGCGGCGAGCGTTTGCGCTCGACCGCATAGAGACGCACGCGTTTCCCGCCGAAACGGGGATCGATGCAGTCGAAGCGGCCAATAATCGGACGACGCTCGAAAATATTCGTCTGTGGGACGTGCGCGCTCTGCAGGACACGTTGCGGCAGATTCAGGAAATTCGGACCTACTACGAATTTCCCGCCATCGACATTGACCGATACGAGATCAGCGGCTCGGTCCGCCAGATGATGCTCGCGACGCGCGAGCTGAACGTCGACAAGCTGCCGGTAAGCAGTCGCAACTGGATCAACGAAAAGCTCATCTACACTCATGGGTACGGCGTGACAATGAATCCGGTGAATGGCTTCACACCGGAAGGTTTGCCGGCCCTCGTGTTAAGCAACATGCCGATCCAGAGCACAATCCCGGGTCTCACAGTTGTCCGGCCGGAGATCTATTTCGGCGAGCTGACCAATACGGATGTCTACGTTAAGACTCGTCAGAAGGAATTCGACTATCCGCAGGGCGACGCAAATAGCCTGACATCGTACGAAGGCGATGGTGGCATCCGGCTCGGCGGTTTCCTCCGCCGCACGCTGATCGCGTTCGATCGCGGTGATGCCGCCAAAGTGCCTTTTAGCGATGACGTTGGCTCCGAGAGTCGATTGCTGATGCGTCGCAACGTGCGCGAACGCGTTCGGGAGCTCGCGCCGTTTCTCACCTTTGATCCGGACCCATACGTCGTCGTCGGCGAGGACGGCCGCCTCTATTGGCTGATGGATGCCTTCACAACGGCCGACACCTACCCGTACGCGCGACGCTATCGGCTCGGTGATGAGCGAATCAACTACATCCGCAACAGCGTTAAGGTATGGATCGACGCTTATACGGGCGCGACGACGTTCTACGTGTTTGACACCCAGGATCCCATCCTCGCCGCATATCGGGCTGTCTTTCCCGCCCTGTTCGCGGACGCATCGGCAATGGCACCTGCATTGCGCAAGCATGTGCGCTATCCCGAGCTGATGCTGCGAATGCAGGCCGCCGTCTACGGCCTGTACCACATGAGCAATCCCGACGTGTTCTACAACCGCGAGGATCTCTGGAGCGTTGCCACGGCGGCAGGATCGACGGATCAGCGCCAACAGGTTATGGAACCAAACTTTGTGCTGATGACGTTGCCTGGCGAACGCGCGACCGAGTTCATAGAGATCCTCCCGTTCACACCCGCCAATCGCAATAACCTGATCGGGTGGATTGCCGGCCGCAGCGACGGCGAACACTATGGTCAGGCGGTCGTGTACGATTTTCCAAAAACCAAGCTGATCGACGGACCGCTTCAGATCGAAGCGCGCATCGATCAGAACGCACAGTTATCGGGACAGTTGACGCTGTGGAACCAGCAGGGGTCGCACGTTCGTCGCGGCAGCTTGATCGTCATACCAATCGGCCGCGCCCTGCTGTATGCGGAGCCAATTTACTTGCAAGCGGAGCACAGTCCGATGCCGGAGCTGCGATTGGTCGTGCTCGCCGTGCAGGATCGCCTCGCTTACGGGCCGACGTTCGAATCGGCGATGGCAGCGCTGTTCGGTGGGGCCGAGTCCTCGGTCAGCCTCCAAGCCTCGGCGGCCCCGCCCGGATCGCTCCCAGCGAGCCAGACACGCGCAGACCCCGAGGACGTCAACGCGCTGATCGCCGGCGCGGCACGGGATCTGTCCGACTATCAGCAACTCACGGCAGCGGGAAAGCTGGGCGATGCTGGACAGAAGTTGGAGGCCTTGAAGCGCAAGCTGGAGGCGCTACAGAGACGTCGCCGACAATAGTGGCGTGAAGGACTGCGCGAATTGTCCGCGGTGGGAGAACATACGCAACGAGCAATGGCTCACCAACCATCGTGGCGGACGAGGAGATGAAAGGGCCGCTATTGACTTTACGAGTACTCGAAACACTGCGCGCTGCTGCGCTCGCCGGTGCGGGCAAGGTTGAATGCTCGCTGGATCTGCAACGTTCGACGATGATGGTCGAGGTGGGCGACGCAGGTTGGATCTGGAAGGGCCAGCGATTTCCCTATCCGGAAAATTGTAAGGACAGAACCATTTACCATTGGGTTGGCGAGACCTTTCAGCCGGCGGCGCGCTTCACAACCTCACTGATCAAGCTCGTGCCGACGGATTGGGGCCCGCCGACGTTTGAAATCGATGGCATCAAAATGTTACCCACGACCCGAGTCTCGCCCTATGCCGATGCCGAACGCAAAGTTGGCTTGATTCAACCACGTGGTAAGGTGATTTTGGATACCTGCGGCGGCCTTGGCTATTTCGCCGGGTGGTGCTTGCAGGGGCAGGCCACGCAGGTACTTTCTTGCGAAAAGAATTCCGACGTCATTTGGCTGCGCAGCCTCAATCCATGGTCGCCCGAGATCGACAGTGGATTGACGTTGACCCAAGGAGACATTGCCGAGGAGATTGCCACGCAGCCCAGCTCGTCGGTCGATGCGATATTGCACGACCCGCCCCGTTTCGGAATCGCCGGAGAACTCTACTCGCAGGCCTTTTATAACCAGCTTGCCCGCGTTATCAAACGCAACGGAAAGCTGTTTCACTACGTTGGCACACCGAACAAGCTGACCAGCGGACGTGATGTACCTAACGAAGTGGCGAATCGATTGCGGTATGCCGGGTTTGTGGTGGAGTTGAACGGTGATGGCGTGCTCGCAGTGAGGAAGTGAACGTCGCGATCAGGGTGCGGGGTTTGGCGTCCGATTGCGACTTCGAAGCCATGCAACGTCCGTCAATCGAGGCGGCGTCGCCTGGTCCGCTGCAAGCTCACGAGTGGTAGCCGACGTCACCAAGGGCCCCTGTTCATCGCATCGCGGCTGGTGGCACAATGATCGGGGCATTTGCTGAGAAGGTCGGACCCGGCCATCAGCGGTCTTAGGTGTCTGCCACGGAAGCCCTAAAGCGGTCGCTACCCGATGCCTCAGAACGACAAACCGAAACTATTTCGTCCGGGCGTTGGGGTGCATCGCGGACTGCGGCATGGTTCATGGGATGCGCAGCAGCTTCGACGAATCCTGGCGGCTGTGTTTGTATTCGCTGGAAGCGTCTCCCACGTAAGCGCCCGGACTTACGCCGAAAAGATTGAGCGGATCCCTTATCCGACTGATCAGGCCGATTGGCGGAAGAAATGCGCATGGCTTCGCTGGGAGACCGCGCGGCAGCAAAACATCGCATCGTCAGGGACGACGCAGCCGGGGACGTTCCCCTACGAGACCCAGGCAATCGCCCGAAACAACGTTGCCACGCTCGACTCACGCATGAGTGACTTTCATTGCAATGCCGGGTACGTCAGCTCGGCGCCACCTCCGCCAGCCAAGTCCAACATCGAGAGGTGCATCGAAGCATGCGTGGCAAAGACGCATCGAACGCCCGAAAAGTGCCATGACGCATGCGATCATCGTTAAAGGCGGGGCCGAGCGCAACTCATATGCGCTCGGTGATGAAGGCCATTAACGGATTTTCCTTTGCGCGCTTGACAGTCACGCGCCCGTGTGCGACCGGCCGAGATACGTCGGCACGATCGCTTCGATCGCTTTCGGCAGGATGTTGAGCTCACGCAGACCCGGCAAATCCCTGCTCGCCACATTGTCCGCCTTGAGCAGGTCTACCTGCCCGCTGGTGAGCGGCGGGTTTGGCAGGAATTCGAACAACCGCGCCTGAACCTCGGCTACGGCGAAGGGTACCGGCACGAGCAACCGTCGTATCCCCATGAGACTGAGCGTAATCTCGAAGAGTTCGCGCAGTGTGTACACCTTAGGGCCGGCCAGCTCGTAGGTCTGCCCAGCGGTGCCGGGGTCAGCGAGTATGCGAGCGATGGCCTCGGCTACGTCCTCGACAAAAACGGGTTGCAGCCGAGTGCGCCCCCCGCCGATCAGCGGCAGCACTGGCAGCAGCCGGGCAAGGTGGGCCACCGTGCCGAACAGTGCATCGCCGGGACCGAACATGGCACTCGGGCGGACGATGGTGGCGGCCGGAAACGCTTGTTGCACCACTCGTTCACCGCGGCCCCGCGCGCGGATGTACGGAGAACCGGACTCGGGATCGGCGCCGATTCCGGAAACGAGGACGAAACGGACGACACCGGCAGCAACAGCCTCCCGCGCGAGCGTGTTGGCGCCTTCCTCGTGCACCGCCTCGAACGTGACACCCCCCGTTTCGACATAGGCGGAGACCGCATCGACGACGGCGTCGGCACCGGCGAGGGCGGCGCCGACCGTGGCTTGGTCGCGCACGTCGGCGGCGAAGACCGAAACCCGGTCCAAGCCCGCCGAGCGGAAAGCGCTACGCGCGCGGTCGGCATGCCGGACCGCGACGCGTACAGTCGATCCCTCGGAAACGAGGCGCTGCACGAGGCAGCGACCGAGGAAGCCGGCGCCCCCGAACACGCTGACCGTGGTCATAACATTGCCTCCTGTGGACCGCCTCGGCTCGATTGTCGGTCGCTATGCGAGAGTTACGCCTTCGACGGTCCATCAGCGCGGCAGGGAGAGAAGGAACTCATCGGCCGCGTCAAAGAGAAGGTCCGCTGGGTCTTCGCCATTTTCTTTCATATGAAGCATCTCGCAAACCTGGTCATCGTCAATGACCAACACCAGCTTTCGGTGCTCTCGCATCGCGCCTTGTATTATGGCCTTTGCGCCCTTGTCGGCCCCCCCTCGCGTTATGAGGATAGCTGCGCGGCGCAGGCTTGGTTCCAACAGATACTTCTCCGTTGTTAGAACTTGCGCCTGTTTAATCTCGCCGACGTAGTTCTTAAACTCGAACAGCACGTAGCGAGAGTCAAGATGTTCTACGAGAAACCGCCAGAACTCAACGTTCGACTTGATTCGGCAAACGCAGTCAAAGCGATTAACGCCATCTTCCGTTCTGGCCTGCTTGTGCCATCCGTGTAAGTCGTTTTGAAACAGGTACCGTAGAATCCGGTCGCAAAGGTTCTCGTAAGCTGCCCAAGTCGCGCGGCCGCGCTTGAGACGCCGAAGCTCTTTGCACAAGACAGACCCCTTCCGTCGATGGGGGCGACGCTGAAGCGGGTAAACGGCTGACTTGCACGGTGGTTGAGAGAGGACATCCATGCGTAGTTACACCGCGCAACTCGCTTTTAAGTTGCGCGCGGCGCAGATCTGCTTTTGCTGCTGCTTCGAGTATTGGGATTCCGCCAGATCGGGTCTAGAGAAATAGTCCGATATCTAGTGCAATCTTCCGCTTCGACCAGGTATCCGAAAACACCTCAAGGTACTTGACGGTCGCTGTCGCGTCCCGCAGGTGACGGTTTGGCCAAGGCGGAACAATTCAACAGATTTCGGACAATTTTCCTAGATCCGACTGAACAGAAAGTGCTTAAGCGAAACCGGTCTGCGGACCAGTGCTCTATTCGAGAGTCAGCAATGCGAGGATCTGTCCGTGCCGGCGCAGGATGGCCGAGTCCGCGACCGAGGAGCGGTAGGCGGCGTCGCCAAGATCGCCGTACCGGCTACGGTAATCGTCGATGACCTCGATGAACGCGGTCACGAGATTCGGATCAAACTGCTTGCCGCTCATGAAGCGCAGTTCCTCGCACGCCATCGTGTGCGAGAACGGGAGCTGGTAGGGACGTTCTCCGGCCATCGCGTCGTAGGCATCGGCCAGGGCGACGATGCGCGCCTCGAGCGGAATCTGATCCTGGCGCAGCCGGTTCGGGTAACCCGAACCGTCCCACCACTCGTGGTGCGCGAGAGCGACCCTGGCGGCCAGCTGCACGCCCGGATGCCGTCCGCGGCCGAGCATCTCCGATCCGATCACGGCGTGCTGGCGCACGATCAGCCGCTCGACATGGCTCAGCCGCGAGGGCTTCGCCAGCACCAGGTGGTTGATCCCGAGCACGCCGATATCGTGCAGTCGCCCCGCGAGCTCGATCGTCTGCGCGTCGACCTCCGTGATCCCGAGCCGGCGCGCCAGCAGGTAGGACAGGCGCCCCACGTAATAACAGTGGCGACCGGTGCTGTCGCCGATCAGCGTGGCTGCCACGGCCCAATTTTCCAGCAAGGTGCGCTCGCGCGCGGCCAGCTGCGCCTCGAAGGCCTGCACCTGCAGGTCCGCCGCCTGGTTGCCCAGCAGGACCGCCGCCTGCGAATCGTGGTCGAGCTCGGCGAACGACTCCTCCTGTAGCTGCGCCAGCTGCTGATGCAACTGCAGGGTACGAAACTCGCCGAGGTACGCGGTGAGCTCCACGACGTAGCCCAGCGCCTCGTGCAGATTCCCGCACTTCTCGTGGGCCTGGATCAGTGCGCGCAGCACGTCATCGGCGAAGTATTCGCTCTGCCCGATACGGCCGAGCAGATGCTCCAGGCGAGTGATGCCGACATCGACCTGACCGGAATACACCTCGCACAATCCCTGCGAAATCGTCAGCAGCACTTCCGTTTGCGCCGTCGAGGGCAGGTTCGCTTCCAGCAGCACCTGCAGGCGTGCGCGCGCTTCGGCAGTGCGCTCTGCCCTGACCAAGGCGGCGGTGTAGAAGCTTTCGAACTGGTAACGAGCGATCGGATCGCACGTCAACGCATCGGTCATCGCGGCCACGCGCTCCCCGGCCGCGAGCGCGAGCTCGACCTCGCCGCGGGCGAGCCGGCAATGCATCACGTTGGCCAGGGCCTGGGCCTCGACGAAACGAGCACGTTCACCAGACAGAGTCCTCGCCAGCTCGGCCGCCTTCTGATGAACCGTGATGGCCTGCTGATACTGGCCCACCTCCTGCAGGCAGACGGCGATGTTGGCGATTACCGCCGCCTGGCCTTGCAGCGCGCCGTGCGTCCGGGCGACACGGTAGGCCTCCTCGTACGCGGCCAGGGCGTCTGCCAGGTTGCGCTGGTGCTTGTGCAGAGCTCCGCACACGTTGGCCGCGCGCCGGTGAAGTTCCGGTTCGTTCAATTGGCGCGCAATTTCGAGCGCACGCTGCGCGAAGCCGGTGGCGCGCGTCACCAGGTTTCGCTCGTACAGCAGACGCGCCGCGATCAGCAACCCGTCGGCGCGCAGCTCGGGACATTCGTTTCCCCGGTAGGCGGCCAACAGGTACCCGTTACGGTCCGCCAGCCGTTCGACCGTCTCGTAGATCGACTGTCCCTGCATCTGGACAAGCGCCGTGTGCCAAGTCCGAACCGCCGCCATCCGAGAAGACGCGTCCGCCTGCTGCAACGCCCCGATGATTTTGTCCAATCGCTGCTTTAAGCGAATGTTCTTGCGGAGCGAATGCATTACGATTTCCCGTCGGCGATTGCGGGCGTAGGCCCAGGCCGATGCATCGAAACGGTCATCGTGCATTCACGGTCGGAGAGGTTCACCATGAAAACCGAATCCAACGACGTCGAAAACCTTCTTGCCAGCACCGAAGCGCAACCGAAACCCCAACTCGCCGAGTCGGTCGATATCAAATCGCTGTCCGTCGAGCTGTTTCAATTCGTCGGGGGCGGAAGCGGTGTAACCAACTGGTTCTAACCCGCGCACGAGGCTTGCGCTTTCCCGAACCCGCGGCACTGCCAAAAAATTCTCGCCCGTGCCGCGGGTTGATTGTTTTCGGATTTCATCAACTCCGCAAGTCAGCGCTTCCGGTCGTTCGCGTCGCTAGCGGACCGTGAAGCGAAGAAGAGCGCTAAAAACCATGCGGCGCGATGCCGGCGCAACTCGCGCGGCGAGCGGGCAGCCCGGGATCCTGATCGGAATATCTCGGATTGGGGCGACGGTCATCTAAGCACGGGTGGAGGCAAGGATGCTGCGCTGCAGCGCAGTCCAATCGAGAGAGTCCAAAACCGTGGGCTAACGCCGCCTTCATGGTGTCCCTTCCTTTGGCGCGACCGGTGAAGTGAATTGTTACTTCTGGCGCGGAACAATTCAAAGGGAACGTCAGTCGTAGCTTGAGGCGGCTGGGCTGGAATCACCGCTGGAGTGGGTCCGTGCAACATGGGTGCATAGCTTTGGCTGTGGACAAGCGCCATCGACCGATCAAAATCAGTATGTTTCGATGGTCCAGCGCAGAGACCCCATGGGCCGGTTTCCCCTTTGAATCCCATGTCCTCGGACCGCGCAGGCAGCTAGGCGAGTACGGAATAGACCATGTGCTCCTGGGGCTCTGCGTGGGCGGCATGGCAAGACTGCAAGTGCGTGATGGGAAGGTCGTGCGCCGAGTGATCTCATCGCCCGGGCGATTTTCCCTGCTCGGCCAGGGTTTCGAACAGAAGCTCCTTTCGTGGTCCGGCACACGGGAAATGCTTTTCGTTGAAATTGGCGCCGAGCAGCTCGAACGTTTCATGAGCCACGCCCCAGACTTGGCGTGCCTTAACGTCGAACCCCAGTACTCGGTCTCCGATCCTCACGTCGTCTCTCTCGTGCGCAACATGCGGGACGAGATACGAGCGGGCTGCCCCACGGGAAGACTCTATGGCGAGGCACTTTCGCTGTCGCTCGCTGCGTACTTGTTCAAGCGGTACTCCGTTGAATTGGGGCCAGTGGCCCGCGAGAAGCTGGCACTGTCGCCCATGCAGGTCTCGCGCGTACGTGAATACATCCGAACGAATCTCGCACGCGACATCGGCTTGGCTGAGTTGGCCGACCAAGTGAGTCTAAGTCCGCACTATTTCTCGATGCGGTTCAAGCATACCCTCGGACTCTCGCCTCACCGCTACGTGCTGCGCGAACGCATCGACGAGGCCCAACGGCTGCTTGCCGCCGGCCGAATGTCCATTTCCGAGGTCGCCTTCAGCCTTGGTTTTTCGGACCAGAGCCACTTCTCACAAGCGTTCCGAAAAGCGACGGGCACGACGCCCAAGCGGTATCAAAGCACGCTCTGAACCCGTCGCGTGCTGCGCAGCGCACGAGCCTTGTAGTGCGCAGCATGTCTGCTCTGGTCCGCTTGTTGTCCGCATGGAACCTTTTCCCCGCGTGGCAACCGCCTACGATGCGTTGCGTTGCCAATTGCAGGGGACGATCCATGAACACGATCCATGCGAACAGCGCCTCGCGCTGTCTTCGACTGCTAGGAGCTTTGACCCTCGTGGTGGGTGGTCTGTATGCCGCGCCATGCCTCGCACAACTACATCACGTGCGAGTGATGTCCGCACCGGATGCACAGCTGGAAAATGCATTGGAAAGCGCAACGGCATGCAGCGAGCCGGCGTTTCCGACCCGGCTGGTCGGGCTGCAAGCGACGATGACTCAGGTGTATCCGACGCCTCCGAGCGGCACCTGTCAAGACTCTTTCAAATGCACGTGGGCTGCAGCATCGCAGACTATATAAATCGCTTGCGCGTAGCGCGAGCGAAGGAGTTGCTGAGCCAGACGCGTCTCGACATCGAGCGCGTGGCCGAAGGCGCGGGCTTTGCTTCGTCTCGCCAACTGCGGCGGGTCTGGCGGACGGTGTACACGACCACGCCCAGGGAGGCGCGAAACGAAGGTGCATGGTCCACCGGGAGCCGAAGCGAGCCGGCGGCCCCAGTGACTCAGGCGAGCGCCCGAGTGCTGAACGTACGGTTATAGGCGACGCCCCTGGTTCAGGCGCGTCGCCCGCCTCTTCTCTCTCCTGGCGCAATCGCTCTTCTGCTTTTCGCCTACCGTGTAAGGGAGTAGTTCCCAGTGACACGGTAGTCGCGATCATGTGGCCCCCGACTACATATGAAAACAGCCGTTAACAAACAAAAATATCGATCAGAATAATAACCATTGCCTCAACGTCATTCGACGTACGGAAGTAGGGGGTAGCCGACGGGGGTGGAAGAATGCTGACGCCCGTTCAGATGGCGCAGATGAGCCAGCTGCTGGACGAAGCGCTCGACTTGGATCCGGAAGGTCGGCGGCGCTGGCTCGAGGTGATCTGTCCCAAGTACCAGGACCTGGCGCTGGCGCTGAGGCGGGCGCTGCTGCCGGGATCCTCGGCGGACTCGAAGGATTTAGCGATGCTGCCCAAGATCGATGAGGGGGGCGGCGATTGCGAGTTCGAAAGGAAGCTGCAGAGAGGAGAACTCGTTGGCCCATACGAGCTGATCAGCCCGTTGGGCGCCGGCGGCATGGCCGAGGTGTGGCTGGCGCAACGCGCGGACGGGACTCTGAAGCGGGAAGTCGCACTGAAGGTGCCGATTCTTTCGCGGCTGCGGGGGGACTTGGGCAGCCGCTTTGCACGCGAGCGCGACATCCTGGCGGCGCTGGAGCACCCCAACATCGCGCGGCTGTACGACGCGGGGGTCAGCGCCGATGGATTGCCGTACTTCGCGATGGAGTATGTGTGCGGCGAGCGCTTGACCGACTGGTGCGATTCACACCGGCTGGGAATCCGCGAGCGCCTGAAGCTGTTCCAGCAGGTGATTGACGCCGTGCAGTATGCGCATGGCCACCAGGTCATCCACCGGGACATCAAGCCCTCCAACATCCTCGTGAGCGATTCGGGCCAGGTGCGGCTGCTCGATTTCGGGGTGGCCAAGCTGCTCGCTCAGGAGGACGAGCAGACCGAGATAACGCAACTGTATGGAAGGGCTCTGACGCCGGAGTATGCAAGTCTGGAACTCGTGCGGGGCGACACGGTCGGTGCGCCCGCCGATGTGTATTCGTTGGGGATGGTGCTGTACGAGTTGCTCTGCGGCAACCGCCCGTATCGGCTCAACTCGCGCGCCCCGGTGGGGCTGCTGGAGCAGGCAATCGCCGACGCCCGGGTGGAGCGGCCCAGCACGCAGCTTGGGTCGCAGGCGGCAGGCGTAAGGGGCACCACGCAGAAGAAGCTGGCCAGGCAGCTCAAGGGCGACCTGGACGCGATCGTGCTGAAGGCGCTGGCAAAAGCGCCAGGCGATCGTTATCACAGCGCCGAAGCGCTGGCCGAGGATCTGCGGCGGTACTTGAGCGGGGAGGCGGTGCAAGCACGGCCGGATCAGTTCATCTATCGCCTCGGCAAATTCGCGTTGCGGCGACGCGCGTTGCTGGGAGGCGCCGCGGTGGCTGCCGCGCTCGTCGCAGCCGCGCTCGGCTATGGGCTGATGCGCCAGCCCGGCATCGAACGGGGCATGGCGACCACAAGCGGCGTCCCTGTCCTGGAAACGTCGGCCGTCAGCGCGGAGAGCAAGTCGATCGCCGTTCTGCCGTTCATCGACCTGAGCGAACAAAAGGACCAGGAGTACTTCTCCGATGGACTTTCCGAGGAACTGATCAACCACCTCGCCCATAGCGCGGACTTGAAGGTCATCGCGCGAACGTCCTCCTTCGCATTCAAGGGCAGGAATGAAGATGTGCGCTCCATCGCTGCCAAGCTCGGGGTGGCGCACCTGCTGGAAGGCAGCGTTCGCAAGGCCGGACAGGGGCTGCGCATCACGGTAAAGCTGATCCGAGCCTCGGACGGAGCGCACCTGTGGTCGCAGACCTACGATCGGGACCTGGTCGACATCTTCAAGCTGCAGGATGAAATTGCCGCAACGGTAGCGCAGGCGCTGCACGTGACCTTGGAAAGAGCCAGCCGTGCCAGCGGCCCGGAGCCGGATGTCAGAGCGTACGACCTCGTTCTGGAGGGAAACTACTTCAAGGCGCGACAGACTCGAAGCGATGTGGAAAGGGCGATCCAGCTTTACCGAAGGGCGATCGATATCCGGCCCGACTACGCGTTGCCCTGGGCGCGACTCGCGAGTGCCTATTTGAATCAGGTCGCCCTGAATGGAGCGCCGTCGGAAGATGAAAACAACAAAATAGTCGACGCACTGGACCGGGCCATCCGCCTCGATCCGAGGCTCATATGGGCGTATTACACGCAGGGCGGCTATCGGATGACGGTCACCTGGGACTGGGCCGGAGCCCGCGCGGACGTTGAACGCATGCGCGAAATCGACCCGGGATCCCTTCTGTTGCCGCGCGCCTTGGGGGACATCGCGAAGACGTTCGGCCAGATCGACGCGGCCGTCCAGTTGTACCAGAGAGCGGCCGAGCGGAATCCCCTGGACTCGTACTCGCTGGACTCGGTGGGGTTTGCGCTATGCGCCGCCAACCGGCTTAAGGAGTGTCTGCAGGCTCGCTTGAAGCTGCAGCAGCTGCATCCGGAATTCGGACGGATCAACAGCGCCGTCAGCGAGGCTCGCCTGTTTCTCGGCCAATCCGCAGAGGCGTTGGAGGCGATCCACAAGGAACCGGAAAAAGCCTGGAGGCTTGCCGGTCTGGCAATGGTCTACTGGGCGATGGGCAGGCGCGACGAATCGGATGCTGCAGTCAAATCGCTCACGCAGGACACTTCGCCCAACGACGCCTACCGGCTCGCCCAGGTTCGAGCTTTTCGCGGAGAGATCGACGCCGCTTTCGATTGCCTCGACCGCGCCTATCGACAGCACAATGCCGGAATGACCGATGTCAAGTCGGATCCCTTGCTGCGCAATCTGCACGCCGACGGGAGGTTTCAGGCGCTGCTGATCAAGTTGAAGCTGGCGGATCAAGAAACCGCCTCGATCGATGACGCACCCGAGTCCTTGAAATCCGCCAGAGCCAATCCCGGCGTCATGCTAGCGTCCGCCCAGGAGGTCAAGTTGGTGTGAGTTGGAACAACCGCCGATTTTCCAGGCGGCAGATCAACCCAGAGGAGAATCCGTCATGCCGCAAATTCCAGATGATGTATTTAAAAGAAAAAACGCCCTCATTCACAATGCCAAGAAGGAAGTCGCCGAACTTGTAAAAGAGTTGCGGGCCTTAGAGGACTCGCGGGGGGAGAGTGTTGAAAAAAAGGAATTCGACTCGCTCTTGAACCAAATAGAAGATGAGGTGGGAGGCCTGGAAGATTTCGGGGACGACCGCAAACGCCCTTAGATTGCTGCGATCGGACGTCGGCATCGCTCAAACCGACTCTAAAGACGATGAAGCTTTCCAGTGCGGTTTGCCAACGGGCATATTGGGACGGCGGCGACTTTCGGATCGTCAATTTCCTTACGAAGAGAACGTTTTCAGCGAATCCGCTCGTGCTCGAGCTGATCCGGTTCTTTTTTTCCCCGCGCACGATCAAGGATGGGATGCTCGAATTTGGTTCCTACGACCCAGAAAGCGTAGGGCAAGCCATCGTTGAGTTGATCGAAGCGGGTCTTCTGCTCGAATACGGGTCTGCCGAGTGGCAGCAGGACAGTCTGGTCGATTCACTATGGAAACCGTGGCTGCCGGAGGGAGCGTTCCATTTTCTGACGAAGGACGTCAAATACGTTGAGGGCGGGCGGTCCGAAGAGCAGATGATGCGATCCGTTCCGAAAACGCCGCCTCCGCCTTTTTTCAAGAGTATCGAAGGTGCCGAGTCGATCGCGCTGCCATCTCTTGCACCAGCGGCGGACAGCTTTTACCAGACGCTGTACGCGAGGAGGACCCACCGCTCGTTTTCCGACGGCCAGATATCCTTTGACCAGATTTCGAGGCTGCTCGGTACGACCTGGGGAGTTCAGGGATACTTCGAATCCAAGCGATACGGAAAACTGCCCTTGAAGACAAGCCCTTCGGGCGGGGCCAGGCACCCGGTCGAGGTGTATCTGATGGCGCTCAAAGTCGACGGGCTCGAGGCAGGGATCTATCACTACCAGGCCAAGGATCATCTGCTGGAGAGAATTTCGTCCGGCGCCACTTCACACCTGGCCAGGCAGTATTGCGCCGATCAGCCGCACGCCGGCGCGGCGGCCGCGCTTTTCATCATGACCGCGGTTTTCGCAAGGTCCATGTGGAAATACCATCATTCTCGAGCCTATCGTGTGGTGATGCTGGACGCCGGGCACCTTTGTCAGACGTTTTGCCTGACCGCAACACGGATGGGGTTGGCCCCGTTCAGTACCGCCGCGATCGAAGACAGCCTGATCGAAAAAGACCTGGGCATCGACGGAATTTCGGAATCGGTGGTGTACGTCGCCGGGGTCGGGCTGGTCGCGGGCCGCTGATTTGAGACGACGTCAATCGCTGGGCTAAGGCGAAGCCTCGATCAGCGGCCTGGCGTTCTCAGAATGCCGTACGCACCCGCTCCGGACCATGAAGTAATCCTGCCTCGAGTGCCCTGAGCACCGCGCGGGTGCGATCCCGCACGCCGAACTTTGCGAGGATGCTGGATACATGGTTCTTGATGGTTCCCTCGGCGGTTCCGAGGGCGTGCGCGATCTCCTTGTTGCTGTAGCCGCCGGCCATCAGGCGCACCACTTGTGCCTCGCGTTCGGTCAGCGTCTCTCGCGGGGCGTCCGCGCCACCCCGAGCTGGCGTGCCCGCGCGGAGCAGCCGCTCCGTCACGGCTGGCTGAAACACGGTGGCTCCGCTTGCCACAGCGCGGATCGCGGCGATCAGCTGCTGGTAGGACACGTCCTTGAGCATGAAGCCGCGCGCCCCGGCTCGGATGCCATCGAGTACCACGTCGGCGTCGTCGAAGGTGGTCAGGATCAGCGTTGGCGGCAGCCTGGCAGCGGCTGCGAGAGTCTGCAGTACCTCCAGGCCGTCTTTGCCGGGCATGCGGATATCGAGCAGCAGCACGTCGACGGCCGCGTCGGGCAGAACGGCGATGGCTTCGGCGCCATCCGCCGCTTCGCCAACGACGGCGATGCCGGGGTCCATCTCCAGCAGCGTGCGGATGCCCTGGCGGATCAGGAGCTGGTCGTCGACGACGAACACCCTGACGGGAGCTTTAATGGCGCCCCTGACCACGGCGGGCCTCATCCGGCGCCGCTGCGAACCGGCAGCAGCGCCGTGACGTCGAAGCCCCGCCCTGGCTGGGTCGCGATGTGCACCTGGCCGCCCGCCTTTTCCAGGCGCTCACGCATGCCCTGGATGCCGAAGCCGCCGCCAGCGCTTGCGCTGCCGCGGCCATCGTCGTGAGCCTGGATGCTGAAGGCCTCGCCATCGCTCTTGATCGAGATCCACAGGTTGTCGGCGCCGGAGTGGCGTGCGGCGTTGGTCACGATTTCCTGTGTGCAGCGCAGAAGAATGTGCGCCCGCTCCGGGTCGGCGATGCGCAGGCCCTCGGCGACGTCCAGATGGATGTGCGGGCGCGGCACGGCGCCCACCAGCTCATGCAGGGCTTCGGACAGGTTCACGCCATCGCGTGCGCGGGACTGCGCGACGATGTCGCGCACATCGCCCAGGAGCTGCCTTGCGAGGGACTGCGCGGTCTCGACGCTGGCGTGCGCCGGCCCCTCGGTCCGCTGCAGCGCCGCTTCCAGATTCAGCGACAGGGCGGTCAGGCGATGCCCCAGCGCGTCGTGCAGTTCCTGTGCGATGCGCAGGCGCTCGGCCATGCGGCCGCCATCGGCCAGAATGTGCTGGACCGCGCGCAGCTCGGCGTTGGCAGCCACCAGTTGCGCGCGCGCGGCCACTTCACGCGCCATCGCGTTGAATACGAAGAACGCCACGAGCTGGAAGCCCAGATAAGGCGGCGTCAGCAGCCACGCCGAGCGGGTGCTGAATACCGCGGCATTGGCGGCCCAAAGCAGCGCGGTCTGCACGCAGATCCAGGCGATCCCGGGCGTGCGCTCGAGCCGGCCTCCCAGTTGCATCGCGACGATGGCGAGCAGCGCGCCTTCGTAGCCGCTGCAGCGCAGTACCACCAGCGCGATGGCGAGGGCCGCTTCTGCGAGCAACCACCACAGCCGCGCGCGCTGTTGGTCGCACGCAAACGCGGCGCCGAACAGCAGGTAAACGGCGATCCAGCGCCAGTCCGACGGTCCCGCCTGCGTGTGATAGAGCAGGGCGGGCAGCCCCACCATCAGCCAGGTGACCAGGCCGCTGATGCCGATGAGCCGCGACTGAAGCATGCGGAATCCTCCTGCGAGAGCATGGCATGCCTTCTGCCGCGCAGCCATAGGCCGGAAGTCATGGGGCCCGGCGTGTGTGGTCCGGCACATGCGGTGCGTCAGACCTCAGCGTAGCTTGCCTCGACGCCGGCGATGCGCGCCTGCCTCCATCGAAAGGATCGGACCGTGAGCAAGACCGACCCCGCTTCACTGGGCTTGTGCCTGCTGCTCGCCGGCAGCGGCGCCGGCGCAGCGCCCGACTACAGCAAGCGGGCGCAGGCACTCGAACCGGCGGTACAAGCCAGGCTGATCGGTAAATGGACCAACCCGGTGGACGCGCTGGTGATCGAAATCAGCTCCGTCGATCTCGTATCCGGCCAGATCCGGGGCAAGGTCTCGCCCACGACCGGCCCGGCCGCGGCCAACGAGCACGAACTGGTCGGCTGGGTCAGCGCCGCCCCGCCCATCAATGAGAAGTACGACACGGTGATCCCGGTCACTTTCAGCACGACGCTGTACGAGTACGGCACCCTGCCGGCCTGGGCCGGATATCTGCACGAGGACAAGCTCGTCACCATGCACTACCTGGTGTGGCCGACCCGGCCTTACGCCTGGGATCACATCTCGGCGTTCCAGGAGACCTGGACCAGGCTGCCCGAGTCCAAAGGGGCTCCTGCCCGATGAGCGCGTACACGCCCACTCGCCCGGTCCAACCCGTACGCCCATCCCGCCAGCCGCTGCGCTACAACGTCGTGGCGATGGCGCTGCACTGGGCGATCGCCGCGCTGATCCTGCTGGACTTCGCGTTCGCTCTGTCTTTCAGCCAGTTCAACCCCGGCCAGGCGTTGTATCTGCCCTCCGCGTATCCCCTGCACATGTCGACCGGACTGAGCGTGCTCAGTCTGAGCGTGTTGCGCGTGGTTTGGCGCCTGATCCACAAGGCGCCGGCGCTGCCTGCGGACATGCACGTCGTCGCGCGCTGGCTGGCCAGGCTGTCGCACTGGTTCTTGTACGGCTTCATGCTCGTCGCTCCACTGACGGGCTGGCTGGTGCTGTTGGTGCGCCGCAAGCCGATTTCCATGTTTGGTCTTTTCACATGGCCCAACCTTTCGTTCGTGAGCGCGATGCCGCACGAGCAGCGTTCGATCTATCACGATGTGGCGCTGCCGCTGCACACGTGGATCTCGTACGCCGGAATGGCGCTGGTGGGTCTGCATCTCTCGGCCGCGCTGTATCACCACTTCTACCGGCGCGACGACGTGCTGCGTCGTATGCTGCCGAGCGTGCGGGCGATCCGAGAAGGATGAAGACTTCAGCCGCGCTTGCCTCGCTCGCGCTGGCCCTGTGCCGGGTAACGCGAGCCGAGCCGGCTACCTACCGGATCGATCCCAACCACACGCATCCCATGTTCGAGGTCGATCACTTCGGCGGTCTTTCCACCTGGCGGGGACTGTTCAAATCGACCAGCGGCACGATCACCCTGGACCGGCAGGCCGGGACCGGAACCCTCGAGGTGCGGATCGATACCGCGAGCATCGAGTTCGGACACGATGTATTGAACAAGGTCGTGCTGGCTCCCAAGATCGGAGACTGGAACGGCCTGGACGCGGCCCAGTGCCCCAGCGCTGTCTACACGGGCACGCTCGACGCCTTTGTCGACGGCGCGCCCACAGTGGCCCACGGCGAGCTCAGCCTGCACGGGGCCACCCGGCCGGTCACGCTGACGATCCTGACGTTCAAGTGCGTCCCCGAACACCCGCTGCTGAAGCGCGAAGTCTGCGGCGCGGACGCCGTGGGCCACTTCAACCGCGCCGACTTCGGCGTGAACGCCGGTCTGCAATACGGTTTCAGCCAGGAGGTTACGGTGCGCATACAGGTGGAAGCGATCCGGCGAGACTGAGGCGCCGGGTTCCTGAAGCACTCACGAACAAGCGCTCCAACCGCGACCGACATGGAGAGGTAGAGTCCAGCAAGCCAATAGCTCGACGCTCAACCGAACTTACATACATTTAGATGCGGTCAAATTCACTCAAATGCAAATGCACCCGAAAGGAAAGGGTAGTGGGAGCGAATTTGTGAGTTGAGTTTTGGATTTGGACCATCCATCGGCGAATACACGGCGAAGGCGATTCGATAAGCCCACCGACCTAACGGCATAGGGCTACTTGACAACCCTTGGGATCGCCGAAAAGCTCGCGAGCGGTCAGAGGAAAATCCAACCTCGGCGGATCGGCACACTATTAGGTCGCATCGACTCGCCAGACCGGGGCGGTGAATTGGCGGCGAAAAGTTCTCGGCGCGCTGAAACTTGGGCGTCGCTGCACCCTTTGGCAGCGCAAGAAGACGTCACAGCTAAAACACGTCGTTCATCCCGCCGTCCCTACGAGCCCAGCCTTATTCGTTCCGAGGCGGGCGTGACCTGCCCCTACCAGCTGTGCCACAGGGCTGGCGCCGGATCTGCGAAATTCGTCATGCCGGTTCGCCAGCCACGCTCCGCAGCTTGGTCAACGATCCTTCCGGTCGTGGTCCCCATCCTCGTGGTGACCGCGGTCATGATCATGATCATCGTCATCGTCGTGATCGCAGGAAACACTTTGACTCAGGCTTAACTTGAACACCGTCCCAGCGCCGCTGCCCGGGCCGTTTTGTTGGGCTGTGGTGCCATAGAGATTGCCCATCCCGTCGGCGAAAAGGCTGGCCAGTGGACCCGATCCGTCGGTGCCGCCGGTGAACCTGTAGAGGACGGTCTCCGCGTACGTACCGCTCCCGATCGGCGTCAGCTTGAACACCGTGCCACAACCGAAGCCGCCGATGCAGTTGCTGCTGCCGCCTCCGTATTGCGTCGTGCCGTAAAGATTGCCCATCGCGTCGGAGATCAGGCCAGCCGGAGGATTCGATCCGTCTGCACCTCCGGTGAACCTGTAGAGCACGGCCTCGCTATACGTGCCGTTTCCGTTCGGCGTCAGCCTGAACACCGTGCCGCAGCCGTGTCCGCCGAAGCAGCTGCCGCCGCCTCCGTATTGCGTGGTGCCGTAAAGATTGCCCATCGCGTCGGAGATCAAGCCAGCAAAGGGATTTGCCCCGTCGCTGCCCCCGGTGAAACCATAGAGCACGGTCTCGGTGTATGTGCCGTTCCCGTTCGGTGTCAGCTTGTACACCGTGCCGCAACCACCGTTCGCGGTGAATCCTCCGACGCAACTGCCGCCGCCACCGCCATAAAACGTCGTGCCGTAGAGATTGCCCATCGAGTCGGAGACCACACCAGCGTTGGGATTTGCCCCGTCGCTGGCGCCGGCGAATCTGTAGAGCACGGAGTGGCCGTACGTGCCGTTCCCGTTCGGTGTCAGCTTGAACACGGTGCCGCAGGTACTGGGGCAAAAACTACCCTCTCCGGTCGTGCCGTAAAGACTGCCTGTCGCGTCGCTGATCAGCCCGCCCCAGGGAACCGCCCCGTCGGTGCTGTCGAAACTGGGGAACGCGTAAAGCACAGACTCGCCGTACGCACCGCTCCCGTTCGGCGTCAGTTTGAATACCGTGCCGCAACCACTGACGCCGAGGCAGGTGCCGCCGCCACCGGTGAGCGTCGTGCCGTACAGATTGCCGGGCGCGTCGGCAATCAGACCGGCGTACGGATTTGCCCCGTCGCTGCCGCTTGCGAATCTGTAGATCACGGTCTCGCTGTACGCCCCGCTTCCGCTCGGAGTCAGCTTGAACACCGTGCCGCAACCGAAAGGCCCGCAACCGCTGGCGCCGCCGCTTTGCGTCGTGCCATAAAAATTTCCCGCCGCATCGACAGTCAAGCCGGCGGAGGGCCTGGCGCCATCGGGAGAACCGGTGAACGAATAAAGGGTGGTCAGCGTCTGCGCCGCGGCTCCTGTACAGAAGCCCGCAGCTGCGAGCAGGGTGAGGGCGATCGATACCAGGTGAGCAGCTTGATTACCGGGTTTCATGTGCGCTCCCTTCGATGTTTGCCGTTCCTAATGCAAAGACGAGAAGAGCTCCTTAAGTACGACATCCCGCCGCGACTGATATCCTCAGATCGCGGTAGCTGGGAACCGAAACGCCGTCGACCAGTGCGGCAGACTCCTGGCGTAGCAGAAAGCTGTGCAGGTCCTCGCTTGGCGTCTTGGCCATGACGGTGGAGAAGGGACTGGAGTTTAGTGGGGGGGACGAAAGCCGAAGCTGCTCGAAGCCATTTCGAACCATCTGCTGCTCGAACGGTGACCTTCTTCGTGGTAATCGCGAAGACGAGCGCCCGACCCGTCGAGGCGCATCGCCACGCCAAGGCGGCGCTGATGAGCAGTTCCTTCCGACATGCGGATCGGCTCGCGTGTCGGATTTCGGCTCGAGTTTCCGTCCTCGTTAGTGGGAATGATGTTTCTGTTTCGCGGCTCAGCGAAGGACGGACTCGCGCGCGTAGGCAACGCCCCAAATTTGGCAAATAGGTTTCGCTTGGGCCGTTGCTTGAGCTGCGGCTACACTGCTTGGGGAGACTGGAAATTCCAATATTCACGAAGAACAGCCCATGGGACACCGCCAAAGGACTAATCCCCACCATACTTGCAATCGGCGATTCCTGGTTCTGGTACCCGAAGCAGAACAATCTGCTCACGGCTTGGGACCGGAACTCGTCGGTCAAGAATGACTGCAAGTCAATTTATCTTCTGGGGTATAACGGCGCGGATGTCGCTGATTACGCCCCTGGCGGGAAGTATTCGGACGATCTGCAACACGAACTGACTCAGGTTCAATTCCAGTACTACAGCGCCTTCGTGCTCAGTGGCGGCGGGAATGACGCTGTCGATGGACGTACCGATCACGCCGCGGATCCGGCGTTTGGCTACGGCCAGCCCAGCAACCAGGCTAAGATGGACGCAGCCCGGATGGTGCTCGGGCTCAAGGACGATTGCACAGGAATCACCAACCCTGATGAGTGCATCGACGAAGTCAAGGTTGATGCCCTTCTCAGAAGCATCTCGAATGCGGTTGGGTCGGTGCTACATGATGTCCTATGGGCGAGCGATCGCGACATCCAAAGCGGTTCGCGTCGATACCCCATTCAGATATTTCTGCATGCCTACGACTATCCGGTTCCAGATGGCCGCGGGTTTGCCGTGGGTCCGCTCACTTTGATCGGCCCTTGGCTAGCGCCAGCCATGCAAGCACGCAACGTCGGCAAGGGTCTTCCCCCGGGAGGAGACGTGCTGGGGTTTGGCTGCGCGGTCGCAAGGGCTTTGATGACACGGATGCGCACGACTATCAAGGCCTACGAAAATCCCGCTCGGAACATCTTCTTTGTCGACTCTCCGGGTGCACTGAACTGCACCCTTTCTGGAGCTTATAAGCAGGACTGGGATAACGAGATGCATCCGACTGGTAGCGGATTCGACAAGATCTTCCAGACCAGCTGGCTTCCGGTGTTGAAGTCAGCAGGACTTGCCACCTGACAGCAGGGCGTGGCCTACTGCGGCGGTCGTATTTGAGGCGTCGTGGGTTGAAACCGGCTAGGTTCGCTCGTCCGCAGACAACAACTTCTGACGAAGAACGTATCGACCAACGCTTTCCGTCACCGCCCTGGCAATCTGGCATGCAATGGGCGGAATTCCGAGTGCAGAAGCCACGCTCTGAAACCCGGAAAGTTCTCGCGACGAAGCACCTTCAGGACCCCTTAATGGCGGCATGCAGATAAACCCCTCACCCGAGGCTCGGACGTGAATACGCGCGCTAGCCAACTTGCTGAAGCGATCGAACGGCTGCTGGCAAACGACTGGCATACCGCTCACGGGTTGGTGCAAGAGCTGGACGACCCGATTGCCTGGAGGGTTCACGGGCTGGTCCACCGCGTCGAAGGCGATTTGGCCAACGCCAGGTACTGGTACGACAAAGCCGGCCTCACGATCGACGATGCGCGTAGCGTCGAGGACGAGATCAGCGAGCTGCGCGAACACCTGAAACTTGGCGACTAAGCGCAGACCCGAATGGGCCAGGGCCAGCCAGGTTAGTGGCGCTGCGTCGGCGCGCGCGTTTCTGCGCCACCGCTCGGCAAGGCAACCGCTCTTGGCGCCTTCGAGATCTCCCTGAAGCCCTGGGCATTGGGGCCGCGGAACGAGGGCCACGCGCTCCCGATGACGCCCTTTCCTTGCTGTGAGACAATCGGTGCCCCCGGCGGGCGCGTCGCGCGTTTCGCGAAATGTCAAATATCTCAGCCGTATACCCGCACCAAAGGCCCGCGATCCTGGTCGTTGGTGGACTCGACTGTGCCCATAACCTGTTGACTTCCCTTGAGGTGTTCGACGCGTCGGCTCCAATACCCTGGAGGCAGCTCGACGGGCCTATCGCGCGCAAAGGGCATACCGCCACATTGCTCCCCGATGGTTCGAACGTCATCATCGCAGGTGGAGTCACCTCTCCGAATGTCGTTGCGGCAACGACCGTCGAAAGATATGACGTGACGAGTGGCGCCACGTATTCCGTTGGTCGACTCGTGCAGCCGCGTGTCAACCACGCGGCGGCGCTGGTCTACCGCGACTTCGTGCTCGTCATCGGCGGATCGAATAGCGCCAGCTGCGAGCTCTACAACCCTCAAACGTCCGTATGGAGCGCAACGGGGTCCCTCAATATTGCACGCGAACTTCATACGGCGACACGACTGCAGCTTGAGAACGTACTGGTCGTTGGAGGAACCGGGCCGACCGGCGGCTGGATGGACAGCGCCGAGGTCTATATCGAAGCGACCGGTTCCTGGACGCAAGTTAGCAGTCCTCGGTTTTCGCGGCTTGGACACTCGGCGACACTCCTGCCCGACGGCACCGTGTTGGTGGCCGGGGGCGTCGATCCTGCAAACCTGATGGGAAGAAACCAGTGCGAAATCTTCGACCCGGTTGCGGGTACCTGGACAGACGCTGCATCACTCAAGGGTGCGCGCGCCTGGCACACGGCCACATCTCTTAGCGATGGATCGGTTCTGGTTGTCGGGGGAGTCGACGGGCCAAATCACGCTCTCAACACTGCCGAGATCTACCAGCCGATTGTGGACACTTGGAGGCCGATAGCGTCACTGCACTTCGCTCGTGTGGGTCATACGACAACTTTGTACAACGGGGAAGCCCTGGTCGTAGGCGGCGAAAGATATGGGACGTGTCAAACCTACGATTCAAACAACAATACCTGGAGCTACGTCGGCGTTCTGAACACTCATCGGGGCTATCACACTGCGAATTGGATCAATCAGGCGGCAAACCCGTGGGCGCACATGCTTCCTACCATTCGGGGCGCTCTCGGATAGCATTCTTCGGCACCGCGCTCATTCGCGCACCGGGCGTTTGATCAGCTTGCGCTGCAGGGTGCGCCGACGCATCCTCAACGCTCGCCATGCGGAACGAGCGACAGGACAATAGCGGTCGCCGTGTTGGTCGGTTGGCGACAGGTTCGAACTTACATCTCGAGTCTACCGCTCAGACGTACCGGCAAATAAAGCGGCTGTTGCCGCGATGACGGCCAGCGCATCCACGGTGCCGTCAGCCTCGCCCTTCTCGAAGTCGCCTTCGACAGCCCCCATTTGATTGGTGACGTGGGCAAAACAAATCACCGGCTTGGATCGCGCCTCGGCGAAGGCATAGAGCGCCGCAGCCTCCATCTCGACCGCCAGGAGCCCGCGCACTTTCATTTCCGCGATGACCGCCTCGGTCTCTCGAAACGGCGCGTCCGTGGTCCAAACAGAACCCAGGTAGACAGGCACTCGCAGGCCGTCAAAGATCCCGTCCAGCAAGGCCAGCAGCGACCTGCTGGCCTTGCTGAACTCCGACGGCGGAAGATAGTGATAGCTGGTCCCTTCGTCGCGCAGCGCCGATTCAATGAGGACGAAGTAAGGGGGATCGCGCGTTGCCACGAGTTGCCCGGCCGAAGTCACGCTAATCAGCGACTCGCAGCCGGACGCGAAAAGCTCCTCGGCGACCAAGACGGCGAACGAAGCACCGACAGCGGAAGGCACGACGCCCAGTTCCACGCCCGCCTCGATGAATCGATAGAGCGCCGTGTGGTAACAGGCCCAGGTCAAGTCTCGAGTGCAGCGACCGTCGCTTTGCAGACGCGCGGCGATGTCGCCATCAGGATCGAGCACGCAAACCTTCGGCACGGGTGCATTGACAATGCGCCGCTGACGCCGGGCTTCTCGGAGAAGATTCTCGGGGGTGAAGGCCGATTCGTCCTGATGGCGCTTGCCGCGCAAGATCGGCGGCAGGTTGTTGGAAGCTGTCATCGCGATGCTGAACGCTTGTTGTTGCAAGGGGCTGAATCGGAGCCGCCGTGCGGGTTCAAATGAATACGCCAGGGGGCGGCTTCCGATGAGCTACACGTATACCGGGCGCGCGAGACCCGCGTGAGCGCGCACCCGCCTCTTAGTCGCCGAGCATGCGGCGCAGGTTCACCGACGACAAGGTGGCGGCCGTCGCGCTGGCAGCGGCGACACCCGGAATCCCAAATCTTAAGCCTTTTCTAGCTCCTTCATGGAACCGCGTGCCCTCGCGCCGGCGAACGCCTTGGCAGCACACAACCCACCGAAACCGCAGCCGAGGATGACGATGCGGAGCGCCGGTTGCATCATCCATCGTCTTCACCGTTGTCGTGTGGTCGTGTGCGCGCGGGTGCCGACTTTGCCTGGCTGGCTCGGTAGCTGACGCAATCATCGACGCATGACCAGGCAATGGTGTGATGGGGCGGTACGACTCCGGGGCGGATCCGAAAGCCCCGAAGCAGGTGTGCGGCCTAGCGGCGCGCTATTTAGTGATC
>Ga0210409_10000713_pt1 | contig 49418 bp, 68 predicted proteins | sample IncBWH17MmetaG_FD_161649 | JGI IMG/M metagenome (GOLD analysis project Ga0210409, IMG submission 161649) | Forest soil microbial communities from Barre Woods Harvard Forest LTER site, Petersham, Massachusetts, United States - Inc-BW-H-17-M | ecosystem: Environmental > Terrestrial > Soil >... | reverse complement strand
CCGGAAAATCGAGCGCGCCATCGAGACGCTTGACGTGCGTGATGGTCTGGTGCGCCTTGACCGCGAACCGAAACCCGGCCGATGTCTGCGCGATCCACCCGAGTTGGAGTTTCTCCGTAGGAAACCGCCGAAACGTGTAATTCAGCTCGACCGAGTTGAGCCGGGTCGAGTAATACCCGAGGAATTTGGCTGCGGCGAGCTTCGCCGGATACCAAGCCGGCTTCCAGGCCGGGTAGGCCCACCCCGATGTTCCCGCGTAGAGCATGACCAGGGAATCTATCGCTCGTCGATATAGTGATGAGACCCCTCATGATCATCGCCGCCGTCGTGGCGCTCGGACTCGGGCTCCGGGCCTATAGGACCCGACACGTCACTGATCCCGGTGGCATGACCCCGGCCCAGCTAGCCGAGTTCGCGGCCCATCCCCCGGTGATCGACCCGGAGCAGCTCTATCCGGGTCGCACGATCCCTGAGCTTCTCTCGGTCACGCCCGATACGCTCGTGTTGTCGGGCAGTCGCGCGTTCGATGTAGTGCGCTTGCACATCACCTATAAGATCGTGCACCCCGACAAAGTCGATCGCGCCGTGCTGCAATTGTGGAACGACGCGGTGGGCGTCATCGACACCACGCTGCTGCCAGTGCAAGAGCGAGGAGAATTCGACTGGGCCGTGCAGGGTCCCATCAACGTTGGCCCGTTGGTTCGGCTCCGGGCGCACTGCCCGAATGGCGAGACGAACAGCTTCGTGTGGGGCACGCCGCGCCAGCCGTCGGATGCGCCCATGACGATCACGGGTACCAACCCGCAGTATGTGCGTGAAGCCATTCCCGATGACCCCAATCCCGCGAACGTGACGGCGCCGGTGGAGGTCTACTTCAACGGGATAGATGTTCGCTGCCAGCTGATCGCCAACATCAACGGCGACGACGTCGCGCTGACCACGAACCGTGGCCGGACCGGTGGCCTGCTGGGGTTCGTCAAGCGCGACATCATGCCCGGCCCGGTTCTTACGCGTTGGTTCGAGCTCAAGCTTCTACTGCGCGCGTCCGACGGGGGGATGGAGGCCGTGCGTCGCGTGCCGTTCGTCGATCGCTGATCACTCGTCGGGATCGACGACCTTGATTTTCACCTCACCCAAGTAATGGGTGCCGACGATGCGGACGCACGGCGCATCGTCGCGCGGCACGGCCTTCGACGCGCGCCGAACCCGGAAGTCCTCGCATTCCAAGCGCACGCCGTGGGGCAGGGTGATCTTGACTTCCCCCATGATCGCCGTCACGTGGATCTCGGAGGTGCCCGGCAGAAAGCGCGCGCGCCGGAGATCCAGGCGTACGCGGCCGAAGAACACGCGAACCCATAGATGAGCCGGCAGCTCCCAATCTCCGCCGCGGTCGGTTGGAGATAGGATGGCGAGGATGCCGCGCGGTATTATTCCCGGATGCCGATCCATGTCCTGATGGTGATGCTCCAGACGCTCGTGCCGCCGGCGGGGTCCAAGCTGGTCCTTCGGGCGCATGCGCAAGGTAATCAGATCTATACCTGCCAGCAGAACGCCTACACGTTCTCGTGGGGACTCAAGGCACCGGACGCGCGGCTCGAGGACGATAGCAATCGGGTCATCGGCCGCCATTTCGCGGGGCCGACCTGGCAGCTGAACGATGGGAGTCAGGTGGTGGGTCGACCGGTCGCCAAGGTCGACGCGACTGAGCCCAATGCCGTACCGTGGCTTCAGCTCGTCGTCGTGAGCACGACGGGGCACGGCCTCCTCGAACACGTCAAGGTCATTCAGCGCGTGAACACGCACGGGGGCCAGCCGCCGGCCGGTGGCTGCGACCAGGCGCATCTGGGGACCGACCTGCGCGTGCCGTACACCGCCGAGTACGATTTCTACTCAAAGGATTCGCCGTAGCACGGGTATACGACGAAATACGAGCTCGCTCGCGGCGAACGTCGTGACCGTCGCCAGCACGGTCAGCAGCAGGAACTTGGGTATGGCTGGCCACGCCAGATTCCACAAAGCTCGCGCGGCGAGGATCACGAACGGCGGGTGGAAGACGTAGACGCTGAACGCGTTGCGCGAAAGCAATCGCGTGAGCGCGTTCTGGCCGTCGGCTTTCGCGCGAAATAGCACAATGATTCCGGCCGACAGGGCGACGCAGGTCACGGACTCCCAGGCGCCGTACGCGGCGCTCCGCCAGTTCCACCCGTCGTGCACTGACCCGCCCGATACGATCGCGAGCCACGCGATGAACCCGATCGGCAAGACCAGCATCATCCACCGGATACCGCGCTGATACGGGAACGTGTGCAACCACCCGTCGCGCGCGGCGATAATACCTGCGCCAAAAAGCAGGATGTATTGCGAGAAATCCCCGATGTGCATGTTGAAGATCGACCGATCGGGCAACACCCCGCGAATGACAAACCTTCCCAATGCCATTGCGATGGCAAACAGGATGAGCACGCCGTTGCCGGGCGCCAGCCGGGGAGCCTGTTCACGCGGTCGCGCGTAGCGCGCTGCGTACACGGCCGAGAAGATGAGGAGCGCCAGCAGAAACCAAAGAGGCCCGTTCTCCTGAAGCACCTCGAGATCCGTGATATGATGCCACCACTCGTGAGCAAACGAGTACGGCGCCGTCCACGAATGCGAGATGTAGTACTCGGTCACGGGCCCCAGAACGAACATGTAGAGCAACACGGGCAGCCCGAGCCGAAACGCCCGGTCGCGGAGAAAGCGCCCGGGACCCTTCCGGTCGATGGATGGCGGGACAAACACGCCAGCCACAAAGAACAAGAGTCCCATGAAGAACGACTGCAGATACATTTGCCACGCGGCAAACGTCAGCAGCGTCAATTGGCTGATTGGCGGCCGCTGGACAAAGTACCAGTTGCCGAGCGGGCTATAGGTATCCGCCGCATGCATGCTGAGAACCAACAGGATCATCGTCCAGCGGATGTTGTCGATGAAGGCGATGCGCGATAGGTTCGGTCGCATGACCAAAGCCCTTTCGCTGACGACGCTAGCGCTCATCTGCGCAGCCCCCTTGACCGCCCGCGGTCAACTGATCGAGACCAAGGTTGTGAGCCTCGAAGCCGCCAAGACCATGGTCGCCGCGGCCGAAACCGAGGCGAAGAAACACAACTGGAACATGGCCATCGCCATAGTCGATGCGAGTGGAAACTTGATTTTGTTTCATCGCATGGATGACGTGCAGTTGGGCAGCGTGGACGTGGCGATCGAGAAGGCCCGGACCGCCGCGCGGTTCCGCCGTCCGACGCAGGCCATGGCCGACGCCCTCAAGGCCGGGAACCAGGGCATTCTGTCTATCCCGGGCGCAGCCGCGATCGCCGGTGGCGTGCCCATCACGGTCGATGGAAAGGTCATCGGCGCGGTCGGATGCAGCGGCATGGCATCCGACCAGGACGCGGTGGTCGCCCAGGCCGGAGTCGACGCCCTAGTCGCTCGCTAGCGGAAACTGGATCTCGAGCGTCCGGCCGTGATAGAGCTCGCGCTTTGGCCCCGCGAGCGCACGCGGCTGGATGCGCATCCACCGGCGAATGGCGTCGTACGCCCGCTCGGCGGCATCGTAGTCATCGGGCGCATACGCACACGCCACGATGACCGCGGGCAAATCCTTGAGATCGAGCGCGCGGTCGAGCCGACCGAGCCGCCGAATCTCGACGAACGGCTCGCCGCCCGGCACGCCGGCATCCGCGCACTGGTGCCAGAGCACGCCGCGCGTCCCGCCACGCAGAGTCTCCGGCACCCTGCCCAGTAACTCTCGCTCGGCCTCGACGACGTCATCGTAACCCATGATGACCGTGCCCAGTGACGCCACCCGGGTGACCGGCCGGCGCTTGAGCACGACCGGCATCGCTTCGATCGCGCCCGCCAACGCGGCATCGATGCGGTCGATCGCATGCTGCGCGCGCGCCAACTCGCCCCGGAGCCGGGTTCTCGCTCGCTGCAAGGTCGCACGCCGATCGGATGCCACGACTTCCTGCAACGACAGGCCCAGGTTCTTGCGCGATACGATCTCGGCCAATGCGATGAGTTGTTCCGGCGCATAGTACCGATATCGTGTTATCGGGTCGGTCCGACGCGGCTTGAGCAGGCCGATCTCGTCATAGAACCGCAGCGTCTTCGTCGATACGCCCGCAATCCGAGAGAATTCGCCGATCCGATACATGGGTTGAACCTTCCCCCGACTGGAATGTTCAATTGTGTCGCATGTTACGCACCCTACTCATTGCGGTACTGGCGACATCGAGCCTAGCGGCTCAGCAAGACGGCACGGGAGCCGTTTTCGTGCTCTATCAAATTAAACCCGGAATGGACCGCGATTTCGAATTGGGCGACCAGCGCCACCTCGAATGGCATCGCAGTCAAAACGACCGCTGGCTCTGGCCCGGTTGGACCATCGCGACTGGCGAGCACCAGGGGTTCTTTATCGATGCCACGTTCTTTCATCCCTGGACGGACTTCGACCATCCCATAGCCAATCCCGCCGAGGATGGCGCCAACTGGGGCGTCAACGTGGCGCCGTACGCCGACGTCCGCTCCTTCGCGAATTACGACGGGATTCCCGCGTTGACCACACTCGGGCCCGACAAGCTGAGCGCGCCCCTCATGATGGTGTGCTACGTGACCGTTCACCCGGGCTCGGGCGCAAAGTTCGAAACCGCCATCTCGGCGGCGCTTCGCGCCGCTACCGCTCCTCACCTGGTGATGCGGCCAGTGAGTGGTGCGAGTGACTATGTTATCATGCTCAGCGCACAAAAGCAGGCCGAGTTGCCGTCAAACGCCGAGGTGCTCGAGAGTTTCATCCAGGCGGCCGGTCCGCTCGTCGATCGGACGCGGACAGAGACATGGCGCTACCGGCCGGAGCTCAGCTACGTGCCGCGCTGACCGGCGGGTTCAGGTAGTCGCAGGCTGCCGGCGGCGTCCCCGTCGAATCGGGTATCCGCTCCCACGGCTTTCCACGCCTCGAGATCCGCGAGCAACGTCTGTGCATGCGTTCGCACGGCGTTGACCGCATCCTCGCCGAGTTGCAACCGGAGCGGGGTGCGCTCGGCGTTGAGCGCGCGATCGATCGCCGCCGCGGCTTTGAGCGGATCGCCAGCCTGCGTGCCGTGCATGCCCGTGACGAACTCGCGCGTGCCGCCGACCGTCGCCCGGTAGGCGTCGATCACTGGCATGTGCCGCGTGCCCGATCCGAGCAAATTCGTGCGGAAGTTGCCCGGCTCGACGATGAGCACTTTGATGCCGAACGGCGCCACTTCCTGCGCCAACGCTTCCGACACGCCCTCGATCGCGAATTTGGCCGCGGAGTAGGCGCCGAAGCCGGCGAAGGAGAGCTGGCCGCCGATGCTCGAGATGTTGACGATGGCGCCGTGGCCCTGCGACCGGAGAACGGGCAGCGCCGCGCGCATGACGGCGACGGCGCCGAAGAAGTTCGTCTCCATGAGCGCGCGCAGCTCACTGTCTGGTGTCTCCTCCACAGCGCCGACAATTCCAAAGCCTGCGTTGTTGATCACCACGTCGATCCCGCCAAAACGCTTGACGGCGGCATCGATGGCGCGCTGGGCGTCGCCGGCCTTGTCGACATCGAGCGAAAGGGTCAACACGCGCTCGAAATCGCGCACGTTGATCTTGCCCGCGTCGCGCGCGGTCGCGACAACATTGTAGCCTCGCGACACGCCGTAGGTCGCGAATGCCTGACCAAAGCCAGACGAGGCGCCGGTAATGCACCACGTTGTCATGTTCGAACAATAATGTATTGCGCGAGGCCCGCGAGGCAGCCGTGCCATCCCAGCGCATGCTGATCGCGTAGCGTCGCGTTCGCGACGCGCTCATGCGTAACAACGACCTCGGTCTCTGGACCGCGTGATTCGAACCGTACGGTCACGCGCTCGGGTTCTCCGTCGGTTCCCTCGAGACGCCAGGTATACGTCAATAGATGCGGCCGCTCGATGACCTCGAACACGCCGGCGATCCAGATCTCGCTCCCATCCGGCAGGCGATTGCCGATTCGATAGCCACCTCCGACGCGCAAATCGACGAGCGGCGCGATGCACGTGACGCCGTCCGGTCCCCACCATTCGACGAGCTGTTCCGGTGTTGTCCAGGCATCGAACAGTCGCTCGGGCGTCGCGCGGATGGTGCGCCGCACCACGAGGGTGATCACGACCGCTCGATATAACGCGCCAGCGCGCGCAACTGGCCTTCCCAGAATCGACGGTACTGCTCGAGCCACGCCTCGGCCGCGCCCAATCCCTGAGGGTCGAGCGCGCAATGATGCACGCGCCCCTCGATGCGGCGTGACACCAGTCCCGCGCGCTCGAGCACACGAATGTGGCGTGAAATGGCCGGCAACGACATGGCGAACGGCTCGGCGAGCTCGGTCACGGTCGCCGGTCCGTCCGCGAGTCGAGCGATCAACTTCCGACGCGTTCTATCCCCGAGCGCCCGGAACAGGAGGTCGAGCCGTGCTTGCGAAACGTTTAACAATATTGTTAAATATTGCACCACTTCAACCCAAACCGCAATGACGACCCGTCGACTGTTCTGCGCCCAGATCGTAGCGGCACTCACCGTATTGCAGGATGATGGGATTTCACACACCGCCGAGTCGATCCACCAGCAGGTGATGTTCAAGCTCCCGCCCGATCGCATCTACGCGGCGCTGCTCGACGAGAAGCAATTCTCGGCCATGTCCGGCGGCCTAGCGGCGCGCATCGACCCCCACGAGGGCGGGGCATTCTCGCTGTTCGGCGACCAGATCACGGGACGTACCATCCAACTCGTGCCGAACACGCGCATCGTGCAAGCGTGGCGCAGCGGGAGTTGGGATGCCGGCGTGTTTTCCATCGCGCGGTTTGAGCTCAGTGCATCCGCATCGGGCACGAAGCTCGTGTTCGATCACACCGGGTTTCCGATCGGTCAAGCGTCGCATTTGGCCGAGGGATGGAAGGGTCACTACTGGAGCAACCTCCAACGTTTGGATTCGCTTGGCTTAAAGATGAAGTGACCCTTTCGAGAGAGATCCATGCGCACGATGCTCCGCGCGGTCGCCTTCGCGGCCGCGTTGCCCTTGGTCGCGCCCGCCCTCGGCGCGCAAATGCCCGGACCTGGTCATGGGCCCGCGGTGACGTTTCTCCTGTCACAAACCGGCCAGCTGCAGCTCACCGACCAGCAGGTGGTCAAGCTCGCGGCGATCGCCCGGCGGGCGGCGGAGCGACACAAAGCCATGCACGCGAGCTTCGACTCGCTGCGCGCGCAGTTCCGTGCCGCCATGGAGAAGGAGCGTGATGCCAACCACGCGGATCTGCGTGATGCGCTCGCGGTGCTGACGACGGATCAGCAAGCGAGCGCGTGGGAGCTCGTGAGCCGGCGACATGCGATTCGCCTCCATCACATGGGGCCGAGCCGCGGCGACGGTCCCGTCATGCGCTCCCGCGCGGGAAAGGACGACGATCAGATCCAGATCGACGACGAAGGCTGATCATCGCCTGGTCGTGTCGAGCGCCATATCATATAGGATATGGCACTCGACACACCGGTCTTGTGCGGCAAGCACGTTCGGCTCGAGCCGCTCGCCCGCCATCACATCGAAGGCCTGGTCGCCGCGTCAGCGGGCGACCCTCCATTGTACAGGTGGAGCCCCGTGCCACAGGGCGTTCAGGCGGCGACCACGTATGTAGAGACCGCGCTGGCCTGGCGTGACGAAGGGAAGGCCATGCCATTCGCGATTGTCCGCGCCAGCGATGGCGTCGTCATCGGATCCTCGCGGTTCTTCGACATGGAACGTTGGGCGTGGCCCTCGGGCCATCCTCGGGACGGCCGCGCCACACCCGACGTCTGCGAGATCGGCTACACGTGGCTGGCTCGCTCCGCCGTCCGCACCGGCGCGAATACCGAGTCGAAGTTCCTCATGCTGACGCACGCGTTCGAGGTCTGGCAGGTGGTCCGGGTGTGCTTCCACACCGATGTGCGCAACGAGCGCTCACGCCGAGCGCTGGCGCGCATTGGCGGACAGTTCGAGGGGATCTTGCGCGGGCATCGGATGGCGGCCGACTTTATTCCCCGGGACTCGGTGCGCTTCTCGATCATCGCATCCGAGTGGCCGGCGACCAAACACGCACTGGAGCAACTCCTGAACAACCCCGGATGAAACGCCTCGGCGCGGTCCTTGGGTCGGCGCTCTTTCTCGTGATAGCGCCCGGCACGGTTGCCCTGTATGTCCCCTGGCTCTTGAGCCGCTGGCACGTCGCCCCGGCGCTGCTCGGCTTCACCCCATTCCGCATCGTCGGCATCGCGCTCATCATCTCGGGGCTCCCGATCCTGCTCGACTCGTTCGCTCGCTTCGCGCTCCAAGGCCTCGGCACGCCGGCGCCGATCGCGCCACCGCGGCATCTCGTCGTCACCGGCTGGTACCGCTACGTGCGGAATCCCATGTACGTCGCGGTCCTCGCGATGCTCATCGGGCAGGCGCTGCTCTTCGGCCGCGTTAGCATCATCGAGTGGGCGTCGGTATGCTGGGTGGTTTCGCACCTATTCGTGGTCTTCTACGAGGAGCCGCATCTGCGTCGGGCTTTCGGGAGCGAGTATGACACGTATTGCGCTGCTGTGCATCGTTGGATTCCCCGTCTTCGCCCATTCACAGCGCCCGCGAGCTCGTGACGCCGGCATCGTCATTGGGGTCTTTCAACCCGGCCCACTCGACGCGATCACCGATGTAGCCGGCGTCCGCGTCGGCCACGCCACCGTCGTCCAGGGCGACAGCGTGCACACCGGCGTGACGGCCATCCTGCCGCATGGCGGCAATCTCTTCCGGGATCGCGTTCCCGCGGCGCTCTTCGTCTTCAATGGCTTCGGGAAGTTGCTCGGCGCGACACAACTCCAGGAGCATGGCGAGCTCGAGACCCCGATCCTCCTGACCTGCACCCTCTGCGTCTGGAAGGCGGCCGATGCCATGGTCGCCTACCTGCTCGCCCAACCCGACATGGCGGATGTCTATTCGATCAATCCCGTCGTGGGTGAGACCAACGATGGAGGGTTGAGCGATATCCGCTCGCGCCCCATTACCGAGGCCGACGTGCGCTCGGCGCTCGAGAACGCGAAAGACGGCCCGGTGGCCGAGGGGTCGGTCGGCGCCGGCGCCGGCACGCGAGCCCTCGGCTGGAAAGGCGGCATCGGTACGAGCTCTCGCCGACTGCCAGCCAAGTACGGCTCCTACACCGTCGGCGTGCTCGTGCAGTCGAACTACGGCGGCATCCTCACGATCAATGGCGCCCCGGTTGGCCGAGAGCTGGGTCGTTATGATTTTCAAGACCAAAAGGGCTCGTGCATGATGGTCGTGGCGACCGACGCACCACTCACATCGCGCGATCTCGAACGCGTGGCCAAGCGCGCGATCCTTGGCCTGGCGCGTACCGGCTCGGATGGCAGCCCGGGCTCCGGCGACTATGTCATCGCGTTCTCGACCGCCACGTCGGTCCGCCGGCACGCCGGTGCAGGAACGTACACCTCCGAACAACTCCGGCACGACGACCTCGGTCCGATATTCGAAGCGACAGCCGAAGCCACGGAGGAGGCGCTGATCAACTCATTGTTCCGCGCGACGGAGGTTACCTACCGCGGTCATAAAACTGAGGCCATCCCAATCGACCGAACGCTGGCCATCATGGCTCGCTGGTTGCACTAAACACAGGGTATGCAACTCATCTATTACGTGTTCGTCGCCAGCGCGCTGTTCGCGGTCTCTTTTCCCGCGGCCGCGCAGGATCATGGTCACCACAACGGCCCACCGCCTCAGCATGGGCCGCCCGCGTATCACGGGCAGCCGCAGCAGCACACGGACCGCCACGATTTCGTCGACCACGAGGGACACCCGCCGGCTCCGCATGTCCATGACGATGGGCGTTGGATCGGGCACGATTCCGGACACGATGATCCGCACTATCACCTCGACCGTGCGTGGGAGCACGGGCACTTCTCGGGTGGATTCGGGCCAGACCACGTGTGGCATCTGCGCGGCGGGGGCCCCGATCGATTCGGGATCGGTGGATTCTACTTCGGCGTCGCGCCGTACGATGTCGGCTATTGTGGCGATTGGGCCTGGGATTCCGATGACATCGTGATCTACGAGGATCCCGACCACATCGGTTGGTATCTCGCCTACAATGAGCGGCTAGGGACGTACGTTCACGTGCAGTTCCTCGGCGCGTCGTAAGAGATCCGGCGATTGGATGCGTCGCGTGTATTGAGCGAACTCCGGGCGTGGCCCGGTCCAACGCAGCTGGTCCAGCGAATCGAAGACCGGCGCATCCAATCGCAACGTCGCCAGCGTACGAAACAAGAGCGCGTCGTTCCAGGAGGCGAATAGCGTCTCGGACAACGGGCGGGCCTTTTTGATCGACGGATCCCAGGCGCGCCAGTCCTTGGGAATGTTCTCGAGACGCGCATAGCGCGACAGGACACTCGCGGCGCCCTTTGCGCCCCAGCCGGCGATCCCCGGGTACCCATCCGCGCTGTCACCGACCACCGCCAGATAATCCGGGATCGATGTCGGCGAGACGCCGAACTTGGCGACTACCCCCGCCTCGTCGCGCACCGTGTCCTGCCGGCGATCCACTTGTACCACGCGAGTGCCGACGACGCACTGGCTCAGATCCTTGTCCGGCGTGCAGATTCGCACCTGCGCCACGCGCGTGTCCTTCGCCGCTTTCGCCGCCGCCGCGGCCAGCGCGTCGTCGGCCTCGAACTCGATCATCGGCCACACGACTACGCCCATGGCCGCTAGTGCCTCCTCCAGCACGGGGAACTGCGCGAGCAGATCGGGCTCTATGCCTTCGCCCGTCTTGTAGCCGGGATACAGGTCGTTGCGAAACGACTCGATGACGTGATCGGTCGCCACCGCAATGTGCGTCGCGCCGCGCTCGATCATGAAAAGCACCGAGCCGAGTACGCCTCGAACGGCGCCGACATTGCGACCATCGATGTCGTTCGTCGCCGGCACCGCGAAGTAGTGCCGAAAGAGCTCGTAGGTCCCATCGATCAGGTGAACGTCCATCGCTCAGCGATCTCGCACATAGTAGAGGGGCTCATCAGCGGCGAGGCTGAGGCGGGGGAGGCCATTCGACCCGCGCTCGATGAGCGCCGGCCAAAAGCCCGGAGCGTCAATACTCCCACCTGGTACCGGCCCGTAGAACCGATACTTCGCGAACGTTACCCGCTTGTATCCGTCAATTTCCTCTAGCTCCCAGGTACCCTGCTCGCGCACCGATGCGCCGTACACGTGCACATAGGTTCGGTTCGCCGACACGATGAGGGTATCGACGACCCCTTTCTGATCCCAATGATAGACACCGGGAACCTCCTGCTCGGTGATCGGTGCGTCACACGCCACGACCAGTCCGACCACAGCGATCCATAAGAATCGTTTCATCGCCGATCGATGACGCGCTTGGCCTTGCCGGTCGAGCGCTCGATCGTGCCGGGCGCCTGGATCACGACGCGACTCGTGACGCCGATCGTGTTCTTGATCGAGTCCGCGAGCCGCTGTGCCTCGTCGCGTAGTCCCGCGCCGTCCCAATGATCGGCTCGCGCCTCGGTGATCACCGTCATCTCGTCGAGCCGCTCGGGCCGCGTCACCTCGATCACGAAGTGGCCGGCGCACCAGCGCCGGGCCAGGAGCGCGGCTTCGATCTGCGTCGGGAACACATTGATCCCGCGGACGATGATCATGTCATCCGAGCGTCCGGTCACCTTCTCCATGCGCCGCATGGTCGGACAGGCCGTCCCAGGCAACAACCTGGTAAGATCCCGGGTCCGGTACCGAATCACTGGCATGGCTTCTTTGGTCAGCGACGTAAAGACCAACTCCCCGAACTCACCGTCGGCCAGTTGTCGGCCCGTGGTGGGATCGACGATCTCGGGAAAGAAGTGATCCTCCCAGATGTGCAACCCGTCTTTGGTCTCCGCGTATTCCTGCGCGACTCCTGGTCCCATGACCTCCGACAGCCCGTAGATGTCGACGGCGTCCATATTGAACGCGCGCTCGATCTCCTGTCGCATGACATTGGTCCACGGCTCGGCGCCAAAGATACCGATTTTCAACGAGCTCTTGGCCGGATCGACACCGAGCCGCTCGAACTCGTCGAGTATGGTGAGCATGTAGCTCGGCGTCACCATGATGACGTCCGGTTTTAAATCAGTGATGAGCTGGACTTGCCGCTCCGTCATCCCACCGGACACCGGCACCACGGTGCATCCCAATCGCTCCGCCCCGTAGTGCGCGCCGAGCCCACCGGTGAACAAGCCGTAGCCGTACGCCACGTGCACGATCATCCCCGGCCGCCCGCCGGCGGCCCGAATGGATCGCGCCATGAGGTCTGCCCATGTGTCGATGTCCTTTCGCGTATATCCGACAACCGTTGGCTTGCCCGTCGTTCCGGACGACGCGTGAATGCGAATGATCTGATCCCGCGGTACGGCGAACATGCCGAAGGGATAGTTATCCCGTAGGTCGCCCTTGGTCGTAAACGGAAACCGTCCCAAATCCCCCACGTCGTGAAAATCAGATGGATGCACACCGGCCGCATCGAATACCCGCCGGTAGTGCGGCACGTTGGCGTATGCGTGATGCAGGGTTGCCGACAGCCGCTCGCGCTGGAGCGCGCCATTCATACAATCGAACCGCCGATAGTCCGCGAATGCCCCCGAAACTCGGCGATGACGTTCCCGTCGACGGCGACACTGACGTCGTAGATGCCGGACCGACCCGATCGCGATACCTCGCGAGCGGTCGCCACGAGTCGATCGCCCTTCGCGGCCGACTTGATGAAGCTGATCGAGCAATGCACCGCGACCGTGCGCTCGCCGTACGAATTGCACGCGAATGCGAACGCCGAGTCGGCCAGCGTGAAGATGTACCCGCCGTGGGCGATCGCGTGGCCATTGAGCATGGCGTCGCCGACCGTCATGGTCAGAGTCGCCCGACCCGGCGCCACCTCGATGATCTCCATGCCGAGCCCGCGCGATGCGGTATCGGCCGACCACATCGCCTCGGCCGAGGCGTGCGCCAGCTCGTCTGGCGTCACTATTTCGGGCCTTTCTCCTTCCGAATACGGGCGTCGGGCGTGACGCCGAGCGCGGTCGCGAGATCGATCTGATGATCTTGCTCTTCCTTGACGATGCCGCGCAGAACCTCGGCCAACGCGATCTCGCCGAGCGCGTCGGCCTGCCGGATGCGCTCGCGGTAATTCTTGATCGTGTTGTCCTCGGCGCGCAGATCCGCCCACAGCATTTTCTCGTTGTCCTCCGACACCTCGACGGCCTTGGGCTGGTGCACCGGATAGGCGCCGAGGTAGTCGAGCTGGCGGGCCACGGCGAGCGCGTGATTGAGCTCCTGGTGGGCGTGCTCGACAAGCTGGTCGGCGATGTTCATGTACTGCGCCTTGTCCAGTTTCTGGCTGAAGATCACGTACTGGATGATCGCCTGGTACTCACGGGCGAGATCGTCCTGCAGGCCCTGCACGAGCGCGGCGCGCGCGGCGGCTTCGTCTGACGGCATGTCGTCTATTTAACGGGTGTCGATGACGTAGCGCAAGAACCCGCTGTGTCGCGTGTACTTATCGTAGAGCCCGCGCGCGCGATAGTTCGTCTCCTTCGTGTGCCAGTAGAGGCGTGACCAGCCACGCGTTTTCGACTCGGACACGAGCCAATCGATGAGCATCTGGCCGACCCCCGCCGCGCGGCGCGTGGGGTCGACGTAGAGATCCCCCAAGTAACACGTCGGCGTCAAGGTCGACGTGTTCTCGTGAATGAGATAGTTCGCGATGCCAATGACGTCATCATCCTCATCCACGGCCACGATCGCCCACACCGGCGTCGCCGCATCGAGGATGCGCGCCCACAGGTGGCGCGTGACGGGCTCCGACGGCTCGCGTTCGTAAAAGCGCGTGTAGGCATCCCACAGCTCACGCCAGCGCGGCTCATCGCGCGGCTCGATCCGGCGTATCACGACAGACATGCCGGAATTATCGGCGGATGAGGCGCAACCCGAAATGGCCACTTTCGAATCAATGAGCCGGTACATAGGTGGCCATCACCACCCCATTGTCAGTCTTTGTCGAGTCGACGAGGCTGAGCGACGCATATGGGCCACCGTCGGGGAAAAGCCGGAGCCCGGTTCCCAACACGAGCGGGTGGATCAGCACAATGTACTTGCCGACGAGGTTGCGCTGGGCGAGCGAATGCACCAGCTCACCACTGCCGAGCACGAGCAGATCCCCGCTGAGTTTCTCAACCGCATCGCAGGAGCCGAGCACTGTCGAATTCTGCCACGCCAGCGGCGCCTTCAAGGTTCGCGACACGACGTACTTCGCGATGTTGTTGAGAAACGCCGTATAGGGGCTTTCGGGCCGAGTGGGCCATACGGCGTAGAAGTCCTCATACGTCCGGCGGCCGAGGAGCAACCCGGCGATGTTGGCGAACGCCGCGCCGGCGTGCTGCATCGCCTGATACGGCGTCGCCCAACCGCCGTGCCGAAACCCGCCGCGGGTATCCTCATCCGAGCGTCCGGGTGCTTGCATGACGCCATCGAGCGACACATTCGTGAGAACAATGACCTGGCTCATGTACGCAGGGAGTAGGTAATGAAATCCGTATTCGGCGGATTCCCGCCGACCTGCCGGATCATGCTGGTCACCTGTCCGCGATGCAGCGTGGCGTGATTCACCACGTGCATCACCAACTTCCACCGGTCTATGCGCCGATCCGGTCCCACAATCTGTTGGGTGAGCTCGTCCTCCGTCGCGCGCTCGAGATAGTCGCGAAGCCCGTTCCATACCACCGGCCAAGCGCGCCGCATCTCGTCTAGGCTCGTCGGTGGTGGATCGCCTCCCTCTCCAAGGCCGGCGAGCCGGGGAATGGCCCCGTCACGCAAGCACTGCACCCAGAACTCTTCCGAGATGAAGAAGTGGTAGAGCGTTCGCCTGATGGTCACGTGCGAGCCACCCGCGTCGCGGTCGACTTGTTCCGTTGTCAGCGTCTCGCACGCCGACAAGAGGCGCTGGGTTGCCCACTCGGAGTACGCCGACTGAAAGAGGAGTTGCTGCTTCACGCGGGAGATGGTCCGGTGTAGTGCGCGCGCGGCCGGATCAACTGACCGCTGGAATATTGCTCGATCGCGTGCGCGATCCAACCCACGGTGCGACCGAGGGCGAACAGGATGATCGGCGCATGCTCGGAGAGCCGATAGACGCGCGCAACCGCCGCCAGAGCAAAGTCCACGTTGGGATGCTCGCCGAGCAAATCACGCCCGGCTTTCCACACCCGCCGTACCTGACGCCACGCTTCGCGGTTGGGGCCCGTCTCGGCCAACCGCAACAACATGACGGCGCGCGGGTCTCCGTCTGGGTAGAGCGGATGCCCGAACCCGGGAACGCTCTCCCCACGGCGCAACCGGTTTTCGATCCCACGCGGCTCGAGCATCATGGCCGTGACGCGCTCGCTCTGCCCGCCGTGGCGATGGCCTTTGACCGTCGCCAGCGCGGCCGCCACGACGTCATACGGCGACGCCCCAGCGGACGCCGCGCAGCGGGCGGTGAACGCCGAGACATTGAGCTCATGATCGGCGCAAAGGACCAACGCCGATCGCACGACCTCGGCGACCTTGGCTCCCCACACCATATGGACGGGGCCCCGCAACTCGCGCCCGCCGATGATCGCCGCCATCAGTCTCACGATGCGCGCCCCGGCATGTCTGACCGCGTCCGGCCGCAGGTCATACGCCGCCGGATCCGCGGCGCCCGCGAGCGGCAGCGTCGCTTGACAGAGACTCAAGGGCTCGGCATTGGCCGACACTCGCGGTACGCGTGCGCGGGGTTGCTCGAACAGTCGCTCGCCCTGCCAGAGCAACTCGGCCACCGTCTCGAGGTTCGCGTGTTGCGCGAGCGCGATCGCATCCTGTCCGCGGTAGTAGAGCCGCCCCTCGCGGATCAGCGTGATGCCGGACTCGAGGACTGGGCTCCCCCATTGCAGGCCTCGCGCGGCAACCTTGGCCGGGTCGCGCCGCGCTTCCTTGCGCTCGCGCAATCGGTCGATGTCCTCCCGCAAGTACCGGCGCTCTCTCGTCCGGCTCGAGACGGGCTCCGATCGCAACTGCCCGCGGCTCGCGTACGCGTACAGCGTCGCCCGGGTGACGCCGAGCGCCCCGGCCGCCTGGGCGGCCGTCAAATATGTTGATTGTCGAATCAAGATTGACAATGTATCGTCGCGCCGGAGAACATGCGAGCCATGAACCAGAAAAAAGACGGACTAGACGGCGTCATCGCCGCGTCGACGCGGTTGAGTCGAGTGGATGGCGAGGCGGGCACCTTACTCCTCACCGGCTACGCTGTAGAAGATCTGGCGCCGCACGCGACCTTCGAAGAGGTCGCCTACCTCTTTCTGCACCGCCACCTATCCGCCGCCCGTCGCGCGATCCCTCAGGCGACGGTCGAGTTGTTGCGAGCGGCGGCAGCCCGCAGGGCGCCGCCCATGGATGCCCTGCTTATGGCCACACCCACGCTGCGTGTCGAGCAACCGGAAGATGTCATAGCGGCATTTCCCACGATCATAGGCACGTACTGGCGGTTGTTGAACAACCAAACGCCGGTGCCCGTACGCGAGGATCTCTCGCACGCCGCCCACTATCTCCATCAACTCTCAGGAGAAGCGCCGACACCGGCGCGAACCCGCGCGCTAGAGACCTATCTCAACACCGTCTGCGACCACGGCCTCAACGCCTCGACGTTCACGGCACGGGTGATTGCTTCAACTCACGCGGATGTGGTCGCGGCGATCACCGGTGCGCTCGGCGCACTGAAGGGGCCCTTGCACGGCGGAGCGCCAGGCCCGGCGCTCGATATGGTCTTTGAGATCGGCACGGCGGATCGAGCCGAGGCGGTCATTCGCGCCAAGCTCGACGCGGGCGAGCGACTGATGGGGTTCGGCCACCGCATCTATCGGGTTCGCGATCCACGCGCCGACGTCCTAGCGCAGGCGGCCGAGCGCTTGTACGCCAACGGCGCGGACCGAGCGGTGTATGAGCTGGCGCGGAGCGTCGAGCGCACAGCGTTGCGGCTGCTCCACGAGCACAAGCCAGAGCGGCGGCTCGACACGAACGTGGAATTCTATACGGCACTCCTCTTACATGGCCTCGGCCTCTCGACCGAGCTCTTTACCCCTACGTTCGCGGTCGGCCGCGTCCTCGGCTGGTGCGCGCATTACCTCGAGCAGCGGCGTGACGGACGTCTCATCAGACCCCAGTCCGAGTATATCGGCCCGGTCGGCCTACAGTACGTCGCCTAGTGTTCGCGTCGCGCGGTCGAGCGTGCGCTCGTCCGCGCCGCCGAACCCGAGCAGGAGCCCGCTGCGCGACGTCGTCCCGCTATAGCACGTCGACAGCGCCGTCACCGCCAGTCCGCGTCGTGCGGCCCGCCGCACGACCTCGACGTCCGACACCCCATCCGGTAGCCACGCGGGCACGTGCAGCCCCGCGTCGGCGTTGTGCACGGTGAGCTTGCCCCGGCAGTGTCGCGCGAGTCCCGCGAGCAGCGCGTCGCGCCGGCGACGATAGATGTCGCGCATGCGGCGAATGTGCCGCGCGAACCGCCCTTCCTGGAGAAAATCGGTCAGCGCGAGCTGATAGAGCGTCGGGGAAAAGATGTCGTGTGCATCGCGGGCCTGAAGGAATGTGTCCCATAGTCGCGGCGGGACGACAACGTAGCCCACGCGGAGAGCGGGGAACAACACTTTGCTGAACGTTCCGATGTACACCACCCGTTCGTGGGCATCCATGCCCTGGAGCGCGCCAAGCGGTCGACTCACGTATCGATACTCGCTGTCGTAGTCGTCCTCGATGACCCACCCGTTGGTCCGGGCGGCCCATGCCAAGAGCGCCACGCGCCGAGTGGCCGACATCGAGACGCCAAGCGGGTACTGGTGCGATGGTGTGACGTAGACGGCGCGAAGCGTGGTAGTCGTGAGCGCTTCGACGTCGATTCCTTCGTCGTCGACCGGGATGTGCTCCACGCCGGCCCCGGGCACACTGAGCGCCACCCGGGCGCCCGGGTAGCCGGGCTCCTCGAGCGCGACGGTGCTGCCGGGCGTCACCAACGTCGCCGCACAGATCCTGAGGGCGGCTTGTGAGCTCGACACCACGAGCACATGGCTCGCCTCGCAACGCACCGCGCGCGCCGTGCGCAGGTACTCGGCGATTTGCTCGCGCAATGGCAAATACCCCGCCGGATCGCCATACCCCATGAGCTCTGCCGGCATCGCATGCGCATGACGGGCTACGATGCGCGCCCACGCGGCGCGCGGGAACTGATCGAGCGCGGGTGCGCTCAGCCGAAACGGTCGCAACCCCTCGTCGTGCCGAGCCGTCGGGCTTTTCGCGAGGGCCGCCCGTCGTCCTCCGACGAACTCGGCGTTGACGTAGGTCCCGGATCCACGCCGGCCGTCGAAGTAGCCTTCGTTGAGCAGCTGCTCGTACGCGGCGAGTACTGGCAGCCGGGAAACTCCGAGTTCCGCGGCGAGCGCGCGGGTCGACGGGATGCGTTGCCCGGGTCGCAGATGTCCGGCGAGTATCGCGCGGCGATATCCTTCGTAGATCTGCTGGTAGAGTGGCGCGCGTGAGTTGCGATCGATCGGCAGGTGCGTGGTGAGCGGCGGTCCGGCGGTAGAGCGCATAGCTAAACATACCAAGGACGCACTGGTCGAGATCCATGACCGGCGCAGCCTGGCGCCGTTCGATTGTCCCGAGAACTGCCAGATGATCCCGCTCGTTCAAGGCGACGAGCGCGAAGCGCGAGGAGGCCTTGCGTAGCCCAGACCTTGTGTAACCCAGACTGTCTAGGTATCGTCGAAGCATGCCCATGCTCCGACAAGACCGTCTATACGGCACGCTGGATGCGCTGATCCTCAAAGCCCTCAAACTGGGCCCGCGTCACGGCTATGCCGTAGCGCGATGGCTGGAAGCAGTCGCCGATGGCGCGCTCGTCATCGAAGATGGCTCGTTGTACCCAGCGCTGTACCGCCTAGAGCGCCGCGGCTGGATCGACGCCGACTGGGGCATGAGCGAGCTCGGTCGTCGCGCGCGGTTCTATCGCTTGACGCGCCAGGGCCGTCAACAGCTCGCGGTCGAGACGCGCGAGTGGTCGGTGTTCGCGGCGTTCGTCACGCGCGTGCTGGAGACGGCCTGATGCGTCCGAAAGAGGTCGACACCGAGCTCGCGTTCCACATCGAGATGCGCGCCCGCGAGCTGATCGCCCGCGGCATACCGGAGGACGAAGCCTGGCGCGAAGCGCGCGCCCGCCTCGGCGATCCGACCAGCCTCAGAACACGACTCGTCGCCATTGGCAGATCCACGCACCGGCGCGAGACGCTGTCTGAGCTTTGGCACGATGTCCGTTTCGCGTTCCGCCAAATCGCCACCGCGCCTACCTTCGCCGCGATCGCGATCGGCACGTTGGCGATCGGCATTGGCGGCACGACGGCGATCTTCAGCGCGGTCCGCGCGGTCATCCTCGCGCCGTTCCCATGGACTCACCCTGATCGGACGACGTTCGTCGCCGAGCGCTGGCACGACTTGGACGGTAGCGTCTCCGTGGGAAATTACGTCGATTGGCGCACGATGAGCTCGAGCTTCACCGAGCTGGCGGCGGAGAAATTTATCGGTGTCACCTTGGATGCGGCGCCGGCGCCGGAGCGCGTGAGCGGCGGGCGCGTCACCCAGAATTTCTTCACGGTTTTTGGCCAGCACCCGCTCCTCGGCCGAACCTTCCGCGCGGATGAGGACACGCCGGGCAACGATCACGTCGTAGTGTTGAGCGAGGGACTGTGGCGGTCCCGATTCGGCGGCGACAGCGCGATCCTCGGCCGGACGATCACCGTCAATGTCATGCCGTACATTGTCATTGGCGTGATGCCAGCCGCGTTCGACCCGACGTTATCCGAAGAGCAGCTCTGGATCCCGGCCGCGTTCACGCCGGCAGAACGGGCGGAGCACGACGAGCACTCGTACACGGTCGTGGGATTGTTGGCGCCGACCGTGACCGTCGACGCGGCGCAGCGGGACATGCGCCGTGTGGCCGAGGCGCTGGCCGCGCGCTACCCGCGCCAGGACGCGGAGCGATCGGCCAGCGTCTACCCGCTCGACCGATTCCTCATTGGTAATGCGCGCGACCAACTGTTGATTGTGCTGGGGGCGGTGTCGTTGGTGTTTCTGATCGCGTGCGTGAACGTCGCGAATCTGCTCCTGGCCCGCAGCTCCGTGCGGGCGCGAGAGATCGCGATCCGCGCCGCGATCGGAGCCGGTCGCGGTCGTCTCGTCCGCCAGCTGCTCACGGAAGGCGCGGTCATGTCGCTGCTCGCGTCCGCGCTGGGCGTGGCGTTGGCCGCGGTGCTCATTCGTGTGATGGTGGCCGCGGCGCCGGCCGGCGTCATCCCGCGTCTCGAACAAACGCATGTCAATCTCAGTGTGCTCGGATTTGCGCTCGCGGTGGCTGCCATCGCGACCATCACGAGTGGGCTCGTGCCCGCGCTGCGCCTGGCACGACAGGACCCGCACGAGACGTTGCGCGGGGAGGGGCGCGGCATCGGCGGCGGCCGGGCACGCGAACGCCTCCGGGGTGCGCTCGTCACGATCGAGGTCACGCTGGCCCTCATGCTGCTCGTCGGCTCCGGGCTCCTCGTGAAGAGCGCCATCGTGCAGCAGCGCACGCCCGAAGGATTCGACATGGTGGGTCTCTCGGCCGCCGGCGTGTCACTCCCGCCCACGACCTATCGCGATCCCGCGGTCGTGCGGCACGCCTTCGAGCAGATCGCCCAGCAGGTGACGCTCGTCTCCGCCCGCCCGCTCACCGGCCCCGGCAGCGACAACGGGGTGATTCCCGAGGGTCGGCCCCTCCGAGTCGAAAGCGCGATCCAGAGCAGCATGCGCATCATCTCGCCGGATTACTTCTCAACCATGCGCATCCCAATTCGACGGGGGCGCGCATTCACCGCGCAGGATGTCCGCGGCGCGAACCGCGTGGCCATCGTCAGCCAGCACTTCGCCGACATCGCTTGGCCGGGCGGCGATGCGATCGGCCGACGGTTCGCCTGCTGCGAGGGCAGCGACACCGATCCAATGTGGAAGACCGTGGTGGGCATCGCCGGCGATGTGCGATCGAGGGGCCCCTCGGGACAGATCGATCCCGAGTTCTACCTTCCCATCGACCAGGCGCCCGACGACGCGTGGCGATGGCTCGGCCAGTCCATGACCATGATCGTGCGGAGCCCATCGCCGAGTATGGCCGCGGGTGCCATGCGCGCCGTGGTGCGCGATCTCGACCCGACACTCCCGGTGTCCGACATCCAGACCGCTGACCAGGCGTTTCGAACGGCGCTCGCGCCCGCCCGCTTCAACGCACTCCTTCTCGGCGCATTGGCCGGGATCGGCCTCTTGCTCTCGGCGGCGGGAATTTTCGGGGTCATCGCCTATTTCGTCGCGCTGCGCACGCACGAGATCGGTGTGCGCCGCGCGCTTGGCGCGACCGCCAACGACGTCATGTGGCTGATGACTCGACAGGGGCTCGAGCCAGTCGCCCTGGGATTGAGCCTCGGTACGGCGGCCTCGCTCCTGAGTGCGCGACTGCTTAGCGGCGCGCTCTACGGCGTCACGCCGTGGGACCCGCTGACGTTCGGCGCGGTGGGGCTCGTCTTGGGTGCCGTCGCCCTCGCGGCCATCCTGGTGCCCGCGCGGCGCGCGATGCGCATTCAACCCACGCGCGCGCTTCAGTTCGGAGGGTAACTCACTAGATTGTGGGAATGAGCTCGCATGAACGGACCCTGGGGATGTTGTTCGACCATCCGACGTCGCACAACATCGAGTGGCGCGACGTGATCCGCATGCTGGACGCCATCGGCGCGACGGCCGATGGTGGGCACGACGGCTTGCGCGCCACGGTGAACGGCAAGACCGTCGTCTTCCACCACACGTACCACAAGACGCTCACCGACGATCAGGTGAAGCAGATGCGGCACTTCCTCCACGACGCTGGAGTCGAGCCGCCGCACCCCGCTAAGGGGCCGTGATCGCGGCCAAGCCGAACGAAGTCAGGAGCTGCTTCTGGAGCTCGGCCGACATCGCGTTGAGCTGCTGAACGCCTAGCGCCCCACCGCCCACGCGATACCGCAGCTCGCGTTCGCCAAAAGGCGTCTCGATGACGCGGATCACCGCCTCGACGATGTCGTTGGGGTCGCCCGCGATCTGCTCGAGTGTGTGCATGATCGTGTCGGCGATCCCGTTCACTGAACCGTAGGTGGTCGTTCGTTCGGCGTCGGCCGCGCGCTCGAGGTTCCCGGCGATCGCCGTTTTGTACGACCCGGGTTCGATGATCACCGAATCGATGCGCTGCGCGGCGAGCTCGTAGCGATACGACTCGGCCAGGGCCTCCATCGCCCACTTGCTGGCGCAGTAGTACGCCATCGCCGGCAGCACGATGCGCCCGGCGCCGCTCGAGATGTGAAGCAGCAGCCCGCGCCGCTGCCGTCGCATGTGCGGGAGGACCGCGCGGTTCATACGCACGACGCTATAAAAGTTCGTGTCCATGAGTGCCTGCGCTTGTGCGAGGGTGATCGCCTCGCTGACACCTGCGAGCACGCGCCCGGCATTGTTCACCAGGATATCGATGCGCCCCGCCTCGGCGACGACATTGGCCACCGCGCGCTCGACCGAGGCGTCATCGGTGACGTCCAGCTCTACGACGTCGGTCAACGCGCGGAGCTCTCGGGCGGGAGCGGCGTTTCTCCCGTTCACATCGCGCATCGTCGCAAACACGCGATAGCCGCGTCGTGCCAACGCCTCGGCGATGAGTCGACCGAATCCCGTGCTCGCGCCGGTGACGACCGCGACCTGTTTCGGTTCAATCATGCGAGTAATCTGTATCGAATCGAACCATTGGTCCAACACGCTCCTGAGCGACCAACGATAGCGGCGACTTAACAGTAAGTTGCCAATAGTGACAATTTCGGACGAGGCAGGCGATTCTTCGTCGTCTCCTCGCATCCCCTCTCTCGATGGGATGCGCGCCATAGCCGTTAGCTTCGTCTGCGTTTCCCATCTCATCGGCGGTCCGTCGGCCCCACTGGATCTGGGGACCATCGGCGTGCGCGTGTTCTTCGTGCTGTCGGGGTTTTTGATCACGACGCTGTTGTTGAATGAATACGATCGCGCCGGAACCATCAGTCTCCCGCGTTTCTATCTCCGCCGAGCGCTCCGGATCTTCCCCGCCTACTACGCGTATCTCGCGGCGATCGCCCTCGCCGGCGCATTGGGCGTGATCCGAGTGCATCGCAGTGATCTCTTCTACGGCCTCACGTACACCGTGAACTACGTCATGCCGTCGGCATCGGTGTTCGTGCAACACGCGTGGTCGCTCGCGGTCGAAGAGCAATTCTATCTCCTGTGGCCGGCGCTCCTCGTGTTGCTCGGTCGCCGACGCGGGCTGCAGCTCGCCGTGCTGTACGTCTGCCTCGCGCCGATCATTCGGGTAATCGTGCACGAGTCGCTGCCCGATGCGATCAAGGGGACGATCCGCTACCGGTTCGAGACTGTCGCCGATGCGCTGGCGGTCGGGTGCGCTCTCGCCGGGTATCGCGCGCGGCTGTGGGCGATGCCGGCGTATCGGCGCCTCTTGTCCACGGCGTGGTTCTGGCTCCTACCGCTGGCCGTCGTTGGTCTCTCGTTCATCAAGTCGAACGCGTTCCAGGCGATTGTGGGTGCGTCGATCATGAATCTCTTGATCGTGGCCATGGTCGATCGCTTCATGCGAGTGTCGACCGATCCGATCGGCGTGCTGCTCAACACGAGGACGTTCGCCGCTACCGGCGTCTTGAGTTACTCGATCTATCTCTGGCAGCAGCCGTTCTTGGCGAGCCACGAGAGCACATGGTGGACGGCGGTCCCGGTGGGGCTCGCGCTCACCCTACTGGCCGCCCTCGCGTCCTACTACTTGATCGAGCGTCCCTTCCTCGCGTTGCGCTATCGCCTGGCGTTGACCCAGATGACAAAGAGCCACACGGCCACCAGCGGCACGGCGAAAATGACCGCGTGAATGCGGAGCTCCGATGACAATACCCGTGCGCATGGCTATTTCGTCCGCGTCGCCTCGGTCTTGCCCTCGACGACGAGCCCACCCGAGTAGTAGGCCTGGAACGTCCCGTTCATGTGATCGCCCTTGAAGTGGGACACACTGTGCAGGAGCGTCACCGACTGCCCGGGGCGCTTCGTGCTCGGATACGGACCGGCGTCAGTGACGACGCTATCGCCCCCCGTTGCCACGACTCGAACGGGGATCGGCGGTCGGTCCGAGAACTTCATGATCCACGTCTTCGCATCATCGGAGACCGTGATCAGCACGGTCGCGATCACGCTGTCCTTGGGCCCGATCTTGAATTTGTTGTTCCACACGCCGGCGGCGTCTTGAGCGCCGGCGGAGGCAGCCATGCCGATGGCCGCCAACACGACCAGGGCGTATCGCATGACACGAACGTACGCATTCCCCGGGTCGGGCGCCATTACCGCCGTCGATCGACACTCACTCCGGAAGTTGAAAGAGCGCTTCGACCGACGTGCCGAGCGCGCGCGCGAGGCGCAGCGCGAGGACCGTCGACGGGATGAACACGCCGTTCTCTACGGTGTTGATCGTCTTACGCGACACATCGGCCAGCGTCGCCAACTCCGCCTGCGTCAGGTTGCGCCGCACGCGCGCCTGGCGAAGGCGGTTGCGCAACTGCTCATGCATCGCGGTGCGCGCGGAGCTCCAGGTACGCGAACACCAGGAGCGCCGTGATGACGCCGAGCGTCACGATGAGTTGTATCGCCGCGCGCGCCGAGTAGCGGTCTAAGCCCGGCACCCAATAGAACACGAGCCCGGCGACCATCGCGGCCCAGAACCCCGCGCCCACAGCGGTCCGATGGTGATCCCGCGCGACTTCGTCGTTCATGAGGGCGCGGATCTTCGTCTGATGCAGCAACCCACCGCCCGTCGCCATCAACAAGAGCAGCAGCATAGACCAGCACCACGTCCACAGCGCGGGTTGCCCGGTATGCGCGAGGGTCGCGAGAAACTGCGCGACCACGAATGCGACGGCCGTGCCCGCGATGAGAATAGCGCGCTTCCGTGACAGACGGTCGGCGATCTCGACTGGACTGCGAGTATCCATACGCTCAGCCTCCTCGGTGGAGTAACCCATAGGTTACACCACGAAAGTAACCCTAAGGTTACATCCCGTCAAGCCCCGAGGTCAGGCGGGCATAGCGGTCCACGACGTGCTCTTCGGCCTCTTGTACCGCTTGATGTTCGCGTACGGAATCGTCGTCAGAAACGAGACCTCGTTCCCCTTGCTCGACAACGCGATCATGTTCGAGTCGCTGAGCACCTTGTCGTCAGCGACCAGGAACGTATTGAAGTGCGACGTGCACTCCAACGAGTCGGGCTTCTCGTTGCACCGCCCGCTCTTGTCGAAATACACCACGTCGTCAAACACGATCTCGTAGATGTACCCGCTGGAATATCCGCCGCAGTCCTCGGTCAGGTCGGTCGAGATGTGGATGGTGGTGCGATTCTTCTCCAGCTTGACCATGCGCACCAGATCGAGCATGGTGTACTTCTCCCCCTTGTTCAGGGTCTCCTGCAAATCCTTCTTGAGCGCTGGCAGCGTCACCTTGAGCGCCTGAAACCCCGAGAATCGCCGCACCAGGTCGCGAGCCTGCACCACCGTGAGCGGGACCCACGCCTGAAACCCGCTCCGCAGATCTTTCGGCTCTCGCGAATCGCCTCGATAGAAGGTGTATGACATAGCCGCCAATGTTGCTTACCCGGGGTGCAAACGCAACGTTGCGCGCGTAATTCGATACACGACGGCCTCGCGCCCTTGCGCGTCGACCTTCGATCCCACGAACACGCTGCCGATCTTCTCCACGGCCCGCCGCGAGCGCATGTTCCACGGGCCAATGACGAAGATGACGTTGTCGACGAACGTGAACGCGTGCCGCAGCATGAGTTGCTTCATCTCGCCGTTATACCGACCGCCCCAGTGCGACCGCGCGAGGAATGTCCAGCCGATCTCGATCTCGCTCTGGTCCGCATCATATCCGTGATATCGCGATGAGCCGATGACCCGAGCCTCCTGCCGGTCGATCGCGATCAGCGCGCCCCCCGATTCGAGGCCCTCGCGGAAGAAGGCCGTGAAGACGTCTTCCTGGTACCGATCCGACGCCGGATGCTGCTCCCAGATGAGCGGATCCGACGCCACGGCATAGAGATCCCGAAGATCATCCGCCGTGAGCGGCCGCAGTTGACTAACTCCCCTTCCAGAGTCGGTTGCAGATCAGGTGGCATAGGTGAGAGTCGTAGGGGTTCGCGCGCGTTGTAGTTGTATTAGTGTAGCCCATCGCGCCCGGAGTTACTCATGCAAGCGCCCGTACGATTCGCACTCGCCACGCTCGCCATCTCGTCGACCGCGCTGTCGGCCCAAACGCCCCGCTCTGAAGGCCCGATTCAGCACCATGGCGCCATCGGGTTTATCACTCCGGCCGGCTGGACGGCCCAAAAAGGCGTGAACGGCTCGACGGTTCTGACCCACCAAGTCGAGCCTAGCATGCAACCATGCCAGATCCTGATGTTGCCGCCAGCGCGAGCGCAGGGTGATCTCGCGACGATGGGCGTATCGATGGTCCAGGAGTTCGCGAACTCTCAACGCCTCGGACAGTACAAGGACCAGAACGGCCGTGACCCCAGGCTGTCGCGCGAGGAGGGAGTCTCCGGCACCGGCTGGCCGTTCGTCGATCTCCAGGGACAGCTGGGTACGAGCGGCATCACGGCACGCGTGCTCATGATCCAACTCGCGGACGGCGAGGTGCTGCCCATCGTGGGATTCAGCCGGCACTACCTGTGTCTGGGCAGCATGTACGTGCGCGACAACGACGTGTGGGCGATGCTGTTCTACAGTCTCGAGATCCCCGGGTATACGCAGGAGTCGCCGAAGAACGCCGAGCAGATCGTCGGGATGTGGACCAGCGTCGGCGGGAACGCCGGCAACGCCGAGATCTTCGCGCCGAACGGCCATTTCAGCACGGTCGGTATGTATCGGTCGTACGAGGCATCTTCGTCGCCGGGCTACGTGTGGGAGGTCGACCGGAGTTGGATGGGTGATGGCCCGTACGAGGCACACGGCAATCTCTTACACACGCAAAATCTCCACGCCAGCGAGGCGGAGCGAAATGTCACGCGCTATTTCAGCGTCGTGCGCATGCCGAGCGAAGGCAGGCCGGGCGGATACGACTACGTCCTTCTGACGCTCCGGCATGGAGACGCCGGGCCGGTCTGGGGTTTCAGCAACAGCGGGAATTACGTCTCGCACGAGGTCCGACAGTCGGACAAAGCCCACTAGTGGCGCCGAAGGTCGTCCGCCGGATTGATGAACGTGAGATCCGTCGGCCCGGAGGCGTTGATCTGTATCAGGTACTCGCCGGACTTCGAGTACTGGAAGTGACTCAGCTTCGCGGGGAGAAAGAGCACCGTGCCCTGGGGATACGCCACGAGCTTTGACTCGTCCCATGTGTCCCCGATGCCGAGATACAGCGTGCCTGACAGCACCGTATAGATGCGATCCTCCGGGTGCGTATGCGGCAGCACCTTGAGGCCCAGCGGTGCGCGTAAGCGCGTGACGTAGGGGCCCGGCTTGGTCGGGTCGCCATACACCACGGCGCGCATGGCGCCCTTCGGCAGAGCCGGGTGTTGGCTCCATTTGATCTCGTCCGGTTTGATCGAGTGGACGTCCGCCGCTTGCGCCTGGGCGGCGGAGGCGACAAGGGCTGAGACGGCGAGGCATGTTAGCGCGCGATAGCACATGGGTGTCACTCCTTAGCGAGTTCTGCCTGCAACAGATGTCGTCGTCCGTGCGTGGCGAGAATGACGAAGCTCGACCAGACACTATATCGTATTTTCGCGTTCACTGGTGACACGATCATCATACGGTCCAGCGGCATCCCGGCGCCCTCTTCGATAAATGAGAGCGCCATCCGCTGCGACGCCATAAACGCAGCGAGCGCCTGATCCGCCGACCCGCAATCGACCGGCTGAAAGCGCGCCGGCGTCTGATGGCGGAAACGACCGGGCTCGAGCGACCAATTCAGCAATCGCCCCATCATATCCATGCGATACGGCTCACCATGCGCGCCGCGTTGCTTCGCCGCGTCATAGGCCTCGCGCCAGACTGGCGCATACACATTCGCGCTGATGGCAAGGTGCGCCAAACACTCGGCCGCGGACCAACTCCCGGCCGCCCGCCGCCGACACAGTTGCTCGGCGCTGCTCGTGCCGCACAGTTGCTCGGCCCGCGCCGAGATGGCGCGGAACGCCTCGGTCACCTCCGCGAGACGTTTCATGCCCCGCCACCGAGGTTCGCCCGAAATCGAAGGCTGTTGCCATCTGCATCTTTCACGTACATCTCGCGCGTGCCCCACGTCTGATCGACGGGCCCGACGGCAATCGGCACACCCTTCGCGACGAGCTCGGCATGCAGCGCATCTACGTCGTCGACGACGATATTCACGGCGTTTCCGGCAACACCGTCGCCGGACAGTGACGACAAGTGCAATAGTATGCCGTCACGCGATATTCCCATGTATCCCTGATGACTGAACTCGAGCCGGAATCCCAATTTGCGGCAGTAGAACTGCTCCGCCGCCGCCGTGCTCGACACGTGTAGCAATGGGATTGTCGCCTTGAGCATATATTGAAAACTACCCTGAGACACATTCCCCGATAGGTTTCGCATGTCACCCGACACAACTGACTATCGCACCGAGGCCCACGGCGACCAAGCCGCGCACGTCGAAGATCCGGCCTTCCCCCCGCTTGTCCCCATCAACATCAAGCGAGCATCAGACGCGGTCGACCAGCCATACAAGAACTTCGTCCTCAACCGCGTGAACGATCACTGCATCCGCGTAGCCGTGATGGTCGGCGAGTACAAGTGGCACCACCATCCGCGCTCGGACGAGACGTTCTTGGTGATGGAGGGCGCCTTCGAAATCGACCTCGAAGACGGAAGGACGCTCACACTCCATCCCGGCGATCTTTTCACGATCCCAGCCGGCGTCCGCCACCGCACACGCGCGAGGGCCCGCACGGTCAACCTGTGTTTCGAGAACACGGGCGCCTATACGGACGTCGTGTTCGGCTGAATGTCGTAGGGACCGGTCCAATGGGGAACCAACCTGACGCTCAACCGGTTGGTTGAATATGCAAATCGAAAATAAGACAGTCCTGATCACCGGTGCCAACCGTGGAATCGGCGAAGCGCTCGTCACCGAAGCGCTTCGCCGGGGCGCAAAACGGGTCTACGCGGGCACGCGCAGCGGCGTGCTGCACCACAGCGATAGACGCGTAACGCCTCTCCTCCTCGACGTCACCAAGACGACGCAGATCCATCAGGCCGCCGACAAGGTCGACAGCCTGGATCTCCTCATCAACAATGCCGGCGTGGCGATGTACGACGACCTGAGCAACCCAGATGTGATCTCGCAGCACCTGGCGGTCAATTTCTCCGGGCCGCTCCACATGTCACTCACCTTCTTGCCGCTGCTCAGGCGCGCCAAAGGGGCGATCGTCACCAACCTTTCCCTCGCCGGCCTCGCCCCGGTGCCGATCATTCCTTCCTATTCCATCTCGAAGGCCGCCGCCCTCAACATGATGCAGTCTCTGCGGGCCCTTCTCGTCAGCCAGGGCGTTACGGTCCACGCCGTAATCCTCGGCCCCATCGACACCGAGATGAGCCGAGGACTCAGCGTACCGAAGGCCACGACCGAGTCCGCGGCGCGCGGCATCTTCGATGGGCTGGACAAGGGCGAGGAAGAGATCTTCCCCGATCCTATGTCCCAGACGGTCGCCGAGGCATGGCGTTCGGGTGTCTCCAAGGCGCTCGAGCGTCAATTCTCTGCCTTCCAATAGTATCCGCGGACCCATGTACGGCGGCGTGGTGTAAATCACGCCATGACCTTCGCCGGGTGTATGCTCGCCGTCATGCTCGCGCACGGAAACCTCCCCGTGCGCGACTCCTTGCCGCCGAACCTCGTCGACGACGCCAAGGGCATCATTGCGTTCTTCAGCACTGGCCACGCCGACAGCGTCCAGCGTCGCATGACGGCCGAGGCGCAACAGCGCCGCACGGCCGCGCAGCGCGACTCACTGTGGCACGTGCTCGTGTCGCAGGTTGGCGCCTTCCGCCGGTTCGGGGCGGCGCGCGTGGAGCAGGGTCAGGACGGTGGACGCACGGTAGTGATGGAGCTCGTATTCGCCGATCAGCCGGTTCAGGCATCGGTCGTATACGACGCAACCGGCCACATCGCGTCGGTCCTGTTTCAATCGCAATAGTGTAGCGGGCAGAACGTACCGGAGCGCCGTCGGGTTGTACCGGAGGTAGTCTCCGAGGATGATGCCGTAGATGTCGCCTCGCTTGGGCGGCCACGGATCGTTGATCAGGAGCATCGTGCAGTCGCCGTAGATTTTTCCTTCGGGTAACTCACGAGTCAGCATCTGCCGTCCACTAGAATTCTCATCATGCCCGAACATGACGCGGTGAGAAGCGACAAGCAGTTGAGCCTCATGATGGTCGTCTACGCTGTGACGAGCCTGATGCACTTTGCGCACAACGCCGTGTACCTGCGGGAATACCCCCACATGCCCGCGTGGCTTACACCCATCGGCGTCTGGGCGGCATTCACCGCCCTGACTGCTATTGGTGTACTCGGCTACTGTGTCTATCGCTTCCGTTCGCGCACCGTCGGTGCGCCCCTGATCGCGGTGTACGGCGTATTGGGCTTTGGCGGTTTAGATCACTATGTCGCGGCGCCCGTCGCGGCGCACTCGATCGTCATGAACCTGACGATCGCCATGGAGGCCGCCGCAGCCGCAGCTCTGCTGGACTACTTGTCCTGGTCCAGCTGACCTGTGCGGCATTGGGACTGAGTCGCGTCGCGATCGATGCCGGCGTCCGTTGGATCGCCCCGACGGCGCTGCTCGGTGGCATCGCCAACTCGGTATACGCGGTCGCACTATTGACCGACGTGCTGCCTGGGCCCGCCAAGCTGCCCGTTGTACTCGGCTCCATCGTCCTCGGAGTGATCGGCGGGCCGATGTTCGCCGCTCCGTTCCGCGCCATGGTGCTGAACCGGCGGCGGGACCGCACGGCGAGCAACGTCGCTCCGGCACCGGTGCGCGCGGTATCGCCGCTGACACCGCTCATCCCGTTTCGTCGTTTCGTGATCGACTCTCCGCTGCCGCTGGCCACCGCGCACGACCGCCTCGCGGCCGCTATAACAACTCCTCCAGGCCGGGCATTCGTGGTACGCTGGTGCCGGCCGGCAACGGCACAACGGTTGAAGGCAGCGTGACGCTGCCGCTCTCCACCCGCATCTTCGCGATAATCTGGTTTGGCGGCGTGCTGGCTTTCTGCGTCGTTGTATTGCTCGCGTCGCGACGGGCGCACGCGAACCGATGCTCATCATCCCATTTGGGATGCTGGCGGTCGGTGGCCTTACCATGATGGGCGGCTTTGTATTCGAAGTGCGGAAAGCGCTGCGCGAGCTCGGTCGGGTGTTCGGTACGGCTGGCGAGGGAAAGCGTCAGTCGCAGTGAAAATAGAAGCGGTTTCCGTCGATATCTTCGACGGTAAACTGGCGCAATCCCCACGGCATCTTCGCGAGAGGCTCAACTATGCGCGCGCCTCGCGAGCGCAACTCCTCGTACGTCGCGTCGAGTTCCGCCGCGAATACCCAGTGAATGGCAGGTTCGAAGGGGCGCTCTCGCCTGCGAAAGAAAATCGCGAACTTATCACGCGACACGGCGCCGATACCGCCCCCCGGATATAACCAACCGATCTCGAAGCCCAGCGCATCGCGGTAATGTTGTTGAGCGCGCTCGACGTCTTCGACCGGAAGCTCCGGTGTGGGATGGCCGAGCTTTGTGCGCGACGACGTCTGATCCAACACAGTCTCCTCGCTGGCCGCGTTTTGAAACAACATGGCCCCTACCGGGCTCGGCGGCAATGGGATGAGGATCCGAGCCTAGCTTGTACTTATCAAAGGGGGCAACATGCACGCCGTAGCAGTCGCTCGAGGCCTCGGAATGGCCGGCTTGCTCGTGGGCTGCCACGCCGGGCCGCACGCCGTGCGCGTTATCGCCACCGACTATGCACTCCAAGCGCCGGACTCCATGCGCCGGGCACCACGGTGTTCGTGCTCCAGAACCGAGGCCGGGTAGTCCACGAGTTGGTCGTCGGTCTGCTGCGGCCAGAGTCGGGCGCGGCGCAGATGGTAGAGGCCGCCCAGAAAAATGCGCGGCTGCGGGACCTCGGATCCCTATATCTCGACGGCCCGCCTTTCGGCGCTTTGCTGTCTTGGCCAGGTGCGACCTCGCCGTCCCGCCTCGAGGTCGATCTGCAGGCCGGTCGCGACTATGCGTTGCTTTGCCAATTGCGGGACACGACCACCAGTCCGCAGCACACGGCGCTTGGGATGGTCCATGTCCTTCACGTGCGTCGAATGTAGTCAGCGGGTCGTGCTTCTCTCCGCTCCCCTATAGTCGTACATTCGCTTTCGTGGTCCAACCCAGGAGGCGCCAATGACCGAACCCTCGCCTGTTGCTGGTCAGCGCTCGTTGATCGACCGCGTGAAGGGCATCCTGATGCAGCCCGCCGCGGAGTGGACCCTGATCGAGACCGAGCCAGCGAGCGTCGCATCGCTCTACACACGATACGTCCTGTTGCTCGCCGCCATTCCGGCGATTGCCACGGCGATCGGATTCGCGAGATTCTCCGTCGTCTGGGCCATCCGACTCGCCATTACGCAGTACGTTGCTGCCCTCGTCTCGGTTTACGTCCTGGCCCTCATCATCGATGCCCTGGCGCCTCAGTTCGGCGGCCAGAAGAGCCAGGTCCAGGCCCTCAAGGTCGCCGTCTACTCGTCAACGGCCGCGTGGGTCGCCGGGGTGTTCTACATCATTCCAGCCCTATCCGTGCTCGCCTTGCTCGGGGCACTATACAGTCTCTATCTGCTGTTCGTCGGTCTGCCGCGTCTCATGAAAACGCCGCCGGATCGGGCGATGGGCTATACGGTCGTCACGATCGTCTGCGCGATCGTCGTCTGGGTGCTGGTTGGCTACGTGGCCGGTCTCGTCGGCGGCACGGGTGGGTACGGTCAGCGGTTTATGTAGCCGGATCCCGTCAGCCCCGGCCGAGCTTGTGTCCGGTGTAGATCGTGTACAGCCATACCAACAAGGCCCACACACCGGGCAGCGCTGTCAGCACAAGAGAGAACCTCAATCCGAGCGTGTACAGCCATTGTCGCGGGCTGCCGCGATACGCGGCAACGTCAACCATCGAGCCGAATGTGTAGCAGACGTTGGCCGCTATCCCATACAGCAGTGGACCAATGAGCATGACGATGGGTTCTTCGAAGTCGACTCCTGGTCGCACTGCCGCGGAGCCGGCGATCTCGACAACCAACCACGTCACGACGCCGCCGGCTCCGACGTAGAGGTTATAGCGGAGACGGCGGGCCTCCCACCAACGGATGATGTCCATGTGCGTGGAGGAGCTGATGTGCATGACCAGCTCTATCGTCGCACCTCGTAACGCAACTCTACCATGCCATTCTTGTAGCCTGTGACCTCCGCCAGATGAAGCGCGACGTCTCGGCCGAGCTTCTCGAAGAATGGAATCCCCTCACCGATCAAGATCGGCAGCACCGAATAGCGAAGTTCGTCGGCTAGCCCGAGACGCAGACACTCGCCGGAGACCGCGCCGCCTCCAACAAACCAGATGCTACGAAACCTGGGCCGCAGGCGCCCATTCACGAACTGCGCGAGATCGCCGGAGTGGAACTCCACGGTATCCCGGATCCGCGGCAGCTCGCGACTGGTGAGGACGAAGGTGGGTTTGTCGCCATACGACCATCCGAACCCTAGGTCCGCAAAGCGAAGCGCGGTCTCATAGGTTCGCGATCCCATGACGTAGCAGTCGATCGTCTTGAGGAACGCCTCGACGAATCCCGGCTCCATCGTGGCCCCGCCTGCGAACTCGTCCGACGTTTCGAGCCAGTCGACGCGCCCGTCCTTTCGAGCGATGTAGCCGTCGAGGCTGGCGGCCATGTGGATCGTTACACAAGAATCGGCTTTCGCCATCATTACATGCCCCATGATGTTCGCCAACTGAGCGGCGTGTCGAATCCCGCCAGCGAGGCATACACGCTCCACTGCCCGTGATGAATCGCCTCGTGCTGCACGAACTCCCCCGTGAAGAGAGCAAACGTGAAAGGCGTTCCGCCAAAGTCGATGGGCACGTCGATGTCTACCGTTTCCAGTGTGGCGATCAACTGTCGCTGCTTGTCGTCAAGCGCGCCGAGGAGCTCCTCCCTCGTTAGCGGCCCGACATAGTACTCGTGCCTTGGCGCCCAAGCCAATTTTTTCGTCGCCAGCGCGGCATTATAGACGCCGCGCGCACAGACGACGTGCCGCAGTTGCTTGCAAAACGGCGCGAACCCGACGCCAATCCGATGCGGGATCGCCGCACGACCAGGCTTGCCAGGCGGGTCGGGCGTAAAATCCCACTTGTCCTCGGGCACCGCGCGCGCAAAATCGGCGGTCAAGCGGTGGAGCACCTTGCTGTACCGCACAAAGTCATCGATCGACATAACCCCCACTATAACTCCCCGGGGCGCGCTGACCGCATGCGGCGCACAGGTTCTGACTGGACGCCAGCCCTGAGCCAACGCATACTGCCTCCCGAACGCTGCCCTGCGAGGGACTCATGCGTCGATGGATTCTGACGGTGCTGGTCACGGCGGCCGGGACCGCGCTGGCCAGCGGCCGAGGATCAGCACGCCCGCTGATTCTGCAAGAACGACGGCGACCACCTGGTACGGCGGGCGGGTCCGACTCGCGGGTGGCCGTACATCATCAAGGTGGACAGTCAGAGCGCCGGCGCCGAAGATTTCGTGGTCCTCGCGGAGGTCCTGGCGCCGGGGCAGACAATTCCGTTTCACCGCCACGACAACGCCGAAGAGATCCTGATCCTCGAAGAGGGTGGGGCGACGGTGACGGTCGGTGATCAACGAGCCGTGGCGGGTCCGCGGGCGCTGGTCTTCATTCCGCGGAACACCTGGATCTCGGTGACGAACACGAGCGCCAGCGCCATTCATCTCACCGGGGTGTTCTCGCGCCCAGGATTCGAGCGCTATATGCGCGCGCTGAGCGTCGCGCAGGGCCAGCCGATCACGCCGCTCGACCCCGCCGAGCTGCCGCGTTTGCGCGCGCTCGGGCACGCGACGTATTGGGACACATCGCGCGGTCCGTATCCGCCCGGCGTCGCTCACCCCTGACGCGCGACACTTCGCCGACGCCGTGTTACTCGCGGAGCACACTGTGCTTCCGCAGTACATCCTGCAGCTCTTTATGCGGGATGCCGTACGACCGCGTGTAATCCGCGCCGGTCATCGTCTCCGCCGCGATCATCGCGTCGTCGACCGCTTCCTCCGTCGCCTGCACCGTGGCCAGAAAGAGCGGATCCAGTCGGGACGCCGGAATGCGCTCGAGCGACGACACCGGCTTCTCGGACCCTGTAGCGCTATTCCCGTTGTCCGCGCCGACGTTCGCCGTTGAGAACGCGAGAAAGAGATCACCCGAGCCGTTCCCGTGCGTAGACCCGGTGCGGCCGAGCCCTAGCGGGACGCGCTTGGCAATGCGCTTCAGTTGATCCGGTGTCAGCGGCGCATCGGTCGCGACGATGACAATAATCGACCCGCGCTCCACCTCCTCCGGGACGTCGTGCAAGCTCGTCTGGCGATCGCAGAGCGGCGCGGGCTGTCCATTGCCGAGGAGGACTGGTGGATGCAGTATCTGCGCGACGCAGTTCGTCATGTAACCGACGATCTCGCGACCGACCGGAATGCCCGCCATGCGGAACTCCGACCGGTTCCCATAGTTGCACTGCACGAGAACCCCAATGGTGTAGCCACCCATTTCGGCCGGGAGCCGGCGCGACGATGTGCCGGTTCCCCCTTTGAACCCGTTGCACTGCATCCCCGTGCCACCCCCGACATTACCCTCGGCGATCGCGCCGCCGTGCGCCGAGTCGAGCGCCTGCACCGCATGCTCGGCGCGCACGTGCTGGCCCTTCATGTCGTTCAACCGCCCATCCGATGTCTCGGCCACGAGCGGATACCAGAACGGGCCATTACGATTGTGCGCCACCATCCATTGGACGACGGCGTCCCGCACGACGCCGACGCTCAACGTATTCGTGATCATGATCGGCGTTTCGAGCACGCCGCTCTCGTCGACCCAATGCGTGCCGGTCATGTCGCCGTTGCCGTTGCCGATCACGAACGCCGCGAACACGCCATCGGTCGACGCTTTCCCACGCGGAAGAATCGCCGTCACCCCGGTCCGTACCGGGCCGCGGCCGACGATCCGCTGGCCCTCACCCGATATCAGTGTGGTGTAGCCAACCTCTACACCGCTGACATCGGTAATGGCATTGAGCGGGCCTGTCGTCCCATCGAGGGGAACGCCGAGGTCACGGGCGCGCGGCTTTTGGGCAAGCGCTGGCAGCGCTACGAGGAACGCCGAGTAGAGGCACAGTCTCATGGTTCCAATGTAAGCCTTCACGAACGTGCCAGCAGCCGTTCACTCCCAGGGTCAATCCCGATCGGGAAAGACCGCGAGACTCGACAGCTGTGCGTCATGCTCGACGTAGAGCGTCGGGCGGTCGCCGACTCCGACGCGTACGGCGTTGGTCAGGTAGCCGGCGGCCTGTTCGCCGATGCGGTGCACAAACAGCTGCACCTCGCCACCGTCCGTGAGGCGGAGCGGAAGCGCCAAGGTGGCGCTTGCATGCGCGACGACGTCGCCGAGTCGATATCGTTCGCCGTACCGATACGCGTACACGACGATGTCGAGTACGTCACGGTTCATGATGTCGAGCGGAACCGTGCGGGCCCACTCATCCGCGCTGGAGTCGGCGCTCCCGTCGCACGCGGCGGAGAGGCAGGCATTCGTTCCGTGTGACGCGCACGCTGCAACGGACACCCACGTGACGGCGACCAGCACGACGGCTGATCGGGCGAAGGATCGGAATGTGTGCATGACTTCCATACGACGAAATCCTCGAAACAGTGGACGCCGCCGGCCGGAGGGCCGACGAGTTTGGGCGACACCCAGCATCGGGGCGCGTGCTAGCGTCCGCGATGCGACAGCAAGATTGTCAGCCCTCTCCGACGACACTACATCGCCGCGCTCACCTGCATTCATGTGCCGCGCTTGCCTGCGGAAACTTTCTTGGTTCGCGCACGGCTACTGCTTTGTCATCTTGAAGGCGCCTTGCCCCGCGGGCAGGATCGTTCCCTGCACCGTCCGGCCCTGCGCCTGCAGTGGCAGCGTGAAGACACGGAAGTCGCCGGGATCATAGAACGTCCATCGCACATCTCGGGTCGTGATCAGCCAGTGCCCCGACGTGCGTGCTCCACCGGCGCTCGATGCCCAGTACATCGAGCCATCCGCGTTGAACACGAACAGACCTTGCCACTGGCCGATCGTGACGTTCCACGTGCCGGTCAGCAGCGTCGAGATGCCCGATACCGTCGCCGAGCCCGCGACGGCGAGCGTCGCGTCGAGATCGACCGGCTGCAGGAGACCACGCGACCAGCGGTCGACGAGCGCGACGAGCGCGTTCTGTAGATCCACGTCCTGCCCAAAGAGTGTGCTCGCCTCCGGCGCCCACTCAATGGAGTTCGCGATGCGCCCGCCGTCGACTGGCGTCATCTGGACAATCTGCCCGGATCGCTGGAGCAACGGAATCGAGCTGGCGATCGGTGTCCACTTCGTGCGATTCGTGTCGTGCCAGTCGATGTGGATATGATTCTCGTGACCGCCCTTGCTCCAACGCTGTGCGCGCCACGTTCCGCGATCCGAATCGACCGTCACGTTCTGGTAGATCATGCCGCGGAACTTGATCGTGTCGGCGAACTGGTTGAGCAGCACGACCAGATTCTGGCCCAGCGTCACCTCGTCGGTCTTCGGCGTGAGCATGATATCGACCGCCAGACCCGCGTGATGGCGGTTGAACTCATGCTTGAAGTTGTCGCGGTAGAGCGGCCCGATCCCCTGGAGCTTCTGTTGACGCGAGGCGAAGAACGCCGTGCCCGAGAGCTGCGCCCGCATCGCCTCGGCCGCCGGGCAACGCCAGTATCCTAACGAGTGAGCCTCGTCGACCTGTTGGCCGAGTGGTACGCCGAAAACATCCTGGTAAGTGATCGTTCGCATGCGCGAAGTTAGCCTAGGCGGCTCACCTGTGGGACGAGCCAAGCGCCCGGGGCGCGAACGTCACACTGCTCAAGGAAAAGATCGGACCGTTCAACGAATCCAATACGTCCGGTTTGCCTGACCCACCAGGCGCGATCGCGCTGGCGGGGTAGCGCAGGAGATAGCTGATCGGATGCGAAATGGGTGCGGAAGGCGACGCCCACAAGTTGCCGCTGATGTCGAACGCCATCCCACTCGTATTCGGGAACGTCGCGCTGATACTCACCGTCGGCGCCACGTCGACCGTATCGCCGCGTGATGCCGGCAATGCGGTCTTCGCGAACATGACGATATGACTGGGGAACGGTCCTCCGCCTATCCAGAGATTTCCGACCGTGTCGAATGCCAGAGCGCTAGGCGGATCGATCGATGGGTCGAGCCCGCGGCCGCGCAACAGCGAGTCGGTCGGCGCCAACGGTCCGTTCGGCGAGCCGAGTTGAGCGGACGTCAAGCGGAGCAGGAAGCCCGCACCATTGTTCGGATCCTGCCCGGCGATCCACAGATCACCGTTGGCCGCGAACGTTGGCGCGAACAGAGTGGAGGCCGAGTCGGCCCGAAGCTGAAACGCATGCGCGGGCGTTGGCGCGCCACTCGTTCTCAATTGAGCGGGGCTCAATCCATACAATAGTCCGACGTCAGAGCCGGTGGCCCAGAGCGTGCCGCTTTTGTCGAACGCGATGCCGAACGGCGCAAAGGCATTTGGCAGCTGTATGGCAATCACAGGCGTCACAGGCGTCGAAGGCATCCCAAACATCGGAGGCGGCGTCGTCGCAGTCGTCAGCTGCGACGGGGTGTATTCGTATAGGTAGTTGCTCTCGGCGGAACCCTGGGCGGCATCCACTGCCACCCACAGGTTGCCGCTGCCGTCGAACGCGATACCACTGGTCGGTTGAGCGACGGTAATCGCTGCGGGGGTGGGGAAGCCGCCCACCAACTGCGACGCCGTGAGTCCTTCCAGACCGGGATAGGCCGAGAACCACATAACGATGCCTGACCCGGCGAATGTGCACGGCACGGTGACATCAGCGGTCGCCGATTGCCCTCCAGCGAGTCCGCTATACGTGGTCGAGTCGCGCGCCGAGCACGTAGAGGGCAGGTGGGCAACGGCGATGCTGCCTCCACCAGTGCCGACCGGAACATTGAGCACCCGGTATGCCCCGGTGCTGTCAGTCACAACTGGCGTCGCGGCGGGCCCAGCGAGCGGTGTCACGATGACCGTGGCTCCGGCGATGCCGCCGCCCTGTGAGCTCGAGACAATACCGGTCACCGTGCCGGTTGTCGGCGCCGTATTGTGCGGGCCAGAAGATGACGAACAAGCCGTTACCAGCGACGTAACGGCTAAGACAACAGCCCGATGGCGTTTCGCGTGGCGATCCATTCGAGGATGAACGAGGAAGGTGGATCTGGAACACGCCGAAGAGATTATTATGCGGCCGTATCGCCCGTCCCGCGAGGGTCCCATGCGTAGCCGACGGACAGCCGCACTAGATATCTTGAACGCTCGTCCTCCTCGGGTTGCTGCTGATGAACGTGGATGCCTGGTCGTTGCAGCGCTTTACGGCGTTCGTGCTAGCTGCATCATTGGCCCTCGTGTGTCTTGGATTAGGGCGCAACTACATCTCCGGACGCCGGGCGTACTACGATGCAGTGCGCGAACAGTACGCGCCACCGGGAGCCTTCGTCTTCGGTCGGGCGGATTCTCCCGTCATGAAGATTCTCCACGATGCGTTCAATGCGCAGATCCGACTGAACGTAGCAGCACGAGGCGTTCAATTGCTGGCCGTGCTTCTGCTCTGCGTGGTGGCGGTTGTCGCTTGGAAGTGGTTGAGCCCTGCGAGGCTGCCATGACTGCTTGGCGCCCCGCTGTTAGACCCCCTCAACCGTGATGGCTATCTTTCACCAATGCAACTGCTCGCGGGGATGCAGGCCGTCGTAACGGGTGGCGGACGCGGAATCGGCCGCGGCATCGCGGAGATGTTCGCGGCCGAGGGCGCGGCGGTGGCGGTGTTGGCGCGATCGGCGAGGGAGCTCGACGAAACGGTCACGACGATCGAGCGGGCGGGCGGTCGCGCGCGGCCGTTCGCGGTGGATGTGACCGATGCGCGGGCGCTCACGGATGTGCTCCAGGCCGTGGGGGCTGTGGACATTTTGGTCAACAATGCCGGCACGGCTGGGCGGTTCGGACCGGTGTCGGAGCTCGATCCCGACGAGTGGTGGAGAACGATGGATGTTAATGTGCGCGGGCCGCTCATTGCCATGCGCGCGGTATTGCCCGGCATGATCGAACGGCGACGGGGGCGGGTGATCAACGTCTCGACCGGCATGGCGCCGATGACGTATTTCTCGAGTTACTTGTCGAGCAAGGCAGCGCTCGTTCGGCTCACCGAGTGCGTGGCGTTGGAAGTGAAGCCGTACGGCGTGACGGCGTTCTCGATGGCGCCCGGCACCGTGCGCACGTCGATGTCCGAGCATGCGCTGCAGTCGGACGAAGGGAAGAAGTGGCTGCCCTGGTTTCGTCGCATATTCGACGAAGGGTTGGACGTGCCGGTCGAGCGGCCGGCGCGGCTGGCGGCGACGCTCGCGTCGGGCAAGGCCGACGCGCTCACCGGACGCTATCTGACGCCGTTCGACGACCTCGACCTCCTGCTGTCAAATGTCGCCGAAGTCGAGCGCGACGCTCTCTACTCCCTGCGCGTGCGGGCGCATCCGAACGCGAAAGCCCATCCCATCGCCGCGATCCGTGACGCGGCCACACGACCTCTCGACGCGTGATGCTCGCTTGGATCTGCCTGGCGCTGATGGCCGAGAAGCAGATCGAGGATCTTGATGCGGTGCGGCATAGCCCGCGCAGCTACGTCATGGTCGCATGGTCACGGGCAGCTGTAATGGGCGGCAACATCGAACGTTACCATCGGCGCCTCACCTGGCAAACGGAACGAGAATCGGAGCCATCGACCGACGTCTTTCCAGAAGAACGTCACACTTCAGGAAGGATCAATCTCGATCATGCTTCGGCTTTGCCTCGCGGCCCTCACTCACCGCGGGCTGCAAAGAGTTAACGTGCGCCACCGATCCCGTTCTAGGTAGTTACGCCGTCGTGAGTCTCGACGGAAACGCCGTGCCGGCGATCGTGCCGAACACGCCTCAGATGGTGGGCGACACCGCCGTGCTGCAATCGGGCGCGCTCTCGCTCGCCGGAGCGACGTACGCCGTGCAGCTCACGTTGCAGATTTCAGGTCACGACCAGGGGACGAATACCATTGACGACAGCGGCACCTACTCCGTCAATGGGGACACCATCACGTTTACATCGTCGTCCGGTCGTCAGGTCACGGCAACGCTGCGCACCGGCGGCGGCATGATGGCAACGTTCATCGACCCGACGTATGGCACGCTGTCGTTGACGCTCTCGAAGCAGGGAGGATCGCATGCCTGCTAGCCGATTTGTGGAACGTGACCTCAGGTGATGTCGTTGATTTCTACAGGGCCATGACGCAGTTGGGCGTCGACCTGTGGATCGATGGTGGCTGGGGTGTCGATGCGTTGCTCGGCGAGCAAACCCGGCAGCACGAGGATTTGGATATTGTCATTGAGCAGAGCAACGTCGCCGCGCTTCGCGAATTCCTACGCGAACGAGGGTATAGAGAGATAAAGCTCGATGAAGCTCGACCTTGGAATTTCGTGTTGGGCGCTCCAGACGGCAAAGAGATCGATGTCCACGTCATCATGCTCGATGGCCAAGGGAATGGCGTATACGGTCCGAAAGCAAATGGAGAGATGTATCCCGCCTCATCTTTGACCGGAACCGGAAATATTGCAGGCCAAACTGTTCGCTGTATCTCGAGCGAATGGGCAGTCAAGTTCCATTCCGGCTACCAACTCGCCGAAAAAGATTTTCGAGACGTGTCTGCCTTGTGCAATAAATTCGGGATCAGGCTGCCCGCTGAGTTCGAACGGTTCCGGCCTGCGTCACAACGCTGACGCCGCCATCTCACCCATCGCGTCGCGCTCGGCGACTGCCTCCCGGTACCCCAACTCCGAGCGAATTGCGCCTGTGTCGTACGCAATATCCTGGGCGAAATTGGCCTCCTGCTTGAAGAGCGGAACGGCCGGATTCGGCGGCAACGAGGCGAGCCGCTCGGCGACCGTCGGCGTATGCTCCTCACCCACGTTGTAGATGCGACCCGACGCACGCTCGTCCACCACGGCCAGCGCGATCGCCGCGGCCACATTCTCGACGTATCCGTGAGTCCAACGCCAATTCGGATGGTGACGAAAACCGTAGACGGTCGCGAGGGTCGCGTTGTCTTCCGGTCCGTAGACCTTCGGAAGACGCAGGATCGTCGCCGGCAGTCGTGGATCGGCGGCGAGCTCGCGCTCCACGACGATCTTGTCGTAGACGTACTCGAGTGCATCGGCCGGCGTTGCCGCGGTTCGGTACGGATAGAGCGTGGAACGCAGCGCTGATGACTCGGACAAGGGCATCGGCTCGACCTCTCCGGTCTCGGAGCCCATGAACACGCCGTATGCGCGATACACGTCGCCGCTGCTCGCCACGACAATGCGCCGCGCGATGTCGACGAACGCATCGCGAGCCGCGGCGGCATCACGCTCGCCCATGGCGATCATGTGCAGCACCACGTCGGGCTCATTAGCGCGGAGGTCGTCGGGGATCCGATACACGGGCATCGCCGCGAGTGGGCTCGTGAATCGCTGGACGCCTGCCGGCAGGGGAGCCGAGTGCTGGCCGCGCGAGAAAACAGCGACGTCATGCCCGTGGTCGACCAGCCGGCGGACGACCCGTGGGCCGATAAAGCGTGTGCCGCCGATGACGAGTACTCTCATGATTACCAATAGTTGTCCGCCCGAATAGTGTGCGGTTGAACTCGACCTCGTCGAGGCTCGGCTGTGGGGAGAGTCGAGACGGGTCGGGAATTTACTCCGGGACTCGTGCGCGCCAAATTTCTCGTACGATGCCCGAGCCGGTGATCGTCGTCGACTACGATCCAACCTGGCCGGCGACGTTCGAGCGGCTCCGCGAGCGGGCGTGGCGCGTGGTCGGCGACGTCGCCGAGTCGATTGAGCACGTCGGCAGCACGTCAGTCCCCGGACTGGCGGCGAAACCGGTCATCGACATGGACGTCGTGGTGGCGACCGCCGCGGCGTCGGACGTCGCCACCGAGCGGCTCGTGACGCTTGGCTACCACCCCCTCGGCACGCAAGGCATCGAACACCGATTCAGGTTCCGCGCGCCGTCCGACGATCCGGCGCACAACCTCTACGTGGTGCTCAAGGGTTCGCGCGCTCATCGGAACCACGTGCAGCTTCGAGCGTACTTACGCCGGCACGCCGATGCAGCCGCCGAGTACGCCGCCCTTAAGCGACGACTGGCGACGGCGTTCGGCCGCGACCGGCGGGGGTACGTGAAAGCGAAGACCGATTTTATCCTGCGCACTCTCGCGGCATTGGGTTTCTCGCCCGATGATCTGGCCGCGATTCGCCGCGACAACGCGACGCAAGCGCCGGCGGTCGATCGCGCTCAGTGAACGGGATTGTGCCATCTACATATCGCCGGGGGCGGCGAGATGGAGGATACACAATGCTACGCCATGTGCTCTTTATTCAGGGCGGCGGTGAACGCGCGCATGATGAGTGGGACAACAAGCTCGTTGAGAGTCTCGAGCAGAAGCTGGGCCCGGACTACCAAATCCACTACCCGCGCATGCCCGATGAAGCCAATCCCCAATACATCCCCTGGAAGAAGGCTCTGAAGAAGGAATTCGCAACGCTAGGTGATGGCGCGATCCTGGTGGGTCATTCGATCGGTGCGACCATCCTGATCGCTGTTCTCGCAGATGAGTTGCCAGACTGGACGCCGAGCGGCGTCTTTCTGATCGCGGCGCCATTCGTAGGCCCCGGTGGCTGGCCCAGCGAGGACGTTGAGCCAATGTCAGATCTCGCCGGTCGACTGCCAGCAGGGCTGCCCGTCAATTTCTATCACGGCAGTGAAGATAAAACGGTGCCGTTTCAGCATGTGAGTCTCTACGAGAGAGCTATTCCCCATGCTGTCGTATGCCGGCTCTCAGATCGCGATCATCAGCTCGACAATGACCTGTCCGAGGTTGCCGGAGACATCCGGAGGCTGCCGATCCCGTAACGCAGCCTCAGCCGTACGGAGGGCCTAGGGGTTGCGCCGGCGCTGACTATCTCACTGTTGCGGCTTCGTGAGTACGAATGTCTTTCCCCAGCGGGAATGAAACGTCTTTGCGTACGTCGTGTGTGCGGAAGCCTGGCGGCAATTCCCCGAGTCTGGTGATAGCATAACCCACCCCAGCCTGCGAGGTGCGCGATGACAGACGCGACGATTTCGGCGCCCATCGGGACGGAGCATGCAGGCCTACCGGCACTACGACGCGACGTCGTTCGATACGTATTGGCCTCGCGGTGATGGCAATTGGTGGGTGGCCCTTTGAAGTCGGCCTGATGGGTTTGGCGACGTCGTGGCTGGTCACTACGGCCGTGGCCTACTATACGATCCGCAAAGGACTGGTCGTCCTTCATAAAGAATGGATGATTCGCGCTTACGTCGTGACCTTTGCGTTCGTGTTCTTCCGCATCTTGAGCGACTACAGCCCGATGGCACGTCTGCGCCCTGAGAACGACCGCGACATCACCATCGCCTGGGTCTGCTGGGTAGTACCGCTGGGTGTTACGGAGCTGGTCCTCCAGTGGAGGCGCATTCGCGCGATGCTCGCAGCGTAATGCCGTACTCACCGAGTAAGGTGGAAGCGCGTGGGGGATCGACCGCAGCTCGCCGCGGGGAGCATGCGTGAACCATGCCCTATAGGGAATTGAACGTCTACGATGACCCGTTTCCCACCTTGGACCAGATCCTGTCAGGCGATCCGGCCGCACCGCCATTTCCACAGGAAGTCTGGCGGCAGAAGATAAGTCCCGGGGAATTCGCGGTCCGGTATAAGGACTTCAAGACTGGACGAGCGCGCAACCCCGAGGGTCTGCCGGTCCAATCGTCCGAGATTTGCCGCGTGTTCGAGAGTCTCGCCGAGGCACGCAGTGATTCGCGACAAGTCAGCAACAAGCATTGGACCGTCAGGTGCATGATCTACGATCACACCGGTGCGCAGGTAGACTCGGTCTTCAACACGAGAGAAACGGGCAAGTTCGCGGCCCGTATGTCACTGGTGCTCTTGCTGTGGGGAGGTTTCTTCGCCCTGGCCGGCATGGCTTTGATCTGGAGCATCTACCGCGTCGCGCTCTTGTTGCTGGCGCCGGGCAGTCAGCCGATTCGCTCTCTCACCTGGCTTGGCTGGTCTGCATTTGCCGCGGGAGGCTTGGGAATCGCGGGTCTCGCTTGGTGGATCAAGTTGCGGCGAAACGCAGGTCGTACAATCAATAGAGTGCGGGCGAGTTTCACCGAAGACGAGATGAAGCGGTTTGAGGAGATCAATACGCTGTTCGGCACTGCTGATCCTGTCGAGCGGGCACGTCTCCTGGCGTTGACTCGGGAATATCAGCGGAGAATCAGAGATGCCCTGAAGGATCAGGCATGAGCTGAGCGTGCGGCCGCCTGGCCGGGCGCTTGACTTCTCGGCGTGACGGGTCACCGCACTGAAAGAAAGCGACGCGCTGACCTGGCTCAGGAAAGCATTGCGGTCTTGTCGACCTAGACTGGGCACTCTAGTGTGCCCGTTACGAGAAACTTGGGGGGCGCTTGGCTGTTCCAAAGCCGATTGAGAACGTGCTCTATGTCCTGGGCGCCGGATTTTCGGCGCCGCTCGGACTGCCCGTTACCAGCAACTTCTTGGCGATGGCCCGCGACCAGTTCGCGGCAGAGCCAGAAAGGTACAAGCATTTCACGTCGATCTTCGCGAAGATCGATGACTTGTCCCGAATCAAGAATGTATTTCAGTGCGATTTGAGGAATGTCGAAGAAATACTCTCTCTCCTCGAAATGCGTTCATTTCTTGACGAGGGTGAAGGAGTGAAGGAATTCATACAGTTTCTGGAAGACGTAATCAGCTTTCACACTCCCACACTTGCGTGGACTGCGCCACAGCCTGGCGCAGGTGGCCCGCCGTACGCGTTCGGCGGCGATAGACTCACCAATGAGTACACGCGTTTTATTGCGGCAATTTTCAAGCTTATTGTGAACCCGACGGTTCGACCCAAAATCGCCCGCGAGACGCCCGGTCAGCGACGCTACGCGATCATCACCACGAACTACGATCGCGTGCTTGAGAACTTCGCGCGATACCTCATCGAGAGCGCGGGTGAGCTAACGGGGGGCGATTGCGTGTTCGTGACCGACGCTAGCGGTTTCCTCGACACCGCACCGGCGCTGACGAAGCTGCATGGCGGTGTCGGAGAAGGGAACATCGTGCCGCCGACGTGGAGCAAAGGAAGTCACGCTAGTATGAGGCCGAATTGGAGACTCGCAGAGAAGTTGATCGCACAGGCCAATCGTATTCGCGTGATCGGCTACGCACTCGCGCCAGCGGACGCTTATGTGCGGTACCTTTTTAAGCTGGCGATGCTTACCTCGACGAACCTGAAATCGATTGATGTGCTTTGCCTGGATCCTGACGGCTCAGTAAAGACGAACTACGATTCCTTCGTGGACGCTCACTCATTCAGAGGGTACCGTTTCGTCTCCCAAGACTTCGCGCAGTACACACGCTTTCTGAACAATGAAGCGCACAGCATTGGGAGCCAGACGGAATCGGCTGCTGTTGAAGCCACGCACACACAATTTTTCGGAAGACCGTTTTAGTACCGTACCACACGCGCGACTCACTGGCCGCGCGGACCCAGGCGAACCCCTGTTACAGTTCGGGCAGTTAGCTATAACCCGGGCTGCTGTAGGGGGCCCCCTACAACTGCCCCCGCGCTGGTTCACGCGGTGATGGCACCGACGCCACAGATCTGCTGGCCGCTGCTCAGCGCGCGCGCTGCAGCGGAAATCTGGGTCAAGCACGAGAACCACACCCCGATCGGCGCCTTCAAGGCGCGTGGGCGGTTGGCAGGGAGACCCTTTCCGCAAAATGGGTGTTGCCAACCGCTTGGCCGGGGAACGAATCTACCATGACCCATTAGTGCGCGCCGGCTGCGGAACTTTTCCCTTCTCGGAGGCAAACTGACATGATGCGTTCGATTCTCCTGCTATCCCTTGTCGCCCCCCTGGGCGCCACCCCTCCGCATCCCGTGGCCCCCACTCCACCGTCGGCAGTAGCGGCGGATCGCGAGATCTGGACGAGCGTGATCGGCTTCGTCTCGGCGGCCGCCGAGCAAGTGCCGGACTCAAGCTACTCGTATCGCCCCGCGCCGACGGTGCGCACCTTCGGCCAGCTCATCGCGCACATCGCCGCTTCCCAGGACGTGTTCTGCGCCCAGGCACTCGGAGAAAAGCCGAACGATTCGGACATCGAGAAGACCACGACAGGGAAGGCCGCAGCGGTGGCAGCGCTCAAGGCCTCCACCGCGTACTGCCAACGGGCGTACGCGATGACCGACGCCGTGGCGATGAAACGGACGGTCAAGACGTTCGCTGGCGAGCGGCCCGCGCTCTGGCCGTTGCTCTACAATACAGTGCACGACAACGAGCATTACGGCAACATCGTCACCTACATGCGCATGCTCGGCATGCTCCCACCGTCGAGTCAACCGGCGCAGTAGGTCTCAAGCGATGCGCGCAGCGCCTGACCTTCCGGCCAGGCGCCGAGCTTGGAGTCGGATGTGATGGGATGTCACGCAAGTGGGGCCCTTGTCGATACGCGTTGTTCAGCAGGCCGTACCCGATAGTAGGCGCACCCCCGACCGACCGAACGACCAACGCCGGACCCAGGCGAACCCCTCCTGTTACAGTTCGGGCAGTTAGCTATAACCCCGGCTATAACAACCCTCGCCCCTTGATCTCGAGATACCGGTTGATCACCGCCGCCGTCATCGCCTGCGGCTTCACGTCGAGCACCGAGACCCCTGCCTGACGCATGCGCTCGAGTGCCTCGTCGCGTGCCGAGAGGAGTTCCTCGGCTGCGGCACTCTCGTAGAGCGCGTCCGTAGTAGTCGCGGCGGATGGCGTAGCGGCGGCGACGAGTGCGTCGTTGCGCAGGGCGACGACGACAGGTAAGTGGACGCGGGCGCCGCGGGTGGTGAGAGCTAAGAGGGAGCGCGAGGAGCGGACGTCGATCACGTCGGTGAACATCACAAGTAACGAGCGGCGGGTGAGGCGCGTCGCGATTGTGCGAAAGGCCGCCGCGTAGTCCGGCTCGACCATCGTCGGCTGTACCGGGACCAAGGCGTCGCGGATGAGGCGCAAAGCGGTGGCGCCGCGGGTGGGGGGGATATAAGTGCGGACCTCGTCGTCGAAGACCAAGAGGCCGGCGTGATCGCCGGCGCGCGTTACGACGTTGGCGAGGACGAGAGCGGACGACAAGGCGTATTCGAAGCGCGGTAACGTGCCGGCGAGTTGGGTCATCAGGCGACCCGCGTCGACCAGGATCATCACTGTCTGACCCTGCTCGATCGAGTACTCGCGCGAGATCAGACGACGGCGGCGCGCGGTCGCCTTCCAGTCGATGTGGCGCGGGTCGTCGCCGATCGCGTACTCGCGGAGACCAGCGAACGCCGTGCCCTCGCCACGGCGGCGCAGGACGCGGAGGCCGACTTCGCGGAGGCGCATGGGGAGCGAGCGCAACTCGAAGCGGCGAAGGGCCGCGACGGATGGGATGACGGTGATCTGGTCGGCGAGCGGATAGCGCAACGTGCGCGCGACGAGGCCGAAGGGGCCGAGGAGGCGAAGAACGACGGGGCCCAGCGGAAACTCTCCGCGGTCGCGGCCGACGAATGTGACCGGTAGGGCGACCTCGGTTTGCGGACGGAGCGTGACGGGCAACGGCTGGGGCTCGCGGCGCGCGATCGCGCGGGGTAGGGCGTCGTAGA
>Ga0210409_10000712_pt1 | contig 49478 bp, 41 predicted proteins | sample IncBWH17MmetaG_FD_161649 | JGI IMG/M metagenome (GOLD analysis project Ga0210409, IMG submission 161649) | Forest soil microbial communities from Barre Woods Harvard Forest LTER site, Petersham, Massachusetts, United States - Inc-BW-H-17-M | ecosystem: Environmental > Terrestrial > Soil >... | reverse complement strand
CTACGGTTTCGCCGAGATCGGCCGCCGCCGCGATTATTATCCGGCCGCCGATAATCAGCGCGAAGAAGCGATCGTCATGAGGCTGTTCCTATGAGCGAAGCGACCAGGCGCAGCGTTTTCCTTGACGAGATCGGACTGGGGCCGATCTGGCTGCGGCGCGAGCGTGTGCCTGCCTCGAACGAAGCTGCGCCAGAGCTGGCCGATGTTTCTCCGCCGGCGGCTGTGGCGCTTGCGGCGCAGCTGCCCGTTGTTGCCATGAGTGAGGCGGAGCCGCAGCCCGCAGCAGTGCTCGCACCTGCTGCTGTTGCGTCGGCGCGGGATGCGGCGCCCTCGGCCTGGGCCGAGGATGGGGCCGTCAATTCTGCGCCGCCGGCGCCGGCCACGGCTATTTCATTGCTGCAGTCGCCGGCCGCGATGGACTGGCCGCAGCTGCAGACAGCCGTTGCCGAATGTACTGCATGCGGACTTTGCCGGGGACGCAAAAACACCGTATTCGGCGTCGGCGACAGCAAGGCCAGATGGCTGTTCATCGGCGAAGGGCCTGGCCGCAACGAGGATATCCAGGGCGAGCCGTTCGTCGGCCCGGCCGGCAAGCTGCTCGACAATATCCTGCTGGCGATGGGACTGGCGCGTGGCCAGAACGCCTATATCGCCAACATCGTCAAATGCCGTCCGACCGATGAAAATGGCCGCGACCGGCCGCCTGCCGCCGACGAAGTGGCCGCCTGCATGCCGTATCTGCAGCGCCAGATCGAACTGATCCAGCCTACCGTGCTGGTAGCGCTGGGCAAGACCGCCGCCTTGTCCCTGCTCGGGCTTGATCCGTCGACACCGGTGTCCAAGCTGCGCGGCAGCGTCCATCGCTATGCCGAACGTCCTTTGATCGTGACCTATCACCCGGCCTATCTGCTGCGGCAATTGGCGGACAAGGGCAAGGTCTGGAGCGATTTGTGCCTGGCGATGAGCACCTATGCCAATACCCCGGAATGAGGCTGCAGGGCTAGCGCAGGTGGTGCCAAGCGCTACCTGCCAGGAACAATTCCATCGCCGCTGGAATCACTTGCAGGATCCGCATGTCAGGGCGCTGGCCTGGCTGCTGGATGCGCCCGACTTGCTCGATCCGCAGGCGCCGCAATGGCTGGGCCGGATCGCCACCTATGCCGACGCGGATCTGGCGCCATGGCTCAATGCGCTGGACCGGGAGCCGCAAAAACTGCAGGATTTGCATGACTACATAGGCAGCTTGCCTTCAACCCGCCTCGGCCTGTATGCGGAAAAACTGCTGGCGTACTATTTCGAGCGGCGGCAGTTGCTGGTGGCGCACAGCGTACAGGTGCGGGCCAGCAAAAACGATACAGTCGGCGAGTTCGATTTCCTGTTGCGGCTCAATGGCGGCCTGGTCCACTGGGAGTTCGCCAGCAAGTTCTATCTGCTGGCAGCCAGCGGCGCCAGCCCAAAGGCGGACGATTTTATCGGCCGCGACATGGCGGATTCGCTGGGTTCGAAAATGCACAAGCTGTTGCACCAGCAACTGGCTTTATCGCAGCATCCTGCGGCTCAGGCACATCTGAGCGAAGCGGTTGTGTCGGCGCAGGTATTGATGAAAGGCTGGCTGTTTTACCAGGACCCGCTGCACCCGGCTGGCGTTCCCGGCGTATCGTCAAATGCCTGCCGCGGCTATTGGTGCGCCTGGTCCGATTTGCAGTTGGATGAGACCGCCGGGTATTATCTCTTGCCGCGTCAGCGCTGGCTGGCACCGGCCAAGGTGGCGTCTGAAGATGTGCGCAGCGCGGCGCAAATGCAATTGACGTTGTCGGGACATTTTGCTGACGATGCCTCGCCAGTACTACTGGTTACCTTACGTTCTGAAGGTGAGTTTTCCCTGGAAACCGATCGCGGGTTCGTTGTGAGGCCCGGCTGGGCGCTGCAAGCCGCTGCCCGTCGCCGTTAATGGCTTATCTGTTCTGCCGCGGAATAAACGAAAAATTCTTTTTGGTAAGAATTTCTTTCCAGGCAATGTTGTTTCCGGCATAATGTATTTTTAACTCAATATTTCAAAAACACTGCATTAAAGACCAGGGAACACATGAGGAAGTTAGCAATAACCACAACAGCACTGCTTGGTGCTTTTTTTTCGTCTGCCGCTCAGGCAGAGGATATCATTTCTCGCTTTACGGTCCGGGACCAGGGCCAGTTTGCCGTTGACGGCAGCTTGGCGGGGAGCCGCGGCCATTCTTCTTATGGTAGTCCTTATGCCCCGGGACTCTCGGCGGAACAGCATGACTACGACAGCAGGGCTATTCTTGGCGGAAATATTGGACTGGGCTACGGCATCGAGTTGTACGCCGCTCTCCCATATGTCCTGAGCAACCATGTCGGAGTGGATTACACCTACCAAGGCAATCACTTTTCCCGTGACTTTGACGGTGACAAGGGCTTCAGCGATGCGACCTTCGGTCTGAAATATCGGGCTTTCAAAAGCGCTGATGGCAGCAATGAAGTGCTGCTCAGGGCCGCCGTTTTGCACCACAGCGGCTCTTCGGGATTTATCAGTGCGGAAGCAAGCTACCTGCATATGTTTGCTCCGGCAATCAAGACGGCCATTTCGCTGAATTACGAGAAAGTGCAGGGTGGACCTGATAGCGCAGGCATGGGTACGTATCTGATGTGGCAGGTGTCGCCGCAAATTGCTTTCGTACCGTATGTCCGGGCTGATCGTATCAGCGGATACCAGGGGCTAGCTAGCTATAGCGCGGTGGCGGGCGGCGTGCAGTTGCGCTATTCGCCGGTCAAAGGCTGGAACATCACGCCAGGCCTGAGCGGAAGCCATGCCGGTAAGCGTGGCAGCTATATCGGTAGCTCGAATTCCATAGGTGCGTCGTTGATTGTACAGAAGGAATTTTAATCATCCTGGCCATGCTGCACGATCAGGGAACAAAAAAGCGGGCTTGCCCGCTTTTTTTATTGCCCTGATTTCACCACCAGTTTGACTAGTGCTTGACTTCGCCAATCAAGGCCAGCGAATCATGCTCGCGCTGGTTGGCTGCATGCTTGCGCATGATGAGCAGCATGATGCAGGCCACGAAGGAGCCGAACATCAGGATCACGATATTCACGTCCAGATCGATCTTGATCATCAGGGCGTACAACACCAGCATGGTCAGCACCGACAGGTTCTCGTTGAAATTCTGCACCGCAATCGAATGGCCGGCGCTCATCAGCACATGGCCGCGATGTTGTAATAACGCATTCATTGGCACCACGAAATAGCCTGACAGGGCGCCGATGATGATCAGCAGCGGATAGGCTACCCAGACTGAATGCACCACGGTCATGGCCATTACGACAATCCCCATCACGATGCCCATCGGCATGACAGTCAGCGACTTTTTCAGCGGGATCATGCGGGCTGCGGCGCCGGCGCCGATGGCCACCCCGAACGCCACCACGCCTTGCAGAATGGCAGCCTTGTCGAGCGGCATGCCGAGCGATTTCTCCGCCCATTTCAAGACAATGAATTGCAGGGTGGCGCCGGCGCCCCAGAACAGGGTGGTGACGGCCAGTGAAATTTGGCCCAGCTTGTCTTTCCACAAGATCGCGCAGCAATTGGCAAAGTCGGCAATCAGCTTGCTCGGCCTGTGCTGCTGATGCGGATAGCGGGCGCCGGTGTCGGGAATCTTGAGGTTGAAGATGGTGGCGATCACATACAGCGCGCCGATCACCATCAGTGCCGCATGGGTGGGCGTGTTCAGGTGCCAGTTGAAGATAGGTATGTGCCATTGCAGCAATATCGACACCACGTGCGGACTGACCAGAGCGCCGCCCAGCACTGTACCGAGGATGATGGAGGCCATGGTCAAACCTTCAATCCAGCCATTGGCCGCGACCAGTTTCTCAGCGGGCAACAATTCTGTCAGGATGCCGTATTTGGCGGGCGAATATGCCGCCGCGCCAAAGCCGACCACCGCGTAGGCAAGCAAGGGATGGACATCGGCGAACATCATCAGGCAGCCGGCGATCTTGATCATGTTGGTGATGAACATGACTTTGCCTTTGGGCAAAGAATCGGCAAAAGCACCGACAAAAGCGGCTAACAGCACGTAAGACAAGACAAAAAACAATTTCAGTAAGGGTGTCATCCAGTCCGGCGAGGACATTTCCGCCAGTAAGGCGATGGCCGCTATGAGTAGGGCGTTGTCGGCTAGCGAAGAAAAAAACTGCGCTGCCATGATGGTGTAAAAACCGCGATTCATCCGCATCCCAGAATGTAACAATGTGTCCCCGGCCTGCTTTATACCATGAAAATATGACCGTTCCGTGTTTATGACGGCAGCAAAAGTCAAAACGTTCAGGGGAATTATTGAGAAATTGCCAATCCTTTGCCGCGCTTGCTTCCGGTAAAATAGGGCGCTCTACGAATCTTCAGCATTTCTGCCATTCATGCCCAGACCGCTCCTTGCCTCGATAGACATTTCTGCGCTACAACACAACCTGCGTATTGCCAAGTCGCATGCCCCATTGGCGAAAATCTGGGCGGTGGTCAAGGCCAACGCCTACGGCCATGGCCTGGAGCGCGCCATGCGCGGTTTCGCGGAAGCCGACGGGCTGGCCCTGATCGAGCCTGAAAATGCGCTGCGCTTGCGCGAACTGGGCTGGCAAAAGCCGATTCTGTTGCTTGAGGGAATTTTCGACGCCGCCGACCTGGAAACCGTCGTACAGGCCGGGCTCGACTTTGCCGTGCATTCGCCGGACCAGATCCTGCTGCTGGAACGCGCTGCCTTGAAGGGGCCGCTGGATGTCCACCTGAAAATGAACAGCGGCATGAACCGGCTGGGCTTCAAGTCCGAGGTTTACCGTGCGGCCTATCAACGCTTGCGAGCGATTCCTGCCATCCGCAAGATCACGCTGATGACGCATTTCGCCAATGCCGACGATCCGCTTAATCCGGGCTTGCCATTGCTGCAACAAGTGCAGTTGTTCGAGCAAGGTACGGCCGGCATCGAGGAACAGCGCAGCATCGCCAATTCAGCTGCCGATCTCATGCATCCCGAACTGAAATCGGACTGGGTGCGGCCCGGCATCATGCTGTACGGCGCCAGTCCGGGCGGCGCCAGCGCCGAACAGTTCGGCCTGAAGCCGGCGATGACGCTGACCAGCAAGATCATCGGCATCCAGCGCATAGGCGCGGGCGAGGCGATCGGCTACGGCAGCCGTTTTGTCGCCGCCGCGCCGATGATCGTCGGTGCGGTAGCCTGCGGTTATGCCGACGGCTATCCGCGCCACGCCCCCAACGGCACGCCGGTGCTGGTCGATGGCGTCCGCACCGCCACCGTCGGCCGGGTGTCGATGGACATGTTCTCGGTCGACCTGACCAATGTGCCCGGCGCGGCGGTCGGCAGCAACGTGACCTTGTGGGGCGCCGGCTTGCCGATAGACGAAGTGGCCCATGCCGCCGGCACCATCGGCTATGAATTGATGTGTGCTTTGGCCGCGCGGGTTAAAGTGCTGGAGTCTTGAACGCAGGACGGTAAAAAGCGTCCACCAAATGGGTAGATGGTGGGCAGATCAGTTGTGCATGCATGTTATGAAACTATAGAAGCGAATGGCCAAAGCTAAAACCAATTACACCTGTACCGAATGCGGCGGCGTCGCCAATAAATGGACCGGCCAGTGCCCCTCGTGCGGGCAATGGAATACGCTGGTGGAAACCATCGTGGAAGCGGTCGGCAACCGTTTCTCCAACCAGCACCAGGGCCTGGCGCAGACGGCGCCGGTGATGACCCTGGCCGATATCGAGGCGATCGACGTGCCGCGCTTCGGCACCGGCATCGAAGAGTTCGACCGCGTGCTGGGCGGCGGCCTGGTGGCTGGCGGCGTGGTGCTGATCGGCGGCGATCCGGGCATCGGCAAGTCGACCTTGCTGCTGCAGGCGCTGGCCAACCTCTCCAAGATCAAGAAAGTACTGTATGTCAGCGGCGAAGAGTCGGGCGCGCAGATTGCCTTGCGCGCCAAGCGCCTGGCAGTAGATGCCGGCGACCTGCGCTTGCAGGCGGAAATCCAGCTGGAAAAAATCCTCAACACCCTGGTGGAACACAAGCCGGAGGTTGCTGTGATCGACTCGATCCAGACCGTGTATTCCGACGCCCTCAGTTCCGCCCCCGGTTCGGTGGCCCAGGTGCGCGAATGCGCGGCGCAGCTGACGCGGGTCGCCAAGCAGTCCGGCATCACCATCATCATGGTTGGTCATGTCACCAAGGAAGGCGCGCTGGCGGGGCCACGCGTGCTGGAGCATATTGTCGATACCGTGCTGTACTTCGAAGGCGACACCCATTCCAGTTTCCGTCTGGTGCGGGCGTTCAAGAACCGCTTCGGCGCGGTGAATGAGCTCGGCGTATTCGCGATGACCGAAAAAGGTCTGAAGGGCGTGTCGAACCCGTCGGCGCTGTTCCTGTCGCAGCATGACAGCCAGGTGCCGGGTTCCTGCGTGATGGTGACGCAGGAAGGCACGCGGCCCTTGCTGGTGGAAATCCAGGCCTTGGTCGACGCTTCGCACGTACCGAACGCGCGGCGGCTGTCGGTGGGGCTGGAACAGAACCGTCTGGCGATGCTGCTGGCGGTGCTGCACCGGCATGCCGGCATCGCCGCGTTCGACCAGGACGTGTTCATCAACGCCGTCGGCGGCGTCAAGATCACCGAACCTGCCGCCGATCTGGCCGTGCTGCTGGCGATCAATTCCTCCATGCGCAACCGGCCTCTGCCGCGCGGACTGGTGGTGTTCGGCGAAGTCGGCCTGGCCGGCGAGATCCGGCCGGCGCCGCGCGGCCAGGAGCGCCTGCGCGAAGCCGCCAAGCTGGGCTTTTCGATTGCCATGATTCCCAAGGCGAACATGCCGAAACAAGAGATCGAGGGCTTGAAAGTGATTGGCGTGGAACGCATCGATGACGCTCTGAGCAAGATACGTGACGCGGAATAAATGGCAAGCTCGCCATCCGTAATGAATAATCCTGTATTCACCAATATATCCTGGTAAAGGTCAGTCAAATGAAAACCAAAGCAGCTATCGCATGGAAAGCCGGTCAGCCACTGACCATCGAAGAGGTCGAGCTGGGCGGCCCGCGCGCCGGCGAAGTGCTGGTGGAGATCAAGGCCACCGGCATCTGCCATACCGATTACTACACCCTGTCGGGCGCCGATCCGGAAGGCATTTTCCCGTCTATCCTCGGCCATGAGGGCGCGGGCGTGGTGGTCGATGTCGGCCCTGACGTCAAGAGTTTGAAAAAGAACGATCACGTGATCCCGCTGTATACGCCGGAATGCCGCCAGTGCAAATTCTGCCTGTCGCAGAAAACCAATCTGTGCCAGTCGATCCGCTCGACCCAGGGACGGGGCCTGATGCCGGACGCCACCAGCCGTTTTTCCATCGACGGCAAGCCGATCTACCACTACATGGGTACTTCGACCTTTTCCAACTACATCGTGGTGCCGGAAATCGCTCTGGCCAAAATCCGTGAAGATGCGCCTTTCGACAAGGTTTGCTACATCGGTTGCGGCGTCACCACCGGCGTCGGCGCGGTGCTGTTTACCGCCAAGGTGGAGGCGGGCGCCAATGTCGTGGTGTTCGGCCTCGGCGGCATCGGCCTCAACGTGATCCAGGCAGCGCGCATGGTGGGCGCCGACAAGATCATCGGCGTCGACATCAATCCGGCGCGCGAAGCGATGGCGCGCAAGTTCGGCATGACCCATTTCATCAATGCCAAGGAAGTCGAAAACGTGGTGGACGCCATCGTCGGCCTGACCGATGGCGGCGCCGACTACAGTTTCGAATGCATCGGGAACACGACTACGATGCGGCAGGCGCTGGAATGCTGCCACAAGGGCTGGGGCCAGTCGATCGTGATCGGCGTCGCCGCCGCCGGCCAGGAAATCAGCACCCGGCCATTCCAGCTGGTGACTGGCCGGGTCTGGAAGGGTTCCGCTTTCGGCGGCGCCCGCGGCCGCACCGATGTGCCGAAAATCGTCGACTGGTACATGGACGGCAAGCTGAACATCGACGACCTGATCACGCACCGCTTGCCGCTGGAGCGCATCAATGAAGGCTTTGACCTGATGAAAAGCGGCGAGTCGATCCGTTCGGTGGTGATCTACTGATGGAAATCATCAGCGAGCATGCCTGCTTTGGCGGCACGCAAGGTTTCTACCGCCATGCATCGCGCGAAATCGGCCTGCCCATGCGGTTTTCCGTATTCCAGCCGCCGCAGGCTCGTTCCGGTCCGGTGCCGGTCCTGTTTTTCCTGGCTGGGCTGACCTGCACCGACGAGACCTTCATGATCAAGGCCGGCGCGCAGCGCAATGCGGCGCAGCACGGCATCATGCTGGTGGCGCCGGACACCAGCCCGCGTGATACCGGCATTGATGGCGCCGCCGACAGCTGGGATTTCGGCAACGGCGCCGGCTTTTACCTGGATGCGACGCAAGCGCCGTGGGCGCAGCATTTCAAGATGTATTCTTATATATTGCACGAGCTGAGGCAGACGGTGATCCGGGAGTTTCCGGCGCAGGCCGGCAAGATCGGCATCTTCGGCCACTCAATGGGCGGCCATGGCGCGCTGGTGCTGGCCTTGCGCAATCCGGACGTGTTTCGTTCGGTGTCGGCGTTTGCGCCGATTGCGGCGCCCAGCCAGTGTCCGTGGGGGCAGAAGGCATTCGGCAATTATCTGGGTGCGGACCAGGCCGGTTGGCGCGACTACGACGCAACGCAGCTGATGCTGGATTTGCCGCAGCCGTTCCCGCAGGAGATCCTGATTGATCAGGGGCTGGGTGACAAATTCCTGGCAGAGCAGCTGCTGCCGGAGCAGTTTGAAGCTGCCTGCGCGCAGGCAGGACAGCACTTGACGCTGCGCCGCCATGCGGCTTACGACCACGGTTATTATTTCATTTCGACCCTGATCGAGGATCATCTGGCTTTTCACCAGCGGATACTCACGGCGAAACAAGCGCTTTGAAACGCCGGTAGGGTGGGCACGTTTTTGTGCCCACGCTGTGTCGCTATCCGCGTGGGCACAAAAGCGTGCCCACCCTACGACGTAAAAAAGCCCCGCCTGGCCAGGCGGGGCTTTCACATTCAGCTTCCTCGGTCTTACTCGGCGACCTTGGCGCCTTCACGTCGCTTCGACACCAGCCAACCCCCGCCCAGCACCACCACAAAGCCCAGCACGTAAGCAGCATAGTTCAGGCCGGGCAAGCTGTCCCAGAATGTCTTCAAGACAGGTTCGGTAACGATCATGTGCATCGCGGTGTACACCAGGATCGCAGCGCCGATGAAGATCGTCAGCGGGAAGCGTTCGATCAGCTTCAGCGCCAGGGTCGAGCCCCACACCATGATCGGCACCGAGATCAGCAAGCCGATGATCACCAGCGCCATGCTGCCCTTGGCGGCGCCGGCCACGCCGAGGACATTGTCGATGCCCATGACGGTGTCGGCGATGATGATGGTTTTCAATGCGGCGGCCATGGTGGTGGCCTTGATGCCGTGCGCTTCGCCGCTATCCGACTGCGTCAGCAGGCGGTAGGCGATCCACAGCAGCGCCGCGCCGCCGACCAGCAGCAGGCCCGGTATCTTGAGCAGCCAGACCACGCTGATGGTCATCAGCACGCGCATCACCACGGCGCCGGCGGTGCCCCACAGGATGGCCTTGCGGCGCAGGTGGTCGGGCAGGCTGCGCGCCGCCATGGCGATCACGATGGCGTTGTCGCCGGCCAGCACCAGGTCGATCACGATGATCGCCGCCAGCGCCGTGAAGAAGGCGCCGGCATTCCAGTCGGCCATGCCCAGCATTGAAAGTAAACCAGAAAAATCCATAAAGTCTCCAACAGGGTTAACGAATAACCTCAAAACATGGATAACAGCAGGAGTGACGAGAAGTAGACGCGACACAATGCCTGCATGGAATCCATGCTGACAAAGGTCTTGCTCAACAGCGTTGCTGCCAAGGTAACCGGGCGCAGGCGTTGTGCCTGTTCCGTGATGACGACTACCTTGCAAAACATTGCGGCGACAGGTCGTTGAAACGCGTCAGCCAGTACAATATTCAGGAGCTACTCCCCTTTGAGAGGGTGTTGCACGAAAGCAATCGTGCAGCTGGCGATAATTATAAACCAATATTTCCAAACTGCGAGAATTTAGCGTCAACCCTGGCGCCAATAGTCGGGCTGGGCATAGGCGCGTCGCAAAAAATCCACAAATACCCGGATCCGCAAGGGCAGGTGACGCCGCTGCGCGAAGACGGCGTAGATATCGTTGCCGGGTGCGGCGAACTCGTCCAGCACGGTCACCAGCTTGCCGGATTCGATCTCGCTGCCGACTTCCCACATCGAGCGCCAGGCCAGGCCCTTGCCGGCCAGCGCCCAGTCGTGCAGCACCTGGCCATCGTTGCAGACCATGTTGCCAGCCACCCTGACGGTGACGATCTTGCCGTTCTGACGGAAGCTCCAGCCGCGCTGGCTGCCTTCGCTGCTGATCGCCAGGCAGTTGTGTTTTTGCAGGTCGTCCACGGTCAGCGGCTTGCCGTGCCGCTTGATGTAGGCGGGCGAGGCCACCACGATGCGTTTGTTGTCGGCCAGTTTGGCGCCGATCAGCGACGAGTCCGACAATGAGGCGATACGGATGGCGACGTCGATGCCTTCGCCGATCAGGTCGACCACGCGGTCGTTCAGGTTGAGGGTCAGGGTGACGTCGCGGTGCTCGGTGAGAAAGGAGGGCATCAGCGGCGCCACGTGCTGCCGTCCGAAGCCGGCCGGCGCCGAGATCAGCAGGTGGCCGCTGGCATGGGCGCTGCGCTCAGAGACCGCGGATTCCGCATTTTCCAGGTCGGACAGGATGCGCTGGCAATCTTCCAGGAAGGCTTCGCCCTCGTTGGTCAGCGCGATCTTGCGCGTGGTGCGTTGCAAAAGTTTAACACCGAGGCGTTCCTCTAATGCATCCAGCCTCCTGCCGATCATGGCCGGAGCGATGCCTTCGGCGCGGGCGGCGGCCGACAGGCTGCCCTTGGCGGCCACCTCGACGAAGGTAGAGATCTGCTTAAATTGGTCCATTGCGTTGGTCTACTGCGCTGCCGCCTCGGGTTGGGGAAAGGGAGCTGTGGTAAGCTCACTTGTGACTAAAACGCATAGATCAAATGATAATTCGTTCAACCTATGATGATTTGGTTTAAATATACTATATAGCGTAAAAATTAGATAATGCCATTCGGGATTTTGCATAGCCGACATGGTAAAAAGCGGAATGTAGCACTGCACCATGGTCCAGTGCGCAGGCTGTAGAAGACACCAATTCATAGAACAAACAGGAGTAGAGCATGACGCAACTGACACTGCCAGCAGGAATGGAAATCAAGGGCACGATTGAAGCCGAGGATGCAGAAAAATACGCAGAAATTCTGACGCCTGAGGCGCTGGCGCTGGTCGCCAAGCTGAGCCGCGCTTTCGAAGCGCGCCGTCAGGAATTGCTGGCTGTGCGCGTCGAGCGCGCCAAGCGCCTGGACGCCGGCGAGCGTCCGGATTTCCTGGCTGAAACCGCGCATATCCGCAGCGGCGACTGGAAGATCGCGCCGATCCCGGCTGCGCTGGAATGCCGCCGTGTGGAAATCACCGGCCCGGTCGAGCGCAAGATGGTGATCAACGCCTTCAATTCCGGCGCTGACAGCTACATGACCGACTTTGAGGATTCCAATTCGCCGGTCTGGGACAACCAGATCACCGGCCAGATCAACCTGCGCGACGCGATCCGCAAAACCATTTCGCTGGAACAGAACGGCAAGTCCTACAAGCTGAACGACAAGGTTGCTACCCTGGTGGTGCGTCCGCGCGGCTGGCACCTGGATGAAAAGCACGTGCTGGTCGACGGCAAGCGCATTTCCGGCGGCATCTTCGACTTCGCCCTGTTCATGTTCCACAACGCCAAGGAGCAGCTGGCGCGCGGCGCCGGTCCTTACTTCTACCTGCCGAAGATGGAATCGCATCTGGAAGCGCGCCTGTGGAACGACATCTTCGTGATGACGCAGAACGAACTCGGCCTGCCGCAAGGGACCATCAAGGCCACCGTGCTGATCGAAACCATCCTGGCCGCTTTTGAAATGGATGAAATCCTGTACGAGCTGCGTGAGCACAGCTCCGGCCTCAACGCCGGCCGCTGGGATTACATCTTCTCCTGCATCAAGAAATTCAAGCTGGACAAGGATTTCTGCCTGGCCGACCGCGCCAAGGTCACCATGACCGCGCCATTCATGCGCTCCTACGCCTTGCTGCTGCTGAAAACCTGCCACAAGCGCAACGCGCCGGCGATCGGCGGCATGGCCGCGCTGATCCCGATCAAGAACGATCCAGAGAAGAACGAGATCGCCATGGGCGGTGTGCGCACCGACAAGGCGCGCGACGCCACCGACGGTTACGATGGCGGCTGGGTTGCCCATCCAGGCCTGGTCGAGCTGGCCATGACCGAGTTCACCAAGGTATTGGGCGACAAGCCGAACCAGATCGGCAAGCAGCGCGAAGACGTCAACGTCAGCGCCGCCGACCTGCTCGATTTCAAGCCGCAAGCGCCGATCACTGAAGCCGGCCTGCGCTACAACATCAACGTCGGCATCCATTACCTCGGCGCCTGGCTGGCCGGCAACGGTTGCGTACCTATCCATAACCTGATGGAAGATGCCGCCACCGCGGAAATCAGCCGCGCGCAGGTATGGCAGTGGATCCGCTCGACCAAGGGCGTGCTGGAAGACGGCAGGAAGGTGACTGCCGAGATGGTGGTCGCGATGATTCCGGAAGAACTGGCCAAGGTCAAGGCATTGGTGGGCGACGGCGCTACTTACGACCGCGCCGCCAGGATCTTTGAAGAAATGTCGACGTCGGCTTCGTTTGCCGAATTCCTGACGCTGCCGTTGTACGAAGAAATCTGAGTTTGCTTTGCGGCGCTTGCGCCGCATGCAAGCAAGTAAAAAGCCGATCTCGCGATCGGCTTTTTTTATGTCGGTGCGCAGCGGCGTTCAGGAGATGCGACAGACGTGCCGGCCGCCTTGCCTTGATCAAAAGGCGTAGATGCGCATGAAAGCATCGACGGCGCGCTCGGTAGAAGCCTTGATCTGGTTTGGCTCCGCTCCCGTCACTACGCCCAGCATCCTGATTTCCATCCACTCGCTTTCCACCAGTCCGCGCAATTGCAGGGCCGCCACCCAGGCGTCGGCGCTGCGCAGCTGCTGCTTGTCCATTGCCTTTTTCAGGAAATCGGCAACCCGGGTCCAGCCCAGTTTCGGACCGCGTTCGTACAGCATCTTGCCGATATCCCAGCGCTCGGCGTGCGACAGCACCAAGCGTTTGACTGCCACCACTTCCGACATCAGGATCACTTGCAGGTACTTTGCACCGAGGCGTTGCAGGGTCCGGCGCAGATCGTCGCTTTCCACCAACTGCTCGAACACCGCTTCATAGTGCTGGCCAATCTGCTGGCGCATGGTTTCGACAAAAATTTCCTCCTTGGAGGAAAAGTAGTTGTACAGGGTCGCTTTCGATCCTCCCAGGCGCGCCGATATTTCCGACATGGAGGCTCGTTCAAATCCTATTTCATTAAAGATCGTTGCCGCGACATCGATGATGGCCTGCCGTCTTTCCTCGCTTTTCTTGCGCATGTGTCAATTTTTCCTGTTTTGCGGCATCAAAACCGCCGTATTTGTGCGTTGCTTTTTGGGCTTGTCGGCGCCTAGTTTTACTTGACGACGCTCAAAAGTCAATACTATACTGTACCGTACAGTTCAGTTATGAATGGATTTTCTCATGCAAGGCTTCCGTTTTTCCCCACCTGTTTCACCTTATGCCATGCCTGGTTTGCGCGGAGCCGCAACCCTGTGCGTGCTGGCGTTCGCCCTCAGCGGTTGCGCGCAATTTTCCGAAATCGGACCGCGCGCCGAACCGAAAGATATCGCGGCGTATCAAGCGTCGCAGCAACTGGCCGGCAACGCCGTGGCCTGGCCCGATGATCAATGGTGGGTCGTCTACGGCGACAAGCAGCTCGACACCTTGATCAGTGAAGGCTTGCAAGGCGCACCCTCGCTGGCGGCAGCGCAGGCGCGCCTGCTGAAAGCGGAGGGCAGCGCGCAGCAGCAGGGCGCCGCCTTGCTGCCGCAGGTCAGCGCCAATGCTTCGGTCAACTATATGAAGCAGAGCTACAACAATGGCGTGCCGGCAGAGTTTGTGCCGCAGGGCTACAACAACGAAGGCAGCGCCACCCTCAATTTCAGCTACGAAATCGATTTCTGGGGCAAGAACCGCGCCGCGCTGGCGGCTGCCACCTCCGAGCTGGAAGCCGCGCGCGCCGATGCGGCGCAGGCAAGAATCACCTTGTCGACGTCGATCGCAGCGGCCTACGCCGAATTCGAAAGATTGCTGAGCCAGCGCGATACCGCCGAAGCAGCGCTGCAGGTGCGCCGCGAAACCTACGATCTGTTCGAGCAACGCCGCGTCAACGGCCTGGAAACCCTGGGCAGCGTCAAGCAGGTGCTGGCGCGGCGCGCCATGGCAGAGGCCGACCTGCTGAACGTGACCGAATCCATCAATCTGCAACGTAACAAGCTGGCCACGCTGGTCGGCGCCGGACCGGATCGCGGCCTGCGCCTGCTGCGCCCCGAGATCGACATGTCGCATCCGTTCGGCATGCCGCAGCAGCTGCCGGTCAACCTGCTGGGCCGGCGGCCGGATGTGGTGGCCTCGCGCTTGCGGGTGGAAGCCGCGGCCAAGCAGATCAAGGTGGCCAAGGCGCAGTTTTATCCGAACGTGAACCTGACTGCCTACCTGGGTTTGCAGGCGCTGGGCCTGGGCATGCTGAGCAAGGCCGGTTCCGACGTCGGCAGCATCAGCCCGGCGATTTCGCTGCCGATTTTCGAAGGCGGCCGCCTGCGCGGCCAGTTCCGCTCCGCCAGCGGCAGCTACGACGAAGCGGTCGCCAACTACGACAGCGCAGTGACGCAGGCCTTGCAGGACGTCGCCGATGTGGCGGTCAGCGAGAAGGCCTTGACAGGCCGGCTCGACAAGACGCAAGAGGCGGTCACGGCGGCCGACGATGCTTACCGCATCGCCCGCAATCGCTATGAAGGCGGCCTGGCGACCTATCTCGACGTCCTCAATGCGCAGGACACCTTGCTGACCGACCAGCGCGAGCTGTCAACGCTGCGTTCGCGCCTGTTCGCGCTCGATGTCGCGCTGGTGCGCGCGCTCGGCGGCGGCTACCAGCGCGATGAGCGCGGCCAAGGCTGATCAAACACTCAAAACATATTCTAAGGATAGCAACATGTCACACAGCGATTCGCAAGTCATCAAGGACCTGGCTGCAGAAGAAGCCGTTGCCAAGGCAGAGGCCAAGGCCACCACGCAAAAGCGCAAGAAGTTGTTCGGCGCCCTGGCCGGGGTGATCCTGGTTGCCGGTCTCGGCTATACCGCCTACTGGCACTTCATCGGCTCGCGCTATGTCAGCACCGACAACGCCTATACCGCAGTGGAAATCTCGCAGTTGACGCCGGCCATCAACGGCATCGTCGCCGACGTCAAGGTGGTCGACACCCAGGCGGTGAAAAAAGGCCAGGTGCTGGTGGTGATCGACGACAGCGACGCCAAGCTGGCGCTGGCGCAAGCCGAAGCCGACCTGGGCCGGGCGCAGCGCCGGGTGCAAGGATATTTCGCCAATGACAGCGGGCTGGCGGCACAAGTGCTGGCGCGCGAAGCGGAGCAGAAGCGGGCCGCGGCGCAGACTATCTCGGCGCAGGCTGACCTGCAGCGCGCCGAGCTGGACTACCGCCGCCGCGAAGCGTTGTCGAAATCGGGTTCGGTCTCGGGCGAAGAGCTGAGCAATGCGCATAGCGCCTTGCTGACCATGCAAGCCAACCTGAAAGTGGCGGAAGCCGGCGAAGTGCAAGCCAAGGCCAACCGCTTCGCCACCGTCGGCGCACAAAAAGCCAGCACGGTGCTGACTGCTGACACTACCGTCGACACCAATCCTGAAGTAGCGCTGGCGCGCGCCAAGCGCGACCAGGCCAAGCTGGACCTGGAACGCACCGTATTGCGGGCGCCGGTGGATGGCGTGATCGCGCGCCGCCAGGTGCAGATCGGCCAGCGGGTGCAGGCCGGCACTGTCTTGCTGTCGGTGGTGCCGACTCAGCTGATGCACGTCGACGCCAATTTCAAGGAAGGCCAGCTGACCCAGGTCAAGATAGGACAGCCGGTCACCATGAAGGCCGACATCTACGGCGGCGCGGTGGAATACCATGGCACGGTGGAGGGCATGTCCGGCGGCAGCGGCTCGGCATTCGCGGTGATTCCGGCGCAGAACGCGACCGGCAACTGGATCAAGGTGGTGCAGCGGCTGCCGGTGCGGATCTCTGTCGATCCCAAGCAATTGCAGCAGCAACCGCTGAGCGTCGGCTTGTCGATGGAAGTCGAGATTGATACCCGCGCCGCCAAGGCAGCGCCTTCTTCCGCCATGTAAGAAAGCAGCATCATGTCATCCACCTCGTCTTCCGAACTGCCGCTGCAGCCGCTGCAGGGCGCGCAATTGCTGGGCGTCGGCCTGCTGCTGGCGGCCGCCAACTTCATGGCGGTGCTCGACACCACCATCGCCAACGTCTCGGTCTCCACCATCTCCGGCGCGCTGGGCGCCTCCTCCAGCCAGGGCACCTACGTGATCACCTCGTATGCAGTGGCGGAGGCGATCACGGTGCCGCTTACCGGCTGGCTGGCCAACCGCTTCGGCGCGGTGCGCGTGTTCATCACTTCGATGATCATGTTCGGCATTTTTTCCGCACTATGCGGGCTGGCGAATTCGCTGGGATTGCTGATCGCCTTCCGTGTCATGCAAGGGCTGGCCGGCGGTCCGCTGATCCCCTTGTCGCAAACCTTGCTGCTGCGGGTTTTTCCGAAAGAGAAGGCGCCGGCCGCGGTCGGCTTATGGGCCATGACCACCCTGATCGCGCCGATCGCCGGGCCGATACTGGGCGGCGTCCTGTGCGACCAGTACAGCTGGCCCTACATCTTCTACATCAATGTGCCGGTGGCGCTGATTTGCGGCTATATCGGCTGGAAAATGCTGAAGCGCTTCGAGTCGCCGCTGACCAAGCTGCCGATCGACAAAGTCGGGCTGGGGCTGATGGTCGTCTGGGTCGCAGCCTTGCAGCTGATGCTGGACAAAGGCAAGGAGCTCGACTGGTTCGCCTCGACCGAAATCGTGGTGCTGGCGTTGACCGCCGCCGTCGGTTTCATCGCCTTCCTGATCTGGGAGCTGACCGAGCGCAATCCGATTGTCGACCTGCGCGTGTTCCGTCATCGCGGCTACTCGGCCAGCGTCACCACCATCTGCCTGGCTTTCGGCGCTTTCTTCGGCGCCACGGTGCTGACGCCGCTGTGGCTGCAAGGCTATATGGGCTATACCGCGACCCATTCAGGCCAGACCACGGCCCTGTCCGGCATCCTGGCGGTGCTGACCGCGCCGTTCGTGGCCAAGCTGTCGACCAAGGTCGATCCGCGCAAGCTGGTCTGCTGCGGCGTGCTGTGGCTGGGCATGGTGACTTTGTTCCGTAGTTTCAACAGCACCGACATGACCACCTTCCAGATCGGCTGGCCGCTGTTGATGCAGGGGATAGGCATGCCGCTGTTCTTCGTGCCGCTGACGGCGCTGGCGCTGAGCAGCGTGAATCCGTCCGAAACCGCATCGGCGGCCGGTCTGATGAGTTTCTGCCGTACCATGTCCGGCGCGATTGCGACTTCACTGGTCAACACCGGCTGGGAAAACAACGCCACCCGCTATCATGCGGAACTGGCTGGACTGGTGGACCAGGCCGGCGACGCCGTCAACAGCCTGATGCAGTCAGGCATGTCGATCGACCAGGCGCGGGCCAGCATCGAGCAGACGCTGCAGTCGCAAAGCATCATGTTGTCGACCAATCATATGTTCATGATGGCGGCGCTGTCTTTCCTGCTGGGGGCGATTGCGGTGTGGTTTGCGCCCAAGCCGAAGCGCATTGCGGATACATCGGCGGCGCATTAAAGAATCACGAACCGGGGGAAGTTGGCTAGTAAGTGATAGTGACGGTCAAGGTATCGGTATAGGTTCCTGCCGGTTTGTTTTGAGCAGCCGGGATGCGGCCATACGGTGTGTAGTGGCGTGTCGTGGGGGTCAGTAGAATCAGATAGCTGTCGGATTCGGTTTGCGTGGCGCCGGTGCCATCACCCCAGACGATGCTGCGGGCGGTGTCGGTGTAGACATTGTAGGTGAGGGCATTGGCGCCCGATTTTAAAGTGCGGTTGACAAAGGTGCCGCTTCCCGCGTTAAGGGCAATTGTATAGCTGCCGGTGCCGATCACCAGTGTGGCGGTGCAGGTGACGGCAATGTCGCCGGTGCTGTCTGCGATGGCGCCGCCGGGAGAGGTATAGGCAGGAAACGTGATGCCGGTAGCGCTTACGGTGCATGTTGCGAGCAGGGCGTGTGCGCTCAACGGCAGCGCCAGCATGCACAGGGACACCAAGCATTTCAAAGCGTGTTTCATTTCATCTCTCGATCGCAGGCAAATGGCCCCAGCACTGGAAAAGCCTCGATCCTGGCAGGGCTTGGGATTTCGAAGCTGCAAATTGCCTGTGCTGCATTGTCGATGACCGTAATTTTGGCAGGATACGTCATTGCAGGAATAAAGACCTGTCCGCGCAAGGCCACTTCCATCGCTTCCGCACCGCCATTTACATACACGCGAGTGCCGGTGGCAAGCGGCGCTCCCCGCCGGTCTCTGAGTATCAGTGTCGCACTCTGGTTCTGCTGCGCGCTGAATTTCAGCAGGCTGCCGGTGCGGGGGCCGGGAGTTACCGATTTCTGGTTCAGGTCCAGCGTCATCGACAGCGGCAAACCGGCGGTATCCAGGTAAACGTTATTCGGTTCGTAGGCAATCAGGCGCGGAATGAAACCGACGCCATCCTTATCGGTATGGCCGACCTTGATATTGTTGGCATAGATGTCGATAGGCTGCGACACCGGCACTTCCACCATGGCGAAGCTGTCGTCCATCCAGCGCGTTGCCCGCACATGACCGCCGAGCAGGGCGATGCCGCCGCGCGCTTCCAGCTGGAGATTGCTTTGGCTATCGACATGATTCGCGCTCATCGTGTATTCGCCGGTGGTGCCCAGGTAATTGGCGCCGACATCTTCGCCGCCGTTGTCGAACAGGCTCTTGCGCGCGCGGTAGCCCCAGCCGCCTTCCTGCGGCGCGGCTTGCTGGTATTCGGCGCTGAAGGATTTGCTGCCGGGCTGGCCATTGGCCACCAGCTGTACAAAGCTCTGGTGTTCCAGCGGGATCACCCAGACCACATTGGCCGACAACGGCCGGTCCTGCGTCAGCGATTTGAGCAGCCCGACGCTAATGCTGCCATAGCGGCGCAAATTGAAATTGACGCCGGCATTCACGGCCCGTATGTTGTCCTGGCCACGGTTGACCTGGCTCAGGTAGCCGAACGCCAGGTTGGTGCTTTGGCTGATTGAAAAATTGGCTTGTGTCTGGATCTGTTGCGCCGGCGCCAGAATGTCGTCACCGAGGCCTAACTGCCAGAAGCGCGCACCTGCGGTCTGTGCACGTACGGTCAAAGCGTATCCGCTGCCTTGGCGGTCGAACTGCAGGTATTGCAGGGTGTCGCTGCCGCGCTCGGAATTGCTGGCGGCGACACCGCCGCTCACCAAGCCTATATCCTTGAGCGCAAATGTGCCGCCGATACCGACCGATTCCCGTCCGCGCATCACCTCGCCATGGCCTTCAACCGTGCTGCTGTCGCTGACGCCGTAGCGTACGGTGGCAGAGCTGAAGACCTGGCCATAATCGCTGTCCTTGCTGCCGAAATTATTGCGCAGCGCACCGACTTCATAGGACACATCCTTGCTGCCTTGCCGCAGCAGCTGGGCGCTGGTGATGTAGCTTTGCGTGTAGACCTGCTGCCGCCCCAGCACGTCGTGCACCACCATCTGCACATTGCCCTGGCCGGCATACACCGGCAGGTTATTGATGGTGAACGGACCGGTGTCGACCGGCTGCTTGAGGCGCAGGATATTGTCGACGTAGATGTCGACCACCGAGGGTGCCGCCGCAGTGCCGCTGAAGGCCGGCAGCGGAATCGGCTGGTAGCCGGGAATGGTGGAGAATTTGGTGTGCCATTGCAGGCCGCCGAAATACACCTGGCGCGAAAAGGAACTGCTGCCGGTGACGCTGTCGCCCACCACCAGGGTTGCCTGTTGCGCAGGGAAGTCGCGCGTGTACTGGCTGTCGAGCCGGAACACCGAGCGCGCGCCAGTCAGGTCCTGGCCGACGAAGCGGCTGGTGTAGGTGCCGCCGCCGCTGAATACGCCGAGTTCGGTTACCGCCGACAGATTGTTCTGGCCCTGTCCCTTGGCGTAATTGATGTCGTAATTGAGGAAGGCGCCGGTTTCGGATGCCTGCTCCAGCAAATGGCGATGAACGCCAAGATCGAATTCCGAACCGGTGAAGGCGGCCGCGCTGGCGCGGATCAGCAGCGTCTGGGTGCTGCTGTCGATTTCGGCGCTAACGCCCGGCAGGGCGTCCAGTGGATAATAGTTTTCCTGGTGACTGCTGATGGCGGCGGTAGTCGGCAAGCGCAAGCGGGCCTCCGTCAATAGCTGCGACGGCACGATGATGCCATTTGCCGCAGTGCGCAGAATAAGCGTTGCGTCGGTCAATTTCTTGTCGTTGACGACAACGGCCAATAGTATTTCCTGCTCTGCCAATGGCTGCTCCGTTGTTGCCAGTGCCGGGATCTGGCAGGCGATCAGGCTAGCGGCTAGATACCTGGTCAGCCTCCAGCGTGAGGTGTTCTTCAATCTCGCCCTTGTCTGTCAGAATGTGCAGTCGGACCGCGCCGTCACGGATTTTGCCGTTCGCCAAGGACCATTCCTTGCGCTGGCCCGGCAAAACATAAGCGGGAGCATTGATTTGCAGAGCGTCCTTGTCGTCGCCGTTGCTGAGCCGCAGCTGGTTGATCTTGCTGTGAACGTTGCCCTCGTTGGCGGCGCTGAGCACCAAAGCGCCAGCGACGCGTTTGAGTTGCCAGGAAATTTTTTCCTGTCGGACCTTGGGGGTGATAAATACCGGGATGCTGACCCTCAGCAAAGTCCTCAGGCCGGGGCTTTGCGGGCCGGCTTGCGGCACTTCATCGATCAGCAGCCGATAGCTTTTCTCGGTGGGTGAATTCTGCGGATGACGCAGGCCGAAGCGTAGAAACTGCAGCTGTCCCGGCTCAATGCTGAAGATCGGCGGATTCAGCAGCAGCGCATCGGTATCGCTCAGTACCTCCTTGCTGCCATCGGTGCTCCAGTCGACCGCTTCTACCTGGATGCGCACCGGCTGGTCGCCGGTGTTCCTGATCTGCAGGACGCCGGCACTGCGCTCGGTCGTGAGGTCGAAGCCGATCGGGTTGACGTTGAACGATGCGGCGCATGCCATGGCTGTCGCGCCGGCACACAGTCCGGCGGCCAGCAGCTGCCGCCATTTATTCAGCATGGACGCCATTGATTACCCCGTCTAGAAAGTGACAGTGGCGATGACAGAGTCGGTATAGGTTGCGGCAGGCTGGGACTGGGCCGCCGGAATGCTGGCGTAGATCGTGATCGGTGTCGCCAGGCCGGTGGCGGTGACAGCGGTAGGCGCGGTCGCAGGCGTGCCGCCCCAGGTTGTGACATGGCCGCTGTCTTGAAACAAGCCGTAGTTGAGAAAGGCGGTGCCGTTGGAAAGGCGGCGCAGCGGTACAGCGGCTGTCGAGCCGGTATTGGCGTGCGCGCCCTGGTCCAGCGTGATCACCGGACTGGCGCCGACGGTGCAAGTGGTGGTGACGCTGGCCGTCGCGGTCTGAGGCGTCGTGAGGTTGGTGACAATCGGATCGTAGGTAGTGGTGAAGCCAATCGTGGAAATGGTGCAGATGTTGGCGATGGTGACCGTGTTGGTCATGGTTGCCGTGGCGGTGCCTGCGGAAGCAGTATTGGAAACAGTGCTATATACAGTTGCAGACGCGATAATCAAAATGCCGTTCCGAACAAACCTTTTCATGACAAATCTCCCGATTGACATTTACTTTTGTGGAAACCCAAGCAAGCGCTTGGACATTTGTTATGTGCCGCACCTTCCCCTTTTTTTAATTTTCCATTAGGAAACTTTTCTTTGGCTCAATAGTGGCGTCATAGGGAAGCGACGTCAAGTTACATTTTGTATTTTGTCAAAAAAATAAGAATATTCTTCCGCGTCCTCCGGCATCGGTTAAATCCTCAACGAATGTATTTAAGGCAGGATTGTTAAATGGTTTAATTGTTGCTTTTTAAATGCAACAATTATATGATGATTGCATCCCGGACCCATGTCCGGTGTTCAGCGGGAAGCAAAGCCATGCAATTCACTAAATTTACAGATTTCGGTTTGCGCGTCTTGATGTATCTGGCGGCCACGCCGGAGCAGGGCGTGATTACGGTAGGCGAGCTGGCGGGCCATTACGACATCCCCAAGAATCACCTGAACAAGGTGGTCAACCGCCTGGTCAAGCTGGGCTGGGTCAGCGCCACGCCTGGCCGCAATGGCGGTCTGCGGCTGGCGCAGGCGCCGGCCAGCCTGAAGCTGGGGGATATCCTGAGTGCTCTGGAAGGCGACAAAGGCCTGGTGGATTGCGACGAACCGCCTTGCGTGCTGCGCGGCAGCTGTCATCTGAAGCGGGTGCTGGATATCGGCCAGCGCGAATTCTATGCCGGCATGAACCGGCATAGCCTGGCGGAACTGGTCATGCCGCCGACTTCGACGGCGATTGCGCGCATGCAGTTCCAACCTGTGGCGGCCCATTGATTTTATAGAAAACCGGTGCGCTGTCCGTTGCTTTCTAGGGCAAACATGGCGGCGCGTTTTTTTAACTTAATTGTAGTATTTTAAATGTCACAATAGGAGTTTGATATGCTGTCAGCTGCTTCCCGTCCCTACATCGCCGCTTCCGTTCCAGTCCTGCGTGAGCATGGCGTCGCCATTACCCGTTGCTTCTACCAGCGCCTGTTTGCCGCCCATCCGGAACTGAAGAACATTTTCAACATGCCGAACCAGGAGTCCGGCAAGCAGCAACAGGCGCTGGCTTCGGCCATTTTCGCCTACGCCGCCAATATCGATGATCCTGCCGCGCTGGCGCCGGTCATCAGCCGCATCGTGCAAAAGCACGTCAGCCTGGGGATCCGCGCCGAGCACTACCCGATCGTCGGCAAGCATCTGCTGGCGGCCATCGCCGACATCCTCGGCGCCGCCGCCACCCCGGAATTGATGGCCGCATGGGCCGAGGCCTATGGCTTGCTGGCGGACGCCTTGATCGGCGAAGAGCGCAAGCTGTACCAGGCGCTGGGCGTCGAGCCGGGCGAGTATCGTGCGGTCACGATCGTCCGCAAACAGAGAGAAAGCGAAACCGTCAGCTCTTTCTATCTGCAGGCCAGCGACGGCGCGGCGCTGCCGCCTTTCCAGCCGGGCCAGTACATCAGCATCGCCGTCAATGTCGCCGAACTGGCCTTGCGCCAGCTGCGCCAGTACAGCTTGTCCGATGCGCCGGCCAGCGGTCACTGGCGCATCAGCGTCAAGCGCGAGGAGGGCAGCCCGGCCGGACTGGTGTCGAACCTGCTGCACGACCGCTATCAGGAAGGCGACGTGCTGTGGGTCAGCCCGCCCTGCGGCGATTTCGTGCTGCCGTCGGGTGATATCGACACGCCGCTGGTGCTGATCAGCGCCGGCGTCGGCGTCACGCCGATGATGAGCATGCTGCATGGCAGCTTGCTGGAAAGCCCGCAACGCCCGGTCAGCTTCCTGTACGCCACGCTCGACGGCCAGCATCATCCGCTCAAGCGCGAATTGCGCAGCCTGATGCTGCAGCATAGCCGGATGCAGTCATACGTGGCTTATGAAAGGCCGGCAACCAACGATTGCGTACCGCAGGACTATCAGCAGCAAGGTTACCTGAGCCTGGCGACAGTGCCGGACAGCTTGCTGCCGCAGAACGCGGTGTATTTCCTGTGCGGCCCGGCGCCGTTCATGCGCGCCCAACGCAAGGCCTTGCTGGCGCGCGGTGTGCCGCCGCAGCGCATTCAGCAGGAGGTGTTTGGTCCGTCCTTGCTCGAACATTTGCAATAAGCGCTTGAACACAGGCGGCAGGCATGCGGCGCTGCCGCCGCAAATCGCTGGTTCCAATGTCAAACTGGATGGGGAATTCAGTCAGGTGAATGTCAAATCGCCGCCAGCGAATCTGCCCCGCATTCATGGTGACGATTCTCATTTCAGTGTGGTAATGTCTCACTCCTAAAAATTATTTATAGTTAGGAAGACGATGCGAATTCATTGGCTTTTTGCAGCACTGCTGGTTCCAGGCATGAGCATGGCAGCGGAGGGGATGTGGACCTTGGACAATTTGCCGAAGGCGAAAATGCAGGCCGAGTACGGCTTCACGCCCAGCGATGCATGGATCAAGCGCACCATGCTGGGTTCAGCGCGGATCGCCGGCGGCTGTTCGGCGTCCTTTGTCTCGAAAGACGGCCTGGTGATGACCAATCATCACTGCGCCTCTGAATGCCTGGACCAGATGTCGACGGCGAAAAAGAACCTGATCAAGGATGGCTTTCTGGCCAAGAGCCGCGAGCAGGAACTGAGCTGTCCGGAAATCGAGCTGAACCGTCTGGAGCAGATCACCGATGTCACCACTGAAGTCAAGAATGCCACGGCGGGACTGGACGGCGCCGCTTTCAAGAGCGCGCAGAACGCCATCAAGGCCAAGCTGACTTCAGCCTGCGTCGGCAAGGACAAGGAAACTGTCCGCTGCGACCTGGTCGATCTCTATCACGGCGGCCAGTACCAGGTTTACAAATACCATCGTTTCCAGGATACGCGCCTGGTGTGGGCGCCGGAAAAGGCTGCTGCGTTCTTCGGCGGCGATCCGGACAACTTCAATTTCCCGCGCTACGATCTCGACATCACCATGCTGCGTGCCTATGAAGACGGCAAGCCTGCCAAGATCGACAATTATTTCCCGTTCAGCAAAGACGGCGCGCAAGACGGCGAAATGGTGTTTGTCACCGGCCAGCCCGGTTCGACCCAGCGCCAGCTGACCGTCGCCCAACTGACCACCATGCGCGACCTGACCCTGGTCAACACGCTGATCCGCTTGTCGGAATTGCGCGGCGTGCTGGAACAGTACAGCAAGAGCAGCCCGGAAGCAGCCCGCAATGCGGGACAGATGCTGTTCGGCGTGGAAAATGGTTACAAGGCCTTGCGCGGGCGTCTGAGCGCCTTGCAGGATCCGGTCTTGATGCAGCAGAAGCAGGATGACGAAACCGCCTTGCGCAAGTTCGTGGCGCAGACGCCGGCGCTGCAAGCCAAGGTCGGCGGTGCCTGGGATGCGATTGCCGCGTCTCAGCAAGCCTATCGCCAGATGGAAGCGCCTTACGGCATGATCGAAGGCGGCCGCGGTTTCAGCAGCAAGTACTTCAGTTACGCACGCGACCTGGTGCGCGGCGCCGAAGAGCGCGCCAAGCCGGACGGCGAACGCCTGCCGGAATACGCCAACGCCAAGCTGCCGGAAGTAGAGCAGGAACTGTTTTCCACGGCGCCGGTTTACCCAGACTTTGAAAAAGTCACGCTCTGCCTGTCGCTCACCAAGATGCGCGAAATGCTTGGCACCGACGACGCTTTCGTCAAGCAGGTGCTGGGCAAGCAGTCGCCGGACCAGCTCAGCGCTGCCTTGATCGACAACACCAAGCTGGGCGATCCGGCAGTGCGCAAGGCGCTGTGGCAGGGCGGCAAGGCAGCCATCCTGAAATCCGACGATCCGTTCATCAAGATGGAACTGGCGCTGGATCCGGCCGCGCGCGCGATTCGCAGCCGTTATGAAAAGGAAGTGGATTCGGTTCAGCAAAAGAACTCGGAACTGATCGCCCAGGCTCGCTTTGCCCAGCAAGGCACCAGCGCCTATCCGGATGCGACTTTCACCCTGCGCTTGTCGTATGGTGAAGTGAAGGGCTGGAAAGAAGGCGACAAGCAGATTCCGCCGTTCACCACCATCGGCGGCGCCTTTGAGCGCGATACCGGCGCCGATCCGTTTGCCCTGCCGGCTTCCTGGCATGCCGCCAAGAGCAAGCTGAACCTGGCGCAACGCTATAACCTGGTCAGCACCAACGACATCATCGGCGGTAATTCCGGCAGCCCGATGATCAATCGCAACGGTGAAATCGTCGGCCTGATTTTCGACGGCAATATCCATTCGCTGGGCGGCGCATTCTGGTACGACCCGCGCTTCAACCGTTCGGTGGCGGTGCACAGCGGCGCGATTCTGGAAACGCTGAAAAATGTCTATGGCGGCGGCGAGCTGGCCAAGGAAATCCTGGCGCACTAAGCCACGCCGGGCGCATTTCTCCTATAATCAATCCCTCCCGGTGGCGACGCCGGGAGGGATTTTTCATTGCAGCTCCCGTCGATAGCCTGTCTTCAAGGAGAGTGATTTGGAAATGTTGATTCTCGGCCTGGTGCTGTTCATCGGCCTTCATCTGGTCCCCACCTTGCCGGCGGTGAAAGCCGGCATGCTGCAATCGCTGGGGGAAAAACGCTACAAAGGCATGTTCGCCATGCTGGCTGCGCTTGGATTGATCCTGATCGTCGTCGGCTACGCCAGGGCGCCGGCCGAACCGCGTCTTTTCAACTCGTTCATCGGCGCCAGGCATGGCGCTCCGCTGGCCATGGCGATCAGTTTCATCCTGTTGGCGGCGGCCAACATGAAAGGCCACATCCGCGCCTGGGTAAAGCATCCGATGCTGTTGGGGATTGGCATCTGGGCATTGGTGCATCTGCTGGCCAACGGCCACGAGAAAGCCACCATACTGTTTTCAGCCTTCCTGGCTTTTGTTGTGATCGATTTGATTTCAGTGCTCAGGCGCCGCAGCTACAAACCGTTCGAGCCGGTGCTGAAGTACGATGTGATCGCTGTGGTCGGGGGTTTGCTGCTGGCGCTGCTGGTCATGACCTTCCATCGCCAGCTGATGGGCGTGGCCGTGGTGCCGTGGGGTGTGTAGTGTAGCAACCGGCGGTACTGCTCAAGCGCCGCTATTCAATCAGGGATTTTTATGATTTTTTTGCAATACGTGGCGAATTTCTTCGCCGGCGCCTTCCTGTGCAACTGCATCCCGCATTTGTCCTGCGGCTTGCGCGGGGAGCCGTTCCCTACACCCTTCGCCAAACCGCGCGGGGTGGGCGATTCGTCGCCGCTCGTGAATTTCCTGTGGGGCCTGGCCAATCTGCTGATCGGTGCCGCACTGTACGCGCCTTATCCGTTTGCGTTTGGCTTTAATCCGGGCTGCGCTCTGTTCTTTGCCGGCTTCCTGGTCCTTGGGCTCTACCTGGCGCGCCATTTTGGCGCAGTCCGGCGCGACAGGAATGCACGATAGCAAGCGCTGCTCAGCGCTCTTGCACCAGTTGATTCAGTAGCAGCCGGACTTCCGGAATCAGCTCGCTGGCAGTCAGTCCGATTGGACCGATGCCTTGCGCCACCAGCTGGTCGGCGGCGCGGCCATGCAGCCATACCGCCGCCAGCGCCGCTTCCCACTGGGGCCAGCCTTGCGCCAGCAGAGCGCCGCAGATGCCGGAGAGGACGTCGCCGCTGCCGGCGGTGGCCAGCGCCGGATTGCCGGTGGGGTTGACGACTACCGCGCCATCGGCGCGGGCAATAATGCTGCCGGCCCCTTTCAGCACCACCACGGCATTGAAGCGGCTGGCCAGCTTGCGCGCCGCCGCTACCCGGTCGGCCTGGATGTCACTGGTGCTCAGGCCCAGCAGGCGCGCCGCTTCCAGCGGGTGCGGCGTCATCAGCACGGCGTGCTGGCGCTGGGCTACCTGCGCCTGGAGCTGCGGCTGGCGCGCCAGCAGGTTGAGTGCATCGGCGTCCAGCAGCAGCCAGCTGAGCGCATCCAGGGCGCGCGTCAGCAAGGCCAGCGCGCTGTTGGCCATGCCCATGCCGGGGCCGACCACCAGCACCGCGGAGGAAAAATCCAGGTCGGCGGCATGGCGGCACATCAGTTCCGGTTGTGCCTGGTCATACGCCGGCGGATTGTCCGTGTAGCCGACAAACACGCGGCCGGCGCCGCATCTGGCGGCGGCACGCGCCGCCAGGATCGGGGCGCCGGCCATGCCGGCAGCGCCGCCGATCACGGCGACGTCGCCAAAACTGCCCTTGTGCGAATTGCGTTTGCGTGGCCGCAGATAGTCGCCGAACAGCTCGGGGTGGCTCAGCCACATAGTAGGTGCGGGCAGATATTGAGCTGCAATCGCGAGGGTCGCCAATTCGACGCTGCCGGCGTAATCGGGGCCGTCGCCGGTGTACAGGCCGGCTTTGTCGGCGATGAAGGTAATCGTGTGGCTGGCCGTGACGGCGATGCCGCCGGCGCCGCCGACCACGGTGCCGGTATCGGCATCGAGGCCGCTCGGCACATCCAGCGCCAGCACCGGACAAGGCATGGCGTTCACTGCCTGCACCAGGCTGCGCCAGTCGCCGTCGAGAGGGCGGCTGAGACCGATGCCGAACAGGCCGTCGATGACCAGGGTCCACTGCGCGCTGTCGATATCGGCAAACTGCTCGGGCGGCATCAGGTGCACCCCTTGTTGCTGGGCGCGCGCCAGGGCCTGGGCCGCATCGGGTGGCAATTGCGAGGGCGGGGTCTTGAGCAGCGCCAGCACTTCGCAGCCAGCCTTGGCCAGACCGGCTGCCGCTTCCAGGGCGTCGCCGCCATTGTTGCCGGGGCCGGCCAGCACCAGGATGGCGGCGCTGTGGGGCGGGCAGGGGAGCAGGCGCAAGGCGGCCTGGGCAGCGGCGTGGCCGGCGCGTTGCATCAGGGTGTATGGCGGCAGATCGCGCAGGGCTGCCTGCTCGATTTTACGGATGTCGGCTACGGGATAAATAGCGCTCATTGGGGTGGTGTGCTCCGTGGTCCGTTAACTGGGGTCAGAGTAATTTTACGACGATAAAGCGTGTCGTAAAAAAAACTCTGGCTCCAGTTAACTACATTGGTCGTTGACCCGGCGGCAGTTAGCGATAGCGGGCTACAGTCAGGCCATCCAGGTCGACTTCCGGCACGCGGCCGGAAACCTGGTCGGCCAGGACCTTGGCGGCGCCCAGCGCCATGCTCCAGCCGGAGCCGCCGTGAGCGATATTGACGAACACGTTGCTGGCGCCGGTGGGGCCGATCAGCGGCACTTCGTCGGCCAGCATCGGCGTGTGGCCGCACCAGAAGCTGGCGCTGTTGAAATTGGCGGCGTCGGGGAACCAGTCGTGCGCCACTTTCAGCAAGGTGCGCAGGGCTTTGTCGTCGAACGCCATGTCCTTGGCGCCGAACTCGGCGACGCCGGCCAGGCGCATGCGGGCGCCGATACGCGCCATGGTGATCTTGTAGCTGTCGTCCAGCACCGCCATCTGCGGCGCCACTTCATAGTTCTTGACGCTGGCGGTGGCGGTATAGGTCTTGATGGCGTGCAGCGGCAAACGCAGTCCCAGCGGCCGCAGCAGCTGGGCGCTGGCGCTGCCGGCGGCGCATACCACGGCATCGGCGCTCAAGACTTCGCCGCCTATGTGCAAGCCGACTCTGGCGCCTTGCGCATCGATAGCGGTGACGGTGCTGTCGAAATGAAACTGTACTCCCAGCCCCTGCAGGATGGCTTTCAGCTGTTTGGTGAACAAGGTGCAGTTGCCGGAACCGAGATCCGGGAAGTGCAGGCCGCCGGCCAGCTTGCCGGCGCTCAGCAGCGCCGGCTCCAGCCTGCGCACCGCAGCTTCATCCAGCAGCTGATGGGCGACGCCGCACTCGCTCAACAGCTCGCGGGTGGGCGCCAGCGCGGCGAGTTCGGCTTCGCTGCGGAACAGCCGCAGCAGGCCCGGGCTCTGTTCGAAATCGAGCTGGAAATGCTGCTGTATCTGTTCCAGCAGATCCTGGCTGTAGGACGCCAGCCTTTGCATCTGGTGGGTATGGGAGCGGTAGCGCTGGAGTTCGGATTCCGCCATCCAGCGCCGCATCCAGCGCCATAGCGATGGGCTGAAGCGGGCATTGAGGACGTTCGCGGCTTCCTGGTTGAACATGCCGGCAAGGATTTTCTTGCGCATGCCAGGCGCGGACCAGGGCAGCGCCGAACCGGCCGACAAGATGCCGGAATTGCCCAGTGTCGACTGTTCTGCCACATTGCTGCGTTGTTCGACCACGGCGACCTGGTGCCCGGCTTCGGCCAGGAAATAGGCGCTGCAGACTCCCATGACGCCGCCGCCGATCACCACGATTTGTTTCTGTGTCTGTTGCTGTATCACTATTGTTCTCAAGGGGGTTTTGCGCAGATGTCCGGGCAGGTTCGAGCGTTGCTCCAGGATCTCTTTCTGGTCTGCGTACTGGATGCAGCGATCAGAATCATACCTTGAATTACTTAATAATAGGACAGCACCGTACGCTTTTAGTCTTCCTGCCGAGACCGGCGTGCGAATTGCCGGCTTCCCGGGCTACGGCGTAAAGACGCCGGCGTCATAGGCCTTGCAGTAAGCCAGCCAGTCCTTGCGCACCTGTGCGGCGCAACTGTGGGCAGCGTCCAGCAGCTGCTTTTTCCATTTTTTGCTCTGGCCGAAGGCGATCAGTTGGTCGGCAGTGGCCGAACCCTGTCGGCCGGAACTGCGCAACTGCGCCCAGGCGACGATGTCGCCCATCACGGTCATGACTTGCTGGATTTCCGCGACGCTGTGGCGCGGCTGCTTGAGCACAACCCGGTCTTCGCTAGGTTGCAGGCCGCGCAGCACATACGAGGTCTTGCCCAGCTTGACCGGCTGCAGGAAAGCCATGGACACCGCCTGGCAGCGCCGCTGCAGGCTTACTACGCGCTGCGCTTCGCTGCTCCACTTGGGTTGCGCCACCTTCAGGTAGGGCGTCAGCGACGAGGGCAGCGCCTGTTTCAGGTCCAGCAGGTAATTGCCGTCCGGCGAACCCTTGCCTTCGACCAGGATCACATAGCGGTCGACGCCCAGGCTGCCGGTGCCGGCGATGCGGCGCGCCACGTCGAGCACCTTGTAGAACGCCGGATTGGGCTGTTCGCTGGCGAATTTCTGCATGAATTTGGTGACCCTGGCGCGCTGCTTGTCGGTGACCGGCAGCGCTTTCTTGCCGTCCACCCGCAGCGAACGCTGCTTGCCCTTGCGCAGGCTGCGGCTGTCGAGATAGGTCGATCGCAGGCGGCCGCGCAGGCCGTTCAGTAAATCGCCGACCATGCCGCTGGCGGTATCGCGTTCGATCCAGCGCGGCTTGCCCAGGCTCAGGGCATTGCTATAGGCGTCGATGAAGCTGCGGCACAGCAGGCGCGTATCGGCAGCGCTGGCTGTCGAGCCGTCGGCGGCAATCAGCACGCTGGTCAGGAACCGCACCAGCTCCCAGCTCGCGGGGGCCAGCACCGCTTCGTCGAAATCGTTCATGTCGAAGTAGGCGAGGCGGTTGTCGCCCTTGTAGCTGCCGAAGTTTTCCAGGTGCAGGTCGCCGCAGATCCATGTCAGCGGCGCGCTGCGCATCAGACCGCTATACGGGAGACGCTCGTAAAACAGGTGGCAGGTGCCGCGCAGGAAGGTGAACGGATCGTTGCGGATGTTCTTGTACTTGAGCTGGAGCCGCTGCGGATCGCGGCCGGCGTTGTACTCCTGGATGCGCTTTACTACGTTCACCATGAAAGGCCTCTTGAAAGGGGGGGATGGGCTGCGCGTGTTATGCCGCCAATCTTACCGCATCATCTTGACAAAATCCTGACAGCGACGATGCGGCTTTCCCTGAGGCCGGTCTGATTACCAGACCCGGTAAACCTGGCCGCTTTGCGCGCCTTCGACGCTGCGGCTGTAAGCCTGCGCCACGCGGCTGGCCGGCGCCGCTTCAAAACCATAGAAAAACGGACCATAGCTGGCCAGCGATTCCTGCAGTACGGTAGGGCTGACGACGTTGATGCGGATGCCGCGCTTGAGCTCGATGGCGGCGCTGCGCACGAAACCGTCCAGGGCAGCGTTGACCGTGCTGGCGTTGACGCCTTGCAGGATCGGCTCGTCGCTGAGGATGCCGCTGGTGAGGGTGATCGAGCCGCCGTCGTTGAGGTGGTGCTGGGCCACCAGCGCCAGGTTGATCTGGCCCATCAGCTTGTCGCGCAGGCCGACTTGGAATTTTTCCGGCGTCAGTTCCTGCAGCGGGCCGAAATGCAGTTTGCCCGCCGTCGAGACGATAGCGTCGACCTTGCCGATCTGCTCGAACAGTCGTTCAACGCTGTGAATGTCGGTGATGTCGACCTGGTATTGGCCGCTGCTGTTGCCGACTTCGATGATGTCGTGGCGGCCAGCGAGTTGCTGGACTACTGCCTTGCCGATGGTGCCTGTGGCGCCGATAACTGCGATTTTCATGATGTGCTCCGGGTTAAGTGAGATCAGTAATCGATTATGATTGCTTCTCATTGGTGGATAAATATCTTATTATTACTTTCACTTGAAACCCATGGTGTTTAATTGAGAATGGATGGCAAATCATGGACCGGCTGACCAGCATGCAGATTTTCGTCCGCGTGGTAGAGAAAGGCGGATTCTCCGCCGCCGCCGAAGAGGCCGGGATTTCGCCCACCATGGTCGGCAAGCATGTGCGGCAGCTGGAGGAGCAACTAGGGGTGCGGCTGCTCAACCGCACCACACGGCGCCAGAGCCTGACCGAGATCGGCCAGCTGTATTTCGAGCGCTGCAAGCAGGCGCTGCTGGAAATCGAGGCAGCCGACGCCTCGGTCAAGCAGATGCAGCTGCTGCCGCGCGGCGTGCTGCGGGTGACCGCGCCGGCCACCTTCGGCGGCCTGATGTTGGCTGCGGTGATACGTGACTACCTGGAGCGTTATCCGGATGTCGAGCTGGATCTGTCGCTGAACGACCGCGTGGTCGACCTGGTCGAGGAGGGCTTCGAAGTGGGATTACGGATCGGTGCGCTGCCAGATTCCAGCCTGGTGGCATGGCCTTTGCAGCCATATCGCGCCTTGGTGTGTGCATCACCAGACTATCTGGCGCGGCATGGCGTACCGCAAACACCGCAGCAGCTGCCGCGGCACAATTGCCTCAGCTTCGTTCACGGCAGCCGCTACAACCTGTGGCAGTTTTCCAGTGGCGGCATCAAGCAAGAGATTGAAGTGCATGGCAATTTTCGCGCGAATAACGGCCTGGCCCTGCGCACCGCGGCTTTGCAGGGCATCGGCATCATCATGCAGCCGGAAGCCCTGCTGCGCGACGAAGTGGCGGCCGGACGGCTGCAGCGCTTGCTGACCGATTACGAACTGGAGCATCGGCCGATGCATCTGGTGGTGGCCTCGAACCGTAAGATGACCCCCAAGCTGAAGTCGTTCATAGAATTCGTACTGGCGCATTTTGGACGCGACCGCATGGCAAATGACGGTCCAGCTGTCATGGCTCGATCGTAACAACGATGTTTTCTTCGTAGCTGCCCGGCCGTATATTCTGGCTGGCGCCGATTTTGCCGAACACGTCCAGCACCACAATTCCTGCGCCCGAGCCTCCGATGGTCGAGGTGGTCTGCGTGTTGTCGCCCCAGATCTTCGTATGGTTCCAGTCTATATACAGCTGATAGCCGAGCGTATCGTCGCCGCCGATCTGGTTCATCTGGCGCAAGAGATAGTTCCCGGTTCCGGTGCTGGGAGTGACGCTAGCCGTAATGGCTTGGAAACTGTCGCAATTGACGGTCATGCCCCATGAACCATTCAACGGCGTGGACTGGCCGGATACATAGCTGCCGAACGTAAAATTATTGACTATCAGAGTGCACGCCCCGGCCATTGCCGGCGCCGGATTGGCATTGATGCCGCGCGAGTTTCTCGCCTTGGGCTGGGGAATCGCTAATGAGGGCCTTGATCCGGCAGGCATCGCGCCGCCGCTCAATTGCGCGTGCGCTGGCGGCAAGATGCTCAGATGCAGGCCCAGTGCCGCCAGCAGCGAGGGAAGCAGACACGTGCCTGATTTTTTTTTGTTGCGGACATCATTCATCTTCACAATGCACTTCTCCAATCTGGAATATCGCTGGCGCGCCAGGCGGGACCGCCACGCTGGCGCTGCAACTGCCGGCGACCCGCAGGCGATAACTGCCGCTGACAACGCCGTCGAGTTCAAAAAAGCCGTCGCTGCCGGTGCGCGACATGCTGGTCTTGCCGTCCGGGCCGGTGATTTCAATACTGCGATTTTTTACAGGGCCATCGGCTCTGCGCAAATTGCCACTCAGGGCCGCAATTTTGGGCAACGCAAATTTCAGCAATAGGCCGGCGCCGTCGGCGGGCACGACTTCCAGCTGCGGCGCCAGCAAATCGACATCCAGCGGCAGATCGTCTGCTTCGATCACGATCGTGGTGTCGGCATAGGGCGCCAGCTGCGGGATCAGGATCGATCCGCCGGCATCCGTACGGCCGATCATTTGGCCGGAACGATATACCCGGACATCGGGATATCCCACCGAGGCAACCGCAAACGCTTCACGTATGAATGGCGCCGCGCGGATCTCTCCGCCGACCGTCGCCAGCGCTCCGGAGACCTGCAGCCGCTGGGCTTCGTAGCTGGTGGAGCCAGTGTTGGCGCTGCGCGCGCTGGCGCTCAGTTCCAGCCATTTCGCCTGCCAGTTGAACTCGGCCTCCTGGTCTTTGTTGCCGCCCTGTTCGCTGCCGTACAGGCGATAGCCGAAACCGCCGTCGGAGGCGACATTCTGCGCCGCCTGCAGGTAGTACTGCGGCGGGCTGTCCTGGCTTTTTCGAAGGCCGCTGTTGATGTAAGAGCGTTCGCCGAGTGCAAAGCTGGCGGAAATGAACAAGGAGCGTTGTCGCGTGGTGTCGCCGAATGTGGTCAGCGCGCCGACCTGCAAGGTGCCGCGCCCCGGCAGTTTGTGCGACCAGGAAATCGAGGCATCGGCTTCCGTCTTGCCGTCAAAGCGCCAGCGGCGCGTCGCTACCGTGGAGAAGTAGCCTAGCGCGCCTAAATTCTGGTCCCAGCCCAGCGACAGTGCGTCATGCGCGCGGATATCGGGCAGCAGCTGGACGCCAGGCGACGCTGGCGGCGCATCGTCAAAGCCGTTCGAGGTGGCTCGCCATTGGGCACGCAAGGTGGTGCCGCGCTGTTGTGCGCTGAGATTCAGTTCCTGGGCGGTATAGCGCTGCCCGTCATGCCAGCGCGTGGCCGCGATCAATGTCGCTACGGCGATCTTCCCCAGTCGCGCGGTCAGCAGTGGCGACAGCCGCTGGTCTCCCGGCACCGAATTGCCGCGCAAGCCGACGGTCATATCCTCGCTCAGTCCGTAACGGTACTGGCCGCTCGCCGCCAACCCGCTGTAGCTGCCGACACCAAAGCCCTGGCGCTGCTGGCCGACGCCGATGTCGAAATCGTCGATACCCTTGCGCAGCAAGGTATTCGTGAAGTAAAACGGCAGGGAATAGGTTTGCTGCGTGCCCGCAGCGTCGCGCACGACAACCTGGATGTTGCGCAAACCGCCGTAGTCGCGCAAATTCTGTAAATTGAACGGGCCCGCGCCCAGGTTCGTGGTTCCCGTCAATACCCCGTCCATATAGATCTCGGCTGTCGATGGCGTTGCGGTAATGCCGGACAAGCTGGCCGTCTGGTCACTGATGAAGCCCGGCTGCAGATTGTAATTGCGCTGCAGGCGCAGGCCGAAAAATGGCGTGGCGCGCCCCAGTTCCGCCGTATCGATGGTGTTGTCGCCGACCGATAGCCGCAACGCCTGCGCCGGCCAGTCATGAAAGGCCGCGGTTTGTATGCGTTGCTTGAGAAAGCCGCTGTCGCTGTCTTGGAAAACGTGATCGTCATAGAGCGACCAGCCGAACAGCCGTAGATGCGAGGACAGGCTGCCCTGGCGCGCGAGGTTGCCGCCGGCGCGGGTCTCGCTGTAGCTGTAGTCAAGATAAGCCGACCATGGCGGTTCTGGCGACAGCGGCAATATTTTTGACGGCGACAGATCAATGGTTTGTGCCTTGAGCCGTTCCGGCGGCACATGCAAGTGATAGTTTTGCTGGTCGAAGTCGGCGTTGACCTTCGCACCCTCGATCTGGTCCGGCAAGAAATACCAGCCGTCGTCGAAATGCAGCAAGGCGGGGAAGGGAGCTTGCGTGACGATGCCGGCTTCCTGCAATAGCGCCTGAGGCAGATACACCACCTTGCCGTCGGTACGGGCAAAGACTTCAACCCCAGGACGTCCATTGACGTCAACCAGCCAGACCGTCGGCTCACTGGTTTGTGGGGTGGCGGGGGCGGACCAACTCGCGGCAGGGAGCGCAATGCAGGCCGCAAGCAGTACGCAGCCTGCGATTGTGAGGTCATATCTTGCCATGGCCGTGGCGTGTCCGGCGGATGTCCTCACGCATTGGTCGGCCGCGGCTGGCTATTTAGCGCTGCATGTTTCGGCGGGCAGAGCGATGCTGACGGGAATCACGCGACTGTCGGCGCGTATCTGCAGCACGACCTTGAGATCGCTTTCCTGGCACAATGCCGGCGTCACCTGCAGGCGGTAACTGCGTTCCGCAGCGGGCAGCAAATACCATTGCTGGAATTTGTTCTCATTGATGCCTTCCGGCTTGGAGCGGATGGCTTCGATGCGTGCATGCGCATTGCCGGTGTTTTTCAGTTTGACATCCACCGTGCCGGGACTGCCGGTGACCGCAACGGCGCTCAGCGCAGGGGCAGCTTTGCCTTGACGTATAAAGACCGGCACGCCGAAACGCACTTCCAGCTGGATGGCTTCGCCATGTTCGGCGCGTTGTGCCGGCGCCAACTCTGTAATGTAAAGCCGGTAGGCGGCTTCGACAGCCGGCCGCGCCGCGCCAGGCTTGGCGCTGACCCGGATGCTGCGTTTCGCGTGCGGCGCCAGGCTGAACGCCGCCGGATAAAACGCCAGCGCATCGGTTTTTTCATGCTGGTCGGCCGCAGCGTCGTCCTGCGTCCAGGTCATCGCGTTCACGGCCAGGTCAAGCGCCTGGTCGCTGTCATTGCTGATCGTCACCACTGCGGATTTATTTTCCGCCAGGTCGAGCCGCAGCGGCGTCACACTCATGTTCGCTGCCATGCTCGGCGTTGCCCAGGAGATCAGTATGCCGATAATGCCGGCCATTGCGGCCGCTGTTTTCTTGTTCATGATAACCCTTGTCTTGACGATGAATTATGGTTCGATGGTAATCACCAGATTGTCGCGATAAGCCGACGCAGCTGCGTTCCTGAAGTCTTCTGCGCGGATGGTGGCGACCATCTGGAAGGTGTCGGGCGGCGTCGGTCCGTTGCCGATGTAAGGATTGCCCGACGGTTCCTGCAAGGCATAGGGCAGCGTAGCGCTGCCTTCTTCCTGCATCATTTGCCGCAGGCCTTTGCCGCTGTCATAGTTCTCGCCGTTGCCAAGCCGGATGTTGTATGGCGTGCCTTTCGCGCACCAATAGCTGACTGTGCCGGTCGCCGTTGCCGGGCTATTGCTGGCGGGATTGAGCACGCCAAAGTTGAGTTCGCCGGAATCCACGATGGTGCATCCGCCTTCGACCACCACCCGCACCACTATGTCGCCGGTATCGGCCCATCCGCTGCGCGCGGCGAGCGCAAGCAGAAACAGGAAAGCGCACTGGAGATGGCGGCGGTAGCGTGCCGCCGGCAGCACCGTTGGCAGGTGGGCGTGACTGCTTTGCGCCATGGCGTCGCTATGGTTCGATGGTTACAAGGACATTGTCCAGGTAGCTCGCGGCGGCAGCATTCTTGACATCGGCGCTCAGTATGGTTCCTGTCAGTGTCAGCCGTTCGTTGGTAGCCGGACCGATGCCGGTGCCGCTGCTCTTGTCTGCCGTAAGCTGATAAGGCAGCAGCGCTGCACCGCCGTTTTGCTTCATTTGCCGGCGTGCGCTGCCCGCATCGTAATTTTCGCCATTGCCTAAGGTGATGGTGTAAGGCGTATCTGTTGTGCACCAATAAGTTACCAGGCCGGTGGCGGTGGTGGGGCTGTTGCTGGCCTGGTCCAGGGCGCGAAAATCCAGCTCCCCGAGACCGGCCAATGTGCAGCTGGCGGCAATCGACGCCTTTACCACCACATTTCCGCTGGCGGCCCAGGACGGACTGACGGACAAGGCGTATAGCATCGCACTTGCTAGTAGAACGGTTTTGAGTTTCATATTTCTATCCCATGGCACTAATACGATGAATTTTTTCTACGGATTAACTGTTGGATATGAAGGCTGAAATTTCCTGGTGGAATTATTTTTAATATAGCCCCAAGCCCGGATTGCGGTCAATAAAACCCAGTTCCGCAGAATTGCTCAACTGCCGTTGTGTACCCTTTATTCCACAGTATTCTATAAATACTTTTGTTCGGACTTCTCCGCGGGCGCTGCATGATAGTGCTATGGCTCGATAGTCACAGTCACATTGTCAACGTAGTCCGCTGCGACGCTGCTCCTGATGTCGTGACCAAAAATTGTGCCCGACAATACCGCCCTGGCATTGACAGGAAGTCCATTGCCGATTCCGCTTTCCTTGTCGATGCTGAGTTGGTAGGGTAGCAGCCCGGGGCCGCCCAGCTGTTTCATTTGCCGCTTTGCGCTGCCGGCGTCGTAATTTTCGCCATTGTCCAGCGTGATGGTGTAAGGCGTACCCTTGGTGCACCAGTAGAACACCGAGCCGGTGGCGGTGGACTCGTTGCTGGATTGATCGAGTGCGCCGAAATTCAATTCCCCAACGACGACAATCGTGCAGTTGGCAGCAACTGAAGCCTTCACCGCGGCCTTGTCGCTGGCCGCCAAGGCAGTCGCCGCAACGGTGGCGAATGCCATCACGCCGGCGTTGCTCAGATAGCCTGGGGTGTATTTCAAAAGACGCTCCGATCATTGACAGTGACGCACCGAATATATTATTCGCTGCGGGAACAGGTCAATAAATGCCCTCGGTGGACATTTGCGGCGTGTGTGTTTTATTCCACACAGAGGGCGCTCACGATATTGTGACGCCTCTACCCAGGATTCAGCTGGGAACGAAAGGCATGGATGGACAATCGAGCGTCGCAAAGCGTTCACGCAGAAACGCCAGCAAGGCGCGCAGCGACGGCGACATGCTGCTGCGGTGCGGGTACACCATGTTCAGCGGCGTGTCTTCGCCGCCAAACTGTTCCAGCAGGATTTCCAGCCGGCCTGCGGCCACATCCTGCCGTACATCCAGCCAGGACTTGTAAGCGATGCCGATGCCAGCGACGGCCCAGGCGCGCGCAATCGAGGCATCGTCGCTCATGCGGTCGCCGCGCACCTTGACGTCGATCGCTGTCTTGCCGGAGTAAAAGCGCCAGTTGTTGAACAAGCCGTGCTGCAGGTAATACAGCAGGCAGTTATGGCCGGCCAAGTCCTTGGGTGCCTGCGGCCGCCCATGCTTGGCCAGGTAGGACGGCGCCGCCACCACCACCCGGCGGCTGGCGGCCAGCACTTGCGAGACCAGCGTCGAGTCGTCCAGCGGACCGTAGCGGAAGGCAACGTCGACCGGATCGCGGAACAGATCGATGACGCGGTCGGAAAACTGCAGCGATAGCGTGACTTGCGGATGGCGCGCCTGGAAGGCGTCGAGCCAGGGCAGCAGCACATTGCGGCCGACATCGGACGGCATCGACAAGCGCAAATGGCCGCTCACCGGCCCATCGGCGTTCAGCAGCGCCTGTCCTTCGTTCAGCAGGGTCAGCGCCTGACGGCTATAGTCCAGGAACATGCTGCCCTCGGGCGTCAGCCGCATGCTGCGGGTAGAGCGCACGAACAGGCGGGTGTTGAGCTGCTGTTCCAGGCGCTTCAGGCTGGCGCTGGCGGTGGCCGGCAGCAGGTCGAGCTGGCGCGCCGCCTTGGACAGGCTGCCCAGGTCTGCCGTGTGGATGAAAAGCTGGAGGTCGGTGGTCGAGTACATTATCAAATTTTAATTGAAAGTGAATCAAATATTGCCATGTTTATAAAATAATTCAACATTATCATAATGGCGTCCAGGTACCCCAATTTACGACTGCGTTCGGATCGAAGCGGTCACACATCAGGAGTTTGAACTTGAAAGCCATTGCTTTAACCCGCTATCTGCCTATCGACAATCCCGAATCGCTGCTTGACGTCCAGCTCGATCAGCCTGTGCCGCAAGGCCGCGACCTGCTGGTCGCCATCAAGGCCATCGCCGTCAACCCGGTCGACGTCAAGGTGCGGGCGCCGAAAGACACGGTAGAAAAGGCGCCGCGCGTGCTGGGCTGGGACGCCGCCGGCGTGGTGCAGGCGGTGGGGCCGGAAGTCAGCCGCTTCAAGGTCGGCGACCGGGTGTTCTATGCCGGCGACATCACCCGTCCAGGCAGCAACAGCGAATTCCAGCTGGTCGATGAACGCATCGCCGGCAACATGCCGCAGACGCTCTCGTTCGAGCAGGCGGCGGCCTTGCCGCTGACCGCGATTACTGCCTGGGAAGCGCTGTTCGACCGTCTCAAGGTGGCGCCCGGCAAGTCGCTGCTGATCATCGGCGGCGCCGGCGGCGTCGGTTCGATCGCAATTCAGCTGGCGGTCAAGGTCGCCGGCCTGAACGTGATTGCGACCGCATCGCGTCCCGAGTCGGAGCAATGGGTGCGCGAGTTGGGGGCACAGCACGTGATCAACCATTTCGGCGACCTGCCGGCGCAGCTCAAGGAGCAAGGCTTCGACAGCGTCGACTACGTGCTGATCCTGAACGATACCGACCGCCACTTCCCAGCCGCTGCTGCGGCAGTGGCGCCGCAAGGCATGATCTGCACCATCGTCGAGAACGCCGCGCCGCTCGATGTCAGCCTGCTGAAAGCCAAGAGCGCTGGCTTTATCTGGGAATTCATGTTTACCCGCTCGATGTTCCAGACCGCGGACATGCAGGAGCAAGGCAAGCTGCTGGACCAGGTGGCGCGGCTGATCGACCAGAAAACGCTGGTCACCACGCTGAGCCAGGTCTTGTCGCCGATTAACGCCGCCAACCTGCGCCAGGCCCATGCCACGCTGGAAACCGGGCGCGTGATCGGCAAGATAGTCTTGAAGGATTTTTGAAGTAATTTCTTGCATTAAATGCAATGGCGGGCCGGCAGCTTTCCGGCTTTTCCGGCCCGCCAGCCTTTTGCCTGTGGCAATGGGGTGATTTTGTCATCACTTACAGGGGCGGCGGGGCAGTCAGCACTGTATAATGACGGCTTCTGATTTAACCCGCAGCCACGCTGCATCAACTCCCCCCTCGCCATGTTGATTTTGCCCGGTTCCAACGCTCTTCCCGCCTTCCGTTCCCAACGCCTTCTGGCCCAGCTGCAAGCGATCGACAGCAATGTCGTCGAAGTCAGTGGCCGTTTCGATCATTTTGTCGACGCCTCGGCTGCGCTCAGCCAGGACGATATCAGCCGCCTGAACGCCTTGCTGACCTACGGCGATCCGTTCTGCGCCAGTGACGGCGGCGAAGAATTCATCGTGCGATTTGTTGTAACCCCGCGTTTCGGCACCATTTCGCCGTGGGCCAGCAAGGCCACCGACATCGCCCATAATTGCGGCATGGCGCATATCAAGCGCATCGAACGCGGCATTGCCTACCAGGTGAAGATGAAGAGCGGCTTGCTGGGCGGCGTCAAGAAACTGAGCGAGGAAAGCGTGCGCGCCATCGCCGACGTGCTGCACGACCGCATGACCGAAACCGTGCTGCGCAGCGCCGAGCAGGCGGCCGATCTGTTCCGCGAACTGGACGCCAAGCCGCTGGCCTTCGTCGATCTGCTGGCAGGCGGCAAGGCTGCGCTGGAACACGCCAACAGCGAACTGGGCCTGGCGCTCTCGGACGACGAGATCGATTATCTGCTGAACGCTTTCACCAGCGCCAAGCGCAATCCGACCGACGTCGAGCTGATGATGTTCGCGCAAGCCAACAGCGAACATTGCCGCCACAAGATTTTCAACGCCGACTGGGTGATCGACGGCGCCGCGCAAGACAAGTCCTTGTTCGCCATGATCAAGAACACCCATCAGCTGGCGCCCAAGGGCACCATCGTCGCCTATAGCGACAACTCATCCATCATCGAAGGCGCTACTGTGTCGCGCTTCTACGCGCGTGGCGCAGCCGAAGGCAATACCTACCGCGCTTCGGAAGAGCTGACGCACATCCTGATGAAGGTCGAGACACACAACCATCCGACCGCGATTTCGCCATTCCCGGGTGCTTCCACCGGCGCCGGCGGCGAGATCCGCGACGAAGGCGCGACCGGCCGCGGCGCCAAGCCGAAGGCGGGCCTGACCGGTTTCACCGTATCCAACCTGTTGCTGCCGGATGCGCAGCAAGCCTGGGAGAATTCAGCGGACGTCAGCGCCGCTGACGTGACCGCCGCCGGCCAGGGCGATGCAACAGCGTACGGCAAGCCAGAGCGCATCGCTTCGGCTCTGCAGATCATGATCGACGGCCCGCTCGGCGGCGCTGCCTTCAACAACGAATTCGGCCGCCCCAATCTGGGCGGCTACTTCCGCACCTACGAGCAAAACGTCGGTGGCAACGTGCAGGGCTATCACAAGCCGATCATGATCGCCGGCGGCATCGGCAGCATCTCCGACAAGCACACCAAGAAAAACGAGCTGCCGGTCGGCAGCCTGCTAGTGCAGCTGGGCGGTCCTGGCATGCGTATCGGCATGGGCGGCAGCGCGGCGTCGTCGATGGCAACCGGTTCCAATACCGCAGACCTGGATTTCGACTCGGTCCAGCGCGGCAATCCGGAAATGGAACGGCGCGCGCAGGAAGTCATCAACGCCTGCTGGGCGATGGATGACAAGAATCCTATCCTGTCTATCCATGACGTCGGCGCCGGCGGCCTGTCGAATGCCTTCCCGGAAATCACCAACGACGCCAAGCGCGGCGCGATTTTCGATTTGCGCAAGGTGCCGCTGGAAGAAAGCGGCATGGCGCCCAAGGAGATCTGGAGCAACGAATCGCAGGAGCGTTATGTGCTGGCGATCGCGCCGGAAAGCCTGCCGCTGTTCGAATACTTCTGCCAGCGCGAGCGCTGCCTGTTTGCGGTGGTCGGCACCGCCACGGAAGAGCGCCAGCTGAAGGTGATCGACCCTGAACACGACAATAATCCGGTCGACATGCCGATGGATGTCCTGCTCGGCAAGCCGCCAAAAATGCTGCGCGACGTCAAGCACGTCAATCCGGTGCTGCCGGCGGTCGACCTGACCGGCATGAACCTGCTGGAAGTGTCGCAGCGCGTACTGAAGCTGCCGACAGTGGCCGACAAATCTTTCCTCATCACCATCGGCGACCGTACCGTCGGTGCGACTTCGGTGCGCGACCAGATGGTCGGCCCGTGGCAGATCCCGGTGGCCGACTGCGCGGTCACCAGCATGAGCTTTGAAGGCTACCTGGGCGAAGCGATGGCGATGGGCGAGCGTACGCCGCTGGCCGTCATCAACGCGCCGGCTTCCGGCCGGATGGCGGTGGGCGAAGCACTGACCAACATCGCGGCAGCAGCGATTGCCGACATCTCCGACGTCAAGCTGTCCGCCAACTGGATGGCTGCCTGCGGCCAGCCCGGCCAGGACGCCGCCTTGTTCGATACCGTGAAGGCGGTCGGCATGGAACTGTGCCCGGCGCTCGGCATCAGCATCCCGGTGGGCAAGGATTCGCTCTCGATGCGCACCACCTGGAAAGACCAGGACCAAGCCAAATCGGTGACTTCGCCGGTATCGCTGATCGTTTCAGCCTTTGCGCCGGTCAGCGACGTCCGCCGCTCGCTGACGCCGCAGATTCGCACTGATGCGGGCGACACCGCGATCATCCTGATCGACCTCGGCCGCGGCAAGAACCGCATGGGCGCTTCGGCCCTGACGCAAGTCATGCAGCAGATCGGCAATGAAACGCCGGACGTCGACAGCGCGGAAGACCTGAAAGGCTTCTTCGCCGCCATCCAGCAGCTCAACAGCGAACAGAAACTGCTGGCCTACCACGACCGTTCCGACGGCGGCTTGTTCACCACCTTGTGCGAAATGGCGTTCGCCGGCCACAGCGGCTTGTCGATCAATCTCGATATCCTGACCATGGAAAGCGAGCACGCAGCCGACTGGGGCGATTCCAAGAACTGGACCGGCCAGGTGGCCGAACGCCGCAACGAACTGACCTTGCGCGCACTGTTCAGCGAAGAACTGGGCGCCGTGCTGCAAGTCCGCGCCGAGCAAAAGTCGGAGGTCATGAACGTGCTGCGCAGCTTCAACCTGGGCGCCTGCAGCCACATCATCGGCAAGCCGAACACGCGCGACGTCATCGAATTCAGCCGCGACGCCAAGACCATCTACAGCCAGACCCGCATCGACCTGCAGCGCCTGTGGAGTGAAACCAGCTGGCGCATCGCCCGCCTGCGCGACAATCCAGCCAGCGCCGATGCCGAATACGACCGCATCCTGGATGCCGCCGATCCCGGCATCACGCCGAAGATCCCGTTCGACCAGCAAGAGAATATCGCCGCGCCTTTCCTCAACCTGGCAGCCAAGCCACGGGTAGCGATCCTGCGCGAGCAAGGCGTCAACTCGCATGTGGAAACCGCGTATGTGATGCATCAGGCCGGCTTCACCGCGGTCGACGTCCACATGAGCGACCTGATTGCCGGCCGTGCGCGCCTGGACGACTTCAAGGGTTTCATCGCGGTCGGCGGCTTCTCCTACGGCGACGTGCTGGGAGCGGGCGAGGGCTGGGCCAAGACCATCCTGTTCAACGCCAAGCTGGCCGAGCAGTTCTCGCTGTTCTTCCAGCGCGGCGATACGTTTGCGCTGGGCGTTTGCAACGGTTGCCAGATGATGAGCAACCTGAAAGCCATCATTCCCGGCGCCCAGGCATGGCCTAAATTCACCCGCAACAGGTCGGAAAAATTCGAAGCACGCTTCTCCATGGTGCAAGTCGAAGCTTCGCCTTCGATTTTCTTCCAGGACATGGCCGGGACCCAGAGCGCGATTGCCATCGCCCACGGTGAAGGCTTTGCCGACTTCTCGCAGACCGGCGATATCAAGGAAGCGCTGGTGGCCATGCGTTTCATCGACAACAAGGGCCAGGTCAGCGAAGGCTATCCGTACAATCCAAATGGTTCGCCGCAAGGCATCACTTCGGTGACGACTCCGGACGGCCGTTTCACGGTCTGCATGCCGCACGCCGAGCGGGTATTCCGTACCGTCCAGCAGTCGTGGCATCCCGAGTCGTGGGGTGAAGATTCACCTTGGATGCGCATGTTCCGCAATGCGCGCAAGTGGGTCGGCTAAACCCGGCACACTGCGGGCCGGCGCTGCATTACGCGGCGTCTGCTGTCTTCTGGTAAGAACCTGATTTTCAAAAAAAGCAGCCCTGTATCAAGGGCTGCTTTTTTTTTGCCAAAATCCGGCTTGCTCCTTATTCTTTGAGTGCGTCGCGCCGGAAGCGCCACACCGCCAGGGCGCCGAACAGCGCGGTAAACCCGAGCAGCGCCGCCATCGCCGGCAATGCCGCCTCAAATCCTAGTCCGCGCCAGGTCATGGCGTCCAGGCCGTCCACCGCCCAGCGCGTCGGCACCACCAGTGTCGCCGTCTGCAGCCATTGCGGGAACAGGAAGGTCGGGACCCAGGCGCCGCCCAGCATCACCATGATCAGGGTCGCGAACATGGCCAGTCCGCGCGCTGCTTCCGGGGTCTTGCCGAAAGCCGCCACCAGCAGGCCGAAGCTGGCGGTGACCAGAGCGAAGCAGATGCCGACGCCGATGAAGCCGGGCAGGCTGCCGGCGATCTGCACTTTCAGCACCAGCATGGCGAACAGGAAAATCACGCAAAGGATGGCGAAGGCGATGATGGCGCTGGACAGGGCGCGCGCCAGCAGCACCGTATTGAGCGTGATCGGCGCCGCCAGCAGGCGGTTCCACAAGCCCATGCGGCGCCACAGCAGCACGGCGATGCCGGCGTCGATGCCCATGAACAGGATGAACTGCACGCTCATGCCGGCGAAGGCGTGAGCGTAGCCATTGTATTTCTGCAGACCGGAAGTCAGCGCCTGGTCGCTGGTGGAGTAGGGTACCGACAAGCCCACTTGCTCTGACTGCGCTGCTTGCTGGTCGGCGCCGCCTTCTTCTTTCTTGGCGGCGCGCGACTGGTATTCCTTGATACTGCTCAGCATCTTCAGCAACTCCGGATTCTGCGTGGCGTTGCGCTGCAAGGCGTCGATGCTGGTGTTCAGGTAGGAGTCGACAGCCTTGATGTCGAACATTTCGGCGCTGACGTCCTGCATCACGTATTGCGTCAGCATGCCCTTCACCATTGCCAGCACCGCTTGCTGCGATGGGTCGTAGTAGAAGGTGATCTCGGGCTTGTTGCGGCCGCCGAAGAAGGCATTCTTGGCGGCCGCGCCGAAGCCGGCCGGCAGCACCACCGCCACGCTCAGCTTGCCGTGGCGGACCCTGTCCTGGGCTGCCGCCAGCGGCAGTTCCTGCACATTGAGCGTGCTGTCGCTCTTGAGTCCGGCAGCGATCTTCCGGCTGGTGCCGCTGTCGTCGAGCTGGACCAGGGCAATGTCGATCTTGCCGTTGCTGACCGCGCCGGAGCCACCGAACAGATAACCGAAGAAGGCGCCCAGCACGATCGGCATCAACAGGCTGATCAGCAGGGCGCGGCGGTTGCTCAGGTACAGGATCAGGTCCTTGCGGACCAGGGCGGTGAGGGCGCTCATGGGCGGTGCTCCGAAACGGAAGAAGAGAGGGAGAGGCTGCGGGTCTGCCGGCGCTCAGTCGCGCAGGCTGCGTCCGGTCAGGCCGAGGAAAATGTCTTCCAGCTTGGCCTTGGCGGTCATGAAATGCAGCGGCGGCTGGCCGCTGGCGGTAAGCCATTGCAGCAGCGGCAGCGCATCGTCCGTCGTTCGCAGGCCGATCTGCAAGCTGCTGTCTTTGCCGGTGACAGCAGTGACGCCGGGCTGGCGGCCGATCTGCTCCAGCAGGATGGCGTCGGCCGGCTGCGCCAGGTCGACCTGCAGCGCTGCTTGCGCCGGCAGCCGCCGGTACAGTGCCGCCGGGGTTTCATCGGCCAGTACTTTGCCGTGGTCGATGACGACGATGTGATCGGCCAGCCTTTCGATTTCTTCCATATAGTGGCTGGTGTAGATCAGCGAACGGCCCTGCTGCTTGAGTTGCTCAAGGCTGTCGAAGATAGCGTTGCGGCTTTGCGGATCGACGCCTACGGTAGGTTCGTCCAGGATCAGCAGCTGCGGATCGTGCAGCAGCGCAGCCGCAATGTTGAGCCGGCGCTTCATGCCGCCGGAGAAACTGCTCGGCTTGTCGGCTGCGCGGTCGCTCAGGTTGACCAGCGCCAGCACTTCGCTGCAGCGTGTCTTCAGATGGCTGCCGCCAAGGCCGTAAAGTGCGCCGAACAGTTTCAGGTTTTCGTTGGCTGACAAGTCTTCGTATAGCGCCAGCTCTTGCGGCACCAGTCCGATCTTGTGCTTGGCTGCGCTGTTGCCGGCGTTGACGGCGATGCCGTCCAGCAGTACCTGGCCGGCATCCGGCCGCAGCAGGCCGCAGATCAGGCTGACGATGGTCGACTTGCCGGCGCCGTTGGGGCCGATCAGGCCTAGCGTCTGGCCTTGCCGGACCTGAAATGAAACATCGTCGACCGCACGCCTGTCGCCGTAGGATTTGCAGAGGCTGGATACGTTGAGCAGCGTGGCGACCATCGTGCAATCCCGAATTTGAGTTGCCTCATTGTAATTGCTTGTTTCAATTCCCTCAACATCGATTGCATAAACCATGCGGGCATAAAAAAACGCTCCGAAGAGCGTTTTTTATCGGCGATGCTTTGCCAGACTTGCTTGTTTTATGCGAAAGACTTATTGAATCTTCGCTTTTGCACGCAGATCTTGCTGGTAAGCCTGCAGTTTTTTCTGTTGCAGTGCTTCAGTGATTTGCGGCTTGACTTCGGCCAGGGTCGGGATCTTGGCAGGACGGACTTCGTCCAGCTTGATGACGTGGTAGCCGAACTGGGTCTTGACCGGTGTGTCAGTCAGTTGACCTGGCTTCAGCGCTACCAGCGCATCGGAGAACGGCTTCACGAACGAAGCTGGCGTTGCCCAGCCCAGATCGCCGCCGTTGGCTGCCGAACCTGGATCCTTCGATTGCTTGGCCAGATCTTCAAACTTGGCGCCGGCTTTCAGCTTGGTGATGATCGATTTCGCATCGGCTTCGTTCTCAACCAGGATATGCTGCGCGTGGTATTCCTTGTCGCCGGCCTGTGCCTTGAACTTGTCGTACTCAGCCTGGATGTCGGCATCCTTGATCGGGTTCTTCTTGATGAAGTCGGCGACCAGGGCGCGGATCAGGATCGATTGGCGGGCGATGTCGGCTTGCGCCTTGACGTCAGGGTTGTTGCCCAGGCCCAGCTTGTCGGCTTCCTGAATCAGCACTTCGCGGTTGATCAGTTCATCCTTGACCATGTTGCGCAGTTCAGGGGTGTCTGGTTGACCGCCCTGAGCGCCGCCTTGAGCGGACAGCTGCTTGATCATCATGTCGGCGCGCGACGAAGGAATAGCCTTACCGTTCACGACTGCCAGGTTTTGGGCCATAACAGGCAATGCAGCAGCTGCAAAAAGTACCACCAGTAAACGTGAAGGTTTAAATGTCATTATCAAATCCTAATTTGGGGAGGTTGTTAATAAATTAATTAATGCGAACCAAGGCAGAATAACCGAAGTGTATTTGCAGGGCAATTATTCTTTCCGATTGCATATAGATATGTTCTACGCAGTTTTTGTTTCAGATGGTGCCAGTGCAGTGATAGCCAGTGCATGAATTTCAGCGTGCATCATATCAGCCAGGCAATCATACACCAGCCTATGCCGTTTTAAGCGGTTTTGTCCTTCAAAAAGCGCGCAAACTATTCGTACCCGGTAGTGTCCACCGCCTGAGGCGGCGCCGGCGTGTCCCACATGCAGCGCCGACTCGTCCTCCACTATACATTCCACAGGCGCAAGTGCAGCTGTCAATTTGTTACGAATGGTATCAAGCCTTGGGTTCATCTGGGTCCTTGATGTATTTGGAGAGCAGGATGCTTTGGCCGATGACGAAGGCGAACATCAGGCCCATGCCGCCGAACAGCTTGAAATTGACCCAGGTCGCGGTAGGGTAATTGAAGGCGATGTACAGGTTCAAACAGCCCATGAAGGCGAAGAAGGCGATCCAGGCAAAGCCGACCCGGGCCCAGATCGGTTCCGGCAGGGCCAGCTGTTTTTCCATCATGGTGCGGATCAGGTTCTTTTTCAGCAGCAGTTGGCTGACCACCAAGACCACGGCGAAGGCCCAGTACAGCACGGTCGGCTTC
>Ga0210409_10000711_pt1 | contig 49507 bp, 40 predicted proteins | sample IncBWH17MmetaG_FD_161649 | JGI IMG/M metagenome (GOLD analysis project Ga0210409, IMG submission 161649) | Forest soil microbial communities from Barre Woods Harvard Forest LTER site, Petersham, Massachusetts, United States - Inc-BW-H-17-M | ecosystem: Environmental > Terrestrial > Soil >... | reverse complement strand
GACCCAAAGAGTAATTCCCGATTGGCAGGCACGAGTTCGCGAGAGGTGTATGACTGAAGCTGTGCCCAAAGCGCAGATCCTGGTGGTGGATGATTCGCCATTTTCGCGAAAGCTCGTGGAGCACGCGTTGGCAGAGGGTGCGTATTCGCTCCTGCTGGCGAAAGACGGAAGCGAGGCCATGTGTCTCTTCAAGGAACACCGGCCGGCGCTGGTGATCATGGACTGGATGCTCCCCGACACCTCTGGTCCCGAGCTTTGCGAACAAATCCGCTGTGAATCTCGCGACTCGTATACCTACGTCATTCTGCTCACCAGCATCAAGGACAAGGAAAACATTGTGAAAGGGCTCTCCGCCGGGGCGGATGATTACGTGACCAAGCCTTTCGACCGGGGCGAGCTGCTGGCGCGGATTGCCGTGGGCTTCCGCTTCGTCGACCTGCACCGCGAAATTGACGCCAAGAACAAACAGCTGGCGGAAATGGCGCATACGGATTCGCTGACGGGCTTGCCAAACCGCCGCGCCATCGAAGACTGGGCTGGACGGCAATTGCGCGGTGCCGCGCGCCACGGATATCCACTGTGGGTAGTGCACGCAGACCTGGATTGCTTCAAAGGCGTGAACGACACCTACGGACATGACGCCGGGGATCAGGTGCTGCAAAAGTTTGCCGAAATTCTGAAGGAAAATACGCGTGCGTCTGATATTAGCGGGCGCATGGGCGGCGATGAGTTCCTGCTGGTGCTGACGCACGTGGACGAGAAACACATCCGCCTGACGGTCGAGCGGTTGCGCGCGCAATTTGCATCGCAGAAGTTTTCGTTTGGCGGCGATGCTGCTTCCGTGACGGCGAGTTTCGGAGTCTGCGGCTTCCAGGGCAAGGAACCTCCCGAGTTTTCCAGTCTGGTGCGGCGGGCAGACAAAGCGTTGTACAGCGCGAAACACGCCGGGCGCAATCAGATCAAGATCGAATCGCACTAGGCTCTCGCTGCTCCGGCTCAGTTCTGAAGTGCGGAAACCTTCATGAGCGCAGGCGCTGTCATTTTCCCAAGCACAGCGGGACGCAAGCTGCTATTCTCGCCAAAATATGCATTCGGGAGCGCGCTTGCTGCACGCCGCTCGCTCCGTGGGTCGACAGCGATTTGTACTGCTGCGGCCGTGGTAGCGAATGAGGAAACGGGAACACTTTATGAAGCTGGATCGCGGAGTCTTGAAGAGTCTCCCCAAAATTTTGCTCCACGAACATCTCGACGGCGTGCTGCGACCCAAGACGGTGGTTGAGTTGGCACGAAGCGCAAAATACGACCAACTTCCTACCAAAGATCCAGAGGAGCTGGCGCACTGGTTCCACCAAGGGGCGAACCAGGGAAGTCTGCCAAAATACCTGGAAGGGTTTGCGCACACCATCGCCGTGATGCAAACGGAAGAGGCGCTCGAACGAGTGGCTTATGAACAAGCGGAAGATCTGAGCCAGGACGGCGTGGTTTACTTCGAAACTCGCTTTGCGCCGATTTTTCATACGCGAAAGGGATTAAGCCACCAGCAGGTGGTCTCCGCGGTGCTGAAGGGGTTGGAGCGCGGCCGAAAGGACTTTGGGATTTCCTCGGGGTTGCTCATCTGCGCGATGCGCAATATGGACGTGTCGCTCGAGATGGCCGAACTCGCGGTTGATTTTCGCGAGCGGGGAGTTGTGGGATTCGATCTCGCGGGTGAAGAGGGCGGTCATCCTCCCAAAAAGCACGTGGAAGCTTTTCACTATATTCAGCGGCAGAATTTCAACATCACGATTCACGCCGGCGAAGGGTTTGGGAAGGAATCGATCTGGCAGGCCATTCAATACTGCGGAGCTCACCGCATCGGACATGGGACCCGGTTAATCGATGATATTGCCATCGCGGACGGCAAGGCCGTGAAATTGGGCGAGCTCGCGCAATACGTTCTCGACAAGAGGATTCCGCTGGAGATTTGCCTGCTCAGCAACGTTCAAACAGGGGCTGCGCGCAGCTTGGCCGAGCATCCCTTCAAGATTTTTTATCAGGAGAAATTTCGCGTCACCCTGAACACCGACAACCGCTTGATGAGTGACACGACCATGACCAAGGAATTCGAGGCTGCCCAGGAGACCTTCGGTCTGTCCCTGGACGACTTCGAAAAGATCACTATCAACGCGATGAAGAGCGCCTTCCTCCCCTACGACCAGCGTTGCGATTTCATCTACTCCGCCATCAAGCCGGGTTATGCCAGGATTCGCAGTTCCCAAGTGGCAAAGTAACGCCAAGAAGCTGGAGAGGGTGATTGAATCGACGTTATGCGGCGAGAGTTGCCGTCCTATTCCGCTCCCTAGAACGCAACGGCATTCCGCCTCCATGTGGGCGACGGAATGCCGTTGATGTTGTTTTCGAGTTTGGACCTGGACCCAGGAATTTCCGATCGGGCCACTAGTCCCTAACGCAACTCACTCTTCCCGTCTCGCGGTCAGTATAGCGATGCTCCCCTGCAGGACAAGGTGCGTCGTGACCTTGCCGGCCCCGATCCCCCGTGTCTCCCGTGCGGCCCTGTTCTCCAGTGTCTCCCGCGCGACCCTGATCTCCCTGGTGGCCGTCGTCTCCGGGATGTCCCGTGCGGCCTCGATCTCCGGTCTGTCCGGCATCTCCGGCGTGCCCCGGATCACCCTGTTGACCGGTTTGGCCGGTCTGTCCAGTTGCCCCAGGGGGGCCCTGTGCTGCCGGCGTGGGGGTCACGGTACACCCGGCTATCGGTAGCGCAAGCAAGAACGCGCTTAGAATAAGCAATCTCTTCATTTTGAATCTCCTTTTGGTGCCGCTTGACGCAAAACGCTGCCCCAGCGCAGACGGTTACACACAGGCATGATAGTAGCCAGAAAGATGCTGTGGGCGCTGTCCGCATTCGCACAGTGGTGAAAGAATGCGGAGGGTTGGGATTCTCAAATTCTGGTGACGACATTGGAATTGTGGTATGAGTGAGCCCGGCGGGAGCATCGCGGCCAGGGTTAGCTCCCGGCCGGGGAATTGGTTTGCGCATCGAGGCCTTCTCATGTCGTTTCTAAGCGGCGGAGTCGCGGTGGTGACTGGAGCAGGCTCGGGCATTGGCCGGGCGCTGGCGCAGCAGCTGGCTGCGGCGGGCTCGGCATTGGCGCTCGCGGACATAGATGAAGCGGGACTTTTACAGACGGCGCAGTCGATCGCGAATAAGCAGGCGTTGCTCACGACGCATGTAGTGGACGTCGCCGAGGAAGCCAGCGTGCGCGGGTTTGCCGAGGACGTGAACAGCCGGCACGGGCGCGTGACACTGCTCGTCAACAACGCCGGCGTTTCGCTGCACGGCAACTTTGCAGAGATTTCGCTCGATGATTTTCGCTGGGTGATGAACATCAACTTCTGGGGCACGGTCTACGGCGTGAACTGTTTTCTGCCGATGTTGAAGCGCGAGCAGCGCGGCCATATCGTGAATTTGTCCAGTGTTTTCGGGTTGGTCGCTCCTGCCGGCCAGGTTCCCTATGCCGCCAGCAAATTCGCAGTGCGCGGTTTTACGGAAGCATTGCGCCACGAACTCGAAGGCAGCAACGTGAGCGTTTCCTGCGTGCACCCGGGAGGCATCCGCACGCCGATCGCGCGCCATTCGCGGACGGGTGCGGCGGTGTCCGCCGCGAAACGTGACGAGAACATCGCCCTTTTCGAACGGCTGGCGCGCACACCGCCGGAGGCCGCTGCTGCCAGGATTCTGCGCGGAGTGGAGCGACGCGAGCCGCGCATCCTGATCGGGGTGGATGCCCATCAGATTGACATTCTCCAGAGGCTGCGCCCCGCCAGTTACTGGAAGACGCTCTCCGGCAAGCTTCAGGGACCATTGAGAAGTGACCGCTGAGAGATCCCAGCTTTGACGAGGTTCGGTGATAGCAGCTATACTCCGCGACAGAGAGCGAGCTGCGGCAGGAGCAGTCCCAAATGGGCGTATTGGATCAGCGGTTCGAAAAGAATTTCATGATCACGTCGGTGGACTACGTGTTCAATTGGGCGCGGAAAAGCGCGATTTGGCCGCTGACGTTTGGGCTGGCGTGCTGTGCGATCGAGATGATCGCGTCCACCACTTCGCGGTTTGACATGGCGCGGTTTGGCGCCGAGGTGTTTCGCCCGTCGCCGCGGCAGGCGGACTTGATGATTGTGGCGGGAACGGTAACGCTGAAAATGGGGCCGGTGCTCAAGCGCGTGTGGGAGCAGATGCCGGACCCCAAGTGGTGCATCTCGATGGGAGCATGCTCGAGCGTGGGCGGTCCGTTCAATGCATATTCGGTTTTGCAGGGCGTGGACAAGATCGTGCCGGTGGATGTGTACGTGGTGGGATGTCCGCCACGTCCGGAGGGATTATTTTTTGCGCTTTTGAAGTTGCAAGACAAGATTGATCAGATGACTTTAGCAAAGCGGCCGACGGAAGTGCGGTTGCGGGCGGAAATGGTGGAAGAGTTTAAGCAGGGCGTAATGGTGGCGCAGACGCCGACGCCGCGGTAGAAAATAGAAAATGGAAATTCGAAAATCGAAATTGGAGAAGAGAAGAAAGGGAATTTAGGGCGGACAGCACCGAAAGCACAGAGCCCAAGGGAGAGAAGAGCTAATGGCGTTTGCGCGCGCTTCGAAAACCAATGAAATCAGCCCGGGCACGATTCGGGAGTTCCACGTGGAGGGCAAGGCAATTGCCCTGGCAAACGGCGGCGGCAAGTACTATGCCATCAACAATACCTGCTTGCACCGGGGCGGACCGCTGGGTCAAGGCGTGATGGACGGCAACATCGTGACCTGCCCATGGCATGGCTGGCAGTACGACGTAACCACCGGCAAGATTAGCCAGAATCCCAGCGTGGGCGTGGACTGCTACCCGGTGGAAGTCCGCGGTGAGGATATTTTCGTGGATGTCGGGTAGCCCTTTCTATCTTGTTGAAAACAATATAGTTGCGTTCATTCTAGCCGAGAGATGGCCACTGGATTCCGCTTGCCTTGTGCAAGGTCATCCTCAGCTAACTCTCACATTTTGTTTCGCTTTTTGGATGCCAGCGTGTATATTGCTGCCGACTCTAAGCCTCGATGGCGACTCCCACTGCCCAACGACACTACTGGATCTTCAGCGCTGACCCGCACCACTATCATTGGGACACCCTCTTCGTAAAAGGCAAGGAAATGTGGCATGGCGCAGGGTCCAAACCCGATGCCATTCGCGCGCTCAAGCAAGTGCGAAAGGGAGACCGCGTGCTGTGCTATCACGCAGCCCCGGAACGCACGCTCTATTCCATCGCAGAGATCACCCGAGACCCTTACCCGGATCCCCACGACCGCAAAGAGAAGAACCTGGTGGCGGACCTGCGGGCCTTTGAAAAGCTCCCCCGGCAGGTGACGCTGGCGGAAATGCGCGCCAACCCCGCGCTGAAGAAAATGAAGCTCTTGAAGAACGTGAGGCTGATTGTTTCGCTGATCACAGATGCCGAGTATCAGGAAATCCTGCGCATGGCGGGGATCGTTGCAACGCCGGGAATCCCGCTGCCCTGATTCATCATCCTTTCCATGACCGCGGACCCACAACGGATTGCGAAGCGATACCTGATAATTCGCTATAAACGGAATCGAGGTGAGGGATGGCTGCTCTTGGCCGCTGGGGAATTTTTGCCGTTGGTCTTGCCGCACTCGTGAGCCTTTTTCCGCAAAATTCGCGCCAGGATTCGATGCTCGAAGGGATTCCATCCGGGAAGACACGCGTGGTGGACCTGAGTTACGCGATCAATGACAAGCTGGTGCCCTGGCCAGGAGACGCGAAGTTCTTCGAGGCCACAGTCAATGCGACCATCGAGAAGAACGGCTACTTCACGCGGAGCTTCTGGATGCTGGAGCACTACGGAACGCATCTGGACGCGCCGGCGCATTTTCCTCCTGGGAAAATAACGGTGGACCAAATCCCAGTGAAGCAGCTTTTCGGCCCTGCGGTGGTGATTGACGTCCGGGCCGAGAGCGGCAAAGACGCGGATTACCGGCTGACTGCGACGCGGGTCGAGGAATGGGAAAAGAGCCACGGACGAATTCAGGAAGGCGCGATTGTACTGCTTAGAACGGGCTGGGCATCGCGTTGGCCGGACGTGCACAAATACCGGAATATGGACGCAAAAGGGGCCATGCATTTTCCGGGATTCTCCATCGAGGCCGCGAGGCTGATGATTGAACGCAAGGTGAGCGGGTTGGGGTGCGATACGCTGAGCATCGATTACGGAGCTTCACCCGATTTTGCAGTGCACCACGTAACGCTAGGAGCAGGTCTGTACCATCTTGAGAATCTTTCCGATCTGAGTGGACTGCCGGAGACAGGTGCGTTCCTGATCGTGGCGCCCATCAAGTTGGAGGGCGGGTCGGGCGGCCCAGCGCGGGTTTTTGCCCTCTTACCGTGAAGAAGGCTCTATTTTTTGCAACAGTAATGGAGCTGCTTACGTCTGACAATGTGGGTTCCCCGCGGTGGTGAATCCCGAATAACATACTGACCCTGAACTATGGTCCCGCAACGGACTTTTGCGCCATTTTTATTTGAGGATGGCATCTTCTCCCGGAGGAAGCATGCGCTTTCGAATCGCGATTCTGATCGGAGCCTTACTGGCTTTTGCGGCAGTGTCCAATGCGGCGGAAGAGAAGCCGTTGCTGGTCCATTCGCCCACGCTGAGCAGCACGCAAGTAGTTTTCGCGTACGGCGGCTACCTTTGGAGCGTAGCGCGCGAGGGAGGCGATGCGCGGCAACTGACTACCGGAGGCCACGAGGGGCTGCCGCTTTTTTCGCCAGACGGCAAATCGATCGCATTTACGGCGAGCTACGACGGGAACTCGGATGTGTTCGTGATGCCTGCGGATGGTGGCGAACCGCGGCGGCTCACCTGGCACCCGGCTGCGGATGTTGCCACGGGATGGACGCCGGACGGAAAGCGCGTTCTTTTTCATTCCGCGCGCGATGCGTACGCCGACTTTGAACGCCTTTACACGGTTGCAGCGCAAGGCGGGTCGGCGGAGGCTCTGCCGATGTGGCGCGGCGAAGCAGCGTGGTTTTCTCCGGACGGGACGCGCATCGCGTATGTGCCAAACGAAGTCTGGCAGACCTCATGGAAGCGCTACAGGGGCGGCCAAACGACGCCAATCTACATTGTGCGGCTAAGCGACCTGACCCTGGAAAAAGTGCCGCGCGAGAATTCGAACGACGCGCACCCGGTGTGGTTCAAGGACACAGTTTATTTTCTTTCCGACCGCAATGGCCCGGTGACTCTCTTCGCCTATGACACGAAGACAAAGGCAGTGAAGCAAGTTGTCGAGAATAAGGGGCTCGACTTCAAATCGTTGTCCGCGGGGCCTGATGCGCTGGTCTACGAACAATTTGGCGGAATTTTCCTATTCGATCCGGCCAGTGGCAAATCGAAGAAGGTGAACATTCGAATCGCAGGGGACTTGCCCGCAACTCGGGCGCACTACGAGAAAGTTACCGACAAAGTCCAGAACGCCGCGATTTCGCCGACGGGCGTCCGCGCAGTCTTCGAAGCCCGCGGCGAGATTTTCACCGTGCCTGGCGAAAAGGGCGACATTCGCAACTTGACGAAGACAGCTGCAGTTGCGGAGCGCGACCCGGCGTGGTCACCGGACGGAAAATGGATTGCCTTTTTCTCGGATGAGTCCGGCGAATACGCCATGCACGTCGTCAGTCAGTCAGGCTCCGGGACAGTCAAAAAGATCAACCTCGGCAATCCTCCTTCATTTTTCTACGGGCCGCTATGGTCGCCGGACAGTAAGAAGATCACCTACACGGACAAGCGGCTGAACCTCTGGTACGTGGACGTGGAAAAGGGCACGCCGGTGAAGGTGACCAGCGACCGCTACGATGACCCGACATCCAGTTTCAACCAATCGTGGTCCCCGGATAGCAAGTGGCTGACGTATGCCAAGCTGCTCGAGAATCATTTGCGCGCAGTTTTTGTCTACTCGCTGGAAACCGGCAAGGAAGCGCAAATCACCGACGGAATCAGCGACGCGCGTTATCCCGTGTTCGACAAGGGCGGAAAATCGCTGTTCTTCGCGGTCAGCACCGACGTCGGACTTTCCTCCGGATGGCTTGATCTTTCGAGCTACCAGCATCCGGTACTGAGAAACGTCTATGCCGCCGTTTTGAAAAAAGGCGATCCTTCGCCCGTCGAACCGTTGAGCGACGAGGAAAAAGCCGCCACGGAAAAGTCCGGCGATGCTGCTGCGGCGGATAAAGGAAAAGAAGGCGAGAAGGCCAAAGACGGCGATAAGGGAAAAGAGGGAGAAAAAGGCAAGGAAGGTGAGAAGAAAGAAGAGGCCGTCAAAGTTACCATCGATCTGGACGGTATCGGGCAACGCATCGTCGCCCTGCCGATCAAAGCGGCGAACTACGTCAGCCTGGAAACCGGCAAGGCCGGGACGTTGTTCCCTTCCGAGGTCGTAGATGTGCCACGATTCCGCGAGCCAACGCCGGTGACGGTGACGAAGTTTGATCTGACGACGCGAAAGACCGAGCCATTTCTAAGCGGTATCCGCGCATTTGCACTCTCTGCGAACGGCGAGAAAGTGCTGTACCGCCAGGGCCTGGGATGGTTCATCGCCAAGACCGACGCTGCGCCTAAACCGGGCGAGGGCGCGTTGAAGCTGGACGAAATGGAAGTGTACTCGGACCCACGGGCCGAGTGGATTCAGATGTATCACGAAGTATGGCGCATCGAGCGCGACTTTCTCTACGACCCCAATCATCATGGACTGGAAATCAACGCCGCAGAGAAAAAATACGCGCCTTTTCTGAAAGGATTGGGCGGGCGCGCGGACCTGAATTATCTCTTCGATGAAATGCTGGGCGAGGTCACCATCGGTCACATGTTCATCAGTGGCGGCGACATCCCGCAGGCGAATCGCGTCGCGGGCGGACTGCTGGGCGCGGACTACAAGATCGAAAACGGACGCTACCGCTTCTCGCGCGTTTACAACGGGGAGAATTGGAATCCAGACTTGCGTGCACCACTGACGCAGCCGGGCGTGGAAGTGAAGGCCGGGGATTATCTGCTGGAAGTGGAAGGACGAGAAGTTCGTCCGCCGGCAGAAGTTTACAGCTTCTTCGAGAGCACCGCCGGGAAGCAGATCAAGATCAAAGTGGGTCCCAATGCCGATGGGAAAGACGCGCGAGAGGTCACCGTGGTGCCGCTGCCGAGTGAGTTCGCGCTGCGGAATCGCGCTTGGGAAGAAGACAACCGGCGCAAGGTGGACGAACTGAGCGGAGGAAAACTTGCCTACGTGCACGTTCCCGATACCAACGTCGGCGGCTTCCTCAACTTCAACCGCTTTTACTTTTCGCAAGTCGGCAAGCAGGGCGCGGTGATTGACGAACGCTACAATCACGGCGGCCAGATCGCCGACTACATCATCGACATGGTGAAGCGTCCCTTGCGGAACTGTGCGATCGCTCGCGAAGGCGAAGCGTTCTGCTCCCCGCTGGCGCAAATCTACGGGCCGAAAACGATGGTCATCAACGAAATGTCGGGGTCCGGCGGCGATGCGCTGCCGTGGATGTTCCGGCAAGACAAAATCGGACCGCTGGTCGGCACGCGGACATGGGGCGGCCTGGTGGGCATCTACGGCTACCCGCCACTCCTCGATGGAGGATCCGTGACCGCGCCACGCGTGGCGATTTACGGCTTGCACGGCGAGTGGGAAGTGGAAAATCACGGAATTGCGCCGGATATCGAAGTGGAAAATGATCCCGCGTCCGTCGCGGCCGGCCATGACCGCCAGCTAGAAAGAGCGGTTGAGGTTACGCTGGAGGCCCTGAAGAAAAACCCCGTGGTGATTCCTGAGCATCCGCCGTATCCGAACTATCACAAGAAGTAGTTCACGAGCGAATGATTTTGTAGGGTCGCAGCACTGCTGCGCCCCTACAATTTTGAATTAGAGCGCCATCTGTTCCGTTCCCTCGATGGTCTCGCGAAACAATCGCTGAACTCACTGAGATGTCTCCGTCGCGCAATGAGAATTGCTGGCAGCAGTGTGTTACTTTGAAGGCTTGGTTCTACGATGCCGGAACTTCCCGAAGTCGAAACCGTAGCCCGTGGATTGCGCCGAGCGATTCTCGGACGGCGGATTGTTTCCGTCACGCTCGGGAAGACGGATTTTATCGACGATCCCGCGGCGCTGGAGCAGCACTTGCCCGGGCGCAAAATCGAGGCCGTCGAGCGTTATGGGAAATTCATGCTGCTGCGTTTGTCCGTGGTGAACGGAGCAGCCAACATTCCCGCAAACGGCGATGTTGCGTCCGCTTCGCTCCTGGTGCATCTAGGAATGACCGGCCAACTCGCGCCGAGTCCCGCGGCGCGGCCCTGCGAAAAACACACGCACGTTTGCCTGCTGCTGGATGACGGGCGCGAATTGCGTTACACGGACGCGCGCCGTTTCGGGCGCATCGCGTATCTCACGGAAGTGCCCCTGGCCGAGGAGTTGGTGGGGTTCGGTGCTGATCCGCTGGAGGTGAGCAGCGAAGAGTTTGCGCGGCGGATTCGCGGCCGGCGCGCGCGGATCAAAGCGCTCTTGCTGGACCAAGGCGTGCTGCGCGGCGTAGGCAATATCTATGCAGATGAAAGCTTGTGGAAAGCAAAGATTCACCCCGCGCGGTTGGGAGCGAATCTCCGCGCAAAACAAGCGGAAATGCTCCGCCGCGTCCTACAACAAATCTTGCAGAAAGCGATTGCCCTGCGTGGGTCCTCGATCTCCGATTTTCTTGACGCCGAAGGCGAGCCGGGAGAATATCAGCGCCACCATCGGGCCTACGGACGAGAGGGAAAAAGCTGCTACCGCTGCAAAACGCTCATCCGGCGCGCGATCGTCGCGGGACGAAGCAGTTATTTTTGTCCGACGTGCCAGCCGGCCCCGCGCGGATTCAAGGCCCTGCCGCTCCCAGGAAAAAAGCGGCAGAAAGATTAAACGCAGAGACGCCGGACTGGGTCGGGGCAGGAGCCGTACACACAGAAATCGCAGAGAAGAGATTGGAATTCGCCGCGTGCGCTCAGTGCTGACCTGGAAAAAATGAAACGCAGAGCGAGCCTCCGCACGTCTATAGCAACAAGTCCAGAGAGTGGGCCGCGCGGCCCTGCCGGCGAAACGTTGGAACTGGCTGCGCGAGGATGAGAAGGCTCTTTCCGATATTCTTGCTGAAAGCTACGAGGGAGAACGAATGAATTCACGGCGAGTGGTTGTGCTTGTGTCTGTAGTGGTGCTGGTTCTGGTCGGAGTCCGTGCTATGTCAGCGCGGCCCTCCCCCGACGACAGCGACGCGGTTGCCGCGGCGGACGCGCAGATTCTGAGTGAGGTGCGCGACCACAGCGAAGCGATGGCCAACATCGAATATCTTTCTGACTCCATCGGGCCGCGCCTCACGGGTTCCACACAATTGAAGCAGGCCAATGATTGGACCGCGGCCAAGTTCCGCGAATACGGCCTGACCAACGTGCACCTGGAGCCCTGGACCATCGCGCATTCCTGGACACGAGGAACCGCGTGGGCGCGCATCGTGTCGCCCACCGAGCATCCGCTCACCATCGCCTCGGCCGGATGGGCTCCCAGCACGCCGGGCGTGGTGCGCGGGCCGCTGGTGTACGTGGATATCAAGAAAGACGAAGATTTTGAGAAGTACCGTGGAAAGCTGAAGGGCGCGATTGTCATCGCGCAAGAGCCGGAGAGTCTTTCCCCACCAAAGCCCAGTGACAGCTTCGCGGAAGTGAATCGTCCCATGCAGACGCCTCCTCCGCTTAAGGGCATGCCCGTGCCGCCGTCGCCGTTCGCGGCGTTGCGCGAACTGGGGCGAAAGCGGACAGAGTTCTTCAAGCAAGAGGGCGTAGCCGTTGTGCTTCGCGATTCGAACAAGCCGCACGGGCTGCTGAATATGACGGGAATTGGCGGCGAGAAATTCGACATTGGCGCGATTCCGACCGCGTTCATCACCGGTGAAGGCTACCGCATGCTGTATCGCATGCAGAAGCACGCGCCGGTGCAGGTCGAAATCGAGATGAAGAACTCGTTTAGCGACAAGCCCGTGGAGGTTTACAACACCGCCGCCGAGATCAAGGGAAGCGAGAAACCCGATGAAGTTGTGATCCTTGGCGCGCACCTGGATTCCTGGGATCTCGGCACTGGCTCGACCGACAACGGTACCGGCTCAATGGCTGTCCTCGAAGCAGCGCGCGCGCTGGCGAAACTGAACCTGAAGCCCAAGCGTACCATTCGTTTCATTTTGTTCACGGGTGAAGAAGAGGGCTTGTGCGGCTCGGTGAAATACGTCGAAGCGCACAAGAACGAGTTGGACAAAATCTCCGGCGTGCTGGTGCACGACACCGGAACGGGAAGGGTGCTGACGCTGGCCTTGCACGACAACTATCAGGACCGCGAAATTGTGGACCAGGTTCTGGCGCCGCTGAAAGAATTGAAGCTGCTCGAGCCCACTATGATGCACATGTCCGGAACCGACCATTTGTCCTTCGACGAAGTGGGAGTGCCGGGCTTCTGGGCGCTGCAGGATGGCGCGGAGTACAGCAAGACGCACCACAGCCAGTCGGACACCTTCGACAAAGTGTGGAAAGACGATCTGAACGAAGGCGCGCAAGTACTTGCGGCCTGGGCCTACAACACCGCGCAACTACCAGGCATGCTGCCGCGCCGGCCGCTGCCGTACCGCCCCTCGGAGGATTCCTCGAGAGCCGAAGCGCCGAAGACCGATCCGATCGTGGAGATGGACGCGAAAATCCTGGAACAAGTGAAAACCGACGAACCCGTTCTCAAATCAAATCTCAGTTACCTCGCGGACCGCATCGGACCGCGGCTCACCGGGTCGGAACAGCTCGACAAGGCAAGTCACTGGACCATGGAACAATTCAAGGAGATCGGTCTTTCGAACGCGCACCTGGAGCCGTGGACCATTGCCAACAGTTGGACGCGCGGACCAGCGACGGGCCGAATCCTCTCGCCTACGCCAATCACATTGACCCTCGAAACCGCCGGCTGGTCTGCCAGTTCGAATGGCCCGGTGCGCGGCCAGGTGATCGGCATCTCCGCCGAGAAAATCGAAGACCTCGATCAATACAAGGGAAAACTCAAGGGCGCGATCGTGCTGATGGGCCGCCCGCAGGAGGTCCAGGCTCCCGGCAATCCGTTAACGACGCCCTGGGGCGAAAACACCATCCCCGTCTCGAGGCCCAAGAGCGACCGGCCGTTCGACATCGAGGCCTACCTGAAAATGCGCCGGTCGCTGATGAAGTTTCTCGAAGACGAAAAAGCTGCCGCAGTTTTGAACGGCTCCGAGAAATCGTATGGTTTGCTCAATATGAGTGTGAGCGGCCGCGAGTACCAACCCGGAAAAGTTCCAACGGCTTATGTCACCAGGGAAAACTACGCTTTGTTGTGGCGCCTACTGGATGCCGGACCAGTGGAAGCCGAAGTAAACATTGCGAGCGGCTTCAGCGGAAAACCGGTGGAGGTCTACAACACGGTTGCGGAAATTCCAGGGAGTGAGAAACCGGATGAGGTGGTCATCATTGGCGGGCATCTCGATTCATGGGATTTGGGAACGGGTGCCACAGACAACGGTACCGGCTCGATGGCCGTGCTCGCCGCCGCACGCGCACTTCAAAAGGCGGGCGTGAAGCCCAAGCGCACCATTCGATTCATTCTTTTTACCGGCGAGGAACAAGGGTTGAATGGGTCCAAGGCTTACGTCAAAGCGCACGCAGCCGACCTTGGAAAAATTTCCGGCGTGCTCGTGCACGACAGCGGCACCGGCAAAGTCCTGACCGTTGGATTGATGGGCAACTACGGCGTTCGCGAAACCATTGATCACATCCTCTATCCTCTGGGCCGCGCCAAGGAAGTAGGACTGACAGAACCGACTCTGCGAACGGAAGGCGGAACCGACCACGTCCCGTTTGACGCCGCAGGCGTCCCGGGCTTCTGGTGCGTGCAGGATCCCGCGGACTACGCCATGACCCACCATTCCCAGGCGGACACTCTGGATCGCGTGCGCTGGGACGATCTCGCGGAAGGTGCGCAGGTGCTGGCGGTATTTGCCTACAACGTGGCGCAATGGCCAGAGATGCTGCCCCGGAAAGCTACCAAGCTAACCATGGGGGCTGGCAACTAAGCCAGCTGCATGCGCGCCGTCCTCCAGCGAGTCAGCCGCGCGCGCGTGACGGTGGACGGCAGCGTGACAGGCGAAATCAGCGCCGGGCTGATGATTCTTCTCGGCGTCGGCCGGGACGATACGACTGCAATTGCTTCTTCAATGGCGGAAAAGTGCGCGAACCTGCGCGTCTTCGAAGACGTTCAGGGTAAAATGAACCGCTCGCTGCTGGATGTGAAGGGCAGCGCCCTGGTCGTTTCGCAATTCACACTGTACGGCGACGCGCGGGGGCAGCGGCGGCCGAGCTTCATCGCCGCGGCCCCGCCGGAATTAGCGAAAGCCTTGTACGAAGATTTTTGCGCTGCGCTTCGCAAACTCGGCGTCACTGTGGCGACGGGAATTTTTCAAGCGATGATGTCCGTGGAGCTGGTCAATGAAGGCCCCGTCACGATCCTCCTCGACTCCGACAAAACGTTCTAGCAAGCAACGTTCTCCGATCCGCGCGGATGCGTGGATCAAGTCGCGTGTCTTGCAAGAACTCAAAGCGCTTGCCGACCCGAAAGCCCGCGCGCAACTGGCCTACTTCGGCGTGGACGTTCCGAAAGCATATGGAATCTCCGCGCCGATCCTGCACAAATTTGCCCGGCACATCGGAAAAGATCAAAAACTTGCCGAGGAGCTTTGGGCCAGCGGCATTCACGAAGCCCGCATACTGGCTGCGCTCCTCGGTGAACCGGGCAAAGTCACGCCCGCGCAAATGGAACGCTGGGTGAAAGGCTTTGACTCCTGGGATGTTGTGGATACGGCCTGCTGCTATCTCTACGCGGAAGCAAAGCCGGCCTGGAAAAAGGCCATCGAGTGGAGCCGGCGGAAAAAAGAATTTGAAAAGCGCGCCAGCTTTGCTCTCGTTGCGTATCTCAGTTACAAGGATAAATTGGCTCCGGACTCGCGCTTCGTACAATTCCTGCGCGTGATTGAACGCGAAGCCTGGGATGAACGAAATTTTGTACGCAAGGCGGTCAACTGGGCCTTGCGAAACATCGGAAAAAGAAACCTTCGCCTGAACCGGGAAGCGATTCGCGCCGCGGAACGAATCCGGCAGCAAGGCTCCCGCGCGGCGCGGTGGATCGCCGCGGACGCCTTGCGCGAGCTGAAGAGTGAGGCCGTGCAAGCGCGGTTGCGCTGAAAAGCGGCTTGAAACAAATGGCTGACGTGAAAAAAAACGAACTGAAGATCCGGCGGGCGAAGAACACCGACGCCCCGCAGCTTGCCGAGCTTGCCGGACAACTTGGATATCCGGCGACGACTGCGCAGTTGCGTGAGAGGCTGCGAATAATTGAGCCCGCATTGCAGCACGCCGTCTTTGTTGCCGAATCCGCGAAAGACGGCGTCATTGGCTGGCTGCACGTAAGCAGACAGCCGCTTCTCGAGGAAGAGTTGCGCGCCGAAGTCAACGGCCTGGTGGTCGCGGACGGACAGAGGAGCCTCGGCGCGGGAGCGCGCCTTCTTGCTGCCGCCGAAGCATGGGCCCGCAAGCGCGGCTGCAAAGGCATGTCCGTGCGTTCCAACGTGCTCCGCGAGCGCGCGCACAAATTTTACGAACGCAACGGCTACGAGCACTACAAGACGCAGAAATCCTTCCGCAAACCGCTTTAGACTTCGGCGCAACCCTTCCCAGTGACTGGTACGAACCAGCGCCGGTGTCCTGGCTGACAACATATATCGCATTGCGATATACTTCTTGTGTGGCAACCGAGATCACCTCCGCTGAATACCGGGCGCTTGCCGAACTGCGCTACCTCCTGCGGAGATTTGTCCGCGAAGGCGATAGCGTCGCGCGCTCCGCCGGCCTGGAGCCACAGCAATACTTGCTCTTGCTCGCCATTCGCGGCCTTCCCGACGGAGAAGAAGCCACCATCCGCGCGCTCGCGGACCGCCTGGCATTGAAGCATCACAGTGCCGTCGAACTGATTGACCGCCTGGAGTCGCACGGCTATGTCCGCCGCAGCCGCAGCCGCGACGACCGCCGCCGCGTCCTGGTCGTCCTTTTACCGCGTGGAGAAAAACTTCTCGAACAGGTGGCGCGCCACCGCATCAGCGAGCTGCGCACAAGTGGCAAAGCTCTGGTTAACGCCATCAGCGCCTTGCTGGAAAGTGGACGCAGGCCCCGTACAGGAAAAGGGCCGAGGACTGCTTCCAGGAACGGACTGAAACGCAATCGTGGGTGACAGCCTCGTGACAGTTAGCAACGGCGCTGCAGAGCAACCCGGAAAAACATGGTGGAGCGCTTCGTCGCTTCAGTGGACAGCGTTTCTTCGCGAGCGCGAAGAACAAGTGTTCCTGGTGCTTACGCTGCTGATCGGGGCCCTGGTGGGCCTGATCGTCGTCGCCTTCATCCTGCTCACGGAACGGTTTGGTACAAGGCTCTACCCCTTGGGCGGCGCGGCCTGGAGGCGACTCCTGGTGCCCGTGGTCGGCTCACTTGGGATGGGCTACCTGCTCTACCGTTTTTTTCCTGATGCCCGCGGCAGTGGTGTTCCGCAAACCAAGGCCGCGTTGTACGCGCGAGGCGGCCGAATCTCTCTAGCCACCGTCTTCGGAAAATTCTTCTGCACATCTGCGACGCTCGCCAGCGGAATACCGCTCGGTCGCGAAGGCCCGGCAGTTCAAGTCGGCGCGGGGATCGCTTCCGTCCTGGGCCGCAAGCTGGGCCTGCGCCCCGAAAAAGTGAAAGCGCTGATCCCTGTAGGCGCCGCAGCCGCGATTGCCGCCGCGTTCAACACGCCGCTCGCCGCCGTCCTGTTTGCCCTGGAAGAAGTCGTCGGAGACATGCACGCGCCGGTGCTTGGCTCGGTGGTGCTGGCTTCGGCAACTTCCTGGGCCATGCTGCGATTGCTGCTGGGCAATGATCCGTTATTTCAGGTTCCGCAATACCAATTGGTCCATCCCGGAGAATTCGCGATTTACGGCGTGCTCGGAGTCGCCGGCGGCTTCGTCTCTGTCGCTTTCACGAAATTGTTGCTCTGGATGCGTGAAAAATTTCTGAAATTCTCGAAAAAAACAGTTTGGTTTCAACCGCTCGCCGGCGGCTTGCTCGTGGGAGTGATGGGCTGGTTCGTACCGCAGCTTTTGGGCGTGGGCTACAAGCATGTCGGCGAAGTCCTAAATGGAAGAATGGCTTTCAGGCTGATGCTTCTTCTCCTGGTGTTGAAACTCATCGCGGTGGCGACCAGCTACGCCTCCGGCAACGCCGGCGGCATTTTCGGTCCCAGCCTCTTCCTCGGAGCAATGCTGGGAGGCATCGTAGGAACCGTCGCGCAACATTTTCTGCCGGGTTACGTCGCGTCTCCGGGTGCCTACGCTCTGGTTGGCATGGGAACAGCATTTGCAGGCATCGTGCGCGCCCCCATGACCTCGGTGGTGATGATCTTCGAAATCACGCGCGACTACGCTGTCATCGTCCCGTTGATGATTTCCAATCTGATCAGCTTGTTCATCTCTTCGCGTTTCCAGAAGCAGCCCATCTACGAAGTTCTCGCCAGCCAAGATGGCATCCACTTGCCAACCGCAGAGACGCGCCAGCAAGAAGGCCAGCGCCAAGTCGTCCAGGCCATGCGCGACGCCACCGAAGTATTGAACGCAGAAATGACCGTCATGCAAGCCCTAGAAGAAACCAAGTCCAGCGAATTCAGCTCGTGGCCCGTTTGCGATGACCGTGGTGTCATCGGTATCATCAGTCTGCAGACCTTGAAAAAGGCCAACAGCGATGGGTTCGCCAAAAAGCACCTGCGCGAACTTGTCGACCCGAATGATTTTCCGCACGTCCACGAGGACCACTCCCTGAACCTGGCGCTCGAACGCATGGGCGCAAACCAGTTGGACGTCTTGCCTGTCGTGAACCGTGCCAACGTCCACAAACTGGAAGGCATCGTGACGTTGCCGGATATCCTGGCGAATTACGGTGTCGCTTCGAAGCCTTCTCTTTAGGCCATTGAGCTATACCGCTTGGCCCCCGACCACTTAATTTAATGATTGGTATACTACCTCTTTTGTTCTATCCTTGCGAAGCCCGTCCATGGGCTTCTCCACCATGCTCTTCAAAACGCTCAGCGCCGCGGTCTACGGCATCGACGCCTACCTCGTCGAAGTCGAGGTGGACGTAGGCTCCGCGCGCATGCAGGACTTCAACGTCGTGGGCTTGCCCGACAACGCCGTAAAAGAGAGCCGCGAGCGCATCAAAAGCGCCCTTCGCAACTGCGGCTACGAATTTCCCTATGGCCAGGGCGTAACCATCAATCTCGCCCCCGCCGATGTCCGCAAAGAAGGCTCGGGCTTCGATCTCCCCATGGGCCTCGGCCTCGTCGGATGCCAGGGACAATTTTTCGGCAAACAACTCGACAAGATGATGTTCCTGGGTGAACTCTCGCTCGATGGCAGCGTCCGCTCTGTCCGCGGCGCGTTGTCCGCCGCGCTCGCAGCCCGCGAATTTGGCGTGAAAGCCGTTGCCGTCCCGGAAGCCAACGCCAGGGAAGCGGCCGTCGTCGAAGGCGTGAATGTCTTTGCGCTGAAATCTCTTCCGCAAGCCGTGGACCTGGTGAACTCGCCGGAATCCTTCACCCCGGTTACCGTGGATGCCCAGCAAATGCTCTCCGAAGCCGCGCAATACTCCGTGGACCTCCGCGACGTGCATGGCCAGCAAGCCGCCAAGCGCGCTCTGGAAGTCGCTTGCGCGGGCGGACACAACATCTTGTTCATCGGGCCGCCCGGCGCCGGAAAGACCATGCTTGCCAAGCGCATCCCCACCATTCTTCCGCCGATGTCCCTCGAAGAAGCCATCGAAACCACGCGCATTCACAGCGTGGCCGGCGTGCTGGAAGACAGCCGCGGCCTGGTTGGCACGCGCCCCTACCGCTCACCCCACCACACCATCAGTGACGCGGGCCTGATTGGCGGAGGCGCGGTCCCGCGGCCCGGCGAAGTTTCTCTCGGCCACAACGGTGTCTTGTTCCTCGACGAACTCCCCGAATTCCAGCGCAACGTTTTGGAAGTCATGCGCCAGCCGCTCGAAGATGGCGCCGTGACCATTTCGCGCGCCGCCGTCTCCGTGACTTTTCCTTCGCGCTTCATGCTCGCCGCAGCCATGAATCCCTGCCCCTGTGGCTATTTCGGCGATCCCACCCGCGAGTGCCACTGCACTCCTCCGATGATCCAGCGCTACGTCTCGAAAATTTCCGGCCCCCTGCTCGACCGCATTGACATTCACATCGAAGTCCCCGCCGTGAAATACAAAGAGCTGCGCGCACCGTCATCAGCGGAGGATTCCGCTGCCGTTCGCCAGCGCGTCATCGCTGCGCGCGACCGCCAACTCGAACGCTACCGCAGCGAGAAGAAAACCTACGCCAACGCGCAAATGATGCCCAAAATGATTCGCAAACACTGCGCCATTACAGCCGATGGCGAGAAGCTCCTCGAGAACGCCATCACCCGCTTGGGCCTTTCCGCGCGCGCACACGACCGCATCCTGAAAGTCGCCCGCACCATCGCCGACTTGGAGGGCGCGACAGGAATCGAACCGAAACACTTGAGCGAGGCCATCCAGTACCGCACTCTGGACCGCTCCTATTGGGCTTGACTCCAGCAAGTCATCCGACCGTAATATTCCCCATCTGCATTTCAATGATGTCGGGTGAGACGTGGCTGAAAGTTGGGATTCCTATATATGTAACGTGAACGGCGCGATCGCGTCGATCTTTCTAAATCTGTCTCTATTCAAGACCGCACCGGATCCTGCTCGTCCGTGTTTGCTTTTTGTCTGGGTCAAAATGAAATCGCCCGGGCCTGACGGACTATCCAGTCAGCAGGAAGCGGATGATCTCTGGAAACTCGATGACAAACTTACAGCCGAGCTTGAACGGGAATTGAACGCAGTTTTCGCTGGGAGGATCACCACACAGGGGCGGCGTGAGTTTTACTTTTACGTTCCGCAAGCTCCCGAAAATAATCTTGCTGTCGATCGCGCGTTAGCATCTTTCAGCAAATATCGATATGAAACCGGAGTGCAGGCTGATCCCACGTGGGGACAATTTCTCACCGTTCTTTATCCGTCCGGCGAAGAATTACAAAAAATGAAGAATCGTCAAGTAGTCGAAGTGCTGCGAAAAAATGGAGACACGCTTGACGAACCCCGTAAGGTATCTCACTGGATTTATTTCAAGAGTGAAGCTGGTCGTGGCAAATTTTGTGAAGCGATGAGAGAACTGGGTTACGAAATATTGCCTTGTCCTAATGCGAAAAATCACGAAGTGTACGTCTTCGGCGTCCAAATTAGAAAACTAGGTCGGGTAGACCAGGAGTCGATCGACTCGGACGTTCTGGAAATCGTTCGCTTTGCGGAGGCTGTTGACGGCGAATATGACGGCTGGGAAACCGAGGTGGTGCGGCCGCCCGGCTCGTTCAAATCCTTTTTGAGGCGACTAGGCTTCAACTAGGCCTTTAGAAAGGATCGGAGTGGCCAGCCTGCTCCATTGACTCCGTTTCCATCGCTGTGTTACCCATAGAGCGCTTACACTAGGGGCACCCGAGGCCGCTGCAACGCTAAAAATGGCGCCGGATACCAAGCACCTCGAAGTTACGCTGGAGACGCAAGTCGAGAGCGTCAATCTCGCCGAGGAGATGTGTCTCCGCGTGGCCGAGGCCGCCGGCTTCGGCGAAGACGACTGTTACCGCATCGGAATGAGCGTGCGCGAAGGCGTCATCAACGCCTTTCACTATGGAAACCAGGAGCGCCCGGAAAAAAAGATTTACCTCGCTGTGGACCTTACCTCCGACAAAATGATCATCCACGTGCTGGACGAAGGCACAGGCTTCAAGCTCTCCGACGTTCCGGACCCGCTCGCAGAAGAGAATTTGCTCAGCACCTCCGGACGCGGCATCTTCCTCATGCGCGCCTTCATGGACGAATTTGACGTCGTGCCCGGCAGAAACGGCGGCGCGGAAATCGTCATGTCGAAGAAACTCCCCGCGCCGGGCAGCAACTCGGCGAATGGCCAAGGTGGACAAGGCACCACCCCGCAGCAGGAGGCGTAAAACAAAAGATGGCCTTACATGCCACCCACCGCGACGCCGGAGATGTGATGGTTGTGGACTTCAGCGGCCGCATTACCCTCGGCGAAGGCAGCGCCCTGATGCGCAAGACCATTCGCGGCCTTCTCGAGGATCAGCGCACCAAAATCCTCTTGAATCTTGCGGACGTGGACTACATTGACAGCTCGGGAATCGGCGAACTGGTCAGCGGCTTCACGGCGGTGAAGAACCGTGGCGGCGACCTGAAATTGCTGCATCTCACAAAAAAGGTTCGCGACCTTCTTCAGATCACCAAGCTATACACCGTGTTTGATGTCTTTTCCGACGAACAGACCGCGCTCCGCACCTTCAACAGTTAGCTCTTTTTTTGCGTTCATTCAGCTCTCTGATGTTCTCCGCTCGCGCAAGGCGCGGCTCTGCGGCACAATCTACCTTGTGAAATCTCGCGCCGACACACTTTGGATTGTGGAGGGTTCCAAACTCCAGGGTTTCGACCTGTGCGGAGTTGTGCGCGCGGAAAAATTTCCTGAGCTTGCTCACACCCCGGAATGGCTGGCGCGCGGATACGCCGGCGAGATGAACTACTTGGCAGATCCTCGCCGCTCCGATCCGCAACGCGCCATGCCGGGCATCCGCAGCGTCATCGTTTGTGCGCTCAACTACCACACCGCGCATCCGCTTTCCACGGACTCTGTGCAGCAGAACAACGATGGCGATCCGAGCGGCTGGATTTCCCGTTATGCGTGGGGAGACGATTACCACCAGGTCTTGCTCGATAAACTGAACGGATTGGTGGACTTTCTCCGCCAACGTTCCAACGAGCCCTTCGAAGCGCGCGCCTACGTGGACACCGGTCCTCTGCAGGAGCGTGTGCTCGCAAAATATGCTGGGTTGGGATGGCTTGGAAAAAACACCTTGCTTCTGAACCAGGCGCTTGGTTCCTATTTTTTTCTCGGTGTCATTCTCACGACGCTGGATCTCGCTCCCACGCTTGCAGCAACGGAACTCCCGCCCCCCGATTTGTGCGGAAGCTGCACGAAGTGTCTGGACGCCTGTCCGACACAAGCATTTGTCGCGCCCTATGTCATGGACGCACGCAAGTGCATCTCCTACCTGACCATCGAACTCCGCGGCAGCATTCCTGAAGAGTTGCGCGAACCCATGGGTCGTCATGTTTTCGGCTGCGATATTTGTCAGGATGTCTGCCCCTGGAACCGCCGGTCACCTGCCGCGACAATAAAAGAATTTCAGCCAAGAGTTTTTCCTGGACACGAAACCGGTCAAGCCGGTGAATCCCTCTCACCCTCCGCCGAGGCGCTCCTCTCTCCACGGCTGGAATGGCTGGCCGGCTTGAGCGAAGCAGAGTTTCGCGAATTGTTCCGCGGCAGTCCCGTCAAGCGCACCAAGTGGCTCGGCCTGGTCCGCAACGCCTGCATCGCGCTGGGGAACTCCGCTTTGCCGCCTGGCTCCGCAACCCATACGCGCGTCACCGGGCTGCTGACGCGTCTCGCGGCATCGTCCGAAGCCCTCATTGGTGAATCTGCCCGATGGGCGCTCTCGCGCATCCAATAGCGGTGGGAGAAGCGTGCCGCTAGAGCAACCAGAACCGGCGATAGAGGCTAGTCTTCTGGCAAGACGTGTGGGATCGCGTCTTTGCAGCGGGAATACCATCTGGACGGAACTAGCGGTATAATTCGGCCCGCAAGCCGGCTGGCCCTCCGCGCTGCTGGAGCTCCCATGAATCGCCGTAACTTTTTATTTAATTCGAGTATCGTCAGCGCAGGATTGCTCGGAGGAAAGTATCTCGCTGCTGATCCTTTGCCCTCAGGCGCTGCTGCCAAATCGGATTTAAATCTCACACTGGAGGAAAAACCTGTGCCGTTTACCGTCCCCCCGTTGCCGTACTCATTCGACGCACTGGAACCTTATATCGATGCCAAGACCATGGAGATCCATCATGACAAGCATCACGGCGCCTACGTCACAAACGTGAACAAGGCCCTGGAAGGCCACCCCGATCTGCAATCCAAGTCCATCGACGATCTCCTCAAGGGGCTTGATTCCGTTCCCGAAAACATCCGCCCCGCCGTCCGCAACAATGGTGGCGGCCACTGGAACCACAGCCTCTTCTGGACCCTCATGAAAAAGGGTGGCGGCGGGGAGCCCAAAGGAAATCTTGCCTCGGCGATTCAATCATCGTTCGGTTCGTTTGCCGGCTTCCAGGAAAAATTTGGCGCCGCCGGCTTGGGCCGCTTTGGTTCCGGCTGGGCCTGGCTTGTCGTGCGAGATGGCAAGCTGGCCATTGACTCCACTCCAAATCAGGACACGCCCTATCTCCTCACAGGTGGCGGCAAGGCCGTGCTTGGCCTCGATGTCTGGGAACACGCCTACTACCTGAAATATCAAAACGTCCGCGGCGATTACATCAAGGCCTGGTGGAACGTCGTCAACTGGGATAAAGCCGCCGAGCTCTACGATGCGGCAAAAAAGTAAGTCTTCCCTGCGACTCGACAGATAAAAAAGCCCCCGGTCAGGCCGGGGGCTTTTCCTTTTCAAACGGAATTTGTTTCTGAATTAGGCCATCAATTGACGCTTGGGAACCATTGCTACCTGCGGCCGCGCCCCGGGATAGGTTCTCGTCACGGAGGCAATCCCGCGCATTTCGCGTGCCGCCACGGGCAACGGCATAGGCATCGCAGCCACCACCTGGCGCGACGCCTCGCGCACCAGTTCCATGCGGCCGCGCACCCGGAACTTCGCGAGCAGCGAGGAAACGTGGAATTTTACCGTTCGTTCGGAAAGATTCAAGTTGGAGGCTATTTCCTTGTTCGCCAGGCTGTTCATCAGTCCGGAAAGAACCTCTTCCTCCCGGCGCGTCAGTCGCACTTGGCTCCGGACCGATTTCCCGGACTGCAGCAGCTTGTCCGCTTTCTCGGTCAGCCCTTCCAGCATTTCTTCTCCGGCCTTCACCATCACGATGTAATCGTTCGGCGATTGGCCGCGGACCATGCAATGCATTGCCAGGAGACCAGCGGCCTGGTCCACGGGAAACCTGCCGTCCGGCCCGGTTTCCACATGAAAGTGCGCCACTCCCGTATTTTTTTCGTAGAAAAAGAAGACATCGCGGCTATACGACGACGCCCGCGAATTCGTCACTTGTGGTGAATGTTCACTTCTGCGGATCACCTTCACGTGCACCCCCTCAGAATGCAGCCTCGTGACAGAACCGAAGCCAATTAGTTTTTTATTCTTCACCCCTCGACGAGGCGTGTGTTCCCCGGATTGGCAAGTCAGGCAAGCGGCCAAGAAAGAGGGCCTAAGACTCGGCAGCTTATACCCCGTGTACGGTAACGATCAGGTGCGCGTGGGGACTTCCTGAAAGCGCAGCGAAACCGCCTTACCGAACCCCACCTATCTGCAACTCTTCGGCCTAATCTCCACCTTTCGCAAGCTGTTCAGGAATTGAGGGCTTACGTAATTGTTTCAGGTGTATAAAGCCCCATGGAGGGTAGTAATTGCATGGTGCGCGAAATTATTCCACCTTCGGGGTTATCTCGTCTAACCCTTGCAAGCCCCAAACGCGCAGTTCTGCTATGGACCCTGTGGAAAAGTTTCCCAATTTGGGAGGCCGGGTCAATACGGCTCACAGCGTAACGATGCGCGTTTGCTCCGGACTCACCAGTTCATACGACATGCCCCGCCAGCGCATCTTTCGCGTTATCAGCGAGTTCACGAAGTTCGCGACATACAAAAAGGGGATGAACACCGTCAGCACGATGTAAATCCAGCCCTGGCCCGCAATCTGTGACCGCCCCGCTGGAAGTGCTTCCGTCACTCCAATCAGCCGGATGGAGCCTCGAATCGCCGAAAGCAGCACCGGTAGAAGCGTCAGCGTTACGATGTGAAATGCGGGTCTTTGTTCGACAATATTCTCCAGGATTAATATCGTCCCGAGTGCCAACGTAAGGCAGTAAAGGAAATGCGTCGCCGCCGCCGGACCCCATACCTGACTCGCATACACTCGCGTAATCAGAATCTGCCGGTTCGTGAATTCCAGTAGCCCGTTGAAATCCGTTTCCACGTACGAGAGTGTCAGGCACTCCGGCAAGAAGACAATCGATCGATTATTGCGCTGAAGCACGCGCGTCAAGGAATAATCGTCGCTCACGGAGTTCCTCCATTCTTGCAGCACCCCGGATTGCTCGAAGATAGTTCTGCGGATCGCCGTGCCTCCGCCCCAGCAAAAATTCTTTCCCTTTTCGCTCAGCATGGTGACCACCGGAGCATTCCACGCGGCCAGCAGCGCGGTCGCCAGGTTGCCGCGATTCGGGATGAACCAGCGCATGGTCGTCGTCGCCCCAATCCTCGAGTCCCCCAGTGGCGCCACCATGTGGTGCAACCATGTTTTCCCGGGGCGCCCGTCGGAGTCAACGAACACCAGAACCTCAAACTCGGGCGCCAGTTGTTCAATCGCAGCACGAAGATTGTTCACTTTTTCGCTGCACCCGTTTGGCGGTCCGGCGAGGATCACCTGGGCTTTCACTCGCGAATTCTTCGCCACGCGCTCGATGATGCTCTTTGCCGCATCGGACCCGGAAGCGAGGATAAAAAAGAGTTCGTAGTTCTGCCGTTCGAATTCCGTCAGCGCGACAAGATTCCGTTCCAATCCCGGCTCGATTCCTTTGCAGGGGCACAGCACCGCCACGCGCGGCGCATAAAAACCCGGATCGGTGTGCAGCCGACGCCGCACGTACCCCAGCCACTGCAGAGCGTGCCAGATGAGGTACGCCCCAATGGCGATCTGCACCAGCGCCAGGAAATAAAAAAGTGTCTCCACGCCTTTTGAGGATAGCAGAGGAAGAATCCTCGCAGAGCGCCGAATCAGCGGTTAGAATCGCAGCGGTAAACGTCGGTCCAAGGAGAACAAACATGCCCAGAGTGGATGCCGGTATGGTTACGACCGCCCTCGAATTGCCAGGCTATCGCGTGGTCAGAAATTTTGGAATTGTCCGCGGGATTATCGTGCGCTCGCGCAGCGTCATCGGCAATTTGGGCGCCGCGCTCCAAACCATCGTCGGCGGAAACATCACCATCCTCACAAATCTCTGCGAGAAAACTCGTGAAGACGCTTTCGAACTGTTGCTCCAGCACGCCGCCGATCACGGCGCAAATGCGGTGATCAGTATGCGTTACGACGCCACCGAAGTAATGCAAGGAGTCACCGAAGTCCTGGCGTACGGCACGGCCGTCCAGGTGGAGCGCATCTCCTGATCCATTCGCGCGGTTCACGATAAGCCGCGAACCAGTGATAGAATTCCGCCCTCCCATGTTCTGCTCAAAGTGCGGCGCACAGGTTTCTCCAAGCAGCAGGTTTTGCTCTTCCTGCGGCGCCCCTCTCGATCCAGACACAGGCACTACGCTGATGGGCGAGGAAGCCCGAGGGGACGGAGAAACGTTTGTGCCCGCGGCCTCCACGCCGCGCAAACCGCCTTCTTCTCCTTCCTCACCGCGCACTCCACGCCCAACCCCACCCAGCAGCTTGCTCACAAGTTCGGATCCCATCGGCGGCGGCCGCTTCACGCCCGGCCAGATCATCGCCGAACGTTACCGTGTCGTGGCCCTGGCGGGGCGCGGCGGAATGGGCGAAGTCTATCGCGCCGAAGATTTGACGCTGAGCCAGGTCGTCGCCATCAAATTTCTCCCCGAAGCGCTCTCCCAGGATGCTGCGGCCCTCGCTCGCTTCCACGCCGAAGTCCGCACCGCCCGCCAGGTCTCCCATCCCAATGTCTGCCGCGTCTTCGACATCGGCGATACGGATGGCACCCTTTTTCTGACCATGGAATACGTGGACGGAGAGGATCTCGCCTCCGTTGTCCGTCGCATCGGCAGGCTGTCTCCCGACAAAGCCACCGAAGTCGCGCGCCAGATTTGCGCAGGCCTCGCCGCCGCGCACGAACGCGGCGTAATTCATCGCGACCTGAAGCCCGCGAACGTCATGCTCGACGGCGCCGGCAAAATCCGCATCACCGATTTTGGACTCGCCAGCATCGCCTCCAGCATCAAGGGCGCGGACGCGCGCGCCGGAACGCCCGCCTACATGGCGCCCGAACAGCTTGCCGGCCGCGAAGTTACCTCCAGGAGTGACATCTACTCGCTCGGTCTGATTCTCTACGAAATCCTCACCGGCAAACGCGCCTTCGAAGCGGCCACGCTCCCTGAATTAATGAAGCAGCGCGAGTCCGGCGCCATCACCAATCCCTCCACTCTCGTCCGCGATCTCGATCCCCTCATCGAACGCGTCATCCTTCGGTGCCTCGAGAACGACCCCGACAAGCGTCCCGCCACTGCGCTTCAAGTCGCCGCCGCTCTTCCCGGCGGTGATCCTCTCGCCGCCGCCCTCGCCGCCGGCGAAACTCCTTCGCCTCAAATGGTCGCCGCCGCCGGTGAAACCGCCGGCCTAACGCCTCGTGTAGCGGCGGCGTGTTTCGTGGCCTTTCTCCTTGGAGTTGTTCTCCTCATCGCCTTCGCTCTCAAAGAGAGTGGCCTCCAACGGCTGCACCTGGAGAATCCGCCCGAAGTCCTCGCCAAAAAATCCCGCGAGATCATTTCGAGCCTGGGCTATCCCGGAAAACCTGCCGACACCGCCGACGGCTTCTTCTATGACAACGACTTTCTCGATTACATCGAGAAGGATCATGCGCACCTCCCAAACTGGGACCGTGTATTTTCCGAACAACCCCCGGTCTTGCGCTATTGGTTTCGCCAAAGTCCTCGTGAACTGAATCCCAATGGCCTCTGGAGCAGTTCCAATACCCCCGGTGTCGTCACCTTTTCCGATCCGCCTCCCACGCTCTCCGGCATGATCAATCTCCAACTCGATCCTGATGGCCATCTGCTCTTCTTCGAGGCCATTCCGCCTGAAAAAGAAGAAACCCCGCAGCAATCTCGCCCTGCCGACTGGCTTCCATTATTTTCTGCGGCGGGACTCAACCCCTCTGACTTTCACTCCGTGGAACCCGTCTGGGATTCTCTCGCTGCTCCCGACACGCGCGCCGCCTGGGACGGCGCCTGGCCCGGCAGCGGCCGCCCGCTACACATCGAAGCCGCGGCTCGCCGCGGCAAGCCCGTCTTTTTCTCGCTCACCGGCCCCTGGACGAAACCAAAACGCATGATCGCGGACGAACAAACCAGCGCCAACAAGGTCAGCCAGATCATCGGCCTGTCCATCGCAATCGTCATTTTCGCGGGAGCCGTTCTCCTCGCCTATCGCAACTATTCGCGCGGTAAGGCCGATCGCCAGGGTGCCTTGCGCCTCGCCACTCTCGTTTTCGCTATAGAACTTTCCGTCTGCCTCTTTCGCTCCCACTTTTCTCTCACCTTCGGCACCATCGGCATCCTCTTCCTCGCCATCAGCACCGGCCTCTTTGTCTCCGGTTTTATGTGGGTGCTTTATGTCGCTCTCGAACCTTTCGTTCGCCGCCTCTGGCCGCAAACCATCATTTCGTGGACCCGTTTCATCAGCGGCCGCCTTCGCGACCCGCTGGTCGGCCGCGACCTTCTTTTCGGTGTTCTCCTTGGAATCCTGTGGGATTTTATTTTTGCAATCGGAAACTATTTTGAGTTTCGCGCCGGCGCGCAGCCTCTGCTCGCAAGCTCAGAAATTCTTCAGGGCGTTCGCGAGACACTGGCCATTGGCCTGATCAACGTCGTCAGCTCCATCCAGACAACTCTGGTTTTCTTTTTTCTGATTGTCCTCTTGCGAATTCTCGTCAAGAACCGTTGGTTGGCCGCCGCTATCTTCACTCTTCTTTTTGCCATTCCGAGAACCCTGGGAGGCGACCATCTCCTTATTGATGGAGTTGTGGCGCTGGCGGTCTACGGCGTTGCCGCCTTCGCCGTTGTTCGCTTTGGCTTGATCGTTCTCGCCGTCGGCGCCCTTACCGCCGACGTCGTTGTCAATCTTCCCTTCACCCTGGATTTTTCCAACTGGTATGCCGCTCGCGTTCTCGGCGTGGTGCTCGGCTTTGTGCTGATCGCTGCCTGGGGTTTTTATACCTCCCTGGGAGACCAGCGTCTTTGGAAGGAAGACCTGTTCGAATAAACAGCGCCTCTTTTTCTTCTCAGCTCTTTTTGAACTTCCTCGCCTCAGTCCGGCTTCGTGATCGCCGCTGCCAGCTCTTCAATGCCCGTCAGCGCTCGGCTCGCGGCCAGGCGCGCGTTTTCCATGAACGACGAATCCAGCAGAAACGCGCAGCGGTCCACGAACGGGTGATTCGCCGCTTCGAACGGCTTGCGGCTGCGCCGCGTGCTGGCCGCCCGCGCCAGCAGCTCCTCATACATCTGCAAATCGCGCTGAAAATCAAGCGCGTCGCCCGCGCTCCATCCCTGCTGCCGCGTCAATGCCGCCAGGAACTTCCGCCGGAACGCCGTCGCGTCCCGCCGCAACATTGCGCGCGGCTTGGACCGCCCCGCCGGACGTGGCTCGTCACAAACAATTTCCAGCGCGCGAACACTCAAAGCCAGCAGCGCCTCGCGTTGCAACAAGCTGAGGAGATCCCGGTACAGCGAAGCATGCACTTGCAGCGCGTGTCGCCCATTCTCGATCACATACGAATCCACAAATCGCGGCACGATGCGCTCGCGATTCAGCGCCTCCGTAATTCGCTGGCCCAGCTCCGCCGGTCCATCCTTCGAATTTTCTTTTTCGCGCGCCATGTCCGGAAACCATGTTAGCAGGACTCCGTCTCTCGTCCGCGCCATGCGCCCAAAATGAAAAAGCCCGGCAAACCTCGCCGGGCTTTTTCACCAGTCATTAGTCACCAATCACCAGTCACACCGCCAAGCGGAACGCCCGCTTATCGACCAAGCGCTCAGTGAATCGCTCTCGGGCTGTCCGGCCCAACGCGCTTCGGCTTTGCTTCCGGCTCCGGCACGATGGGCGGCGCAACCGCATTCTTCTGCAGCGCATGCTCGAGCACTTCGTCAAGCGTCCGCACGTACGTGATTTTGATGTCCCCCAAAATGTCCGGCGTCAGATCCGCCACGACATTGGGCTCATTGTCCGCAGGCAGCAAAACTTCCGTAATGCCCGCACGCTTCGCGCCCAGGACCTTCTCCTTCACGCCTCCGATCGGCAGCACGATTCCCGAGAGCGTCATCTCCCCTGTCATCGCCAGCCGGTCCCTGATTGGACGCCCGCTCAGCAGGCTTACCAGCGCCGTCACCATCGCCGCGCCCGCCGACGGGCCGTCCTTCGGCACCGCTCCCGACGGTACGTGAATGTGAATGTCCTGCTTGCGGAAGAAGTCCGGGTCAATCCCGTAGCGTTCGCCGTTGGCACGCGTCCACGTCAGCGCCGCGGTCATGGACTCCTGCATGACTTCTCCGAGGTGTCCGGTCATCGTAAACTGTTTGCCGCCGCGCATGCGTGTGGCCTCGATGAAGATGATGTCTCCGCCCACCGGCGTCCACACCAGTCCGACTGCTACGCCGGGCCGCTTGACGCGCTCCTCGACTTCCTTTTCCGTGCGGAATTTCGGCACGCCCAGGAATTCGCGGACGATTTCCGGCGTGACCAGCATCTTTTCCGTCTTGCCTTCAGCGATGCGCCGCGCCTGCTTGCGGGTGATCGTCGCGATCTCCCGCTCCAGGTTGCGCACGCCCGCTTCGCGCGTGAAGCTGTGGATGATTTCCCGCAGCCCGTCGTCGGTGAATTCGATCTGCTCTCCCGCCTTGATGCCGTTTTCGGCCGTCTGCTTCGGGATCAGGTATTTGTGCGCGATGTGCAGCTTTTCCTCGCCCGTATACCCTGGCAGTTCGATGATCTCCATGCGGTCGCGCAGCGGCTCCGGAATGGGATCCATCCAGTTCGCCGTGGCGATGAACAGCACCTTCGATAGATCGAACGGCACGTCCAGATAGTGATCGCGGAACGCATTGTTCTGTTCCGGGTCGAGAACTTCCATCAGCGCCGACGACGGATCGCCGCGGAAATCGCGCCCGAGCTTGTCCACTTCGTCGAGCATCATGACCGGGTCGTTCGTCTCCGCGCGCTTCAGTCCTTGAATCACCTGACCCGGCAGCGCGCCAATATACGTGCGCCGGTGCCCGCGGATTTCCGCCTCGTCGTGCATGCCGCCCAGCGCGATGCGCACGAACTTGCGTCCGAGCGAGCGTGCAATGGATTTGCCGAGCGAAGTCTTGCCCACGCCCGGAGGCCCGACAAAGCAAAGGATCGGCCCCTTCATCCCCGGCTGCAGTTTCTTAACCGCCAGGTAATCGAGAATGCGCTCCTTCACCTTCTGAAGATCGTAGTGATCTTCATCGAGAATCGCGTGCGCCTTCGGAATATCGATTTCTTCGCTTCCAGAGGATTTGCTCCACGGCAGCGACGTCATCCATTCCAGGTACGTGCGCGAAACCATATACTCCGCGGATGCCGGCGTCATTTTTGCCAGGCGCTTCAGCTCGCGGTCGCACTCTTTTTTGGCTTCCGCGGACATCGCGGCTTCTTCCACCTTCTTGCGGAGCTCGTCGATTTCCTGCATCGAATCATCGGATTCGCCGAGTTCCTTCTGAATGGCCTTCATCTGTTCGCGCAGCAAATACTCGCGCTGGTTCTGGCTCACCTGCTCCTGCACCTGGTCGTGAATCTTCGAACGCAGTTCCAGCACTTCCAGCTCTTTCGAAAGTTCGCGGATCAAGGTTTCCAGGCGCCGCCGCACGCTCGAGGTTTCAATCAACTCCTGGCGTAACAGCGTCGAAAGCGACGGCAGCGTGCCGGCGATGAAATCCGCCAGCCGCCCCGGATCATCAATGTTCATTGCCGCGGATTGCAAATCATCGGAAAGCTGCGGCGAATGGCTTACCACGTCGCGGAAAAGTTCTTGCGCGTTGCGTTGCAGCGCTTCGAGTTCCGTATCGGCTTCTCCCAAAATGTCTGGCTGCGCTTCGACCCGCGCGCGCAGAAACGGCCGCAACCCGATGAGGTCAACCAGCTGAATGCGCTGCAAACCTTCCAGGAAGATGACCACGTTGCCGTTCGGCATTTTGACGGTCTTGTGCACTTTTGCCAGCGTGCCTACCTTGTGCAGGTCCGCCGCCGCGGGATCTTCGATCCGCGGATCGAGCTGCGCCACCACTCCCAGCATCTTTTCATCGCCTTGTAGGGCGCTTACCAATGCCAAAGAACTCTCGCGCCCCACGGTCAGAGGCAGGACAGCGCCTGGAAACAGGACGGTGTCGCGAACCGGCAGGATGGGAAGAATCTCTGGCACCACAAATTTTTTCTCAGCCATGTTGTCCCCTAATCACCAACGCGGAGGAATGAAGGCCGCGCTGTACGAGTTTAGATGCTATCGGGCTAGAAAGGGTGCACAAATGCGCGATTGTTGCTAGCACAAAATCTTAGTATCAAACGCTCATATCTTACCAGATCCTCCATTTTTGTCCTAATCTGGAATTAACACGCTTTATTTCAATAATTTACGCAACATGGCCTCTCGCTTGGAGTGACCGTCTCCCCCTCTCTTCGCCCCAAGCTTAATTTCCCGAAGATCGCTGCCCACTAGCCGAAAATCTTTCCCGCACGAAGTTTTCCGCTTCCTCCCGGGTGCGAATCTCTCCTTCCAGTTGCGCGTCCTCGAGTGCCTGCAGAATGCGGCTAAAAACGGGGCCGGGACGCAGCCCCATTGCTTGCAAGTCATCGCCCGTCAGCAATCGTTCTGGGCGAACCTGTTCCTGCGGCGTCTCCGCGATAAACCGCTGAACGAACTGATAAGTTTCCAAGTGACGATTGCTCGACAAACAATCCAGGCGGTGCAAAGCCAGATGCTCGTCGAAATGCGGCAATCGCACGAAACGCTTGAGCGTCGAAGCCCGCATGGATTCGGCGTCCTTGAACCGCATGTGATGATTTACCAGCGCCAGGATTTGCACCGTGTCTTCGTTCGAAAATCGCAGCCGCCTGCAGATTTCCTCCGCCATTCGAACGCCTACATCCACGTGCCCATCGAAGCGAATGCGATCTCCCGTCTCCGATACCGGCCGGAACGTCGGCGGCTTGCCCACATCATGAAGCAGAACTCCCCAAGCCAGTGTTGGTGAAGTGCCCGCTGGAAGCCCATCGAGCATCAGCAGCGTGTGGATCCAAACGTCGCCTTCTGGATGATACTGCGGCGGCTGTTGGACGCCCTTCATCGCCCCGATCTCCGGCAGAACTTGCTGCAGAAGCCACGTTTGATCGAGCAATTCGAACGCGCGCCGCGCTGCTCCCTCTGTCAGCATCTTCGTCAGTTCCTCGCGCAAGCGCTCGGGAGAAACCTGGCGGATCTCGCCGACGTGACGCCGAATCGCGCGAAACGTTTCCGCTTCGATTTCGAACTCGAACCGCGCCGCAAATCGCACCGCCCGCATCATCCGCAGTTTGTCTTCCGTGAACCGCCGGTCGGGTTCGCCGATCGCGCGAATTACTTTCGCCTTCAGGTCCTCTTGCCCGCCCGCAAAGTCGAGCACTTCTCCCGTATCGTGGCGCATCAACAATCCGTTGATCGTGAAATCCCGCCGCTGCACATCTTCCTGCGCCGTTTTCGAATACACCACGCGGTCCGGATGACGGCCATCGCTGTAACCCACATCCGAACGAAACGTCGCGACCTCCACTTTCAGTCCGTCCCGCGGAATCAGGATCACGCCGAACTGCGCGCCAACCGCCACGCCCTCTGGAAAAAGTGTCATCACCTGCTCAGGCGTGGCATCCGTCGCCACATCGTAGTCAGCCGGCTCGCGCCCCAGAAGCAGATCGCGCACACACCCACCGACGAGCAACGCCTCGTAACCGCTCCGTCGAAGCGTGTCGCAAATCGAATTGGCCATCTCTCGCGCCGTCACGCTGTGATTATGCGTCAGATGCGTTTGGAAGGGGAAATCAGTGTGGCCTCTAGCGCTGATAGCAAAACGCCCTCGAGGACCCAAACTTCAGCAACTCAACCCGCAGATGCTTATCCAGAAACTAACGAAAAGAGAATCCTGCTCGCAAGCAAGCTTTCGCCTCTCTGACTAAAAACTAAAAACTAAGAACTAAAAACTAAGAACTAACAACCGAAAACCGCCTAGCGGACGCTAGGCGCTATCTGCTGCGGAACACCAGGCAGGTGATGTCGTCGGACTGCCGCGTAGCTCCAACGTAGTCATCCACTTTTTTCATCAAAAAATTGAGAGTTTCCTGCGCGTTCCAATCCGGCAGGTTTCGAATGGCGCTGAGCCAGCGCTCATTCCCGAACTCTTTTCCTTCTTCATTGAACGCTTCAACGACGCCATCCGTGAAAAAAATCAGCGCGTCACCCGGTTTGAGTTCCAGCGAGGCAGTCTCGTAAGTCTCGCCAGACTGGATGCCGAGCGGCAGCCCGCCAACTTCCAGCGTTTCCACTGCGCCATTCCCACGCCGGAGAATTGGAGCGTTGTGGCCCGCGTTTACATAAACAAGTCGCCGTGACACGGGATTGTATTCGCCAAGAACGGCGGTCGTGAACCGCAGCCCGTTCAAACTGTGCGCGCAGGCGTAACGATTCAGCCGTGCCACCAGATCCGCGAGCGCGGCATTTTCTCCGGCAATAGTTCGCAAGCTGGCCTGCAGTGTAGCCATCAGCAGCGCCGCGGGAACGCTTTTGCCGGCCACGTCGGCGATCACCACCAGCAACCTTTCGCGTTCCTCGGCATTTGGATAAAAAGCGTCGTAGTAATCGCCCGCGACGGAATTCTGCGGACGCGTAGCGAAGGCGATGTCCGCTCCGATAACCTCCGGCGCTCGCGAGGGCACCAGCCAGGTCTGGATTTCGCGCGCGATTTCCAGATCGCGCTTCATCGTCACTTTGTCGGCCAGCTCCAGCGAAAGCAGAAGCAACAACAGCACGGCGGCGAAAGCTTCGAAATTTGTATCGGACTTGAATCCGGCGAACACCAGCATCACCATCGCAACCAGCAGAAGAACGCGCCGCGCCGGAGTCATCTTCATGAGCAGTGCCCAGAAGAATTGTCTGGCTACGTGGAGCGGTTGTCGCCAGAAAGGGAGCTTGTGAATTTCCTCCCAGTCGACGTCGCGGCCGTAGAAACCATAGCTGGCCCGCGCATCCGCGGTGAATTGCGACCACAAATCATCGATCTGCCGTCCTTCGCTGACGCGCTGCCAGAACGCCCGCGCGCGATCCATCCAGTGCAGCCGAGGGCGCGAAGAAGAAACATCAGGAATCGGAGGAATGCTCATGCGAGGTCGCTCAGGAAAGTTAAAGTATAGGTCATTCAGCGAAAGTTTCGATGGAAGTTACGAATCTTCGCGCTTGTGTTCCGGATCATCGCGGCGGAGCGACCCGCCGAACTGCACCTTGCCGAACCCGAAGCGGTCGCGCAGGCGGTCCGCGGCGCCGGTAAGTTTTTCAAGCTTGGCGCGCCGCTCCGCTTCCAGCAGATCGAGCTGCTCGTTGCCGTGTGTGAACCCGCTGAGGCTGACGCCGAGAAGCCGCACTTTTCGTTTCACATCCCGGTGTGTTCGGAAGAGTTCCTGAAACACCGCAAAAATATCGGAATCCAGCCGCGTCGCTTCCGCAAGTGTTTTCGAACGCGTATGCGTTTCGAATCCTGCATAACGAATCGTCAGCGTCAGTGTGCGCGCGGCAAGCCCGGCTTCGCGCAAACGCTTGCAAGCTTTTTGGGAAAGGTGACTAAGCAGCGCGGCCAACGCCTCCACGTCGCTCGTGTCCTCGCCGAAGGTGTGATTGTGCGAAATGGATTTTGGCTCCGCATCAATCACGAACTCGTACGAATCGCCGCCGCGCGCTTTTCGAAAAAGCGCTGTGCCCCACTGCCCAAAAATCGATTCCAGTTTTTCCTGCGGAACGGCGGCGATCTGTTCGACGGTTTCAATCCCGAGCGCGCGCAGCGCCCGCTCCGTCACTTCGCCGATGCCCGGAATCTTTCGAACAGGAAGTGGCGCGAGAAACCGTTCTTCGCGTCCCGGCGCCACCCACACCAGCCCGCGCGGCTTCGCCTGGTCAGAAGCGACTTTGGCGACCAGCCGCGTCGTGGCAAGTCCGCCGGAACAAGGAAGATTCGTCGTGCACGTGATCGTGCGAAGCAGTTTGTCCGCCGCGGCGAGAGGCGGACCATGCAATCGTTCCGTCCCCGCGAGATCGAGATACGCTTCGTCAATCGAAACCATTTCCACGATTGGAGAAAATTGTCCCAGGATAGCTGCGACGCGGTCGCTCCACTCTCCATATTTTTCGTGATGGCCGTCCAGGAAAATCGCGTGCGGGCAAAGCCGCCCCGCCGTTCGAAGCGGCATCGCGGAATGGATCCCGTACTTGCGCGCTTCGTAGCTCGCCGCCGAAACCACGCCGCGCTGATCGGGTCGTCCTCCAACGACTACCGGTTTACCGCGAAGCTCCGGCCGCTCCAGCAATTCCACCGAAACAAAAAACGCATCCATATCCACATGCAAAATGGACGCCTGCGCCAGCGAGGATTGCTCCTCGATCGGCCCATGCTTCGCCCGAAACCGCGCCATCTCCGGCATGGCAAACAGCCTACGCCGCAGTCGGCTGCGCTACAAGCGTTCCGCAGCGATGACGCGGGGGATACCGGCGAGGTCGTTGGTGACGCCGATGTTCGTCCATGTTGGTGCGTCGAGGAGCGGCTGGACGGCGGGGAGGCTGTTGTGGCCGAGTTCGAGGACTAGAAGGGCGCCGGGCTTGAGGTGCGCGGCAGATTGCGTGATTAGATCGGCGTACAATTCGTAGCCTTCTTCGCCGCCGTAGAGTGCGACTTCGGGTTCGTGATCGCGGACTTCGCGCTCGAGTGTTTCCTTTTCCCGTCGCCCAATGTACGGCGGGTTGCTGACGATCAGATCGAGAAGCGGTGACTGACGGCTCGTGACTGGTGACTCGTGAACTTCAGGATTTGCGCCTTGCGACCGTAGGGGCACGATATATCGTGCTCCTACGGTGGAAACTTTTTCGAGCAAGTTGGATTCGATGAAATGGATGCGATCGGCGGCGGAATGACGCGCGGCGTTGCGTTGCGCGACGGCCAGGGCGGCGGGCGAGATGTCGGTGGCGAAGATTGTTGCGGCGGGCAGCTCTTTTGCCAGAGTGATGGCGATGCAGCCGGAGCCGGTGCCGATGTCGGCGACATGCAGTCCTTCGCCGGTGAGCGTTTGTTTGCGGCCGGCGCGGATTTCGCGGACGGCCAGGCGATCGAGGGCGACTTCGATGAGGTGCTCGGTTTCGGGGCGGGGAATCAGGACGTCGGGTGTGACTTCGAATTCGTGGCCCCAGAATTCCTGTTTGCCGGTGAGGTGCTGCGTGGGTTCGCCGGCGGCGCGGCGCGCGAGGAGTTTCAAATAGCGGTCTGCGTCGGCGGGGCTGATTTTTTCTTCCGGGTGCGAGTAGATCCAGGTGCGGTCGCGGCCGAGCACGTGCAATAGCAGAAGCTCGGCGGCCAGCGTGAAGGAGGCAACGTGCGCTTCGCGCAGTTGCGCGATGCCTTGCTTTAGCGCGGCGCGAATGTCGGTCACTGCTTTACTTTAGCCAAATCACTGCACTATGAAAACAGGTCGAAGAAAATATAACGCAGAGACGCAGAGTTTTGCGGAGAAGAATTTTGTAGGACAGGCATTCCTGCCTGTCCTCTTCGGTTTTTGCGGGGGAAAAAACCGGACAGACAAGAGTGTCTGTCCTACTCATGCTTCGGCTAATTCTTGCTGGAGGCGCTCGGCTTCGTAGTGGGAGACGAGGCCGTCTACCAGCGGGGCGAGCTTGCCTTCCATCACGTCGGTGAGTTGGTGGAGCGTCAGACCGATGCGGTGATCGGTGACGCGGTTCTGGGGGAAATTGTAGGTGCGGATTTTTTCGGAGCGGTCGCCGGTTTTGATTTGGCCGCGCCGCTCAGCGGAGAGGGCGGCCTGGCGCTTCTCTTGTTCTTGTTCGTAGAGGCGGGCGCGAAGGACGCGCATGGCCTTGGCGCGATTTTTGATTTGCGATTTTTCGTCCTGCTGCGAAACCACGAGTCCGCTGGGGATGTGCGTGATGCGCACGGCGGAGTAGGTGGTGTTGACGGACTGGCCGCCGGGGCCTGAAGAGCAGAAGGTATCAACGCGCAAATCTTTCGGCTCGATCTTGATGTCAATTTCGTCGGCTTCGGGGAGAACCGCGACAGTGGCGGCGGAGGTGTGAATGCGGCCTTGCGTTTCCGTGGCGGGAACGCGCTGGACGCGGTGGACGCCGCTTTCGTATTTCAGTTTGGAATAAACTTTGTTGCCTTGAATGGCCGCGACGACTTCCTTCAAGCCGCCGAGGGAAGATGGCGAACTTTCGAGGACTTCGACTTTCCAGCCCAGCGTTTCCGCGTAGCGCGAATACATGCGGAACAGCTCCGCCGCAAAGAGTGCGGCTTCGTCGCCGCCGGTGCCTGCGCGAATTTCCACGATGACGCTCTTTTCGTCGAGTGGATCTTTCGGGAGCAGCAGGAGTTTCAGCTCGCGCTCGGCCACTTCCTTGCGCGCGGTAAGTTCTTTTTCTTCCTCTTGCGCCATCTGCTTCATCTCCGCGTCTTCCGCTTCGAGAAACATCTGGTGTGCGCCGGCGAGATCTTTTTCGATTTGCTTGAATTCGCGGTGCTTGGCGACGATTTCGCCGAGTTCGGATTGCTGCTTCGCTACCTTCTGGAAGCGCGAGGAATCCGAGACGATTTCCGCCGAGGAAAGTTCCTGCGTGAGTTCGTCGTAGCGCGTGCCGAGCTGGTCCAGCTTTTCAGATAACGTTAGTGCGGCCATTGCAAAACCTCAGTAGTTCTTAGTTGTTAGTTCTAAGTTCTGTTCTTAGTACAGAAAAAAGAGAGAAATATGTGTGAATGAATGTTTCCAGTTTGCAGAGGAGTGCGGGCTCCCGGAGCGGGAGCGAAAGGCGAGTCAGCTAATAGAACGTGGCGTACATCAATTTGCTCTCGTGTAAGAATAACCCCGAATTCCAATTCGCGCAAATGGGGTTCGAAGTTGACCGGTTTTGGCCAGGATGTTTGGCGCCTATTCTGATGTAAACTGCGGGCCGTGACGCTTCGCGAATTCCTCTTTGAGAACTTTGCCGGAGACTTGGAATACCATCCGCGTCGCGGGATACTCTATTTGGGTCTTGCCGCCGCGGCCTTATGCTTTTGGATCTTCTCTCCTCCCGAGACCAAATTCAGCACCACTCCTCTTGTTTTCGTTCTCGGCAGCCTTACGCTCTTACTAAAAGGCATTTTCCTTCTCCGGAAATCGTCGGAGGGGCTTGGCCTTAGCGCATTAGAAATGGCAGAACTCTCCAATCCTTCCAATCGAAAGGGCCTCCCGTCCATCCCGAACCAGGCCGCACAGATCGTTCAGGATTTTGGCGCAGGCTCGCTCCTCCTGTGGCCTCTGCTGAATGTAGGCAAGGATATAGACCAGTCCTGGAGGAATCCGCCACGCGGATCTGTTTTTCTCAGCGGCGCCATTCTATTCATCCTTGGCTGGCTCATCCGCCGTTTGACTTCGAGCCCACCTGGGCACGCTCCAGAGTAGGGAGCGAATTCTCCGATTCGCTCGCAAAGCCGCGTCGCCACGGTTGCTGCCGTGGGAGCGGTATACTACGATGCGACTACGACCATGAGTGAAGCGGTACGGACGATGATGCGGATGGATGCTGAGGCGGCGCGGGAGACGGCGGCTGAGGCGGATGCGGGATTTCTTTGGGATTTTTGGTATCCGGCGGTGCGGAGTGCGGAGATTCGCGGGCGCAAGCTGGTTACGGCGATGCTCCTGGAAGTGCCGCTGGTGCTGGGGCGCACGGCGGAGGGAAAAGCGTTTGCGATGCGGGACTCGTGTCCGCACCGGGGGATACCACTTTCGTACGGGCGACTCGACGGGAACGTGGTGGAGTGTTGTTATCACGGGTGGCGATTCGATGCTTGCAGCGGGCAGTGCGTGGAGATTCCTTCGCTGACAAGTCAGGACAAGCTGAAGGTCGAACGGATTTTCGCGGGGCATTTTCCTTGCGAAGAGCGCGACGGGTATGTGTGGGTCTACATGGTCTCTGGCGGCCGCAAAGCCATCAGTGATTCAGGCGGCCGCGAAGGGGCCGACAATTCGCCGGGGACGCCGCTGCCGGAGACGATATCGGCGGCGCCGGCGCTTAGCGTTTTCAGCGACAGATACAAAATGATTCATCTGGATTGCGAGCTTCCTTCGCACGTGGATCAGGGAATCATCGGATTGATGGACCCGGCGCATGGGCCGTTTGTGCACCAATCATGGTTCTGGCGGAAGCGCGCGAGCATTCATGAGAAGGCCAAGCAGTTTGAGCCGATTCCGAATGGATTCCGGATGAGCCCGCACCAGCCGAGCTCGAACAGCGCGCCCTACCGGCTGCTCGCCAAGATGACGGGCGAGACGGTGACGACGACGATTGATTTTGTGCTGCCGAATCTGCGCACGGAGATTGATCGCAGCGGGAAGCTGTGGTTTTCCAGCCGCGCGACGGTGACCCCGGTGCGGCGGGATCTTTGCCGGATTGATTTTGTGGCGGCGTGGAACTTGCCTATTCCGGTGGCGATTTTTCGGCCGTTTGCGAAAAAATTTCTGCGGCAAGATCAGCTGACGATGATCCAGCAGGCCGAAGGATTGAAAGCCAATCCACATTTGATGCTGATCGATGATGCGGACCGGCAGGCGAAATGGTATTTCGCGCTGAAGGCGAACTTGATCGAGTCGCGGCGGACCGGGGCGGCGATGGTGCATCCGATGAGCGGGCCGGTCACGCTGCGGTGGAGATCTTGAACAAAGAACACAGGCAGGAGTGCCTGTGTGCTACCGGCTCCGGCAACATCCCCTCCCCTGATTTCTGTAAGTGTTGCTGATAAAGGAGTTAGCCGTGGTGTAAGTGGTTTAGAATCAACAGTTGCGAGGTGGGTGTGGAAGTGTTGATTCTAAGGGGGTTTGCCGTCCCAGGGTTTTGCCGTCGATCTACGCCGGACCGGGAATGGGCGGGATGCCAGCTAATCAGCGGAGGGAGGAGAGGTCGAAGGGGACGACGACGTGCTGGCCGTCGGTGGTGATGACTTCGATTTGGGCGTTGTCGGAGGCGATGTCTTGGGCGTCGTATACGAGCCAGACGAGCCAGCCGGTGGGGTAGACGAAGCCGTTGGCACCTGAGTAGGCGAAGGAGGAGAAGCCGGGGCCCGCGGCGTAGGAAAAGAAGCCTAGATCTTCGGGGATGAAAGGAAGGTGATTTGAGCTTTGCACGTAGGAGGGCTGGAGAAGGATGCGAAGCGGCTCGATCCACAGGTCTTCGTGATCAGGGCCGCGGTCGGGGCCGGAGCGCTGGGAGAGGCCGACGCGGAAGTCGCGGTAGAAATCGGGAAGGGGCTGATCGGTGGCGGATTGTTCGCGGTCGGATTTGGAGGAACGGTAGAGTTCCAGGGCGCCGTAGGTGGGAGTGAAATCGATGCGAACGCGAACGTAGAGTTTGTGGTGGCTGTGACGATAATCGAGTTCCGCTTGTTGGGCGCTGTAGCCCATGGAGCGGCGGCGGGAAGTTTCGACGAGCTGGACGTAGGGAGTGTAGACCTCGACTTCGGCGATGAAGGCACCTTTGTCGGGTTTGGGTAGGAGGCGGAGATAGGGGTTGAAGAAGGAAGCGGTGGTCGCATCGTTGCGCTGGCCGAGGAAATAGGCTTCGCGGACGGCTTCATCGGAAAGGGAGGTCTGGAAGGCGGAGGCAGAAGGTATGAGAAGCAGGGCCGCAGTGAGAAGGGAAAGCCTGGAGCGGATGGACGAGAGCACGGTTTGCGCCTCCACTATTACTTAGACGCTTAGCGAGAGTAGCGCAGTTTCGGGTTGCGGCGAAGAAAAAGCTCAGTCGTGTCAGCGGAGGGAGTCGAGGTCGAAGTCCACGGAGACGGGCTCGCCTTCGGGAGGAGTGACTTCGATGGTAGCGGTGCCGGAAGTGAAGCGTTTGGCGGAGAGGGTGAGATGGAGGGTGGCGCCGACGAGAGAGCAACCTCCATACATGTCACAAGTGACGATCGGGTCGCCGGTGGGGTCGTCCGTGGGCAGCTTCTTTTCTCCGTCGAAAACGCGAACCTTGAAATCTTTCCAAAAGTCGGAGGGGCGGAGCCGGTAGCCGACCGCGGCGCCGGACCGGGAGCCGGTAGGGGTGGGAATGGCGGCTGGGTAAGATGGCGTGAGGAGGATTTCGATGTTGATGGCAACCATTTCGCCGTCGCGATTGTGCTCTTTTGCAGCTTGCTGGGCGCTGTAGTTCACGCGCTGGCTGGATTGCTGCACGAGCATGGCGAAGGGCGTGAGAAACGTGACGGACGAGATGTAAGGGCCGGTGTCGGGCTGGTCGAGAAAGAGGGTGTAGCGCTTTAAGAGGTTGGCCATGGAATCGTCATGGCGCTGGCCGAGGAAGTAGGCTTCGCGGATGGCTTCGTCGGAGAGGGGAGTGTCGAAGGCGAAGGAGGAAGGCGCAAGGAGAAGAGCGGCCGCAAGGATGGCAACGATTACGCGGGTGGGAGTGCGAAGCATGGTGGGGCCTCCAACTAGAGTATTGGACGGCTAAAACAGGTGAGAGGTTGCGGGCGCGGTGCAGCGGGTATACACGCCACTACGTGCCTGCTACAATCTGTCTATGTCACAGAAGCAGCTAGTGGCGGCGATTGATCAACGGTTCCGCGCGCTGAATCGAAGAGAGCGAATTACGAAGATTCGCGAACTAGCCTCGGCTTCCCCCGAAGATGACCGTTTCATGCAAAGGACTTTTCCAGAGCTGTACCGCGAGGCCTTTCAAACTACTCGCCGCGGGGCGAGTGAGCGCTCGGGAGCAGTCCGGAAGCGTGTGCGAGTCGGAGCGCTTCGCTCGAAGTAAGTCCCAACACTTCTCCCCATTCCACCACCAGTCCCCGCCTTCTTTCGCTTCCGTATTCGCCACCCAAAACTTCACGGAGAATGTCCGCATCGGACATGCCGATTTTGCGGGCAGCTTTGATCAGACGGAGTTTGTTGGCGAGGCTCATTGCACGGCGGAGCTTACCATACGGCTATCTAATTCTAGCGGAATCAAGAAACTGAGAACTAGTGGTCAGATGCGGCGCTGGATGTTGGGGAAGTCGAGCCAGACTTTGATGCCGCAGAAGTGGGAGCCTTCGGTGCAGATGGGGGTGGTGATGCCTGCGCGGATGTGGCAGGGCGGGCCGATGTAGCGGGTGAGTTGGGGATGGACTTCGCGGAGCTGGGCGAGCTCGTCCATGGAGGCTTGGTAGATTTCTTCCTGGGCGTTGAAGCAAGTGCGCATGGTCCATTTGTGGAGGAGATGGAGGAGCGAGCCGGATTCGTAGAGGCGGATGGATTTGGCGTTGGGCAAAAGATAGAGCGCGATTTCCGGGGGGACGCCGCGATCGAGTAGCTGGTTTTTGGCGAACCAGGCGTCGTGCATGGCGCGGTTGTAGACTTCCTTGGCGCGGGGGTTGGCGGCGAGGAGCGCGGGGGTGATGTAGTCGGGTTCGCGCGTGTCCGCGAGGGTGAGAAGCGGGCGCGAGCCGGGGACCATGCGATGGCGCTGGTCCTGGCTGTCGGCGGTGTGGCTGATTTTTTTGGCGAAGGTGTAGTTGGCGTGCTGGAGGGCGCGCATCATGGGGGCGTGGACGCCGACGTTTAGCGTTTCGAGGCGATAGAGATTGCGCGCGGGATTGAGGAGGCGATCGATGGCTTCGGAGTCGGAGCATTGGGATTCGGTGAGACCGGCGACGGCGCGGTAGGAGTCGGCCATGACGCGGGGGGCGTTGGGGGAATAATCAACGAGGATGGAGGTTTTGTCGTGGAGCTTGGCGTCGAATTCGCGGGCGAAGGGTTCGCCGGCGTTGGCGTTTAGCGCGACATTTTTCCATTCGGGTAATTCTTCGAGAGGCTCGGTGCCGAAGCGTTCGAAGAATTGTGGGTCAATTGTTTTTACTTGCGCAACCATTTCGCCGATGACGGCGCGGGCTTCGCTGGGCGTGTCGGAAGCGGCGCTCATGCGCCAGAGGCGGTGGAGGACGATGCCGGAGAGGGTGTGCACCATGGTGGTGAAGGCGGCGATGGGCAAAACGTAGCGGGCGATTTCGATGGCGCGTTTTTCGGCGGAGCGCTCGATCTTTTGCAGGCGCTTGGGGTGAGACATGGGGCCGATGTGCCAGATGTCGTCGAGGATGGCGCGGGCGTCGGCGATCAGCAGGGCGGAGAGTTCGCGGTAATAGTTCCAGGCGCGGGCGACGGCGGCTTCGTAGATTTCCTTGCATTTTTCGTCGAAGAAAAGAGAAACCGGCGGGACATAGGCTTGCGCGCGGTCGAGGCGGACGTAGCGCTGGCTCTGCTGCTCGGAATTGTAAAAGGGGTGCGCGTGGAGGAAGGACCAGACGAATTGGCGGCTGATGTTTTCGAGGCCGAATTCGAAGTGGGCGTGCTGGTAGACGGTGTGATGGCCGCTGTAGAAGGTGGCGGCGCCGATGTTGAGACGCTGCTTGTCGGTGATTTCTTCGGGGTTGATGAGGCGCGGGGCGTAGCAGGTGCGGGCGGCAGCGATGGCGGAATCGAAGGGGTGAGCGAAAGCGTTGCGGAGGGTGACGCGCGGGGGAGCGGTTTCAATTTGTTCGGCGGGGTGCGCGCCGTCGAACATGCGAGATTGGGTGGCCACGAGAAGAATCTAACACAGAGGACTCAGAGGGCACAGAGAACACGGAGGAATAAAAAAGAGGACAGGCAGGAATGCCTGTCCTACCAAGGCGGATTGGGAGGCACGCGGACACAGATCGCGCCTCGCCGGCTCAGAGATTGCTTGGAGTTGAGGGAGCAAAAGCGGGAGGTAGGCCCCGACAAGAGTCGGGGTAAACTCCCGCATTCCACGGCTACTTTTTGGCGGCCGCGGTTTTGCCGGCTTCGACTTTGGCGGCGGCGTCGGCGTATTTCTTGGTGAAGCGTTCGACGCGGCCGGCGGTGTCGATCAGCTTCTGCTTGCCGGTGAAGAAGGGGTGGCAGTTCGAGCAGATTTCCACGTTCAGGCGATCGCCCTTGATGGTCGAGCGAGTTTGAAAATTGTTGCCGCAGGCGCAGTGCACCGTTACGGGGTGATAATCGGGGTGAATACCGGGTTTCATGATGCTCCATTCTGTCGCGTCCGGTCTGCACGGCTCTCCGACATGGTCGGAGGACTACAGCCGCGTCGCTAGGTCGCGAGGCAATTCTTAATCATACGCGAAATGTCAAGTTCTGCCAAACGGGGCCGAATGCCGGGGTCTGTGGAGGAAATGTAAAATGTGGCGCCACGATTATGAAAATGGACGACACGGCAGCAAATCAAATTTGTTAGAAGCGCCAGCGGGTGACGGATTCGGTGAAGTTTTCGGCGTGCTCGTCCTGAGCGAAGGCTACCTGGGGCTGGACGCGGAAAACGCAGCCTTGAGAAGCCATGAGAAGAGGTTCGACGTCGCCACCGTATTTTGTGTTATAGACCTGCGCGACATGTTTCCAGATAGCGCGGTCTTTGATTTCTTCGGCGAGGCCTTCGAGGATCACGGCTTCGTCGGCTTTTTCGGTACCGATGACGAGATGAGCGTCAGCGGCAATGTTCTTCGCTTTACGCGTGCGGGGGCCGGTGCTAAACCAGAAGGCGTCCTGCCACCAGATTCCCCAGACCAACATGAGATGCGGACGGCCATCGGGCCGGGATGTGGCGATCCAGTAGTTGTGGGATTGCTCTAGGCGCTCGAGGGCCCACGACCAGGGTTTGAGGCCGGTCGTGGCGTCGGGAGGATTTTGCAGGGCGTCGAGCCAGAGAGGGCGGCTGCGTTTTGGGTCGAGCATGTTGGGTCCTCACAGGACGAAAGACGGGTGGGAATTGTGGCAGCGGGACGGAATGAAAGGCAGGAGATGTGAATGAAAAGTGGAACGGCTTGAGTGGGCGATCAGGAAACGAACGCGCAACCGATGCGATAACTTCCTTGCGTCGTTTGTTGCTTCCAGACGGGCTTCAAGTTCACGCGGACAGGCGGAAGGATGGGGACGTGCAGGACCGCGAGCAAATTGTCTGGAAGATCTTCCAGCGAATCCAGTTCGATGGCGACGCCGCCAAAGCCAAGATCCAGAACGCGGGCGTGCCTGGTGCCTTGCTCGCCGAGGACGGCGTACGCATTCGTGCCGGACATGGAAACGCGCTCGGCTTTGCGTTGAATCGCGAAGGAACGCGGCGTAGCAGTGGCTAGCTGATCCACGGAGATGGCCGCGGAAGTTGCGGAGGCTGCAGTGGCAAGGTCCGATTCGGTTTTGTCCGGAGGACGTTTGGTTTCGATGGAGATGGGCTGAGGCGGTGAAGCCTGCTGTTCGGAATCCTGCGCAGCTGATGGCGAAGTTTCAGGGGCAGGCGAAGTTCCGGTTCTGGAGCCACCGTTGCCTGTCTTGGAATGATTGGCGTGCTTAAGGCGATAGAGACGTTCGTCCGCGAGATGAATCAATTGATCCGCGAGTTCCGCGTCTTGCGGGAAAATGGCGATGCCGTGATCGATGGTTACACTAACGGCGAGTTGCAGCGGCTCGATGATCTCGGCAAATACTGAGGTTATGCGGCGGGTTAGAGCCAGGGCCTGGGCTGCATCCGTTTGCGGGAGAAGTAAGGCGAATTCATCGCCGCCGATGCGGAAGGCGGAATCCGAAGTGCGCAAGGCTTTGGTTAGAGTGGTGGCCATGGCGCGCAAGACTTCATCGCCGCGCGGGTGACCGTGCTTGTCGTTGACTTCCTTGAAGCGGTGCAAATCCAGAACCACGAGGCCAAGAGGCTGGCCGTAGCGGCGCGCGCGGTTCAATTCTTTTTCGAAGGATTCATCGAAGAGCCTGCGATTGTAGAGACCGGTGAGCGGATCGGTGACGGCGTTGAGTTGCAGTTTTTTCAGATCATCGTATTCGATGATGATCGGGGCGCGAAGAAGTCCAGAGGACATAAAAACATCCAAGAGGGCGGTTTTCAGGGAGACGAGACGACCAGATTGATCGCTCAGATCGCGGTGGCGAACGAGCATTTCGTCCCAAATTTGCACACATTGAGCGTCGTGCAGATCAAGGTGAGTGATCGCACGAAAGAAGCGCTTCAGAAATTGTCCGCGCGCAGGCAGATCAAGGGTGTCGAGCGTGTCTACAAGCAGCTCGAGATAGGAATCCTCAATCGGCAAGCGCGGGGGCACAGGGGCGCCGGGGCTGGGCATATCCGGTATAGACCTGACCTCTGCCTATCCCCGCGGGGTTTGGGGAAAGCAAGTTAAGCTTTCGCTATAGAAGTGGAGCATGCAAGAGTCCAATCGTACTGGACCCCGACCGATCCACCGGGCAATCCTACCTCCTTAAATTTCCGCGGTATGCTATTACAAATACAGGGCATAGGGTACTGAAAAGTACGTTTGTCAGGAGCTGCAGCCGAAGGACGTAACATAATTACCCAAGAGTTTCAAGCGCGAAGGACGTAAATGGCTGAGGATTTACTCAAGAGAGCGAAGGAATTCCAATCCGAACAGGCGCATCTCTCCCATCTGTTCTTGCCGCAAGACCCTGGCGGCAATCGGCGGGGTTTCACTGGGAACCAGGCTCGAAGAGGCCGGGGAGGGGGCAGGGATGGTCAGGTGCACGAGCTGATCGGGCCGAAGAATGTGAGCAGAGGTGATGCAGGCGCCATTAGCGCTGATATTAAGGGTCTTGGTCAGTTCGATGAATTCTGCTCCGGAGGCGTCGGTCCCGCGTACGAAGACAGGCACCTGCAGACGGAGGCGTGGGGGCCGTCGTGTTGACGCGGGTCCCGCGTGCTGCCCTAACTTCAGAATCTTTGTCTCCACCGGGTCACCTGGTACCAAGGAACTAGTACAGCAGCTAGCATCTTGGATGCCAGACGACTTGGAGCGGCTACCTTTCAAGTGCATTCTTATGAGCTAGATGGAACCTCTGCTACGAGGAAAGAAATTGCCAGAGGGAGCTGACAGACACCGATGCCCACTTGCCTTCCGCAAATGTGCAAATGGAACGCTTTTACCATTGACACTTCTGGAAGCCTTTGCAAGGATGAAAGCCCCAAAGAGAAAATCTTTACCACTTTCCCCGAGAGGCGGGATGGGCTATGGCTGGACGGATCATTGTGCCTCCGATGTCGGAAGAGCGGGACCGAGTGGCTCTTCCCCTAGCGTATGTCAACTACCTGCTCGATGCGGTAGACAAGCCATTGATCGTGGCGGAGCGCAACGGAAACCTGCTGCTGGTGAGTTCACGCGCGAGAACGTTTCTGGAATCCGAGGGGCACGCCGATTGTAAGGGGTTGAATCTATTCCGAGATGTTTTGCGTGTGGATCCGAAGCAGGTGATCAGTCAAATCGAGAGTGGAGAACACCTCGTCGAGTTGGACATCGAAACGGGCGGAAAGAAAGCAACTGCGCGAATCCAATGGATGCCCGAGCCGGATTGGCTGGTGGTGCAGTGTGTAAACCACGCGGAAGAATCCGCCAGACCGGATCCCGCAACGCAGCTTACGGTGCAAGAGCTGTTGCAAGAACGTGAGATCACCTACCGTAATCTTCTGGCGGCGTATCTGAAATTACAGGAAGTGAACCGACAGAAGACAGTGTTCCTGGCGTCCGCAGCGCACGAGTTGAAGACGCCACTGGCCGTGATAAAGGGCTACTACGATCTTCTCCTGGCTGGTTCGCTGGGGCGATTGACGGACAAACAACGGGACATTTTAGAGGAATCGAAAGACAGCTGTGAGCGGCTGGTGCGCCTGGTGTCCATGTTCCTGAATTATTCGGCGCTGGAGAGCGGCAAGCTGGTATTGCAGCTTCGCGAGAATGATCTGCGGGATTGCCTCGACGAGCTGTCCAAGCGCTGGTCGGAAGCGTTCCAGCGCAAGGGCGTGAAACTGGAGACCAACTTTGACCCGTCCATTACAACGTTTCGATTCGACTATCAGAAAGTGCAGCAGGTGGCGGCGAATCTTCTGGACAATGCATTGAAGCATACGCCGGCCGGCGGCAGCATCACTCTGCGCGCGCTGCCTCATTTCTGGGAGCGGCGCGTAGCAGCCATGGCCCCAGCGGAAGAACGGCGCCGGTTCCGGTTGCCGCGCCCGAACAGCGTGGAAGTGAGCGTGACGGATTCCGGCGCGGGTA
>Ga0210409_10000710_pt1 | contig 49585 bp, 38 predicted proteins | sample IncBWH17MmetaG_FD_161649 | JGI IMG/M metagenome (GOLD analysis project Ga0210409, IMG submission 161649) | Forest soil microbial communities from Barre Woods Harvard Forest LTER site, Petersham, Massachusetts, United States - Inc-BW-H-17-M | ecosystem: Environmental > Terrestrial > Soil >... | reverse complement strand
GCGGCCCTTTGGTCTCCCAGACGAGCGATCACAACGCCGAGATTGTTATCGACTTCTGTGAGCGGCAAACGAGCAGCAACAAACGCAAAAGCCGATTGCGCTCTGGAGAAGTCGCCCACGCGGTAGGCTCCAAGGCCAAGATAAAAATTGGCCTCGCGCGCAGCGGGGCTGGTTTCAGAAACGTGTCCCAGAGCTTCAACCGCTGGATCGAAGTTGCGCTGTTCGAAGTACGCCTTTCCGAGCTGTAACCATGCATCGTTGTAAGTGGGATTCAGGCGTGTGGCCTCCCGAAAATGGCTCGTTTTTTCTCCGCTCGTGCCCGCGAGAATACCTTTTACGTAATTCTCGAACGCGTCCAATCGCACCGGAGCGGCGCCCGACATGAAAAGAGATTTGCTGGCGGCGAGTCCAGGTCGCAAGGTTTGCAGTAAGTCCCAGCTGAGCGCCGTCTGGATGTTGATCAGGTCGGTGAGCGGCCCAGATTCATGGGATTCAGGCAGCAATTCTTTGTGCTGCATATCCAGCCATCGGGCAGTTGCTGTGAAGGTTCTGCCATCGAAGCTATAGCAGCCTACCACAACGTAGTCGACATCCAATTGTTCCATCAGCCGATACGTGGTTGCGCGGGTCGCGTGTAAGTCGGCAGGAATGCCCGCGCGATCGTAGGCGCGCAGGCGGTCTTCCCGAGTGAGAACGAAAATACCCGGCGAGGAAAGCCGCGTGGCAAGCGTCTCGGGAAAAGCCTCGCTGATCCACTCCAGGCCAGGTGCCCCGGTTGCATTCTCGAAGGGCATGACGATCACTGTGTCATTCGTGACGTCGGTACTTCGGGATTGCGCGCGCGACGGTTGGGTACTCAGCAACGCGAGAGTGAAAGTGATCGAGGTCAGAAGGCGCAAGGCAACTCGATTATATCGGTCGTCTTGAAGGTGGCCTATCTGATCGTGGCGGCCGGATGGGCATCCTCAGCCCGCGATGGTACAGGTTCCTCGCTGGGATGCATGCCCGACCAGCCCGGCAAATTGGAGCTGCCGGTGATCAAGCGCGCCCCCCTTTCGTAAGTCACATAAGACCATGCCCACTGGATAAACACCAAGATGCGGTTGCGGAATCCGATCAGAAAAAAGATGTGGATGAAAAGCCACGCTAACCAAGCCACGAAGCCAGAGATGTGCAGCTTTCCGAACTGCGCGACGGCGGCGGCGCGACCGATGGTGGCCAGGCTCCCCTTATCCCAGTATTTGAAATCCTCTCGAGGTTGGCCGGAAAGGTCTCGACGGATAGTTTTCGCAACGAAGGTGCCTTCCTGCAGAGCGACAGGAGCTACGCCGGGTAGAGATCTGCCGTTCTCATCTTTCAGCGCAGCCAGATCCCCGATCACGAACACTTCGGGATGACCGGGAATGCTGAGATCCTTCTGGACCTCGACGCGGCCAGCCCGGTCATAAGCGACGCCCAGCTTTTTGCCGAGTGGGGATGCGGCCACGCCTGCCGCCCAAAGTACAACGGCCGCCACCATCCTGGTCTGGCCGAAGCGAACAGCTCCGGGCTCGACTTGGGTCACCATCGTGTTGGTGTGAACTTCTACGCCCAGGCGGCGCAATTGCTCCTCGGCGCTGCGGGACAAATCCTCAGGATAGGCTGGCAGGACACGGGGTCCGCCTTCGAGGAGAAGAATACGCGCGCGCCTCGGGTCAATCGATCGGAACTCGTGAGACAGGACATGGCGCGTGATTTCGGACAGCGTACCGGCAAGTTCAACCCCGGTTGGACCTCCGCCTACGACCACGAAGTTCAAGGGCTCCGTTGCCTCTCCGGCGACCGATTGACGCTCGGCGAGTTCAAACGCAAGGAGGATGCGGCGTCGAATCTCGAGCGCATCCTCAATTGTTTTCAACCCCGGGGCATATTGCTCCCACTCTTCGTGGCCAAAATAGGCGTGGCTAGCACCGGCAGCGACGACGAGGTAGTCATAATGGATGTCCTGCTCGCTGGTTTTGACGACGCGATTGGCCAGATCGAAATCCTGCACCTCCTCGAGCAGGCTGACGACGTTTGCGTCTCCGCGAAAAATTGAGCGGATTGGCGCAGCAATTTCACCCGGCGACAGCCCCGCGGTCGCGACCTGATAAAGCAGAGGCTGAAACGTATGGTGGTTTTTTCGATCGACAATGATGATCCGGACCGGTTCCCGAACCAGGCCACGGGCTGCGTTCAGCCCACCAAAGCCTCCCCCGACGATCACAATGCGCGGCATGCTCTTGCTGGTCATAGGCTTAATTAATAAGATTGTGGAAATGGGTGTGGGGTCGAAAAGTTTTCCTCAAGAAAGTGCGCCCCCCGCGGTGCTCGAATCGCCGCGCCCTTTGGTTTCTTCCACATCGCGGAAAGGGTCGTTCGTCTGGCTCGAAATCCTGATCGTATTCGGATTGCTGGAAGCCGTGATGTGGACCCCGCGGAGCGCATTTCACAGTTGCCTTATCGTGCTGGAAGTGGCGGTGGTTTTGTGGCTTGGCCTGCAAGGATACTCGAAAGCCGAATTGGGGTTAGTCTGGCCTTCTTGGGCGGGGACTCTACGGATTCTGCTGATTGGCGGAGCCGCCGCGATCGCAATTCCGCTTCTTGCCTTGGCGACCGGTCATGCCGTTCCCGCAAATGCCGATTGGCCGCAATTGAAGAATCTATGGCCGTACGTGATCTGGGCCTTTGCCCAGCAATTCCTGTTACAGTCGTTTTTCTTCGTTCGCGTGGAGTCTCTTGTCGGATCCCGATGGGCAGTCATCGCGAGCACCCTTCTATTCACGCTCGCGCATTTGCCGAATGCGGCGCTGACGATTATGACGTTCGTCGGCGCGTTGTTTTTCACCGAATTGTTCCGCCGGTATCGAAGCATTTATCCCCTTGGCATTGTTCACGCGATACTGGGAATTGCCATCGCTTACAGCTTTCCGGATAGCATCATGCACCACATGAGGGTCGGCCTTTCCTACTGGCAATTTCATTGAGCATATCCCGGTGAGTTCAACTCATTCGCATTTTCGGTTGTATCCACTAAGATGAGCGGGTTCGCAGGATTGAATCCTTGCCAGGCCCAGAACTGACCAGCGCAATCGAGTCACCGCAGGCCGCCCCGGATCGGCACAATCAGGGAGAGGACCCGAATCGTTGGCTTCGGGTCCTGTTTCCCTCGACGGCAGATCTGATTTTCGCTTTGTTCCTGGTTTTCCTCGCAACGGGACCTCTTGCCGTCAAACTGCTGGGCGATGCTGGGATTGGATGGCACATCCGAACTGGCGAACTGATCTGGCAATCAAAGGCGGTCCCGCGATTGGACCCATTTTCTTCTACGATGCGCGGTCAGCCGTGGTACGCGTGGGAGTGGCTCTACGACATGGCAGTGGGCGCGCTTCACGGGGCAGGCGGATTGAACGCCGTCGTCTTCTTTAACGCACTCGCGATCGCCGCAACATTTGCGTTCGTTTTTCGAAAGATGACAAGGCGGGGAGCGGGGGTTACGCTGGCGGTTGTTTTACTTCTGTTTGCAGCGATCGCGTCATCTGTTCACTTCCTCGCGCGTCCCCATGTTTTCAGTTGGTTGTTTACGCTGATCTGGTTCGAGCTTCTGCGCGATTACGAGCTTGATGGAAATATTCGGCGGTTGTTCTGGCTTCCAGCAATCATGCTGGTTTGGGTAAACGTACATGGTGGATTCCTGGTCGGGCTGGTGTTGCTGGGTGTGTACTCTCTGGCGTTCATCCTCGAATCTCTTATTAGCAAGAGCGACTCTCGAATAAGTAGTCCGGTGCGGAAGGCTGAGATACTTGCGGTTTTCGGGGTGGCTTGCGCGGGCGTGACCCTGGTGAATCCTTACGGATATCTGCTGCATGTGCACATCTATCGCTACCTGTCTGATAAGTTTCTCATGGACCATATCAATGAATTTCTGTCGCCCAATTTCCATGGGATTCCGCAGAAATCTTTCGCAATCATCATTCTTGTTACCCTCGCCGCTTTGGCGACCGCTCGCCAAAAGATGGCGACCAGCGAATTGCTGGTGATCCTGTTCGCGGTTTATTCCGGGCTGTATGCCACGCGCAACATGCCGGTGTCCGCACTTCTGCTCGTAATGATTGTAGGTCCGCAACTGTCACGGGCGTTAGCAAACGGGTCGTCGAGCGCAGGACTGTCGGGCATTGCCAGTCGATTGCGTGCAAACTATGCGGGATTTGAAAGGCGGATGGGTGCCCTCGAATCCAGGCTGAGTGGGCATTGGCTTCCGATTGTGACAATCCTTGTGGGTGGATGGGTCTGTCTGCACGGCGGCCGCTTGGGCTCTTTACAAGCAATGAATGCCACCTTCGATGGCAATCGTTTTCCGGTTCAGGCCGTGGATTGGCTAGACCGTGAAGGCGTGCGGGATCCCGTCTTCTGCACGGATTCCTGGGGCGGGTATGTTATCTACCGCGAGTTCCCGAAACTTCAGGTGGTGATTGATGACCGCCATGATTTGTACGGACCCGAATACTTAATGAACTACTTGAAGGTGATCCGAGTGGAACCGGGGTGGGGTCAAGCGCTCGCAGCAACCCACGCGTCCTGGATTTTGCTGCCGCGCCAATCAGCCGCTACAACCCTGCTGCGAGAAGTGCACGCTTGGACGGTCAATTACGAGGACAAAACTGCGGTGCTTTTCCGGCGGACAGGTTCGGCAGAGTAGGTCACTGACAGGTCTACCGTCGCAGTCTCTACGTCCGCGTATCGATGTTGAATCCGAGAATAACGTTGACTTCGACAGGCGTAGTGCCCCGTTGCGCTGGAACGAATTTCCACGAAGATAGGGCAGCTAGTATGCGTGCGGTGCCTGCGCCCGGGTCGGACTTCAACACTTGAAGATTCTTCAGCGAACCGGACCGATCCAATACACCGGCAATTACGATGCGAGAATGCCTTTGGCCATTCGCCGGCAGGTCTATACGAAGGGGTTGAGGGCTCGTTAACTCTGTCCCATAGAGGTGAGCAGCTGACGAAGCGTCTGCAAACTGCATCACCACCGTCCCGTTGACCGTAGGCAGATATTTTGTGTAGACCTTGTCTCCGCGGAGCAGTCCGTAAAAGTTGAAGCCACCACCGGAGCGAGGCGTACCTTCCACCGTAATATCCAGATCGCCGCGACCGGCGCCAGCGGGCGAACGGCCGGGCGTAAGAGGCTCATTCTCGTTTGAGCCAAAGCTGGGAAGGGTAATCGTGCTCCCACCCTGCACCGAAGCTCCCGGAACTGCGGGCTGGCCATTCGTTCCAGCGCCGGCGCCTCCCGTACCCGGGTAAGGGGACGTGCCGCTGTGCGCATTCGGATCCGATCCCCGTCCCGTGCCGCTCTTGGCGGCCCCGGAACCCTCGCCAGACAAGCCGCTACCGGGACCATTGCCATGGCCGATGCCGGCGCCGCCGCCCGAGCCTCCAAGACCCGCCTTGGATCCTCCCGAAGGCGACTCCGCCAAGGAGCCAGGGGATGAGTTTCCGGGGATGCCTTCCTTAGACCCGGGTTGGGTTGAGACCACGACACCCTTGCCGCCGCCGTTGCCTCCTGCGGCCGTTGGCGGGGCCAGTGCTGCCCCGGAGTCGAATGAACCTCCGATTCCGCCGCCCTTTGTGCCCATCCCCCGACCTGCAGGAGAGCCCGTTCCTCCGGTCAAGCTGGGTGGAGGGGGTACCACGCTGGGGTCTCCCAAGCCGGGCGAGCCTCTCCCGGAGAGCGAGCCGTCGGCGCTACCAACGCTGGGTGGCGGAGGGACGATGGCATTTGCGCCTGGCAGGCCACCGAGCGCCCCGCGCTTATCCCCCGCCGCCCGTGACGCGCCGGATCGATCATTCCCGGTCATGCTGGGGGGTGGTGGAACGATGTTGTCGGCGCTTAAAACGGTGCCGAAGCCACCGGTTTTATCGGCATGGCCGCGGCCGCCACCCGAAAGAGCAGAGCCGCCGCTGACGCTGGGAGGTGGTGGAACCACCTGGCTGGTGGAGACTGGTCCGACCATTGCCTGGCGATCGAGAGACCGACCGCCAATCTGTACCGGCGGGGGAATGACTTTTGGATCCGCCAAGCTTGCACCGGTGACCGTGCGCTGATCCCGATCCACTTGCGACGGTGGTGGAGCGATGACAGCCGGCGTGGGCAGTGTCATCTTTGGAACTTGCGTCGGGTCGCGTAATGGCGACGATACAGGCGGTGGAACGACCATCGTCGTCGCAGCGGAAGGCCCTCTGAGCGGGGGCGGCTGGCGTTGAACGTCGGAGGGCGAAGGCTGGATGATCGGGCTGTTCATCGCGATTACGGAGCGTGACTGATCGCGAGGAACGTCCTTCGCTGCCGGCTCAATGACTACGGGAGTCAGACCCATGGTTTGCCGGGCCTTTGCCGCCGACATACTGTCCGGAGGTGGCGCGATCACCGAAGTGCCTAATCTCGGAGTGTCACGGTTGAGCTGACGAAATGTGGATGGTGGAGGCGCGACGATCGCATCTTTGCTTAACGTCGGAGCCGTGGTCGAGCGCTGTATCCCCTCGGCCGGCGGCGGACCGGGAATGGGTTTGAACGCCAACAGATTTTTGACCGGATCGGCGGAGATCGGCAATGTCAGGTCAGGGGCATCTACCACTTTGTCGGTCGCGGAATTGCCCCGCGCTACCCGAATCGTCTGCGTATGATGGAAAGCTTCTTGTCCGCCAGCGCGCCCGCTCTTTCCGGATTGCGCCCCTCCCCGATCGGCAATCTGAGGAAGTTCATCGGCCGAAAAATAGATCACGTCGTACTTTGGCGGCGTGGGCGGCACATAGGGGCGCATGCTGACGAGCTTTGCCGGAATCCAGATCAAAGCCGCGATGAATACGGCCTGCAGCCCCCAGGACATGAGCATCCCGCGAATCGGGAAGAGCCCGGTCTGGGCTTCTCCCGCAAGCCGAGCCTGAGATTTCCCCAAGGCCGGCCCGATCGAGGAGACGAACTCCTGCCAGGGGGATGACCATTCAACCAGCAGTTTTGGGCCATCAATCATGCTGGCTGATTGTCTCCTCTTTTCGATGGCTGGATTTCAAGCTCATCTCCGATTGTAGTGCCCGTAGCCTGCAAAGTGTGTTCCGGTAGTTCTAGCACCGACGCCGCCCGAAACCGGATGGGGGCAAAACGCCACGGGCGGAGACCCCTTTCAAGGTGAACGACCACATGATCGGAGTCGAGATACGCCACATCGATGGGGAAGCGCATCCCTAAGGTATGAACGCCACGGCAGGGAGTGATCCACAGCCCGTGGCCGTTTCCGAAGTCGTTCCGTCCCTTGCCAATCAGTCCCCGCAACCGGGACCAGTGCCCATCGGCCACCGCAAGCCGGGTGGCGAGGTACTGCCGGCGGGTGCGATTCAGGGCATAGCTGGAGGACACTGACTCGGACATCGGTACTCCTGATTGAGTCGTCGCTTGGAGCGCTTCACCCGTCTAGGAAGACAGCGTGCGATACAAGCTGATAATCGCCGGCCCCAACGTTACGACGATGATGGATGGCAGCACGAAAACTACCAGGGGAGGAACCATCTTGATGGTCGTTTTGGCAGCCTGCTCTTCGGCGCGCTGGCGACGTTCTGTGCGCAACGAGTCTGAGTGGACGCGAAGTGCCTGCGCCACGCTGGTACCGAAACGATCCGTCTGAATCAGTGTAGCAACAAGCGACTTGATGTCGTCAACCCCGGTTCGTGCCACGAGGTTTCGCAATGCCTCGGCACGGGGCTTGCCCGCTCGCGTCTCTAAGTTGAAGAGCGAAAATTCGTCGCTGAGATCCGGGTGAGCGTGTTTCAGATCTTCGCCGACCCGCATCATGGCCTGATCGAGCGCCAGGCCGGCTTCCACGCAAATGACCGTCAAATCGAGAGCATCCGCAAGGCCAAGGCGAATGCGCATCTGGCGGTCGCGCATCTGGCGCTTAAGGACGAAGCGCGGCAGGAAGAAGCCAAGAGCGGTGACACCCAACAACAACATCGGGTTATCGAAGCCGCTGATCACCAGCACCGCGCCAAGTCCCACGACAGCGCACAGGACGCGAACGCCTAGGTAAATCGTCAGATGGCGCGATTCACGGTATCCGGCTTGTATCAACCACCCGCGAGTGCGATCTGTGTCGGTGGGAGAAAGCGGAAGGGCTTTGCTGAGGGGATCAAGCGCCTGCTCAAACCGCTCCTTGATCGCGGGTTTCTCCCGCTGCGCCTGCGGACGCTGGAAGGCCAAGGATCGCAGCCGCGCCCCCAGAATCGAGGAAGGAGCGTAAGCGGCGGCGCCGAAAGCAAAGATCGCCAGCGCGATCAAGATAAACAGCAGGATTGCGACCCCGAATGCCATGGTTACACCTGAATACGAATGATTTTCCGAATCACGAAATAGCCGACGGTCTGCAACGTAATGCCCGCCACGATGAGCACGTGCCCGATCGGGTCAGTAAAAAGCGGCTGAATGAACGTCGGGTTCATCGACAGCATCAGCAGAATGATCAAGGGAGGCATGCCCATCAACAGCATCATGGTCAGCCGGCCCTGTGCCGTGTATACCTTCACCTGCCGCAGAATCTTGAACCGTTCACGGATGACGTAGGAGAGATTGTCGAGGATTTCGGCAAGGTTGCCGCCGGTTTCGCGTTGGAGCATTACGGCAGTGACGAAGAACTTAACGTCAACGAGCGGAACGCGCTCCACGAGGTTGGCGAGAGCATCGCGGACGGGCAATCCAAATTTCTGTTCTTCGAAGAGAATACGAAATTCGCTGGCTACCGGTTCCGTCACTTCCGAGGAAATCATCTCGAGCGCGGTGGTAAACGCGTGTCCAGCGCGAACGGCGCGCGCGAGGGTATCGATCGCCTCCGGGAAGTGCTCTTCAAAAGCATCAAATCGCTTCGTACGCTGATAAGATGCATAGGAATACGGCAGGAAGAACCCCACCATCATTCCAACCCAGGCGAACAATGGGTCGCGTTTCGCGAACATGAACACGATCACGCCCAAGGCAACGCCACTTGCCAGACACAGAAAAAGAAAATTTCCAGCCCTGATCTTTATATCCGCTTGAGAAAGCAGTTTTTGGAGAGCTGAGACCCGGTCAGAACGGCGCAGCAGAGAGTCCAGGGCCGGAATCTCGCTGAGGACCTCATCGCGCAGCAGGGCAGTTTCTTCTCCCGCCTTTTGCTCGACCGTCTCCTGTGTATCGATTAAACGATCACGCAGGACGCGGGCTCGCGCCTTCCGCTCGTCGAAGAGAGACAGTACGACGAATCCGGCAAGGGAGATGACGACGAACACCAAGATGGCGATGAGCGCTGGCATATTTGATTATTTGCCCGTCTTCGTCAGACCTCCATGCGCGTGTCAAACAAACCCGGACGCAGGCGGCAACCGCTGGATGCCAGCCTTTCCGCAAATTTGGGGCGTACTCCCGAGGCCTTGAAGGTCCCCCGGACCTTCCCGCTCTCGTCGATCCCGTGGCGCTCGAACACAAAAATGTCCTGCATGGTGATGATGTCGGCTTCCATGCCGGTGATTTCAGAGATGGTGATTACCTTGCGAGTTCCATCGGAAAGGCGAGCCACTTGGACGACTGCATGAACCGCTGACGAAATCTGCTGTCGAATGGCGCGCTCGGGAATATTCAGATTGGCCATGGACACCATGTTTTCGATACGAGAGAGCGCATCCCTTTGGGAGTTTGCGTGGACCGTCGTGAGCGATCCATCGTGACCCGTATTCATGGCTTGCAACATATCGAACGCTTCTTCGCCGCGCACCTCGCCCACCACGATGCGATCTGGACGCATACGCAGACTGTTAATCACCAGTTGCCTTTGCCGGATGGCGCCCTTGCCTTCGATGTTGGGAGGGCGGGTCTCGAGCCGCACGATGTGCTCCTGCTTCATCTGAAGTTCGGCAGCGTCTTCGATGGTGACGATGCGCTCATTATTCGGGATGTACCCGGACAGAACGTTGAGAACGGTAGTTTTGCCGGCACCCGTACCACCCGAGATCAAGAGGTTGAGACGCCCTTTGACCATCGCGGACAGGAGTTCGAGCATCGGCTCGGTAAGACTCTTGTTCTCGATCATCTGCCGCGCTGTTACCGGGTCCCTGCCGAAACGCCGGATGGACAGACAGGCTCCATCGATTGCCAAGGGAGGGATGATGGCGTTCACGCGCGAACCGTCGATCAGGCGTGCATCCACCATGGGAGATGATTCATCCACGCGGCGGCCAACCCTGGAGACGATGCGGTCAATGATCTGCATCAAGTGCTGATTGTCTTTAAACGAAAGGCCGGTTAACTCCAACTTGCCCGCTCGCTCGATATACACCCGATCGAACCGATTGACGAGAATGTCGGAGATGCCTGGATCTTTCAACAGTGGCTCCAGCGGGCCGAGTCCAAAGATTTCATCGAGAATCTCGCGCGACAGCCGTTCCCGTTCAGCAAAGCTGAGCGGAACCGCCTCACTGTTCACCGAGCTGCGGATGAGGACTAGGACTTCTTCGCGTGCCGTCTCGCTATTGGTGCGGCCAAGTTTCTCAAGATCGAGCCGATCCAGGATCTTGCGATGAAGATCGGCCTTTACCTGCTGGTATTCGCTGCGTTCGAAGGTCTGCAGATTTGCCATGAATTCTCTAAACCGTCTTGAACAAAGACCATGTGGAACGTTTTACGTCGTCGTCATTTTGCGTGAGCGTAGCCGCCAAGCCGTTGAAGGAACGGGCGATCTCGGTGTTCTGCTGCATCAGCGGCACGCCTCGGTCAATCGCGCTTGAAACCGCGAAGTACTGATTCGGAATGCGCCAAAGAAGGCTTGCGCCCGAGGCCGTTTCCGCGTCCGTCTCGTGAAAGCCCGGAATCTTGCGAAACCGGTTTAAGACGAGTTTGACATGTTCCCGTCCATTGGTTTCACCGAGAAACTGAACAATACGGGCCGCGCTCCACAGAGATGCCACGTCGGCGTGGGCAACGAGCAGGACCGTCTCAGACAGATTTCCAACCAGACGCGTAGCGCTATCTAATCGCGAAGAGGCGTCCACCACCACATAACGGAAGTGCGTGACCAGCATGTCGAACAGGCGGGCAAACTCCGCCGTTGACGGCTCGGTCGGCATGGGAGTGTTGGCCCCGGCCAACAATTGCAGCCCGCCCGGATCGCGCGTCATGAAGCTTTCCAATAGCGAACTGTCCATGCGGTGGAGGTTACGAATCGCGTCGGCGACCGTGAAAGGAGCCTTCAAATTGAGATGTAGGGTCGCATGCCCAAGCGGTGCGAGATCGACAAGCGCGACGTTGCCGTGGGCAGATTGCAGCGCCAAGGCAAGGTTTACGGCGATGGTCGTCGCACCACTCCCACCCTTCGCGTTGACTATCGTGAATACTTTGCCTCGTGGACCATCGCGTTTTACCTTGCGTTGATTTGTGGAGAGCCGAACAAATGCCTCAAGCAAGTCGGTGGTGGTGGTCGGACGCTCAATGAACTCCTTGGCTCCGACCCGCATTGCGCTGACGATCAATTGCGGCTGTACAAGCGTGCCAATCGCGAATACTGCGGTCCCGGCAAGTTCTTGATGAAACAGTTCGATCGCGTTGAGAGCAGCATTCGCCGCGTCTGTTGGGATATCGACCAGGATTACGTCGGGCTGCATCGCGTGGATGCGCGGGATCACTGGATCACTCGCGACTACCGGGTAATTGGGCGCGGAGTGAACCGTGCGCGCGACGCTTGTGCCATCAACCAGCACTTGCAGTACGGCGCGCTGCTCGCTATCGGTCGCGACGATAACTACTGAAAGCTCTGCCATGCACTGTCAACTACTTTCCCGCGGGCTTCCCGTCGAACTTGTCGTTATTCAGGAAAGGCTCGGGATTCTTCGGGCCGGGTGGGGTCTGCACGTTGGGCGAGATCTTGCGCACCGTGCACAACACCATCAACTCTGCATCGCTTTTCTGCACGTTCTTGCTTCGGAAGAAAGTGCCAATAATCGGAAGATCTCCCAGACCGGGGATCTTGTTCTGAATGTTGGTAACTCGATTATCCATCAAGCCCGCTATGACGAAACTCTGCCCATCCTGCAATTCGAACTCTGTCTCCGCACGGCGGGTGCTCAGGGCGGGCACCGTGAACCCCGAGATAGTCAAAGCATTGGCAAAATCCAGCGTACTCACCTCCGGCGTCACATTGAGATGAATATTTCCGTTTGGCATGATTACCGGCTTGAACCTGAGCTTCACGCCGAATTCCTTGAACTGAATGGTCACGGCGGTGAACCCCTGCCCCGGTTGCACGATCGGGAAGGGAAATTCGCCCCCGGCCAGAAAGCTTGCTTCTTTTCCGTTGACCGCAATCAGGTTTGGTTCCGCCAAAATTTGCAGCACGTTTTTCTGCTGCAGGGCCTTGATCACCACCCCCAGATGGATGTCGGCATTAAACAGGAACATGTTCAGTACGTCGCCGATGGTCTGATTGGAGCTAACATTTCCAGAGGTGTTCGCGGTGGAGTCGGTGATGTTTTGTGCTCCAAAGCCGCCGAACTGGCCCGTCGTTACGGTGCCGATCGTGTGTCCCGCGCCGGTCGTGAAGATGTTGATGCCCAACTGCGTTGCGGCGGAGCGATCGACTTCCGCGAACTTCACCTGCAGTAGCACTTCTTGCGACCCGGTGGGGCCGAAGGTGAGAACATTCACCACGTTTTTTGAATACGCGGTCGCGATTGCTTCCGCGCGCTTGGCGACACTCTCGTCAGAAACGTGGCCGGACAGAACGATTGCGGAGCGTGAAGGCGTAACGATGATTTGCTCGTCCGGAAACACATTGCGTTCTTCCTCAGCCGCCGCCGTGACGTCTACGTCTACCCGGAGATCGAAGCTGCGGGAGCGTTCCAGTTCGTCCCAGATCAGCAGCGAGACTTCGCCGGCAGCGCGGCCATGGACCAGGATCTGAGTTGGAGTCACCACTTCAAGATCTGCGACCGCGGGATCGGTAACTGAAACGCGCTTAAGACGCTCGCTGGTATTGATCAATAACGACTTGCCGACCATCACTCGCAACGGCGCAGCGCCGGTCGTCTCAGCTCGGGAGGGAAGCGACGCTTCTGCCGGATGTTCAACCTGCGGCGGTATACCCGGCTGTTGGGTCCCCTGCGGCGCAGGGGGAGGGGTATCTTGGCGAAAAGCCTCGGCGAAGCCGGTGCCGGGTAGCAGCAGCGCCATTCCTAAAAGGATGAAATGCCTCGCAGAAACGAACTTAGGCCTCCGGGTAACCCGCGAAGCCCGCAACCGGTGGAACGTTTTTTGAAGATCCATTCTCAGTGAGCGCCTGATTGATCTGGGAACTTCGTCTCGTCGGTCTTATTGCCCCGAATTACTTCAACCTTGTACGGAGCCGGCGGAGCAACCGGGGCTTGCACGGCTTTCTTGATCGACGTTGAGCGTATTGGCGGGGGTGTCAACGAGACTCCCCCATACAGACCATTCGCCCTGGTCGCTGGCAGGTTCGTTTCCTTCGTATCGACAGGATTTCGCAGAGCCAACTGAATGTGCCCCTGCGAACTTGCCAGAGTAAGCCTCTGTGCATCATCCGGAGAGACCAGAAGTGTGATCACCGGTGTCGACTGTGGTTCCCCGGCGGCGTTTCGCTCCAACTTCTGGCCGGCGGCGATCACCGCGACATTCTTGAGAACCGTCGTCGTCTGCGATTCGTTGGCGCCGGATGGATTGCCGGTTAACAGAACGTCAACACGTGTGCCGGGAACCACGAATCCCGCAACCGCTACAACCTCATTGACCCGCACCGATACGGCTCGCATACCGGGCGGGATCAACGAAGGAAGGCCGGAGCCGCCGTTTTCGGCGGCCAGCTTCGAAGGCAGAATGAATTCGCCCCGCTGAATTGGCAGAATGACCCCGCGTCCGATGATGGTGGATGTTGAATGGTAGGCGGTCGGTGGTGCCACAGAAGCGGGGATGCGAGCCAGCCGAATATCCCGGTCTGCCAGCTTGGCGCCGACCTGAATATCATTTGTTGCCAGAACGACTTCAGCTCCGGGTTCGTTATTCGCGCCAGATCTCGTTTGCAGGTTTTTGTACACCACAAAGGCAACGAGTGCGCCGAGCGCTAGCGCGACGAACCCGATGAACAGAAGCCTTGTGCGATTCATGCTAATCCTCGAAAAGTTGCGTCCGATTGCGACCGCAAGACTGTTTACGGCGAACATCCACAAACGTAAATCTCACGCGAGCATCCTGTCCAAAGAGGAGTCGGCAAGCGGCGGACCGGTCTGCGTAAGATTGATTCTCCACAGCGTTGCCATCCGTTCTACTGAACGGAGCTGGCCACCTGTGAGAAAACTGTGTTTGCATTCGATCCAATCAACCGAATCGTTCCGACTACGATCACCAGAATCACCGCCAGCATAACGGCGTATTCCGCGATGTCTTGTCCTTGCTCGTCCCGAAGAAGCCTTGCAAGCATCTGAGTCATCGTTGGTTGCCTCCCATCTCCAAAAACTCTAGACGAACACATCGAACCACAAAGACCATTGCTCCCTGAAGCGTTCGCTCAAGGTGTAGCGGACTTGCTCTGTAAATTCAGTGATTTAAGAGTGTTTTACCGGCGCGTTGGCGCGGACCGACCTATCATACCGCGACTGTTACGTTCGGAAACCTAATTTCTTTGGTGTTTTTGCGAATACTCGTTCGACTGAGCGCATTTTTCGATGTGTTATGCGTTTAAGAGCCTTTAAGGAGCGTTCGGACCGTGGTAAAGCTCCAAAGTTGGGGGTTCCGCTTCGGGATGAACGACCCAGACTTTGCGGTCTGCAAAGTAGCTCAGCAAGGGCTGGAGGTCTCGTCCCGGTATCTCTCGTGCCCAGACGACCTTAGCATGGTCGATATCCGCATCGTTGTAGACCCATTCCTGATGCTCATTGTGTTCGGGCGCATATTCAACAATGACCAGATGATGGCCGGGCAGATCGTTTAACTGTCTTGCAATTTGAGCCCGATCGTTACTCCATGGGATAGAGGGGTCCATTCCTGCATGGGCGGCTAGGATAACTACCCAGTTAACAACCAGGAAAGCAATAAGCCGCGAGAGATAAATCCCGATCGGGCGCTCGGAGCATCGGAACTTTCGCAAATGCCGCATCGCTTGCACTAAAAGAACAATTAGGGCGGCAGCCACTGGCGCGGCGTAGTGGGGCAAGAACCACACCACCGACGCAACCCCGATGGCCCAGGCGGCGACTTGAAGGAGCGGCAACTTCACCCTGCGATCTCGAAGCAAGTGGGGTAGTGCCAGGAACGGAACGGTGAGCATCGGCCCGAGATAGACCACCCACCACGTTCGGACACTTGTCACCAAGCGGTTCTCCCAATCGACGAATGTCAGTCGGTACTGGGTTCGGTGCCACTGGTTGAAGAAGGTCTCGAATTGTGGGTTCAGATAATGCAGTGGAGGCGGAACCGTCTGCCAAGCGAACATCGGGTAATCGAAGTATTGACGTTGATAAAGGAAGTAGGGCAACAGTAGGCCATTTCCTGTGACTCGCCAGTTGTAGTAGCCGAGCCAAACCAGACCGACTGCGACGATGACTGTTGCCGGCAGCGCGCCAGTGGTAAGAAATCCCGGTTTTGATGATCGCCATGGTTTGCGTTTCAGGGCGAATGGAAGCATCAGCACCACGGGCAAACAAAAGAGAAATCCCTCGAGAGGGCGATTCAAAGCCAGGATCACCATGCCCGTGCCCAAACCGACCGAGTCGAGGACTCGCCCGCTGTGAATAATTCTCGGAAAGGCACCAAGCACCAACGCCGCGCCGAGCGTCGCGGTGGGCGCTCCCAAATACGCGTCAAACCAGTAGTTGAAAAGGCAAAGCCGAAGCAACGCGAGTATCCCCCCCAGTAATGCCCACTGGGGAGGGAACCAACCCTGCAGCATCCACGTGATCGCTGCGCACATGAAGGCCATGCTCAAAAGCGTGCCGAGCCACGGCTGACCAGCCAACTCTCCCATGGCCAGAACCAAACCAGTCGCGGGCGGGTATTTGGTCGCGTAGGTCGGATGTTGCAAAACGTGGAATGTATCGAAGTAAATCCACATCGGGTGGGGCGGGTTCGATAATCGGCCGTGCGCGAACGTGTCTGCCGCGAGGAGATTACTGAACTCATCATGCATGATCGGCGGCGGAATCGGTTGTAACGGGATAACGGCCAGTCGCGCGAGGACGGCTGTGAGTCCAATGCCGATCAGGACCAGGTGCTTTCTCTTCGATATACGAAGGCCCGAGTCTTCGACTGCTCGGAACCAACGATCGGCCACTAGAGGTCTGATCCAGCCCAGAAGACCTAGGGCGATCACCCCCGAGGCGACGGTAAAGGGCACGCATCCTCCCTATCCAAGGTATGTAGGCGCCAATTCATCCCTGTTCGGCTAAAGTTGTAGCAGAATCGCAATCACAACAGCAGGCAGAAGTGCAAAGTACATCATCCCGTGCATGCTTAGGCGATGAATTCCTGAGGTCTTCTACGGTCCTGATAGACTGCGCGAGAAGTTAGAATTTCGCTGAAAAACCGCGATCATTTCCACAAATGCCGGCACGAATGTTGCTACAGACACAAACGCGACCTTCTGTTTCAACCTTGTCAGGCGAGGGCGACCAACGATTGGGGGCGGTCTCACTATTAGCATGCGCCTTATTCCTAGTCGCACTCGTTGCGTACAATTTCGTGGACATTGACCTCTGGCACCAGATGGCGTTGATCCGTGAGAGTCTTTCGGTTGGGCACCTACTTAAGACCGACATCTATGCGTATACACCGACGATTCACCCGTGGATTGATCACGAATGGGGAGCCGGCGCCATCGCCTACTTCGGCGCTCGCTGGCTCGGATCGCGCGCAATTATTTTTTTGAAGTACGGCACGGCACTGGGTACCGCATTGGGCTGCTTTTTCTGTGCGCGATCGCGCGGGACAAATGTTCGCGTGTTCACGTTGTGCGCGCCGTTGTCGTTCTTCCTGCTTTATCTGGGATTCTTCTCAACCATCCGAGCACAGGCATATTCTTTCCTTTTCACATCGATCCTGCTTTGGTTACTGAAATTAGACAAAGGCGGATCTCGGCTTTGGATAATCCCGTGGCTGCTGGCATTTCCTCTATGGGTGAACTTGCACGCAGGTTTCGCGGTAGCAATTGTCTTGGTCGGACTCCACGCAGTAGAACAGGCCCTTCGCGGTGAGCCATGGCGTCACCTGCTCTGGTTGCTTTTTGTAATGCCGGTCGACGTCCTCATCAATCCGTATGGAACTGACTACTTCGGATATTTGCGAAGAGCGCTATTTATGGCCCGTCCGTATTCGCCGGAATGGAATTCAATCCTGACCTTGGGAAATTTGTGGATTGCGCTTTTCGGGCTGGCAATCGCCGTGGCGGCATACGCGGTTTTCAGTGCAGGGTGGCGGCAAACATCGGGATTGCTAGTTTTGGTCGGAACCGCATTCGCAGGCGCGCTCCATCGCAAGATGCTTCCGTTTTTCGCGATTGCCTGGCTGTGTTATGTCCCGAGTTATTTGCAACTGACGAAGGCAGGAAAATGGTGGCTTGATTTTTCAGAGCGCAGGCATGGCTTTCTTTCAATTGCATGGGCTGCGTTCGCAGCAGTGTGTGTGTTTGCTGCCCTACGCCAAAAGCCTTGGGAAGTTGTCGTTCCGCAGCCTCTTTATCCCGTGGGCCCGGTGAAATATCTCGAAGAGCACCAGTTCGCCGGAAATCTGATGGTACCCTTCCGTCTCGGTGCGTACGTGTCATGGAAGCTGTACCCGGCTGTCAAAGTTTCGCTGGATAGTCGCTATGAAGTGGCGTATCCGGATCCTGTAGTAAGAGCGGTCTTCGATTTCTATGCGGCCCGGCCCAGTTGGCGGTCCACATTGCTGGATACTCCCACAGACGCGGTCCTGGTTCCCATCGATGCTAAAGTGCGCGCTGAATTAGCAGAAACCAACTGGCACAGGGTTTATAGCGATCGGGAGTTCGTGCTTTATGCACGACCTGGATTGTCTTTGCCGGTCGAAGATTGGAGCCGCGATTCATTTCAGGGCGTGTTTCCGTAAGCGGGTTGTGAGCGGCCAGATTAAAGGAAATCCCGACATTAACGATCCATGCAGCAGCGTAGTTCAATTTTCAGCTTAGTCTTTGCGCTCGCACTTTCAACGGCAATGTGGCTCTATGTTGACAGAGTGCTTGCGGCCCATCAGCGCGCCACCGCCGCGCTGAATCAGATTCCTCGTGGGAATTTGTCGGATCTTTATCCACGCTGGTTGGGTTCCCGGGAACTTTTGCTGCGTCATCGCGATCCATACAGCAAGGAGGTGACACGCGAAATTCAGTCGGGTTATTACGGGCGACCGCTGGACCCGTCTCGTCCGCAAGATCCCAAAGACCAACAAGCGTTCGCCTACCCCGTTTACGTCGCTTTTCTGCTGGCTCCGACGGTTCACTTTCCCTTCGAACCGGTACGGAGAGCGTTCGATATTTTGCTCATCGTTTTGACAGCGGGGAGTGTCTGGTTCTGGTTTAAGGCCATGCAGTGGAATTCGAGTTGGGTGGTTTGGATGACTGCGGCAATCCTTGTTCTCGGCAGTTTTGCGGCGGTGCAGGGCATTAAGCTCGATCAATTGACTCTGCTGGTGGCAGGATTGATCTCACTCTGCGCATTCTTCCTGACCACCGGTCAATTATTCTTGGGCGGCGTAGTGCTGGCGGTTTCCACGATTAAGCCGCAACTGGTGAGCCCGTTGGTCGCTTGCCTGCTGCTGTGGGCGATAACCGATTGGCGATATCGTAAACACTTGGTTTGGGGATTCGGAACGACCATGGCTGTGCTTCTGCTCGCATCCGAAGCGGTTCTTCCGGGCTGGATCCGGAAATTCTGGATCGCAGTGCATGAATATGTTTCCTACACCGGGGGGACCTCGCTCATCGATCGGCTGCTGTTTCCGGAATCGGGAAGGACAGTTTCGGCGGCCATCATCGCGATCCTTCTTGCACTGGCCTGGCGGGTACGCCGTGCAGAGCCGGGATCTCGTGAATTCGCATTTTTGCTGGCGAAAATCCTCGCGGCGACGCTTTTAATTGTCCCGACATTCGCTCCTTACAATCAGATGATATTGCTTCCCGCTGTCCTGCTTACGGCGCGCGAGTGGTCCGAGAGCTGGCGGGCCGGTGCGATTCCAAAAGCGATGCTGGCGGCAACCGTGTTGGCACTGGGATGGCCGTGGGTGGCCGCAATCGGATTAGCTCTTGCGTCGCTGCGTGTTCCGATTACCGCTCTCGATGATGTCTTATACGCGCCCCTGTACACAGTTCTTGCGATCCCGTTTGTGCTATTGCTCGACCTGGCGGTATTGAGCGGAACAGAATGGTTCCAGGAATCACCGGCTCCGGCACCGGCTCCGGCGCGGCTTGCAATGAGTGATGGCAAGCTGTAGGCTTCTCAGGCTTTTAGCCACTTCGAACGGTAGGAGGAATGGATGACTCTGAAGATGGAGACGCGTACCGTCAACGACGTCGCCGTAGTTTCGTGCACAGGTCGGATCGTCTTTGGCGAGGAAGCCAACGCTTTGCGCGACACACTGAAGAAGCTTCTGACTACCTCCAAACAGGTGGTGCTGAACCTTGGCGGAGTGAGCTACATCGATAGCGGTGGTCTGGGTACGTTGGTCGGGGTATATTCCTCGGCGCGCGCCGGTGGCGCCGATATCAAATTGACGGGACTTGGCCAGCGCTTACGTGACGTCCTTGCGATTACCAAGTTGGCTACCGTCTTTGAAGTGTACGATACCGAACAGCAGGCTATCGCCGCCTTCAAGCCCCATCAGGGTTGATAGTCCGGATGGCTTTGATCACTCCGGCCTTCTAAAAACTCCTCCTCGGGTCGGCGTCGCCCTTTTCGATAGGCTTCATTCCTGTCATTATTTGATGACCGTATAAACAGGCAGATCGCGTCTTCATGGCCTTTCCACCCATCTCCGGTATTGCATCCGATCCGGGTTCAAACGTCTTCCCGTCGTTGATTTATGTGCAAGGCAACGAGCAGCGCTCGATCGTGATGAACCGAACGCCGTTTTCCGTCGGGCGCAAGGTCGACAAAGATCTCGTCATACCCGATCCACGCGTGTCTCGCGACCACGCACTCATCGTCGCGGAAAATGGCGCCTTCTTCGTCGTCGACCAGGGAAGCAAGCATGGGACGTATGTAAACGGTGAGCGGATCCAAAGGCAGAAGTTGCAGCGCAATGATCGTGTCGAATTCGGCGTGCGCGACGTCGCCTACGTTATCTTCAGTCCGCAACACGCCACTTCGAACACGGCACGCGAATTCCTAAGCCAGATTTCAGGAATCCAGATCTCCACCGACACAACCGATCTTGAGAAGCTGACTCTTTTCCTTGAGGCTGCGCGAAAACTCAATACGATTGGGGTTCTCGACGAGATTCTGGTAACGCTGGTGGATACCACTCTGAAGCTGATCCGTGCGGAACGCGGTTACGTATTCCTGCTCGACGAGGAGGGGAAGCTGCGTCTCGCTGCCGGCCGGAACTCCAAGGGAGAAGCCCTGCTGGACGACAAGACCATTTCGCATTCCATTCTGGATGAAGCCCTGAAGTCGAATTCAGAATTCTTGTTTACGGACACGAGCCAATCCCTTGATTTGGCAGTTCGGCAAAGCATCGTCGCTTACGATCTGCGCACGGTCATCTGTCTTCCGTTGCGGAAGCCGCTCGTGCAGACTACGCGCGATGCCAACGCGCCCGCCTTGGGACCGGCCAGTGGGGAAGTGATGGGCGCTCTATATCTGGATTCCCGGTTTGCCTCACGCGACATCTCCAGCGTGAGCCACGACATCCTTCGCGTAATCGCCACCGAGGCGGCGTCTTTGATCGAAAATGCGCGGCTCGTGCAAGCGGAAGAAGCCGCGCGCCGATACCAACAGGAGTTATCGATCGCAGCCTCGATTCAACAACGCCTCATGGCCGTCACGATTCCCGATGTCCCGTTCGCCAAGATGCGTGGGCGCAATCTTTCTTGCAAGGAGATTGGAGGCGATTTCTTCGACGTTGTGAATACCGAAGACGGGCTCGCCGTGGTGCTCGCCGACGTTAGCGGGAAAGGCGTCTCGGCTGCGGTGCTCGCCTCGACGTTGCAAGGCATGGTGTATGCACACTTGATTGCGCGCATGCCGCTGCCGGAGATCATGGCGGCTGTGAACCGTTTCTTCACTCAGAAACATTTGGGTGAAAAATACGCCACAGTGATCATCATCCGGGTCACAAAAGCAGGAGAACTGGAATACGTTAATTGTGGCCATGTGCCGCCCTTGCTGGTGTCAAATGGCAATGTGAGTCGTCCGGAGCACGGAAATCTCCCGGTTGGTTTATTGGCGGATGCCGTCTATGAGGGGGACCGAGTCCACCTGAAACCGGGGGACCGCTTCATTCTGGTGACCGACGGTGTCACGGAAGCAGAAAACGCCGAAGGGGAGTTCTTCGATAACGAACGCCTTGAGGCGGTCGCCGCGAAGACGCCAACCCTGGAAGACATCTTTTCAGCAGTTAACGAATTTTGTTGCGGAAACCCTCTCGGAGACGACTGCACCGTCGTAGAGTTGCAGTACACCGGGTAAACTCAACCAGCTCTTCGCGGCATGCCCCTGTTGCATCTTCCGAACTCACCGGAGACTCAGATCACTCTACGACCACTTCGTAGTTCGTTCCTTCCCAGGAGTTTGTCTTCTGCCACATGAACGTAAAGACAATCGAGGCGCCCGTCGGCAACGTGGCTGTCGGTAAGTCTGCAAAATGAACACCGAGCTTAGCGTCCTTCGACACGGTGTCGTGCGTTGTTTTCCAGTTATCCGTACTCCAGTGAACGAGCGTAGGCTGCAGTGTTGTGATCCGTAGAGCTTTGCCGCAGGTCATCGATCGTGCCTTGTTGTTGAAGCGCCATGGGAAGTAATCGCAGGGATGTTTCTCCACGATGTACCGTTGCACGGTCTGCGGGGGCTGATCGAAAATTCGACCATCCCTGAGAGAGCGTCGAAGTTTGATGTACTCGGAGTGCGCCCAGACTAGCGGACAAGCCGAGCCGGTCGGTTTCCCCCGAAACAACTCCACCTCCGGAATATCCGCCTGATCCCAGACTTGTTCCGGTATCAATCGACTCCCGCCCGCTGTTGAGTCTTCCAAGACTTGAAGCAAAGCCGTCGCGGCATCCTTATGACCAACTGCCAATTCGTAGTGCGCCCGCTCGCCCGCCAGGAGCGGCCAAGGGCGACCGATGCCTGTGCCATCAAACGGACTTCCGTCTTCGTGCTCACCATAGCCGTCACCGTTATAGCGGTACCAGCATGGTCCCTGGGGAAGGAGAACACGCAACAAAGCGTCGATCACCTTAACCGTATTCAGGATTCGCGGGTCGTCGGGCGCACGCAGGCCGAATCGTACCAGAGCCAGCGCATCCGGACTAATCAACTGTGTAGAGCGGGCCAGTCCGTGGTCGGGGGGGCGATTCTTGATTGGCACAAAACCTTGCAACGGAGATGCGGCTCCATCCGTATCCGGAGGAGCGATGCGAATGTAGTAGCCGTCGACCCCAATCTGGCGAGCGAGATCACCGTCGAGCGTGTATGTCCACCGTTCAATGTTGTCGTTCCATGTGTCCGCCGTGTCGCGCAGGTAGTTTGCCGCGGTTGTTTCGCCGACAGCTTCCGCAATGTCAGCCGCTGCCAGCAGCGACGAAATTTCGACCGCCAGTGTGAACGGGGAGTATCCCCCGTCCTCCTCCCACCGGTCCTGTTGTGTAACAGGTCCATTTCTCACGATGAAGCCTGCAGCTTTTCGTACGAATCCCCACCACCGGTGCACGTCACCGACGGTCTGAGGTGCTTCTCGCCGGAGCAGATCGAGCAAGAGGATCGGAAATGCGGTCTCATCCATCTGCAGGCCGCCCCAATAGGCGCGACCGTCCAACCAAAGATTTTGCGACCAGTGTCCATCCGCTTCCTGCGTAGCTTCCAGGTATCGCAACACCCGCATTGCGTCGTTTACTGCACCGCCCGCAATCAGTGCACCCGCGGTTTCGACCAGATCACGAGGCCATACCAGGTGATATCCGCCTAGATCTTCATCCCCTTTGTTGAAGCCCCATGGGATGGAAAGGCCAGCAATGATGCCGCCCAGAAAATCTTTCGACTCATGGGAACGCAATACCGCCATGCTACTGCGATACAAATCGACCTCTCGCTTCGGAGCATCCAGGCGGAACAGGCTTTCCTGCCAGGTCCGCCAGTGGCGTACGAAGTGCTCCCGAATTTCGTTCGCGTCCTCGAGAAGACTCGAGAGCACCTGCTGACCGGATTCCCAACAGTTTCGACCGAATCCAAGGGCAAGAACGAACTCGCCGCCGCAAGCCAGAAGGTCAATCTCTCCGGTAAGCGCGATGTTCCCGTTCTCGGCCCGTGTGTAATTCCAGGTCAGCCGAAAATTTTGTGAAAGATCTTGCCATCCATCTGAGTACCCCGCGAAGCCGATAGACCGGGCGAGCCACGGAACCGAGCAGGCAAATGCCAGAGCCACGTGGTCGCGCTGGGCGAACAACATGGGAGTCCCCTTGTAGTCGCCAGTCCATCCCGTATTCCCGTTACCCCAGTTCGCCAAGTGCGGCGCGAGCAAAGCGTAGCAGCGATAGTCGGCTAGTTTTCCCCGGATAGGCTTAAAACGAATTCGCTGCAATACCACGTTACGAAATGGGTCGCTGAATATTTCTTTTTCAATTCGATACCGGCCATCGAGACTTGAGTTCGTCATTTCATAGACAGGAACGCCCGGCTCTATCGGCGAATTCGCGAACGAACAATGCCGTTTTTCCTCCGAGAAATAACTTTTGCCGTCGGTGATCAGAAGACCGAGATCGCGAGTGCAGGCCTGGTCGACACGTGGAAAGTAAACCTCGTTCAGTATTCCGTGGCTGAGCGTGAACCACACACGGCTATGAGGGTTCAGTGCCGTTCCAATGCCTGATTTCGCGCTGGACGTCCAGCGCGGAGCAATGCCCGGCCATCCGGGAGCAAAGCGGTCGTTCGAGTCGCTCAAGTTGTAATTTTCCCTGTGTGTGAACAGTTTGCCAGATGAGCCGTTGGAACAAATCAACGGCCGGGTGTTTCATCAGAAATTCACCGCGTTGTAACCGTACTGTAACACTCGACCGATAGAACCAAGGCGAAAGCGAATAATCTATACGGAGGAATCACAGAGTGATCCGTCGCACTGCGCTGTTCCTTCTCTGCCTCGCCGCTGCGCTTCCGGCATTTTCTCAGACGACCTTGAATGGAGCCGGCGCCACCTTTCCTTACCCGATGTATTCCAAATGGTTTAGTGAATATCACACAGCTCATCCGGACATTGAGATCAATTATCAGTCGATCGGTAGCGGCGGAGGCATCCGCCAGGTACTCGCCGGCACCGTCGACTTCGGCGCAAGTGACGGCCCCATGACCGACGAGCAACTCTCGCAGTCGAAGGTGAAAATCCTGCATGTTCCTACCGTGCTTGGGGCGGTTGTGCCTGCGTACAACGTTCCCGGCGTCGGTGGAGAGTTGAAGTTTACGCCCGAGGTTCTGTCCGGAATTTTCTTAGGGAAGATCACGAATTGGAACGATAAAGCGATCGGGTCCGCAAATCCGGGAGTTAAATTCCCGGATCAACCGATCATCGTGGTTCACCGCTCGGATGGCAGCGGCACCACTTACATTTTCACTGACTACCTTTCGAAGATCAGCTCCGAATGGTCGGGCAGCGTCGGCAAGGGAACCTCGGTAAAGTGGCCCGTTGGCCTGGGCGGAAAGGGAAATGAAGGCGTCGCCGGCGTGGTTCGACAGATGCAGGGAGCAATTGGCTACGTCGAGTTAATCTACGCGGTCCAAAACAAAATTCCCTACGGGAGCGTCAAGAATGCTGCGGGAAACTTTGTGAAGGCTTCGCTCGATAGCGTTACATCGGCTGCTGGGTCGATGAAGACGATGCCAGCCGACTTCCGCGTCTCGATTACCAATGCTCCTGGAAAGGACGCTTATCCGATATCGAGCTTTACATGGCTGTTGATTCCGGTCCAATCCAAAGACGCCGCGAAGGGGAAGATCATCGTGGATTTTCTGAACTGGATGGTCGCCGACGGCCAGAAAATGACCGCCGCACTCACCTATGCTCCACTTCCAGAAAATGTGGCGCAGCAGGTGAAATCGGAAATCAAGCAGGTTCGATAGCTGCCTAAGAAAGGTGAACGATTTTGGGGAACGAGAACGAGGACTCGAAGGGGTCCTCTCTCTTTTTGCAAGTCGATCTTTTCCTGCCACCCTAACTCCCATTCGTCGATTCCTCTTCACGAGATCAAGCTCACCTCGATTCGCTTTGTAAACCTGGTGGAATGCGAGAAATCCGGCTCTGCTTTATACTGAACGTCCGTTATGGAATTTGGAAACGCCGCCATCGCGAGAGCGTCCACCGTTGCGCGCGCGATAACATGCGACGGCTCTGACAGCCAACCCATTCACTCTCAGCAACATACTCAAGGTTGCAAGCTTGCCTATTCAAGGCGTCTGACTGCACCGAAGTTCTTGCTCACCAGCCAAGTCCGCCGTCAATGGGCGCACAAATCGCACTGAGTTATGGCGCGTCCAGCTCTCGATACTCCGTCCTATTACCTCAACCGGGAACTATCCTGGCTTGCTTTCAATCGTCGGGTTCTTGACGAGGCGCGTGACAACAACAACCCTCTGCTGGAACGTTTGAAGTTCTTATCGATTTCAGCCAGCAATCTCGACGAATTTTTCGAAGTACGCGTTGCCGGACTCGTGCAGCAGATCGAAGACGGATTCAACGAGGGAGCGGCCGACGGCCTGACGCTCGCCGAGGAACGCGACCAGATCAATCAAGTAACGCACGACTTCGTCGATGAGCAATACGACTGTTGGAATGGACACCTTCGTCCGCGGCTCGCGGAGCACGGCATCCGCGTGCTTGGTCTCCACGAACTGGATTCCACCGCAAAGTCCTTTGTCGAAGAGTATTGCGAGAAGGAACTGGATCCACTTCTTACGCCCGTCACCGTCGACCCAGCGCATCCATTTCCCCGCGTTATTAACAAGGCGCTCTGCGTTGCTTTTCTTTTGCGACGACGTCGGCGCTCGGCTCTTACCTACACGGGCGTGGTCACGGTGCCACGTGCATTACCGAGGTTGATCCGTTTGCCGTCGCAGACGACCGCGGATTTCATCTTTCTAGCCGATCTGGTGGCGTTTCACGCCGCCCGGATGTATCACGGTTACGACATCGTTTCCTCGGCCGCGTTTCGTGTCACTCGCAACAGCAACTTGTACCTGGCGGAGGAAGAGGCGCGCAGTCTTCTCGAATCTGTGCGTGCCGAGCTTCACAATCGTCGCAAAGGAGACGCGGTTCGTCTTGAAATCGAGGCGGATGCCGATCCAGAAATCATTGAGCGGTTGCGAGGAGTGTTCGAGCTGGATCCCTGGCAAGTTTTTTCGGTGAATGGTCCAGTTAACCTCTCGCGATTGTTCAATGTCTACGAGCAGACCGATCATCCCGAATTGAAGTTCAAAACGTTCGTTCCGCGGGAGTTGCGGTTAACCGCGAAATCTCGTGATCTATTCGAAGAACTGCGTCGGCACGACGTTCTGCTTCACCATCCGTATGACTCCTATGACTCGGTGATTTCTTTTATCGAGTCGGCGTCAGAAGATGACCGGGTACTTTCCATCAAGCAGACGCTCTATCGCACGAACGAGCATTCCCTGATCGTTCCGGCCCTGATTGCCGCCGCCGCCAAGAAAGAAGTCACCGCGGTGGTCGAGTTGAAGGCTCGCTTTGATGAGGCCTCCAATATCAAGTGGGCGCGAGATCTGGAAGACGCAGGCGTGCAGGTATTTCATGGGCTGGTGGGGCTCAAAACGCACTGCAAACTTTCGTTGCTGGCGCGGCGCGATCCCGATGGCGTAACACGGCGTTATGCACATATCGGGACCGGAAATTACAACGCTACTACGGCACGCATTTACACGGATCTGAGCCTCTTTACGGCCGACCCAGAGATTACCGGTTCGGTTCATGATGTCTTCAGTTTTTTGACGGCGTACGCTGAAAATCCTAGTTACGAACCGCTCCTAGTTGCTCCGCTCGACATGGCCGAGAAGACTCTGCAGTTGATCGAACGGGAAGCGCAGCATGCGCGCGAAGGCAATCCTGCCCGCATCATCGCGAAGATGAACGCGCTACTCGATAAGAAAACGATCTCGGCTTTATACCAGGCTTCGCAAGCCGGTGTTGAGATTGACCTGCTGGTGCGAGGCATTTGCGCATTGCGGCCAGGCATTCGAGGGGTAAGTGATCGCATCCGGGTTCGAAGCATCGTCGGACGGTTCCTTGAACACAGTCGAATTTTTTATTTTGCCAACGGCGGAGACGAAGAGGTTTACGTCGGAAGCGCCGACTGGATGCCGCGAAACCTTTACGAACGCGTCGAAGTGCTCGTGCCTTTGAGGGACCCAATGTTGCGTGAACGCGTTCGCCAGGAAATTCTCGGGGCCTATCTTGTGGACACTCTCAAGACCCGTTTTCTTATGCGGGATGGAAATTATCGTCGCGCCTGGCAATCTCCCGGCTCAACAAGAGCAGTGAAACCTCCGAGAACCGGCTTCAACGCACAGGAGTTCCTCATTGCTCTTGCCGAAGGCAAGCAGACGCTGCAAGATATCCCGTCTCCTGCCTCGAAAACGCGCCGTCGCAGCCCTGTCACGAAGGATCGGTAACGTTTCATGATCGTGTACTTTCTCCGGCACGCCAACGCCGGCAATCATCTCGCCAATCCCAAGAAGGATGAAAAACGTGCTCTCGACAAAGAGGGCATCGAACAATGCGGGTATGTCGGCAGAGCTTTGGCGGCTCTTGACGTCCAAGTCGATACTGTAATCTCAAGCCCGCTGAAACGCGCAACACAGACCGCCGCCCTCATTGGAAATGAAATGGGACATGAAGGGAAGCTGCAGATTGACGCGGCTCTTCGGCCTCAAGCGACGTTCGCGGAATTCCGAAAGTTGGTCGATAAGTACGCACAGCAGGAAGCGATCATGGTGGTAGGACACAATCCCAATCTCAGTGAGTTTCTGGGGCGCGTGATCAGTGATGCTGGTTGCGAAGCGGCGGTCGAGCTGCGCAAGGGTGCGGTAGCAAGGGTGGAGTTGCGGCGCACATCGGGTTCGTTGCACTGGGTTCTGACGCCGAAAGTGTTGCGTGCGCTCTACGCGGCCGCCGCAGAGAGTTCCCGCCCGAAGAGTTCGCGAAAATAATCCCGATCTTTCTCGATTGCCCACAGTTCCAAGTCCACTCCTAAACGACGGCGTGCTGTCAACGTCAACTTCACTTCACCATCACGGACTCGCACGCGCACACCCTCGACCGCACGGCTGCGTCCCAAGTTCATCGCGCGAGCAAGCCGCAGCAGCATCGAAGCCTTCGCGATGTTTTCCTGCTCCGCGGCTTGCACACCTTTAAGCGGGGAATCACCTGCTGTAGGCCTGGACTTTCCCAGGTAACGAGCGATCGCGGCGATGACGCGGCGTTGATCCGGTGTGTACCCCAGAATCTCTGAATTGGAGATGATGTACTGCGTGTGACGATGACGTCCGTTGCGATTTACGTAGTCGCCGACTTCGTAGAGCATTGCCGCCGCGGAAAGCCATTCCCGGTATTCGGGGGGAAGGCGATGCAGGGTCTTCAAGGCGCCGAAGAGGTCCATTGCCGAGGCGCGAACGTCGAGCGCATGGGCCATGTCGACACGATAGTGCTCGACTGCCTGCTTTAAGGAATCCCAGCGTTCCGACTCAATCTGACGACCGGACCGGGTGCTCTTATCGTATTCAGCGGCCATTTGCTCGAGTATTCCGTCGCGCAAACCAAGGGGCGAGTAGCGGAAGGTACGCAGTTGGCAGCGGTCCATCAGTTCGTGGTAGACGACCGCGCCGGCGACGATGATTTCGGCGCGCCGGGGTCCAATCCCGCTGATCTTTTTTCGGCCTTCCAGAGGTAGCCGGCTGATCAATTTCGAAATCTGCTTCATCTCAGCTCGCGTGACGATCGGTGTGCGGCGCGAACCTGCGCCGTGGAAATGGCTTGCCGCTGCCGCGAGCGCGGCCGCAGTCCCAGACGTAGCAATCGCCGCTTTCACCCGCGAGCGCACAATGGGTCCGGAAGCTCTGGCGATCTCGCGAGCGATGAAGCCCCTCATCCGATGCAGCTCGCCTTTACGCGGAGGGTCATGGGTTAAGAATTCGTTGGTAAGACGTACCGCGCCAAGCGGCAGGCTGACCGTCTCGCGAATGTGGCCATGTCGCGAAACTGTCAGTTCACAACTGCCGCCCCCCAGATCGATCATCAGCACCGTCGATGTACTGAGGCGAAGGTGCGATACCAGTCCCAGGTGGATCAATCGAGCTTCTTCCAGACCGGAAATGATCTCAACGGCCCACCCTGTCGCTGAACGCACCCACTCAAGAAATGCCTGAGAGTTTCTGGCGTCACGCAGGGCCGCTGTAGCGACCACCCGCACCAGATCAGTTCCAAGACGCTGAGCCGATCGGTGGAAACGCCGCAGTACTTTGACGGTCTCCCCCATCGACTCGGGAGAGAGAAAGTTGGAGCGGAACACGCCTTCCCCTAGACGGGTGACCTCTCGATCTTCATGGATTGCTTGAAGTTTTCGCCCGCGCAGCCGAGCGATCTTGAGGCGAACCGAGTTCGAACCGATATCTACCGCAGCAAAAACGGGCATATGCAGGCAGAAGCCGTTGGCAAGGTACGAGCGTTAGCGCATTCACTCATCTCACAGATCAAAGTTATTGCGCAATCGAAAAACGAGCTCATTTTCGAGCACTTTTTTTCGAGAGTGTTGCCGCATAAAACCTTGATTTTTAACGTGGTTGTAACACGACTCTGGTAGCTTCCCCGTAATGGCGAATCAAGCGCTTCCGCAGCCGCGCGTGAAGGGGCCGCAACCTGTTGCAAAACAGGAGGTTAAGAAACGCCTGAACCCTCTCGTCAAGTCCTCCGATGGAGTTTTCGCGGATCGGGTCTTCGGCTGGCTGATTTTGGCATGCGCGTTGGTCGTTTTGGCGATTCTCGCGCTGATCGTCTGGCAATTACTCGCGCGCTCGCAGCCTTCGTGGCATGCGTTCGGTTGGAAGTTCTTTGCGGTTCAGGACTGGGACCCGGTCAACGACCAATACGGCGCCCTGCCGTTCATCTACGGTACTCTGGTCTCCTCGCTGCTCGCGCTGATCATCGCCGTACCCTTGGCAGTCGGGGTCGCCGTGTTCACCACAGAAATGTGCCCGAAATGGTTGCGCGGACCACTCTCGTTCACGACGGAATTGCTAGCAGCGATCCCGAGCGTGATCTATGGATTGTGGGCAATCTTCGTTCTGGTGCCCATCTTGCGCGGCTACGTGCAACCCTTTTTGGCAAAGACATTGGGCTGGACCGGGCTTTTCTCTGGCCCGCCCTACGGAATTGGGATGCTGGCCGCAGGAATCATCCTGGCCATCATGATCATCCCGATCATTTCTTCGATTACCCGCGAAGTCTTGTCCGTAGTTCCCCAGCACCAACGGGAAGCGGCTCTGGCGCTCGGCGCGACGCGCTGGGAGATGATTCGCATGGCGGTTTTACGGAACGCGCGAGCCGGCATTGTCGGCGGCGTGATTCTGGGGCTCGGCCGCGCGTTGGGCGAGACAATGGCGGTCACCATGGTGATCGGCAATCGTCCCGAAATCGCCAAGTCTCTCTTTGCCCCCGGATACACGATGGCAAGCGTGCTGGCCAACGAGTTCAGCGAAGCGGCCGGGGATCTGTATTTATCAGCCCTGATTGAAATCGGCTTGGCCTTGTTCCTGGTCACAATTGTCGTGAATGCGCTGGCGCGGTTCATGGTCTGGAGCGTCACCCGCGGCCAGCCTGCGAGGGCTCGTGCCTGATTCCACCGCAACCCGGGTTGTACTGCAGATCAGTGCCTGGCGCAGATTGAAGGATCACCTCGCGACGGCGTTCGCGATCTCGACCGTCGTTATGGTGCTCACGCCGCTGGGCGCGATTTTTGGCTATCTGGTGTATCGCGGGATTGGCTCGGTGAATTTTGCGTTTCTTACGCAAATCCCGAAGCCTCCGGGCGAGTTGGGTGGCGGCATGGCCAACGCCATCGCAGGTTCTGTGTTGATTCTCGCGATTGCGAGCCTGCTTGGCGTACCACTTGGAATTGGAGCTGGTATTTATCTGGCGGAATACGGGCGCAATCGCTTTGGAGACTCGATCCGCTTCGTCTCGGATGTGCTCAACGGCGTTCCCTCGATCGTCATTGGCATCGTTGCCTATGCGATCGTGGTTCTGCGACAGAAGCACTTCTCCGCGCTTGCCGGTGGCGTTGCCCTCGCGATCATGATGGTTCCGACCATCACGCGAACGACCGAAGAAATGTTGCTACTGGTGCCAAATGCTTTGCGCGAGGCCGCGTACGGACTAGGTGTTTCGCGCTGGCGGACGACGCTCTCCATCGTGCTTCGCACAGCGACTTCCGGAATCATTACGGGAGTGATGCTGGCGTTTGCTCGTGTCGCGGGTGAAACGGCGCCTCTGTTGTTCACCGCCTTCGGCAACCAGTATTGGAATTGGAAACTGGATCAGCCCACCGCCGCCTTGCCCCTTCAAATCTTTACCTATGCCATATCGCCCTACGACGACTGGCATCGGCAGGCGTGGGCCGGAGCGCTTGTGCTCATCGTGCTGATCGTGAGTGCCGTGGGTGCTGTGCGATACGTTGTGCGCCGCGGAACTCTGGGAGGAGTCGCTTAGCTATGGGCGTCGGAATCCAGGTCGAAAACGTGAATGCCTGGTACGGCAAGAGCCAGGCTCTGCACGATATCAACCTTAAAATTGAGGCCAATCATGCAACCGCGTTGATCGGACCCTCCGGCTGCGGGAAATCAACGTTCATTCGATGCTTGAACCGTATGCATGAGACCACGCCGGATGCACGGGTCGAGGGCCACGTCAAGATTGGTGATCTCGATGCGTACAACGGAACTTCGCCTACGCAGTTGCGCCGGCGCATCGGGATGGTGTTTCAGAAGCCGAATCCGTTCCCGACGATGTCGATCTATGACAATGTTGCCGCTGGACTCAAGCTGAATGGCTACCGTGACAGGAAGAATCTCGACGACATTGTAGAGAACTCGCTGAAGTCTTCCGCGTTGTGGGAGGAAGTCAAAGACACGATTCACAAGAAATCCGGGGCGAGTCTGTCCGGTGGTCAGCAACAGCGTCTCTGTATTGCGCGCGCACTAGCGGTGGCTCCAGAGGTTCTGTTGATGGACGAGCCGTGCTCCGCATTGGATCCAATCTCTACCGGCAAGATCGAAGAACTGATTTTCGAACTCAAGGCGCAGTACACCATTGTGATTGTCACTCACAATATGCAGCAGGCCGCGCGGGTAGCGGAGTACACTGGCTTCTTCCTTCTGGGTCGCATGATTGAGTACGATAAGACGGAGAAGATCTTCACAAATCCCTCCGATAAGCGGACCGAAGACTACATCACAGGCAGGTTCGGATAATGCGGACACGTTTTCAACAAGGGTTGGATGATTTGCGCCAAAAGCTGCTTCGCATGGGTGGTCTGGCGGAGCAGGCCGTGGACCGAGCCTGCCAAGCCTACATTGATCGAGACTTGAGCCGCTGCCAGATGGTGCTGGAGGGAGAGACCCAGATCAACATCGCCGAGCGAGAGATCGATGAACTCGCCTTTGACATGCTCGCGATGCAGCAGCCCATGGCGGTCGACCTGCGCTTCATCCTGGCTGTGACCAAAATTAATGCTGACCTGGAACGCGTAGGCGACCAGGCCGTTAACATTTCAGAACGCGTCATGGACATGGTCAGCCTGCCGGCGGTCGATCTTCCCGTTGACATCGCCCGGATGGCAGCGGCAGTGAGCGCGATGGTGCGGCGGTCCCTGGAATCCTTCATCGAGGCAAAGGCCGAGCTGGCACAGGCAGTTCTCGAGATGGACAATGTCGTCGATCGCATGCGAGATGAAGCATTCATCATGCTGGTGAAGGCCATGAATGAGCGGCCCGAAGTCACCCGCCAGGCGCTGGATGCGCTATTGGTTGCGAGAAATCTCGAAAGAGTCGCCGACCATGCCACGAATATCGCCGAGGATGTTATCTTCTGGGTGCGCGGCGCCGACGTTCGCCACAATGCGGCTCAAGAAGGCAACGGTCAGTCGCAACCAGCAAGCCATGCGGCCAGCGAGACACATTAACCAGGTTCAACTTCAGTTCGGACGGCCGGTCAGCGCCAAGTGACCGGCCTTCGCTTTTTCTGCTGGAATCAAGCTTTAAGCGGGAGGGGAAACGTGAGACGAGTTGCAACGATCAGCCTCTGTTTACTAGTTTCGTCCTGGTCGTGGGCCCAACAAACGGAGAGCGAACCTTCCACACGGCTTCCCACGGGGAAGACCCTGGAAACCACTGCGGGACGGATCGCACCACTCAACAGCTCGCCTTTCACGATCGCGCTCAGTCCTGACGGTCACTATGCCGCACTGCTGCACGCTGGTTTCGGCACGCAAAAATCTGGCGGATGTCAGTCCATTTCGATTTTCAGTTTTGCTACCAATCAGGTCGTCGATTTTCCCGACGCACGCCTCTGCGCCGAGGGGCATCAAAGTTACTTCGTGGGGTTGGATTTCAGTCGCGATGGCGATCGCCTCTATGCATCGGTCGGTTCCATCTCCGATCCTACGGGCGCCAAGAATGGCGACATGGGAAACGCGATTGCCGTCTATACGTTTGCCGGAGGCAAGCTCGCCCCCGAACGGTTGATCAAAATCCCTCCTACCAAACTCGCGCCGGGGAAGTGGATCGCGAAAGGCCTTTTTCAGACGCCAGCGGGAACCGCCATCCCATACCCGGCGGGGTTAACGGTCGTCCGAGGAAAGCCGGAGCGTTTGCTTATCGCCAACAACTTCTCCGATACAGCGATCCTAATCGATTCCGCTACCGGCGAATTGATCCACCAGTTTGACTTCTCGACAAACAAGTTGGTGCCGTCGGCCTACCCGTACACGGTGCTTGCATCGAGGGATGGACGGCGTGCCTGGTGCAGCCTCTGGAACGCGTCCCAGATCGCGGAACTCGATCTCGAGGTCGGTAGAGTCGTGCGGGAGATCCCGCTGATGACGCCGGACTCACCGACCGCCCCAGGGTCGCATCCCACGGCTCTTTTGCTGAGCCCAGACGAGAAACGGCTTTACGTGGCTCTTTCCAATGCTGACGTGGTCGCTGCGATTGGGACGGACAACGGGGAGATCCAAGCGCGGCTTTCTACCAAGCTTGCCGAGCAGAGATATTCCGGTACTACTCCAATTGCACTCGCGCAATCGCCGGATGGACGGCTTCTATTTGTTGCGGCAGCCACGCTCGATGCAATTGCTGTATTCGATACACTAAAGCAGCGCGACGGTGCGGAATGGATGCCGGAGGGTTTTATTCCCACCGACTGGTATCCCAGTGCGGTCGCTGTGCAGGGCGATCAGCTCTTGATCGCAACTGCTAAAGGAACAGGCACCGGGGCGAACAACGGACAAAATCAGATTACCGGCGGGCGCCGTCGTCGTGAGCATCCTTACATTCCGACCTTGATGTATGGATCGTTGGCCAAGATCGACTACATGCAAGCTTTCAAGGCGCTAGAAGCTTCCACGCAGCAGGTTGTGCAGAACAACCAGGTAAAGGCTGAGTCGGGGAGCATTCCATTCGCTGGCGGGAAGAATCCGATCAAGCACGTGGTTTACGTGATCAAGGAAAACAGGACCTACGATCAGGTCTTCGGCGATTTGAAAGTCGGCAACGGCGATCGCTCACTCATGATGTATGGGCGGGACATCACGCCAAACGAACACAAGCTGGCATTGCAATTTTCCGTTCTGGACAATTTTTACGATAGCGGGGAAGTCTCGGGTGACGGCCATGTCTGGTCGACAGCAGCGATCACCAGCGACTACAACGAGAAGACCTGGCCCATCACCTATCGCGGCCGGGAACGAACCTACGATTTCGAGGGCATGGTCGCGGATGAATACCCGCTCGAACGTGGCGTCCCAAATGTCGATTCTCCGCAGACCGGATATCTTTGGGCAGATGCTGCGCTGCACGGGCTCACTTATCGCGACTATGGTGAATTTATTTCGACTGAGTTCTGCGTAGAACCTCGCCAGCCCGGCCAACCGCCGCCAAAAGCAGCGAATCCATCGCCCAGCGAAACCGCTCCGGGTGGGGTCTGTGAGCATCGCGTCATCAAGTTGGGCGAGCCTTTGCCGACGGCGGGAGATGCCAATTCCGGCGCGAGGTCCGTGGCGAGCCCCTACCCGTGGGACATTTCGAACATGAAGCGCAGCGTGGCCACCATGCCGGAGTTGCGCGGCCATTCGGACCTGCGCTTCGCCTCTTTTAACGTCGACTATCCGGATCAATTGCGAGCCGACGAATTTCTGCGGGAGTTCGACGGCTTCGTGAAGGCCAGGCAAGAGGGAAAAGGTGTTGAACTACCTAATCTCGTGATCATGCACCTGCCCAACGACCACACGGGCGGCACGCGCCCAGGAAAATCAACGCCCGCAGCTTCTGTGGCGGACAATGACCTCGCTCTAGGTCGTATCGTTGATGCTGTTTCCCACAGTCCCTATTGGGATAACACCGCAATCTTCGTTCTGGAAGACGATGCACAAGATGGTGTGGACCACGTGGACGCTCATCGTTCCCTCGCCCTGGTAATCAGCAAATACGCGCCCGGATCCGCGAGCCAACCTTCCGTCGATCACAACTTCTACACAACGGTAAGTGTCCTCCATACGATTGAGACATTGCTGGGCCTGCCTGCGATGAACATCAATGACGGTTACGCACCTTTGCTGGGCAAAGAGTTTTCAGGCAACGGAGACCAGCCGGCGTTCACAGCGGATACGAGCAATCGCGATAACGGTCTTATCTATAAGGCCAATCCTGCTGCGGCGGCTGGAGCGAGGCAATCTTCGCGCATGGATTTCTCTCATCCGGATGCCGCCGACGCCCACCTGTTGAACACTATTCTCTGGCACGATCGAAAAGGGAAGCGGCCGGTGCCCGCATCCAGGCACACTGTCATTCCCCAGGACGCTCGACGTGATGACGACTGAGGAAACTGTGCACAGGATCTTGGTCGCCTTGAGCTTTCGGATTAAACTTCCGTGCCGATTCCCCCGGATTTCTTCAATGTTGTCGAAATAGCACATATGGATCGCTGGAACCAACACGCGCGTCGGGCAGTAGCGCTTCTTCTCATCCTTGCCGTATCAGGAGTCGGCGCATTCGCAAACGTCGATCCGAAGAAGGGTCGCGTCACAACCAACCCGACCAGCGGCAACAGTGACTCGATCGAGCAGGAAGTCGATTACGGCACAAAGGCCATCCCCGAAATTGAGAAAGATCTGCCAGTATTGCCAGCGAGCCATCCGGTCTCGAAGTACATCGACGCCCTTGGACACAAACTCGCCGCGAAGGCTCCAGGCTACAAGTTCCCGTACACATTCCGCGTTGTGAAACAAAAAGAGATCAATGCATTCGCTCTCCCGGGAGGCCCGATCTATGTGAATATCGGGACCATTCAAGCAGGGACGGAAGCAGAACTTGCCGGTGTGATGGGACATGAAATCGCGCACGTGGTTATGCGGCACTCCACCCGGCAAGCGTCGCGGCAGGCAAAGGCCTCCATACCACTCGCCATCCTCAGCGGAGTGCTTGGTGCCAGTGTCGGTGGCTGGGCCGGATCTTTGGCGCAGATGGGAATCTCGATTGGAGCCGGAGGCGTTTTCACGAAATATTCGCGCGACGCCGAGACCGAAGCGGACATGGTGGGCGCTCAAATCATTTATGACGCGGGCTACAACCCGAACGCAATGGTAACGTTCTTTCAGAAGCTCAAGGAGCAGCAGGGAAACGTTGGTGGTCCTAGCTTTCTCGCGTCTCATCCGGACCCTGGCGATCGAGCCAAGAATGTTGCGAGTATCCTGTCCCGGTTTCCCGCGAAAAACTATGCAGCAGCCGACAGTCCCGAGTTCGTCGCTGCGAGAAGTGCGCTAGCCAATATCAGCGAAGCCATTGCGAAGGCTCAGTCGGCCGAATCACAACCTGAAATTCGCCGGCTGACGAGCAAAGAATGGAAGGCTGACGAGAAGTTCGTTACCTACGAGTACGGGGCATTTCGCGTCGCCTATCCGGCCAATTGGCAATTCACCGGCGACCGGAACACGTCGCTCACCATTTATCCCAAGGGTGGAGCGTCCAAGGAAACGGTAGCCTATGGAACGATTCTAAGCGGGTTCACTCCGGGACGCGGCGGAAGCGACCTGAACGCCGCCACGCTGCAGTTGATCGCCTCGATGCGAGATACAAACCCGGGACTGCGGCAGGCGGGTAATCCCGTCAACATCTCTGTAAACCAGCAAGCAGCCAAAGCGTCGAGATGGTCGGCGAATCGGCAGTGCGAGAGAACAACAAGCCGTTGGAGGAGAGGATCCGTCTCGTGACGCTAAAGGGGCAGAAGGCGACAGTGCTTTATATGGTTTTCATCGCGCCTGACCCTGATTTCAGCGGTCTGCGTCCGGTTTTCGACCGTATTATGCGAAGTTTCCTAGTGCGGCAGCGAGTTTCAGGGTCTTTTTTCGCTGTTTATTGCGAAAGTGGTAGCGAATTTGGCCGCTGAAGAGTTGCTCTCCGGATAACCCCCTCGTCTTTTTTGGCGTCCAAGTCATCAGATTCATGAGGAGTTCTTCCTCCGAGCGGGCGTATAATTTTTGACATGTGGGGCCCTCGGTCAGGGCAGGAGTGGGTTATGAAGTATCGACTCGTTTTGGCAACAGTCGCCGTTTCTGCGTTGCTAGCACTTCCTTCGGCAATCGCGCAACAGCAGGACCCGAATTCAGGTTCAGCGCCCAACCCCACCGCTAACCGCAAAACCACAGACGATTCGATTTCGAAGGATAGCAAGAGCGCCGGGCAGGATTCTTCAACGACGAAGCAGACTCCACCCTCGACGGCCCCAGATGCCAAAGCATCCGATGCCAAGCCCGGCGATAAAGCTACTGATGCCCCGCTGCCGGTAATCTCGCAACCGGATGACAGCAATGTCAAGCACGATGGCAGCAAGAATGACGTGAACGCGATCGGCAATCGAAAGGTTGGGGGACGAGGGCTCGGTGACTGGTATTCGCTCGAGGGCGAGATCCGCATGGGCAAGCAATACGCCCAAGAAGTTGAAGCGACCTCAAAGCTGGTTCGCGATCCGACGGTGACCGAGTATGTGAACCGCATCGGCCAGAATCTGGTTCGCAACTCTGACGCGCAAGTTCCGTTCACGATCAAGGTCATTGACTCTGATGAAGTCAACGCCTTCGCTTTGCCAGGTGGATTTTTCTACGTCAATTCAGGTTTGATCCTGGCAGCCGACGAAGAATCTGAGCTTGCTGGAGTCATGGCCCACGAAATCGCCCACGTCGCAGCTCGCCATGCCACCCGACAAATGACACGTGCACAATGGGCCAACATCGGGACGATTCCTCTGATCTTCGTGGGCGGTGGAATCGGTTACGCCGTGCGTTCCGCCGCTGGTCTCGGGTTGCCGCTCACGTTTCTAAGTTTCTCGCGCGGCTTTGAATCGGAAGCCGACTACCTAGGTCTTCAGTACATGTATAAAGCGGGCTACGATCCCAACGCTTTTGTGCAGTTCTTCGAGAAGCTGCAAGCTCGCGAGAAAAAGAAACCTGGGACGCTCGCCAGGGCTTTTTCGACACATCCGCAAACCCCGGATCGAATCTCAAAGTCGCAAGAGGAAATTGCCAGAATCTTGCCTGCTCGGGCGCAGTACGTGGTGACGACCTCTGAGTTCTCGGAAGTCAAGGCGAGATTGGCAGGCATCGAAAATCGCAGGAAGATGGTTGACGACAAGGGTGGAAACAAACCAACTCTTCGACGTACTGCCTCAACCGATAAGGACAAAGATAAGAACGGCGACAATGGGGACGACCGTCCTACGCTGCATCGCCGCGACGACTAGACTTCCGAACGTTCTCAAAATCAGAAACCGGCAGCCGTCGGCTGCCGGTTTTGTTTTGCCCTCGACCGAACTGTGAACTCTACGGTGCGGCGAAAATCAGGCCGCTTCTTTTGTTGCCAACGAGCCAACTGCCGCAGGGCTACTCTGAGCCTCTGTCACGACCCGCATCTCCTGCCAGTCGTACGGCAGTTCCTTGCCGCAATTAAGACAAACCACATAAGTGCCGGTGAGGGACGCCGCACGATTGCGACGGGTACCCGGACGAACCGTTTGCGGAAAACTGTAGTGTGTATGCCAGCAACCGAATAGCGCATCAAACAGCTTGGCCACCATACTCAACCTCCCCAGAACACGGGTCCTTCAATCCCAAATGCAATGCTTCGGCCAGTGTCTTTACCTGAGGGTTAGATTCCGATCACGCGGAAAAGGTTCGACTTAGCCGAACCTTGCCGCCTATCAACAGGCACCACAGCTGAAAACAATTGCATATGCTGGACTTAAATCTTGCGGGAAGGGGATGAGAATGGGGTTTGGGGGACTAAAGCTTCTCCTGCGGTTTCTTGTGCTGATGGCACTTGGAAATGATTGCCGAGCGCAGTCGCCCGCGTAAATCATCGGGCAGCTCGTAGAGCTCTGAATCCCGATAGATTTCAATTGTTTTTTTGGTTGTGTCGCAAACCACGTAGCAATTGTGGCACCAAGCCAAGTGGTCTTCGAGCTCAGACTTGGTCCGCTCGTCCAGAACGCCGTCCAAGTAATTCGTAAGCTCTTGCAGGAACTCAGAGCATTTCACTTTTTACTGTCTCCGCTCTCTCGTCTCTGGAAGTATCGACTGAGGCGTTCGCGCAATTGCAGGCGCGCGCGCAACAGTCTCGATTTCACCGCAGGAATACTAAGGCCCAGAGCCTCCGCCGTTTCCTCGGTCGAAAGACCTTCCACATCTCTCAGCACAAAGACTGTCCTGAAACTAGGGGGCAGTCCCTGAATTGTTCGCGTCAAAATCTCTTTCAACTCTGATTGCTTGTAGAGTTGCTCGGGATTCGGACTCCAGTCCGCAATTTCGCGCGGCACGGAATCTTCGTCGGTCTTGACGTCTTCGTCCAGTGAAACCATGCGCTCGGGCCGACGCCGGCGCAGTTTCATCAGCGCCTCGTTCACGGCGATACGCACGAGCCACGTGTAGAACTTCGACTGGCCCTGGAACTGTTCCAGATTCCCGTAGGCCTTCAGAAACGCATCTTGCACCACGTCTTCCGCGTCTTCGCGGTTCTGCGTAATGTGCTGCGCGATACGAAATACGTTTCGGTCGTAACGGCGGACGAGCTCCTCGAACGCCGAGACGTCACCGCCCTTGGCTGCTTGTACGAGCGCCAGTTCGTCGCTAACGGGCTCACTTACTTTGGGTTGGATGGCGCTCATCGTTTTTCCGATGCAGTATTTTCAGAGCCGCGGAACGGCATGGAGCTGTTATTTTACTTGGTGCCGACGGTTATGACGAGTTGATTTGGCGTATGCGCGCTCTCCTGTTTGCGGTAGATTCCAAGTGCGGGGAAAAAGCACCGCGGAACACGTCCTAAGGTACTCCGCCTGATCCCTGCAAGTGCCGTATAATCAAGAGTTAACTCGCAAAAGATCCCGACTGCTCTCCGAGGTTACGGGCAAGCAATGGCCGATAGAAGCGAAATTGAACACATCGTTGAGCGCACCGTCTCACAGGTGCTTCAAGGCCACTTCACGCAAATGCGTGAGGAGATTGTTCGACGGGTGCTTGATGAACTGCCACATGATTTAGGGTCGAGCGCGGTCGAGACCAACGATGCGGCTCCCGCCGACTTGTTGCGGGCGGTTTCCACGATTCATGCGGGGACGACGCAAAAAGAAATTCTGCGTGCGCTGCTCGACGGGGTGTCCCGTCACAGTGGACGCACAGCCCTGTTCGTGATCAAAGGGGCATCGTGCAGCGGCTGGCAGGGCCGCGGATTTGAAGACAACGATTCCGTCAGGGACTTCGCACTGAATACAACCCGGGGATTGCCCGAGCGCGTCCTTCAGGAGAGGATGGCATTCACCGGCCAGATCATTGATATGGATCCTCGATTCGTCGATCAGTTCGGTGGCCCGGCGGATGAGCAGATCCTGATGCTGCCCTTGCTCCTGAAGGATAAAGTAGCCGCGATTGTGTATGCAGACAACGGTCTAGACAGCAGTCGCCGGCTCGATTCGGCTTCCATTGAATTGCTGGTTGTCGCCACGAGTGCATGGTTGGAGTTGACTTCCGCGCGCAAGCAGGCACCGCGGGAAGCAGGCGGTTACGCGGACGCGCCGGCGGCGGCGCCGGTTCAAACCGTTTCGACGTTCAGCGATCCATTTGCTTCGCATACGCCGCGGCATACGGCCGCGGCGGCTGCTCGCGCGTTTGAGCACCAAGCAATCTCCGAGCCGGCCCATGCGGAAGTTGTCTCCGCGTCAGCGTCCGCCGCTAACGAACCGCCGCATTCCGCCGCGGCGACCCTTAGCGAAGAGGATGCGGACACGCACCGCAAGGCACAACGATTTGCGCGCCTGCTCGTGGACGAGATCAAGCTCTATAACCAGGCGAAAGTCGCCGAAGGCCGCAAGCATAAAGATCTGTATGATCGTCTGAAAGAAGACATCGATAAGAGCCGTTCCACCTACAAGAAGCGTTACGGGAACACTGTGGCTGCTGGTACGGACTATTTTCAGGCAGAACTCGTGCGTAGCCTGGCTGAGGACGACATTTCAATTATGGGTGCCAATTTCCGGCGATAGATTGCGAGTGGTTTTGTTCTCCCGATTTCTGGTTCTATCCGTTGTACTGTCGGTTTCCGCAGCATCGCTCTTTGCTGAGCCGCCTACGGCTGCGCGGCAGTCGTCTGACTCGAACGCCTCATCTCAGTATCCGAGCCCACCGGCGAAGTCGAAGCGCAAAACAGCTCCTGCAAGAACCGCGCATCGATCTGCGCCCGCCAAGCGCCACCGGCGTTCTCCGCGGGTGCTGCGGATGCGTCAGGCATTTGTGGCCTCCGCCAATCTGAAGCCGATGGCGCAGCAACTTCTACAAGATCGCACTCCAGCCGGATACTCCGGCGTTGAAGGCTACGCAAGGCGTCATGCAAAGGAAGATGCCGGAGCGTTGGCATGGCTGGTTGTGGGCTATGCCCACATCCTCGATCACGATTATGCAAAAGCAATCGACCCGTTGAATCGCGCCAAGCCTCACGCGGGCGATCTCGGTGACTACGTCATCTACTATCTGGCGAGTTCCTATCTGCAGACCAGCCGAAATGCCGAGGCTGGCGCCGCGCTGGCGGAATTCGACAAGAATTATCCGGATTCATTGCTCACCAAAGATGCTCACATCGTCTACGCGGGAGCCTTGGTGGCGGAAGGACGCGCGGCCGACGCTGCAGCCTTGCTGGAAAAGGATCGTGAACCCGCCCGCGCGGATGTCGAACTTGGATTGGGTCGCGCTTACGCCGCGATGGGCCAGACCGCAAAAGCGGCTGCTGCGTTCTGCAACGTTTACTACAAAATGCCGGCGAGCCCGGAGGCCGACACCGCCACCGCGGAACTGAGGAAGCTGAGCGGGCTTGGGCCCGTGCCTTTCGCCGATCGGAAGGCGCGAGCGGATCTGCTTGCCAAAAGCAAACGCAACGCAGATGCCGCCAACGAATATCGCGATTTGCTGGGTGAGGTTCCCCAGCAGGATCGAGCATCGGTGGAACTTGCACTTGCCTCTGCATTGCAAAAGAGCGGCCGGAACAAAGATGCCAGGCAGATCCTTGACGGAGTTCCAGACTCCCCTGATGTCGCTGCACAGAAGCTCTTTCTGCTGGGCGAAGTCGCCCGCGCTACCGACGATCAGGACGGATTTCTTCGCTTCCAGGCACAGTTACGTCAGACAGCGCCCGACAGTGCGTGGATGGAGCAATCGCTGCTGGCGACCGGCAACCTGTATCTGGTCAAGAAAGACTACGATCATGCCATCGACGCCTACCGCGAGTTGCAGCAGCGTTTTCCGAATGGGAACCGTGCTTCTTATGCGCATTGGAAGGTAGCGTGGCTGAGTCTGCGCCAGGGGCGTAGCGAAGAGGCCAAACAGGAGTTTGAGCGACAGATCGCGCTCTATCCGGCCTCGAGCGAAGTTCCGGCTGCGTTGTACTGGCGGGCGAGACTTGCAGAAGAAGATAACGAGACGGCAAAAGCACGAGCCTACTACCTCAAACTCTCGGATCGCTTCCGAAACTTCTATTACGCGGAGCTGGCACGGCAGCGGTTGAAGGTCCTTAAGCCGAGCGATCCGGTTGAATACGCCATTCTTGATCGCGTGCCACCCTTGAGCACCAGCGGCAAGATCGAGACGGAAGAACCTCCGGCCGATGATCTGCGCGTGCAAAAAGCAGAACTGCTTGCCAATGGTGGACTGGTTGATTTCGCGGTGCGCGAGATTCAGGGCGCCTCCGTGGAGCAGGGAAGCAGTTGGGTCGCAGTGGAGACTGCGCGGCTATACCAGGACAGCGGACGGTATGACCGCGCCATTGAGGTCATGAAGCACACCGTCCCAAACTACTTCGCAGTCGATGTGCCCGAGCTTCCGCGTTCCTATTGGGAGGCCCTGTTTCCAAAACCCTATTGGATCGATCTAAAGAAATTTTCTGCGGAGAACGGACTCGATCCCTATCTTGTCGCATCGCTCATCCGTCAGGAATCGGAGTTCAACCCGAACGCGATTTCGCGTGCCAACGCAGTTGGACTGATGCAACTGCTGCCGACGACTGGCAAGAAAGTCGCGAAGGAAGCCAATCTGCACCATTTCAACGCCAGCCAGCTCTACACGCCTGCCGTAAACCTTCAATTGGGAACGCGCTACTTCAAAAGCATGGTCGACAAGTTCGGATCGTTTGAATATGCGCTGGCCGCCTACAACGCCGGTTCTGATCGCGTTCAGGATTGGCTGTCGGAAGGAAAGTATCGCGACCCGCAGGAGTTCGTGGAGTCAATTCCGTTCACCGAGACGCGCGAATACGTTCAGGCGATCCTGCGCAACGCCAATGTTTATAAGCAGCTGTACGGGACGCCGTAAGAGCAGGTGCAGGTATTAGCGATCAGCCTCAGACATCGCAGACACGGTGTGCCTCAAAAGGCCAGCTTCTGATCAATCGCTCGAAGCCTTTGCGCTTACACTCCAGTCTTGACACATGCACTCCTTCAACCGAGCCGCCAGGACCTAATACCTGACCTTCTGCTCCGCTGGCGTCTTCGTAAACAAAATCTCAAATACGAGGAGAGTCGCGCCGATCACGATGGCGCTGTCGGCCACATTGAAAGCCGGCCACTGGTAGCGGCCTATGTAGAAGAGGAGGAAATCGGTGACGTGGCCGGCCGACAGGCGGTCCCAGAGATTTCCGATGGCTCCGCCGAGGATCAGTGAGAGCCCAATTCCGGTGGACGAGATGGAATGGCTATTCTTCCAAAGAAGTGTGCTAACGATCACGAGCGCGATTATCGAGAACAACACCAGCATTCCGATCTTCCACTCGGAAGGCGAATCTGCAAACAGTCCAAATGCCGCTCCCCGATTTTCAAGATGCGTAATCCGAAAAAAATTAGGAATAACCTGAATACCATCATGCAGAGGGATTTTGCGCTCGACCGCCAGCTTTGCCAATCGGTCAAGAATCACAATTCCGAGCGAGATCAGAAAATGGTATTTGCGCATGCCAGGTCGTAGGCGCATCTGAGCCTACCGCCCACCGTTTGCCAGTTGATCTAAGACAGCACTGCAGCGTTCACAGATCGTGGGGTAAGTTCGATTTTCGCCCACGTGGACGGAATAATTCCAGCAACGCTCACATTTCTTTCCCTCAGCCTTGCTGACTTCCACGTGCACCGACCCAGTGCCATTGCCGGATGATCTTTGTTCCAGCGTTACTTGCGAGACGATGAACAAATAGCGCAGCGCAGCGCGATGACGAGAAAGAATGGAATACACCGGATCGGTCGCTGTCAGCTTCACCTGTGCTTCCAAGCCCTTGCCAATCTGCTTCGCATTGCGCGCTTCCTCGAGCGCTTTCAGAACCTGCTCGCGAACTCCGAGCAGCGTGGCCCAATCTTCCATTTGCTTCGGATCGTCGGCCGCACCGGAGCCCAAAATGTCCTCCCGGGAAGGGAACAATGCCGTATGCACGCTGTGGGGACGGCCCGCCATCGCCGGGAGATATCGCCACACCTCCTCGCAGGTGAAGCTCATGATGGGAGCCAGCAAACGAACCAGCGCTTCGAGAATTTTCCAGGCCGCTGTTTGTGCCGCTCGCCGTCCCGACGATCCAGGCGCTGAGATGTATAGGCGATCCTTAAGGATGTCAAAATAAACTGCACTCAGATCCACAGCGCAGAAGTTCAACACGCGCTGGTAGATTTTGTGAAACGCGAACTCGTCGTACCAGCGCACAACATCCGCCGCCATAGACGCGGTCTGCCGAAGGATGTACTGATCGAGCGGCTCAAGCTGGTCGAAGGGCACCGCGTCGCGAGCCGGATTAAAGTCATAAAGATTCCCGAGCCCGTACTTGAAAAGACTATTGCGAATGGTCCGGTAGTTCTCCGCGATACTCTGCATCAAGCGTTCAGAGCCGACAACGTCCTCGCGAAAGTCCACCGAGGCGACCCACAGGCGCACGATCTCCGCGCCCATGCGATCGGCAATATCCACGGGATCCACGTCATTGCCGCGCGACTTCGACATTGCTTGTCCGTTTTCGTCGAGCGTCCATCCCACCGTCGCCACGTGGCGATAGGGGGCGTTGCCCTGCACACCAATCGTGCACAGCAGGGAAGAGTGGAACCAGCCACGGTGTTGATCGCCGCCTTCGAGATACAGGTCTGACGCAGGCCCGTACTCACTCGGCTCCGCGGCACGCAGGGCGAGATAGCTGGAGCCGGATTCGAACCACACATCCAGAATGTCCATCTCCTTGTTGAACTTTGTTCCCAGACAATGCGCGCATTTCGCGCCGGAGGGAACCAATGTATCTGCTTCGGGCGTGTACCAGGCATCAGCGCCTGATTTCGCAAACAAGGCTTCAACCGAGCGGTTGACTTCGGGATTCAGCAGCGGCTTGCCGCACTTCTCGCACAGGAACACTGCAATCGGTACGCCCCAGATGCGTTGCCGCGAGATGCACCAGTCCGGGCGGGTTGCAATCATGTTTGAGATGCGGCCTTCGCCCCATGCCGGATCCCATTTTACCTTCTTGATTTCTTCAAGTGCCCGGGTGCGCAGCGTGCCTCCGGGCATGGGCGTTTCCATCGAGATGAACCATTGTTCGGTGGCCCGGAAGATGATTGGGTTATGACAGCGCCAGCAATGTGGATAAGAGTGTTCGAGAGGTTCGGTGTGCAGCAAGACGCCGCGATCCTGCAGCAGATCGACAATCGGCGCGTTTGCTTCCCAGACCTTCTTGCCGTCGTACTCCGGCAAGCCCTCCCGAATGAACCCCGCTTCATCCACACGACTGGTAGCGTCCAGGTTGTATTTCAGGCCGGTGAGAAAGTCCTCCGCACCGTGCGAAGGCGCAGTGTGCACGACCCCCGTGCCGGTGTCCATAGTTACGTAGTCCGCCAGCACGCCCAGCACGTTGCGATCGAGAAATGGATGGCGAAAATTCACCCGCTCCAACTTGCGTCCGGGAAAGCGAGCGATTTCCGTAGCGCTGGCGAGGCCGCACTTTTCGATCACCGCATTCGCCAGTTTTGCCGCGACAATGTAAACCTCTCCGCGCGACTCGAGCGCGACGTATTCCTCATCCGGGTGAAATGCAACCGCCATCGATGCAGGCAAAGTCCAGGGCGTCGTGGTCCAGATGATCGTGAAGACTTTTTTGCCTTTGAGAGTTGCATCCACGGTGGCAGGATCGTCCGCCATCGCGTACTTCACCCACACCGTTGTGCTGGTGTGATTCTCGTATTCAACTTCAGCTTCAGCGAGGGCAGTTTGATCGTGAATGCACCAGTAAACCGAACGCAGCCCCTTGTAGACGAAGCCCTTCTCCAGAAATTCGTAAAACGCATGCAGGACGATCGACTCATATTCAGGGGTCATCGTCGAATACGGGCGGTCCCAGCGGCCGAAGACCCCGATTCTCTTGAACTGTTCGCGTTGAAGATTAAGAAACTTCTCGGCGTACTTCCGACATTCCAGACGCACGTCGGAGGGGTTCATCTGCAACTTCTTCTTGCCCAACCGCTGGTCAACTTTGATCTCGATGGGGAGACCGTGGCAGTCCCACCCGGGAACATAGGGGGCGTCGAAACCAGCCATATTCTTGGATTTGACGATGAAGTCCTTCAGGCACTTATTCAGCGCGTGACCAAGGTGCAAAGCACCATTGGCGTAGGGTGGACCGTCGTGCAAGACGTACTTTTTCGCCCCCTTTCGGGCTTCCCGCACGCGCTCGTAGATGCCCGTTTCTTCCCACCAAGCCAGCGTTTTTGGCTCGTTTTGAGGCAAATTTGCCTTCATCGGGAAGTCAGTCTTGGGCAGATTGAGGGTGGACTTCAGTTCAAAGGGCACTCTCTGTTGTTCTCCTAAATGATTGATTCCCATTATAGGGAGGGGCGGAAAACGCGTCCATTCCGAGTCGCGAACACCATTGACCGCGAATCGATCGGCGCTTGCAAATGTACTGTCGAAAATCCAGAGAAAAAGTGTACAATTTTCGTCGAGAGTGTCTTTGGCAGCATCTAACTGTTTGAAATAAAGACATAACCCTGACGGAAACCATCTTGCTCTTGTGGTTAATCCGGCAGGCAACTTCGCGCGGGTCGGACTCATCAGGTTAGAGACATACGTATATTCATAGCTTAGCGCCGGGGAAGAAGGCGTTAGCTGGTTTCGGTTATGGTACCTTCAGAATTCAATCAGAACCCGCAAGAACGCGAGCCGCAACTAGATTTGCTTCTGCCGCAAGGCACGTTAGATGTGCCCCTGTGGAAGTCGCTGTTTGCAAGCATCGATGCCGCGCTGTTTCCGAAGAAACTCCCACCTCTGGTTCTGACGTCCAAACCTGTTGCCGGCGGTGAGCTGTGGGGCGAACATCTCACTCGGCCTTGGTGGCGTTCAGTCTTTGAGAATTTGCGCGATGTCTTCTTTCCCAAGAAGCTTCCTCCGCTGCAACTGACGTCGAAGCCGGTGGAAGGTCAGAATGTCCTCGATGATGACCTGGCGCTTCCGTGGTATCGGTCCTTGGCGGCCAGCCTGAACGAGGCTTTGTTCCCGAAGAAACTCCCGCCGCTTGTTCTCACTTCGAAACCGGCCGCTGTTAAAGATATTTGGGGGTTCTACAATTACAAGAAAAATGGGGCGCTGGCGTCGACCGGCGTGCACATCGTCCTAGTGGCTTTGCTGATCGGCGGAACGATGTTCGCCCGCAAAGCAGTAACGGCACCGGCGAAGCAGGGGCCTGTGATGCCGCTGCTCGCGGACAACGACATTCCGGCTCTTCCTCCTTCCAAAACTCAGGTGGGCGGTGGTGGCGGTGGCGGGGACCGCGACAAGTTAGCCGCTTCCAAGGGACGGCTTCCGAAGTTCGCAATGGAACAGTTCACGCCCCCGATGGTTGTTGTGCGTAACGAAGCTCCCAAGCTGCCAATGGAACCCACGGTGGTTGTTCCTCCGCAAATTAAGCTTGCGATGAACAACATGCCAAATCTGGGTGATCCGTCTGCTGCTGCGATCCCCAATGGGCCGTTATCCAATGGAACGGGCTCCGGTGGCGGCATTGGATCGGGTTCGGGTGGTGGCGTCGGCTCTGGTGAAGGGCCCGGCGTTGGTCCTGGCCGCGGAGGTGGTATCGGTGGTGGCGTGTTCCGAGTGGGTGGTGGAGTTTCCGCGCCCAAAGCAATTTTCTCCCCGGATCCCGAGTACTCGGAAGAAGCTCGTAAGGCGAAGTATCAAGGAACCTGCGTTCTTGGATTGGTCGTTGGCCCCGATGGCCGCCCACGCGACATCCATGTGCTACGTAGCCTCGGTTTAGGCCTGGACGAGAAAGCTATGGAAGCCGTCAAAAACTGGCGCTTCGACCCTGCAGTAAAAGACGGAAAGGCCGTGGCAGTGCAGATTAGCGTGGAAGTGGATTTCCGTCTGTACTGAAGTTCATCGCAAAGAAGATTGACAGGACGGCCGCAAGTTGCGGCCGTTTTTGTTTGTATTGTGCCGGAGTCTCAAGGGATGCTATCTCTCACCGCTGC
>Ga0210409_10000709_pt1 | contig 49589 bp, 47 predicted proteins | sample IncBWH17MmetaG_FD_161649 | JGI IMG/M metagenome (GOLD analysis project Ga0210409, IMG submission 161649) | Forest soil microbial communities from Barre Woods Harvard Forest LTER site, Petersham, Massachusetts, United States - Inc-BW-H-17-M | ecosystem: Environmental > Terrestrial > Soil >... | reverse complement strand
CCCTGCAACAAGCGGAAGCACTTTAGGTGTGCGGCGATGACTGCTCGCGAAACAGCTTGGATCGCGAAGGGTCATTTCAAGGCATCTGCGCCAGCCTGTGCACAGATTCCATCATGGTCCGCGCTATCTCCAGAAACTCCGATGGCCCCGACAATTTTGCCGTTTACAATCAACGGGACGCCGCCCTCGATGGGAACTGCTCCTGGCAGGCCGAGGATGCGAAGGCTTGGCCACCTCCCGTGACCATGTCCTGAAACGCTTTGCTGGGACGTTTAAAAAGCGAGGCAGTTCGCGCTTTCTCGATCGCCACGCTCGCGCTACCGGTTTGCGTGTTGTCCATCTTCTCGTAGTAAACCAGAGTACCGCTGGGACCGACTACAGCGACGGTCATGTACCAGTTATTCTTGCGCGCCTCGGCGAGGGCGACGGCTGTGATCTTTTTCGCGTTGTCCACTCCAACCGGCGGCCCGTACGGCTTTGGTCCTTGTCCGTGAGCCGCCACGCAGCCAAAGACTGCGAGTACGATAGGTCCAAGCATCGAAGAACATCTGATGAATCACCTCGGGCAGGTTGGTAGGAAGATCGGATGGAATGCGGGCGTGACTCTAAGTTCTGCGGTGGCACGTGTCAAGTCTATGAAAAGCGAGAAGAATTAAAGAAAACGTTCAACGAAATCGAACGACATAAAAGTCGCAAAATTGCCCGCGGCCGTGCGATCATTTTGGCAAATGGAAATCGGCCACGAGGCCAACGTGTTCGTTGAACGCGATCGCATGTGGGGTTTCGGTCAACACAGGCCCTTATTGATCGGCTTCTGACCGCCAACGCGCGGTGCCCACGTGGAGCACTGGGGATCAACGGAGAAAACCAGGAGTTACGGAATATGGATCCGAAAGCAGACAATCCGGCAAATGAGAAAGCCAGGCGACTTTCACGACGGAACTTCATTAAAGGCGTAATCGGCAGTGGCGTTGCCGTATCGTCGGCGAGTTATTTGTTTCGAGGGTCTGTGCTGCTCGGTCAAGCCAGCGGTAGTCCTGGCGACCGCCTTATCACTCTCAATGTCAATGGCCAGCAACGCCGCGTTGACGTGATGAAGCAGGAAACTCTCGCTTGGACATTACGCTACAAGCTCGGACTTACAGGGACCAAGCTCGGTTGCGATCGGGCCGAGTGCGGAGCCTGTACCGTCTTGATCGACGATGTCCCGCTTTACTCCTGCTCGGTCCTTACCCATACCGTACGTGACAGAAAAATAGTCACCATCGAAGGACTGGCTGAAGCAAACGGTAAATTGCATCCGGTCCAACAGGGCGTCATCGACGAACAAGGGTTTCAATGTGCTTTTTGCATGTCGGGATTCATCATGTCGGCGGTGGGTTTTTTGAAAACGAGTCCCAATCCCACGCGTGCCGAAATGGCGCACGGGCTTTCCGGCAATCTGTGCAGGTGTCAGGACTACGACAAAATTCTTACCGCGATGATGCGCGGCGCCGAGAACATGAGGAAGGTGAACCATGCCTAATCCGGAAGGGAAGCCGGCTCAGCAGAAATTCGGAGCGAAGTTCAAGTTGATCGGCAAAGACTACACGACTCCCGATCTGTATGCGAAGGTCACCGGACAAGCCAAGTACGCGGAAGATTTTCGAGCGGATGGCATGCTGTTCTGCAAATTGTTGTTGAGTCCTGTCCCCCATGGGCGGGTTAAACGGCTCGATCTGAAGAAAGCTCTCGCCATGCCTGGCGTGAAGGCCATCCTCACTGAGGAAGATCTGCCGGCTCCCGCTGACAGTGTTACCGACTTGGGAGCAGTCATTAAGGCGAACAAGCAGGGCGAGAAAGCCTTGACGATGGAGCCCCTGTACCAAGGCGAGCCAGTTCTCGCGGTGGCCGCCGTGGACGAGTTCACCGCAGCCGAAGCCATCGAGAAGATTGAGATCGAGTTCGAACATCTGCCGTTTGCGGTCGATCCGCTCGACAGCCTTCGGCCCGGCGGACCGAATGCACGGCGCGAGGGAAACATTTGGATCAAGCCGCCTGTGGCGGAGGCAAAGCCGGGAGAGAAGCCTCCTTCTCCGCCGCCGCCATATGTGGGCGAACTGAAGTGGACTGCGGCCGATTTTGCTGACGCCAAGGAAGGTCGTCTGCCCATGGGCAAGCCGCAGGATCAGTGGTCATATGGCGATCTTGACGCGGGATTCAAGAATGCGGCGTTGGTTCTCGATGAAACGTTTGTCACGCCCGATACCAGCCACCAGACGCTGGAGCCGCGCTCTACGCTGGCTTACTGGCAAAACGGAAAAGTCTTCGTCCACATGGGGACGCAGAGTACGGTCCAGACTCTGAGCGCCCTTGGGCGCTGGCTGAACATGGATCCCGGCCAGATCGTCTTAATCAGCGAGTACACAGGGGGCGGTTTCGGCAGTAAGGCGACGGGGTACATTTTCGCGATCATCCCGGCGCTGCTTTCGAAGAAGGCAAATGCTCCCGTCATGATGCGTATTAGCCGCGAAGAAGAGCACTTCATCGGACGCGCTCGTCCGGGTTTTCAGGGTCGGATGAAAGTTGGTTTTGCCAAGGACGGGCGAGTTACCGCGCTTGATATGTATGCGATCTGTAACAACGGCCCGTACGACGCGGTGGGCGACGCGAATGCGTCTGGAGCGATCGTTTCTTTGCTTTATCAACCAGCTGCGATGCGGTGGCGCGGCGTCACCGTCCTCACTAATACCCCGCCGCGCGGTCCGCAGAGTGCGCCGGGTGGAATGCAGGGCATTGTGATCATGGAGCCGATTCTGGCGAAGGCAGCCCGAAAGCTTTCGATTGATCAGATTGCGATTCGCCGTGTCAACGCTCCCGCCGGCAAGGCTCCCTGGGGACCACTTCGCGATGGAAAAAGGGCATACTCGACCAGCGCGTTTCTGCAGGAAGCACTCGATCGGGGTTCGGAACAATTCAAGTGGAACGAACGACTCAGTCGCCCGAAGCGAAGCGGCACGAAAGTGCGTGGAGTCGGAGTATCGTCGAGTTGTTTCTTCGCGGGCTCGGTCGGTTTCGACGGTCTGTTCTTGATCAAGCCCGACGGCCGCATTGCAATCCAGTCTGGAATCGGCAACTTGGGTACTGAGTCCCTCAGCGATGTTCATCGCGTGGTCGCCGAGGAACTTGGGGTTCCATGGGAGAAGTGCGATGTTGCCTGGGGTAACACCTCAAAGAACCTTCCCTGGACGTGCGTTTCAGGAGGCAGCCAGACGACCCACGCGATGACTCGTGCGGCGCACGCCGCCGCAATGGATTGCCGGCAAAAGCTCCGGGAAATCGCTGCGAAGACGCTAGGCGGTAAACCAGAGCAATATGAGGTTGCGAACGAACGCGTGTCTCACAAGGGTGGGGGCAGAAGTATGACGCTCGCACAAGCTGCGCAGCGGGCCGTCCAACTAGGTGGCACTTACGATGGCCACGAAGCGCCTCCCGACGTGAACAAATATACCAAGGCCTCGATTGCGGCACTTGCCGGCCAGGGGCTAGTCGCCGCGGCTAAAGACAAGTATCCGCACGATGGCCAATCCTTCTCGTACGTCGCGAGTTTTGCCGAGGTGGAAGTCGACCTAGAGACTGGCAAGTACTACATCACGGATTTTCTTGCCGTGGCCGACGTGGGAACGGTCATCCATCCCAAGTCGCTCTCGGGCCAGATCCTGGGACGATCGATTCTTGGAATCGGACATGCTACTGGACAGAAGTGGGTGTTCGATCCGCACTACGGTCACACCATCTCGCGGCGCTTCTATCACACGAAGCCTCCTACAATTCTCGACGTTCCGGTGGACATGCAATGGGCAGCGCTCGACATTCCGGACCCGGAAACGCCCGTAGGCGCTCGTGGGATTGGGGAACCGCCGGTGGGCGGCGGATGTGGGGCCATCCTGAACGCGCTTTCAGACGCGCTCGGCGACGAAATTTACCGGCGCACGCCCGTGAACCTCGACACGATTCTGACATCGTTGGAAGCTGGCCGTCCCATGCAGGATCCCTTGACGGCTCACATTTAGGGAAGAGCCGAAACGGAGAGAACTATGGCTGTGATACGAGACGTGATGCCGGCGTTTCAATTGCTTCAGCCGAGCACGATCGATGACGCGCAGAAACTTCTGGAGAAACACGGGGAAGATGCCTGGGTTCTCGCCGGAGGTCTCGACAGTTTCGATTGGCTCAAGGATCGCATCAAGAGGCCGAGGGCCGTTGTCGATCTGAGCGGGATTCAGGAACTCCGCGGAATCCGCACGGCGGAGGATGGAATCGAAATCGGTGCGATGACCACGCTGACCGAAGTAATTGCGCACCCGATCGTGAAGCAGAAGTATGGTTTGCTCAGCCAAGCGGCGGAAACCGTGGCGTCGCCCCAGATTCGCCATCAGGGAACGATTGGCGGAAATGTGTCACAAGATGCCCGTTGCTGGTATTACCGCGCCGGATGGCCTTGTTACCGTGCCGGCGGCAACATCTGTTATGCCGACACTCCTGTCGGCCGCAATCGAGAGCATGCGATTTTGCACGCCGAACGATGCGTTGCCGTAAATCCCTCCGACTCCGCTCCGGCCCTGATTGCGCTTGATGCCAAGTTTGTGATTCGGACGGCTAAGGGGGAGCGGGTTGTGGATGCGGAAGAGTACTTCCTTGGTCCCGATATTGACATTACGAGGATGACCGTCTTGCAGTCGGGACAATTGCTCACTGCGATTCGCATTCCAGGGACATGGGCGGGAGCGCAGTTCTACTTCGAAAAGGTTCGGGATCGGAACGTGTGGGATTTCCCTTTGCTGAACGTCGCATCCGCCATGGTGATCTCGAGGGGCGTTATCGAAAGGACGCGGATCGCGGTGAACGCTGCTGCCGCCCGACCGCTGCGGTTGAAAGCTGTCGAAGACGCGGTACGCGGCAAGGCCGCAAACGCCGCGACCGGCGAATTGGCCGGCAAACTCGCGGTTCAGGGAGCCGTGCCACTCACGTTCAACGCATACAAGATTCCGCTGATGCGCAACCTGGTCAAGCGAGCTATTGGAGGCGTGCAGGAGGCCACATGGGCGTCATAGAGTGGGCGACGAGTCCATTTGGACAAGATGTCCCGATTCATATCGCGTGGTACCTGATCTGGGTGGCGGGAATCGCCGGTCTCGGCTTCCTGGTTATCCATGCTATCTACATGCGGTATTTTGCGAAGGAGAAGGAGTTTGCGCTGTCTCCGCCGGTGACGGCGGCGTTGCCAGCGAAAATTCCGCGCCATTCCTTTGCGGCTCGAGCATTTCACTGGGTGATGGCGGCTGCAATGTTCGTTTTGCTCTTCACTGCATTCCTGCCGAAAGTCGGCATTCAATTCAATTGGGTGGCTTATCACTGGATCGCAGGTCTGGTGCTCACAGCGTCGGTAATCTTCCACATCGTCCACGCTACCTTTTATATGGATTTTTGGGCGATCTGGCCCGACCGCGCCGACCTGGAAGATGCGTGGAGAAGGACCCGACGTTTTCTGGGGCGCCCTGCAGAGTTGCCCAGAAAGTTCGCGAAGTACCCATTGGAGAATAAGCTTTACCATGCTGCGGCCCTGGTCACGGGGATGTCCGTGATCCTCACTGGTGTTTTCATGATGTTCCGGGTTCGCACGGCCTTGTTTCCCCGCAATCCGTATCTGTTCGGTGACATGACCTGGGGCATGATGTATGTTCTTCATGGACTGGCCGGTGTTGGGCTAATCACACTTGTGATTGTTCACGTATATTTCGCTGTGCGTCCGGAGAAACTGGCCATCACCGAGTCGATGTTGTTCGGATCAATGAGTCGGGAATTTTATTTGAAGGAGCATGACCCGCGACGCTGGGTAGTTGGACCTCCTTTACCAGCGGAACGTCGGGGTATCGCCGATGCCGATTGATTTCCTGGAGCGCTGTGACACGATCGAAGAGTGTTACGAGTTTCTGTTGGCCTACGCCGGACAAGGACTGCCCGGGGATGAGGGCGGACAATCAAACAGCCAGGTTCGAGAGTTTTTGCAGCGCGCCGTTCAGGCGCTTGATGGGCTGCCCGCGAGTTGTCGTCAAGCGGTGACAACAGAAGGACTCGATCCGATTGGCGCTTATGAGGATTTTGTCCGAATGCTCGAGCGCGATGCTCAGGATTCTTTGGCGGCCATTCGGATCGTTCTTGCGCAGCCGAGCATCAGTTCACAGCTAGTCGATAATCTGAATGCCTCCATCCACCTACGCGCTTTGCTAACGGACCTGTTCCTGATTGGAGAAGTTCTGCAAACACGCTCTGCGATCGCTAGCTCCCAGAGCTAACTCGATTCGGTTGCGTTTTAGAGAGAGACCCCGCGCTTCCAAGGAATAAAGTCGTCCTGCGAGAGCGATTCTGCTTTCGTTCTCGCCTCTCCACTGGCCACCTGCACGATCGACTCTAGAATTTCCTCCCCCATTCCCTCGATCGTCTTCTCACCAGAGACAATCGGTCCGGTGTCGATATCGATGATGTCTTGCATGCGGCTGGCTAATTCAGAATTTGTCGAGATCTTGACGACCGGAGTGATGGGGTTGCCGGTCGGCGTTCCCAATCCGGTAGTGAAAAGAACAACAGAGGCCCCAGCGCCTACCTGGGCGGTCACGCATTCAACATCGTTGCCGGGGGTGCACAGCAGGTTGAGTCCGGCGCTCGTGGAGTATTCCGGGTAGTCAAGAACCGCCGTGACTGGAGAGGTGCCACCTTTACGGGCGGCCCCCGCGGACTTCATCGCGTCGGTCAGCAAACCATCTTTGATATTCCCGGGGGAGGGATTCATTTCAAATCCGGAGCGGACTGCCTTGGCGCGAGCAGCGTAGTCGCGCATGAGCAAAATGAAGCGGTTTGCGACCTCCTTGGTTGTGCTGCGATCGATCAGCGACTGCTCGACACCGCACAGCTCTGGAAATTCCGAAAGAATCGTTCGGCCGCCCAAGGTGGCAATCAGGTCCGACACATGACCGATCGCAGGATTTGCGGAAATTCCTGAGAATCCATCCGACCCCCCACATTTCAGACCGATGCAAAGCTTCGAAAGCGGAGAGGGGATGCGTTCTGTTCGATCGGCTTCCACCATGCCCAAAAATGTTTGCCGAATGGCTTCCGAGAGCATCCCGAACTCCGAGCTGCTCTGCTGCTGCTCGAAAATGAGTAGCGGCTTCGCAAAGCAGGGATCGCGATGTGCGATTTGATCGCGAAGAATGTTTACCTGGGAGTGCTGGCATCCAAGGCTGAGAATCGTGGCTCCAGCTACGTTCGGATGGTGCAGATAGCCAGCGATCAGAGCGCAAAGATTCCCTGAGTCCTCTCGAGTGCCGCCGCACCCGCTCTGATGCATCAGGAACTTGATGCCGTCGATATTCTTGAATAGGTGGGAGTTTAACTGGGCTGAACTCTTCTCAGGGCGATATCGCTCAATCTCATCTAGTCTGCCCTCGCGATACAGCCTGACGAGATCAGCGACCTGCCGTTTGTAGATCTTCGGGGCGGCAAAGCCCAGTTCTTCTTCGAACGCCTGCTTGAGAACGTCGACATTGCGGTTCTCGCAGAAAACCAAAGGAACAACCAGCCAGTAGTTGCGAGTACCCACTTGACCGTCGGCTCTGCAATAACCCAGAAATGTTTGCTTTCGCCACCTCGAGACATCCGGGGGATTCCACCGGTACTCCCTCGATTTTTCCCGGAAGGGCAAGGCGTCGTGCCGAACGTTGATGGTAGTCAACCCGAAACCTCTCTGGATGGGCTGTGTCGCTTTGCCTACGAGAGTCCCATACATCACGATGCTATCGGCAGTTGCCAAGTCTTTCGTCGCGAATTTGTGTTTGGCCGCAACATCAGAGCCAAGAACGAACGAAGCGTTACCGAACGCGACCTGATCGCCTTTGTGGAGGTCTCGTAAAGCGATCAGGACGTTGTCTTCGGGATGCAACTTGAGCACTGCGTCGCTCATCGTGAATGGCCCACCGAAAACTGACTATTGCGAACCGGCTTGGCTTTGTTCCGTCGTTGCGTTGGTACTTTCACTGGTTAACTCCACTTGCCAGAATGCCACCATCAACCACCAATAAATGTCCAGTAACAAAGCTTGCTGCGTCGGACGCGAGAAAAACCGTAGCTCCAGCAAGCTCATCAACTTTTCCAAATCGACCCATCGGTGTTCGCAACAGGAATTCTCGTCCGCGCTCCGTCCCATCGAGCAAAGCTGCGTTCAGATCAGTGCGTAGTACACCGGGCACGAGCGCGTTCACGCATATTCCGTATCGGGCCCACTCAACTGCCAAAGCCTTGGTCAAGGATGCAACGGCCCCTTTGCTCGCACAATAAGCAGCGACCTCGTAGAGGCCTACAAAGGACGAAAGCGACGCTACATTAATGATACGTCCGTATCGCCGTTCGATCATGTGGGGGGCAAACACGCGGCAGGCGCGCATCGTACCGTTGAGATTTATGTCCATGATCGTTTCCCAGTCCGCGTCCGGGAACTCCAAAGTCGGCATGCGCTTGGTCCATCCTGCACAGTTCACGAGAATTTGCGCGCTTCCGAATGTGGCGCAGACGGCTTGCAGCAACTTTTCGATGCTGGAACTATCTCTGACGTCACAGGTCTGAGCGAGGGAACGTCGCCCCAATTTCTCGATGGCGGCGACGGCCGCCTTCACCTGCTCCGATCGGCGACCCGTCGGGACAACATCCGCGCCCGCTTCCGCAAGTGCTTTAGTGAGCGCGAGTCCGATGCCACTTGTTCCGCCTATCACAACAGCTGTTTTGCCAGTGAGCTCTAAAAGAGGATGACCCATCGAACCTCGTACTGTTCTTGCAGGTGAGCTTTACCAAACGACGGCAAGCCGAATTATAAAGTGCGCGAGCGTCCTTCATCGTTGAGTCTTTCTGAAGGCACTGTTTATGGAGGTTAGGTCTCGTTTCGGCGAGTACACAGCCGTTTGGCGGCGGAAAGCCGATTTGCCGACCGAGCTTCTACGGGGATTGGGCCTCGTCAGCAGCGGCGCGTCGCTCAAATGTAACGAGCGCTCTTTTAAGTCTTGCTGAATCCTCATTTCAGTTTTTTTTCTTTGACAGAGTACGACGCGCAACCTATAGTCCGCGACATCCGTGGCCAAGACGAATCACCGCTTGGATCCATGCTTTCGGATGGGGCAGTCAACATCTTCGTTGTATCATCGTAAGACCGAATGGAAGCCTCTTCTTTCGCACAGTCCGCACCTCGAACCCAAGACTCGTCTGCCGACCATATTCTTCCAGATCAGATACTGGCAACGGTCGAGGATGTATTGTCGTCCACCTCTTTCATCGACATGCATACGCACCTTTTTTCCCCGGCGTTGGGGAATCTGGGATTGTGGGGTATCGATGAGCTCATTACCTACCACTACCTGGAGGCTGAGTTTTTTCGCTATTCCGATATGGCGCCTAAGCAGTACTGGGCCCTGACGAAGACGCAAAAGGCAGACAACATTTGGCATGTCCTTTTTGTTGAGAACACTCCGATCTCTGAGGCCACACGGGGTGTCATCGCGGTTCTCCAAGCTTTTGGCTTACCGACCCGGGATACTCACCTCGGTGAAGCTCGAGCCTTTTTTGCCGAACAGAGGATCGACTCTCACATCCAGAGAGTGTTCGACATGGCCGGAATGAAAGTCGCGGTTATGACCAACGATCCTCTGGATCCAGACGAAGGTCCGGCATGGTTAAAGGGTGTCGCCAGCGATCCTCGTTTTCAGCCGGTACTGCGCCTTGATCGGATTCTGTCTGGATGGTCCGACCATTGGTCGAAGCTCGAGGCCCAAGGTTACAAGGTTGATGCAAATGCTGGCGGGCGGTCAATTGCTGAAGTTCGCAGATTTCTCGCCGACTGGCACGATCGAATCCGCCCGGTCTATATGGCCGTTTCATTGCCGGATACGTTTCAATTCCCGGATGACAGCATTCTCAGCCGAATCTTAAGCGAGGCTGTACTCCCGTCCTGCCGCGAACTCGATCTACCGATGTCGCTGATGATTGGCGTGCGCAAGCAAGTCAACCCTCGGCTTCGTTTGGCGGGGGACGCGGTAGGACGAGCAAATCTCGTGGCGCTGGAAAACCTCTGTCGCGATTTTCCGAGTAACCGATTCCTGGTTAGCGTTCTCAGCCGTGAGAATCAGCATGAACTCTGTGTTTACGCGCGAAAATTCAGCAACCTGATGCCCTTCGGGTGTTGGTGGTTCCTGAACAATCCGTCGATTGTCGAAGAGATTACTCGGGAACGCATCGAGTTGTTGGGGGCGAGCTTCATTGCGCAACACTCCGATGCGCGCGTACTCGAGCAGGTCATCTATAAATGGCGAAATACGCGCGCAACGCTGGCACCCATTCTCGCGCAGTCCTATCATCTGCTTCTGCGAGATGGTCGTGGAGTCACGCGGGAGGAGATTCAGCGGGACGTGAAGCGTCTTTTCTGCTCGAACTTCGCCCGGTGGACAAACCAAACTATTGATTGAAGTGACCGTTGTTGACCGACGGTTCTGCAAGGTCTTTGACAGGTTTGCTCTGTCTGAGTTCACAATGCGAATTGCGTCGGCGGCTTTGTGGTTGGAGGCAAAGTGGAGGTATGCTGAATCCCAGGGTCTCCGGAACGGTAGGTTTGACCGCGATTCTTATCGCGGTCGTTTTCACTGCATCGGCGCAATCGCTCAGAATTTGCCCTTCCACAATGCGCCCCCGTCCACGAAGGAAATGACGAACCCGGACGCCGGCGATTCGAAGGCCGCCGCTGCTGGGCGGCCGCTTTATCATCTGCGCTGTGCTCGATGCCACGGGGAGCGTGGTGAGGGATCAGGAAACATTCCATCGATTGCGCGAGGGAAGGTCCAGTCTGTCTCGGACGGCGAGCTTTTCTGGTTCATCACCAAGGGAGATGTGCCGAACGGGATGCCTTCGTGGGCGAATCTGCCGAAACAGCAAAGATGGCACATTATCAGTTACGTGAAGAATCTGGAAAATGCCAAGAATGCTGTTGTTACAAGTGAAAGCGCGAACGAAGCATCGTCGAATTTGCCGGCGCCAAAGCCGCCCTTCACCGACTATCGTTTCGAGAAGCCGGGGAACATTCGCAAGATCACTTTGAATGACCTCCAACTCCGTTTCTTACGCCATCCGCCGGCAACAGCCCGAAACTGGTGGCTCGTCCGGTTGGAGCGTGGCCGCAAGTTCCCGAAGGATTTCACGTGGAGTTGTACGCGGCGGGCTCGATGAGCCGCGGCTGATCCGCACTGCGCCCAATGGCGATTTGTTCGTTGCCGAGAGCAAGATTGGCGACATCCGGGTATTCCGCGGAATAACCAAGAACGGCAAGCCGGAACAGATGGAGCTCTTTGCCGGCGGATTGTCGCGGCCATTCGGAATTAACTTCTATCCGCCCGGACCCGATCCGCAGTGGGTTTACGTTGGAAATACGGATGCCGTGATCCGGTTTCCATACAAAAATGGCGATATGAAAGCGCGCGGGCCGGCGGAGCACATCGCCGATGTGCCCGGCGGGAATAGTCATTGGATCCGCGATATCCAGTTCTCTCCCGAGGGAAAGAAGATGTTCGCCTCCGTGGGATCGGCTTCGAATGTCGACGACCCCGATACAACCCCTCGCGAAAAAGATCGCGCCGATATCCTGAAGTTCAATCCGGATGGCTCTGAGATGCGTGTCGACACCTACGGCATTCGCAATGCCGTTGGACTCGCCATCAATGCGCAGACCGGGGAGTTGTGGTGTTCGGTAAACGAACGGGATGCGTTAGGAGACAACCTTGTTCCTGATTACATCACCCACGTGCAGGACGGTGGCTTCTATGGCTGGCCGTGGTGGTACATGGGAGACCACCATGATCCACGCAGGAAAGAAAGCACGCCGAACTAAAGAGTAAAGTCATCACCCCGACGTCATTCTGCAACCTCATAACGCGTCACTTGAAATGGCTTTTTACAACGGCAAACAGTTTCCACCGGAATTCCAGGGAGATATTCTCGCTTCGGAACACGGATCCTGGAATAAATCGGTGCGCTTGGGATACGAAGTCATTCGCGTTCCACTGCATCAGACGGGACGAGCGAGCGGGGAATATGAGGACTTCATGACCGGCTTTGTCGTGGACAATGGCCACGCTTGGGGCCGCCCGGTCGGGATCGCCGTAGCCCCAGACGGATCTTTGTTCGTGAGCGACGATGGTTTCGGTTCGATCTGGAGAATTGCCTATACGGGTAAGGTGAGCGATTGAGTCATTGACCACCTGCACGTTAACACGGTCTCCTAGACTGACATTTCCAGATTATCCTTGCCCTTGCTTAAGACGGCTGCCAATCTTGGAATACTCGCCTTCGCTGTTCTCGCGCACGATCAACAAGTCCCACATCAAAATGTCGTCCGGAACACCAGGCAGCCGACGGCGCTAAGGAAGATGGAATCGAACGAAAGCACGTGCTCCAGGCCATCTGCAGGCAGCGTCTTCGTAGTCCCGGGCGGATTTCTCGCAGCTCCAGTCAAACTCGCGTCATTTCAACTGGAAGCCGAATGTGCTGGCCGCGGCGTTGAGAACGCGAATGCCTTCCGGCACGACGTCTTTGCATTCCTATTGCCTGGCATGACTGCGACGTTAAAAGTCTTCATATTTGGATTGTGTCAGCTTGCATCGCCGAGACGCATTGCCGTGATGCTCACAACGGACATTTCATACGGGCGCCTCGTGCAAGATGCTCCAATTGTTTTCAATTCAGAAAGAATATATTACAGAGGTCGCTTGTTACCTGTTTCAGACAATTGAAGCTGATTTCTGTTCTTTTGATCGGTCGTTCTTAAGGCGAAGCGTTAATATTTGATTGCTCGCTGCTGTTGCAACGCTAGAAGAAGCGCCCAAAATTATTTTATGCCCGAAAAATCCGCCAAATCCTTGAGAAGCTATCGCTGGTATGGTCCTGACGATTTGCGCTCGTTTGTACATCGCTCGCGCACCGCATCGATGGGTTGCGTGCATGCCGACTACCAGGGAAAACCGGTCATCGGGATCATCAACACGTGGAGCGACATGAATCCGTGCCACAGCCATCTGCGCGAGCGTGCGGAAGATGTGAAGCGCGGCGTTTGGCAAGCCGGCGGTTTTCCGGTTGAGATGCCAGCGATGACGCTGGGGGAGACTTTTCAAAAGCCAACTACGATGATGTATCGAAATTTTCTCGCGATGGAGACGGAAGAGATGCTGCGCTCCTACCCCATCGACGGCTGCGTGCTGTTGGGTGGGTGCGACAAGACGACGCCGGCACTCTTGATGGGTGCCATCAGCATGAACATTCCGACAATCTACGTTCCTGCTGGCCCAATGCTACGTGGCAACTGGCGTGGACAGTTGCTCGGCAGCGGGGCAGATGTGATGAAGTACTGGGCGGAACGCCGGGCCGGGACGATCGATGTCCAAGCATGGACGGAGATCGAAGACGGCATAGCACGTTCAGCCGGGACCTGCATGACTATGGGAACCGCGTCGACGATGACTTGCGTGGCCGAAGCTCTCGGGTTTTCTCTGCCTGGAGCAAGCTCGATTCCCGCAGTTGACGCCAATCACCCCAAAATGGCGAATCTCTGCGGCCGACGAATCGTTGAAATGGTGTGGGAAGACTTGAAGCCAAGTAACATTCTTAAACCTGCATCGTTCTTAAATGCAATCGCCACGGTCCTCGGTCTGGGCGGCTCAACGAATGCCGTAATTCACATGATCGCACTCGCTGGCAGGGCCGGCTTCAGGTTAACGATCGACGACTTCGATCAGTTGTCGAAAACAACGCCGGTATTGGCGAACGTACGACCCACGGGCAAATATTTGATGGAGGACTTCTTTTACGCGGGAGGATTGTCGGCGCTGCTCAGAGTGCTTGGTCCACACCTCGATTTGAGTTGCGTCACGGTCACCGGCAAGACGCTCGGTGAAAACATCGCCAACGCCGAAGTCTACAACTCGGATGTGATTCGAAGTATCGAGAATCCCCTTTTCTGCTCGGGTGGTCTGGTAATCCTGCGGGGCAACCTGGCTCCAAACGGCGCCGTGATCAAGGCGCCAGCAGCGGACCCGAGGCTGCTCAAGCACAGCGGGCCCGCTATCGTCTTCAATAGCTACGACGAGATGAACAAGAGAATTGACGATCCTGCTCTCAATGTCGATGAAAACAGCGTCCTGGTGCTGCGCAACGCAGGTCCTAAGGGAGCTCCTGGAATGCCGGAATGGGGCAATCTTCCGATCCCGCAGAAGTTGCTCAGGGCCGGTGTACGCGACATGGTGCGAATTTCGGATGCCCGGATGAGCGGGACGAATTATGGAACGTGTGTGCTTCACGTTTCGCCGGAATCGTTCGTGGGAGGCCCGTTCGCGCTACTGGAGGAAGGAGACATCGTTGAATTGGACGTCCCGCGACAACAGCTGAATATGCGAGTCCGAGACGAAGAGATTTCACGCCGACGCGCATTATGGCGTCCTAAGCAAGGCATTTACCCCCGCGGCTACGGGAAACTTTACATGCAGCACATCAAACAGGCCGATGAGGGATGTGACTTCGATTTTCTCGAGGGAACCGCTGCTATCCCTGAGCCGGAGATACACTGACTTGCGGAGATGACCGTACGTCAGCCGGCTTTGGCCGTTTCCATCCGGATTTCACGGCAAGCATGAAGATGCCGGAAAGCACGAAGCTGGCTACCAAGTACCAGAGACCCAAATCAAAAGACTTGGTTCTGGCGACCAGGGTTCCGACAATGAACGGCCCTACGAACCCGCCTAGATTTCCTACAGAATTGATCATGCCGATTGCCCCCGCCGCCGCCGACTCGCTAAGAAATTCGGTGGGCATTGCCCAGAATGCGGGATGAAAGGCGTAATATGCGCCTCCTGCGAGGATGAAGAAGAAGATCGACCATGCCACGCTCGACCCGGAAGCGATCGCGAGAAACAAAAACAGTCCGCTCAGCAGAACGGGAATCGCTGCATGCCAGCGACGCTCCCCGCTGCGATCCGAATGCCAGCCGTTGAATTGCTGAGTTACAAATCCAGCAAGGTATGGCAAGGCAGTCAAAAGCGTCACTCGTAGATCGCTTTGCGATGACGCGCGCTTGACGATGGTAGGGAGCCAAAAAGCGATCCCATAATTTCCTGTCAGCGAAAAGAAATAACAGAAGGTGAGAAGAATGATGTCACGATGTCGAAATGCCTGCCATACGCTGTAGGAATGCACGGCTTGTTTTGCTCGCTTCTCCTGTTCTAAATGCGTTGTGATCCAATCCCGCTCCTCGTCTGGCAGCCACTTGGCTTGTGATGGCCAGTCGGTGAGATAAAACAGCGTGACGAGACCAAGCAGAATAGCCGGAACTCCTTCAAGAATAAAAAGCCAGCGCCAACCACGCAGGCCGAGCCAAGACAGGCCAAGTAGCAGTCCAGCCAATGGCGAACCAACCACATAAGAAAGCGGCATCGCTGCATAAAAACCTGCCACAGCTTTCGCGCGATCCCTGGCTCGGAACCAGTGGGTGAGATAAACGACCACAGCAGGGAAGAATCCGGCTTCCGCAGCGCCCACCAGAAATCGAACAATGAAGAATTGGTGTGCCGTGTGAATGAATGCCATGAGCACGGTCAGGATTCCCCACGTGACCATGATGCGTGCGATCCACAACCGTGCGCTCCAGCGTTCCGCGATCAGCGCGCCGGGGATTTCCAACAGAAAATAACCCAGAAAGAAAATGCCTGCGCCGAGACCGACAGCACGCTCGTTGAATCCGAGATCGCCAGGCATCTGAAGGGCTGCAGCCCCGACGTTCATGCGATCCAAAAAAGCGACCACGTAGAGTATGAAGAGAAACGGCAAGACCCTAAGCGCAATACGCCGCCGAGCGCTACGAGCAATTTCCTCCTCTGCCGGTGTGGATTGTGTACGGGTTTCGAACCGCGATCGTGGTGTGGTTTCTTCGCTCATGCTGCGGCCAGGTCCGTGATGCGGAGTCCGTAGTATAGCCAAACAGCGCATGCAGTGTTTACGAAGAAGTCTCCGGCAAGAAAGCGGCGGCTAGTTACCCATATACTAGTCAGTTCCAAGATGGTGTTCCCGCTATAAACTTGGCTCGTCAAGGTCTTAGCGGTCCAGTGATGCCGCTGTGCCCCATGCAGCCGCTTCCCCACGCGGGTGACAACGGGAAATAGTTCTTGTATCTACGGTAGGGGTCGAATCTTTTCCAGGAGTATCAGGCTGAAGATTTATCTCATTGATGGTACGTACGAGTTGTTCAGGCACTACTATGCGCTTCCTTCTGCGCACGATGTGAATGGCATGGAAGTCGCGGCGGTGAGGGGAGTGCTCGCCTCGGTGCTGGGCATGATCAAGGAAGGATCCACGTATATCGGTGTCGCCACCGATCACATCATCGAGTCCTTTCGAAATGGCCTGTGGCCTGGATACAAAACCAGCGATGGAATCGAACCGGAGCTATGGGCGCAATTTCCAGTGCTCGAAGAGGCGCTCACGGCGATGGGCGTCTGTACCTGGCCGATGGTTGAGTTTGAGGCCGACGACGCCCTGGCCGCCGCCGCCGTATTTGCGTCTCACGATCCGGGTGTCGATCAGGTGGTGATTTGCACTCCCGACAAAGATCTGGCTCAGTGTGTTCGAGGGAGCAAGGTTGTCCAGATGGACCGGCGCACACGAACAATACGCGACGAGGCTGGCGTGGTTGTGAAATTCGGAGTCCCGCCCGAATCGATACCGGACTATCTCGCGCTCGTGGGCGATGCCGCAGACGGCTATCCCGGCCTCCAGGGTTGGGGCGCTAAGTCCGCTGCTGCCGTGCTCGCCCGCTACCGCCATCTAGAAGAAATTCCGGATGACTGGCGAGAATGGGAGATAAAGGTTACCGGCGCTGCCAGGCTTTCCGAAACTCTAACGCACAACCGTTCCACGGCAACCCTGTTTCGAACCCTGGCGACATTGCGAACCGATATTCCGGTTTTAAAATCCATTAACGATTTGCAATGGAAAGGCCCGACGGCAGGATTTTCTGGCATCGCTCAACGGCTCGATCCTGAAGCACGCGCAAAGTTGCTGATCAATGCTCAGACGCTGCAAGCCAGTGTTACGGCGTGAGGTCGTCTGCGAATCAACGATGAACGAGCCGTCTGAAAACCCGCTTTTTATCTGCGCGACTTGTGGAACGCAATACGCTCCGTCAGACGAGCCGCCGTTAAGCTGCGCGATTTGTTTGGACGCGCGCCAATTTGTTGCGCCAACAGGCCAGCGTTGGACAACCCTCGATACGCTTCGGAAGAAGCACGCCAACTTGTTTACGCCTGAGGAGCCTGCTGTTCACTCCATCCACACAAATCCTGCATTTGCGATTGGTGAACGGGCGCTTTTAATCCAATCAAAAAGTGGCAATGTGCTCTGGGACTGCGTGTCGCTGGTCGATCAGGCAACCGTCGACACGGTCGAGCGCCTGGGAGGTATTCATACCATCGCAATCTCGCACCCGCACTACTATACGACCATGGTGGAGTGGAGTCTCGCTTTCAAAAATGCTGTTATCTACGTCCATGAAGCGGACAGATCATGGGTTCCGCGCACACATGAAAATGTGACATTCTGGTCGGGCTCCAAACTGCAGCTTCACGACGGATTTACGCTAATCCACACTCCTGGACATTTCGACGGATTTCAGGTCTTGCACTGGCCGGCGGGTGCCGGAGGACGAGGCGTGCTTTTTTCCGGCGACCAGCCGCAAGTTTGCATGGATACGAATTGGGTTTCTTTTATGTACAGCTATCCGAATTTTGTACCCCTCGGCGCCAATGCCGTTCAGAATATTTGTCGAACACTTGAAGAGTGGCGCTTCGATCGCATCTACGGCGCTTTTCCAGGAAGAACCGTATGGGGCGGCGCGAAGCAAAAGATAGCAGCATCAGTTGATCGATATCTCAAGGCGCTGGCCTGACTGGAAGTCAGAGCTGTTAGTTCAGGGCATGCAGTTGTCTCGGGAGCTTGCTTGCTCCCGGGATCTTTAAACATTCAACAGAACTACCCTGCTTTCTTCAGAGTGTCCGCGCCCTCCGATCCTTTCGAGGCCGCAGGTCCTACCGAGCAAGTCGTACAGCCTGCGACCACCTCTTTGCGACGTTCGCGTAAACGTGCCTGGAACGTATCCCACCGCCCTCCGATTCCGACCGCGCTGTTATCGATAATGACGGAATCCGTGCCCGCTGGCACAACGCGCCCAGTATCCGCGTCTGCAGTGCGTCCCGACGCAGCTTTATCGTCAATGTTCTCGACAGACGTATTTCCTACGCCGAGTGGACGTGTGGCGCCGCGTTCGGCAGAAATCGATACCGGATTACCCTGAAGCTGTTCAGTGGTTGGAGTGATGTTGCGATCGGTCTCTGCGCGGCGCATCACCGGCCCGGTCTCCCATTTTGACCGATACCGGCCTTCGTAATCGGCCCACTTGTACGGATCGACCCATTGCTGGGCGGTAACAGTCAAAATCCATCCGCTCGCGTAGCGATCCAGCAGCGGGTTTCGAAAAAGCTGCTATTCACCTTTTCTACCGACGTTTCGCAGCCCGGCAGTGAAATCGTTCAGGGCGAATACGAAATCAATCGGCGCTGGTCGACAAGCGTCACCCGCGATCAGTTGGGCGGTGTCTCCATCGATGGAAAATATCGCAAGCGCTTTTAAGCGGTTGTGAATTTGTGCTGATTAAACACGGATGTTGCCGTGGACTGCGCGGAATCACAAGTTCCGGACGGACACATGGCTTAGATAGCGTCTGGGGCGCTCTAGACGCCCAGACACAATCTACGCGGCTGTCGCTGCGCTCAATCTCCGATCGTTCCGGTCGACCGAACATCGGTCGAAGGCCTCATGCGATTGGCGCGGCTCGCAAAGTTGCCCACGTTGTTCTTAACATCTGTTACTTTGTCCCTCAGGGCCGCTCTGGTCTCTTCCCCCGACGCCGGAGCAAGCATCATGCCAACACCCACGCCGATTCCCACGCCGGCGAGAAGGCTGGTCACTCGAGCCAACCAATCGCTATGGGTTCGAAGCTCGACGTGTGCCTCGTTGAGACGATCGGTGGTCTCGCCGAATTTGCGTCGGACGACTGTGTTGATATCGTCCGCACTTCGCCGCAGCTGTTCGTTCAGCGCCGACCAGATCTTCGTGTCAGTCGCGATCAAGCCGAATTTCATTGCTAATCTGGCCCACTCTTTTGGGGTATACCGCCTTCCAAATACTCGCATTCAGCGACCTCCGTTGCTTGTGTCTTCGACTCTCTGCCGGATCCCTATCTGAGTTACGCGTCATTCTGCGCCGCCACTGCCAGGGTGGGACTGCAAATCAACGGGTACTCGGCGAAACACCGTAGATACGGCCCGGAATGCAATTTCACAATTGTCCCCGTTGAAATTAATACAATGGTTCCCCTCATGCGGCAATCGATCACAGGCTGTAGAGAAAATTACGGGAAGACCGTATTCCTCCCAAACCTTGAAGCGTTCCTTCACTCCGCGCCGAATGGAACAATTCCGACCGCAGCGCTATCAACGTCGCAACGCTTCCTCCCTTGCCTCATTGCAAGCTAGGTTGAACCTACATCGCATTTCGAAACAGTCGTGTCAGCAGCCCCGCTGTGGCACCATAAACCAGGTGCGAGGCCAGTCCGTATGCATGCATGGACATCGGCGTTTTGGAAGGACGTTCGGTCAACTGCATCGCGGGCAGCGCAACCTCGTCAGCCGCCGCGAACAATGCGCTACCCATCAGAAGACCGCTGGGAAATGCATTTCGGCGGTGCCACGACGGTGCGAACTCCAGAGCAGTGCCATATAAACCACCCATGAGCGCTCCAAACGCGTAGTGCACCACCATCCCGCCGGTTTTCTTACTCTCAGGAGATAGTTGCCTGCCTACTACCGAAACCACCTTACCCGCCACTTTTTCGGTCGGGTTTTCCTTTTCCGAATCCTTCTGTTCGGTTTGAGTTGGTGATTCTCCGTACCGAATTTCTGCAAGCTGCTGAGAGATGCTTCGCATTCCATTGCCGTTTGTCTTGCGAGAATTGTCTCTTGACTTCTCGGCCACGGCGTTCCACGCGTTCTGAAATCCCGTCATCACTAATGTTGCAGCCAGGCCTCCCGCAATCCCCGCCGCACAACCCTTCCAAACCTCATTCCTTCTCATGTCGCCTCCTCTGGGATGATTTGGTTGGTCCCAAAACTAGGTCAACTGGCAAGCTCGCTCAACGCAATGCAGCACTACAGAATATTCCGTATCGATATCATCGATGGCCGCGAGCTATTGCTCAATACAGTAAAAGGCGCATTTTGTTTGGACGCAGGTGCGGAGGACTGGCAATTGCGTGGATTTTGTTCAAGCTTGCCGACTGGCTTTACTGGCGAACAACAGCGCCGGCGTCGGATCTGACGAGAAGAGCCACGCGGGGAAACGCAAAGCGACCCGCCGCGTCGTCAACAACGTTTACTTGGCACGTATAGAAACCCGGTTTGAGGGAGGCGAGCGGCAAGTCGAGTTGGAATACGCCAGCTTTCCGGTCGCGCGCATTCATGTCGGTCAGTTCGACGAGCGAACTCTCAAACACCTTCACCTTGCCCCGGAAGAAAGCGACGTTCGAGAGCAGGTGTATGCCGCGCTTCGATTGCCCGCCTGTTCCGCTGTCCTGGGTGTTCACGCTGCCTGGGTCGTAGACCTCGTAGTAAAGCAACAGATGCTGCTCCGCCGAGAATACGTGCGTCACGTTCGGGATGATTTCCGATCCATCATGAATCAGTGGATTCAGGTCACGGCTTTTCTTCGCGGACTGCAGTTGGCTCGCTAGCACGACAGAACTGAGTTTTAACGGACTGGATTTCAGGTCGGGGATGTTGAAGTCAGTTTCAAACGAACCCATGCGCCCGGTCTGATTCTCGCGTACCACGAACTTCAGGTGGTACGTGCCACTGGGCAACGTAAGTGAGGTGTTGTATTGCACGTTCTTCTTCTTCACTTCCGTAGAAGTGTCGACGGCGAGCTTGGCTGTGTCGCGAATCGTGCTCGCCGGCCGACGGTCCTTGTCCGTGACTACGCCAATGACGTCTAGTGAGGCTTTATCGCGATCACTGCTGCGAACGAACGGAATCTGCGATCCCGGCACCACCAGCGAGATGGGCACCGAAAATTTGTTAGTATCGAGCCGGAAATACTCCGCGCCAAGGTAAAGGGGAAGATCCGTCGCCGGCATTTCGGAAGCCAATTCTTCTTCCAACTGCCTTTCCTTGTCATCCTTCGTTGAATGCTGATAATCGGCCGGAGCGTAGTATCCCCGGCGATAGTCGATCTTCGTGCCGGGCACGTTGATTTTGACCGTGATATGTCGATAGTGTCCGTCCCGTGCTGGGTTCGTGCTGTGGTAACCCAGCAGATAGTACGTCGAAGTGTCGTCCTGCACGCCTTGGAAGACCTTGCTGAAGTCGTTGGAGTCGAGGAAGGCTCGACCTCCTGTGTCGCTGGCAAGCGTGACCAGCGTCTCTTGCGTCGTGAAGTTGGAGTTCAGGGCATTCATCATGGACTGCCCGGAATACGCTGAAACGCCTCGCAAACTGGCATTTTGGGCTTCTCCGCCTGCAACGATGGCCTGTAGTCCACGCATATCCATGGTGTAGATCGCCAGATTCGAGCGGACAGCCGCGTTGGTAGCTGCACGAAGCTCCGATTGATTCTCGATTCCGGTGCGATCCATGCCGCTGGAGAAGTAGATCAGAGATTTTTTCTGCTGTACGTGCGAAAGCTTTTCTGCGACCGAGCGAATCGCCTCCAATCGCCGATCGGTATTGAAGATGTTGAACTCGGTGTCATCGGCGGTAAACGACTGTCCAGTGTCAGGTGTTCCTTCGGTGGTTCCAGTACTTCCTTCCTCAAAACCCTGGCCGCCGCCGGTATTGAACGCGAGAAGTTCTTTCTTGAGGAGTGCATGATCCGTGGTGAAATCCTGGTTCACCAGCAGGGAACTTCCGAGTGAGACGATGGCGACAACATCCGCGGGAGCCATCTGAGTGTCGACATAGCGCACGGCCGACGTCACCGCACGATCAATTTCCTCGGGTTCCATTCCCGATAGATCAAAAAAGAGCACGATCAGGCGGCGATCTTTGAATGCACCATCCGCGCCGGCCAGCGAGTTTGCCGTCGCCGGATTGGCCGATTGCTCCGCCTCTGGAAGCGGCTTCGCCTGGGCTAAGTCCTGAACCGCGACAGCATCGGTATTCTCGATATCGAACGAAACGACTTTCCGCGGCTTATTGTCTTCCAGCACGGTGAAATTGGCCTGCTTTAGCCCGCGCACGAACCGTCCGCTCTTATCCCGAACGGTAACATTCACGAGCACTAATTCCGTTTCCGCGTGAAAGGTGTAGTCTTGCTGCGCTGGCATAAGAGAGCTCATAACCAGCAACGCAAGCGCGGTCGCGAGCAGACGTTTGGCAAACGATGGAGAAGACCGGATCATAAACATTGTTAAAAACGAAAACGTGCTGTCATCGTGAACTGCCTCATGCCCCCGACGCCGGTTACGCGCCCGAACGTCGGCGAGTTCAGGACCGTGTCAATCGAGGTGTATTGCGGCATATTAAAAATGTTCGTTGCCTGGGCACGGAACTCCAGCACCCGCGATTCTTTCAAAGGAAATACTTTGGTGAACGCCATGTCGAATACATGGGTCCCGGGCCCAATGACGCTGTTGCGGCGCGCAGTCCCGTACTGACCGGCAGGCGGCACTGTAAACGCGGCCGTATTAAACCATGCGCCAATCGAGGGATTTGAAAGTTGGATCGGCTCTCCCGCAATGAGGTCCGGGCGCAACGTGCCATTCGTTCCGCGATTCACTTCGGTAGGGCTTCCGAGAAGTCGCGGTGTGAAGGGAAGACCAGATGCGATCGTCCAGTCCCCACTCCACTGCCAGTCTCCCAATACTGCCCTCCAGACAGTGTTCCCGATGAGCCACCGCTTCTCATGGCCGAAGGGAAGTTCGTAAACGTAGTCCGCGGTGAATCGATGCGTCTGGTTGAAACTGGATAGCCCACGCTCAGCCGCGAGGTCGAACGGATTTTGGGCAACGTTGGCCACACTCGAGGCAACGCTGGCGCCACTTCCCGCAGTTCCAGTTCCGCCGGCGCCAAGCCCGCGGCTGCCCAAGCTCGAAGTTGCTCCGCCGCCGATGGAGGAAGCATTGTCGATCGACTTGGAAAACGTGTAGATCCCTCCAATTGAGAAACCATTCGACAAACGCTTCCGCAGCCGGATCGTACCTGCATTAGCTTCAGAATCGGCGAGAGAGTTCTCGTAGATGAAGGCCTGCACATTGGGAATGCGAATGCCCGTCGCTGTGCGATTCGGCGCTTCCTGAATGTCGAGATCAGTCCCTTTCGTGCCCGTGTAGTCGATGTTGAGCAATAACGTAGGCCGAATCTGCTGCTGGATATCCAGATTGCGAATCTGCACGTATCCCAACCGATAGTTAGGATTCACGGCGAAGTTGTTGCTAATCCCGTTGTCCGAAACGCTCGGAAATCCATTTTGCAAGGTCAGATCCGTAGGAGCCGCCTGGATGTTCGTCGAAGCTGTAGAGAAGGGCGGTTGAAAACCAAGTTGTTGAACGATGCCCTGGTAGGCACCGGTGTTGTAATTGATGCCGTAGCCTCCACGCACCACCGTCTTTGAAAAAGGCTTCCAGGCAAAACCGAGACGTGGAGCGAAGTTGTTTCTGTCAGGTCGAACCAGTGTCGCGGGCAGGGAACCACTGTACGGACCGGGTTGGCCTGCGACCACTCGCGCTACTGCTGCCGTTCCCAGCACCGGATTCAGCACTCCCGGAGAGAGATCGAGATTCGCCAGCCGATTATTAATCTCGGAGAAGGGAGAAACGTACTCGTACCGGACTCCCAGGTTCAGGGTAAGATTCCCGCGCAACTTCCACTCGTCTTGCGCGTAGAGATCCCAGGAATTTCCGCGAAAGTGATAGCTGTCAAAACCGAACTGCACCGATGTCTGTTGCGGATAGCCAAGAAGGAAATCCGCGAAATCGTAACCCGTACCCTCCGACTGCTGTCCGGCAACGATCTGCGACGTGTTCAATCCCGTAAAGACAAAAGAACCGCGCGCGTTGCTGTCTGCTTGTGTGTTGATCTGAATCCGTCGAAAATCCCCGCCCCATCGCCAGGTGTGCTTACCGTGATTCCAGATCATGTTGTCTGAAAACGTCAGCGTCTGGTTCCGCAAAAGCTGCGGACTCACGTCCTGCAGACTGCCGAAATTTGTGAATGACAAGTTGGGCAGACCCCAATCGAACGGATTCTGTGAAACGCCAGTAATTCCGAGATCCCCTGTGACGTTTTGCGCAAACGCGTACAGATTCTGTGTGCGAGTTCGGCTGCGATTGAAATCAGCGCGAGCGATGTTGGTCAGCTTGCCCCAGCTGCGTGCGTAAGACACGGGCACGTCAAAACTGCGAACGCTCGTGCTGCCGCCGACGCTTGGAAATGGATTTGTTAACGTCGCGCTCGATTGATGGAAATGAAAACCAAAGGTCAGATTGTTGCGTGGGGCGCCACGTCCGCCCCGCCGTCCGCCAGCCGGCGGCGCGCCTAATGTGCGGTTTATGCGAATATTCAGATCATCGCTGCTCGAATTTGCTGAGGTGATGAAATGAAAATTCTGAAAGTCACCCGGCAGGTTCGGCGTCGGAATGTATTGCAACAAACCGCTGGCAATCGAATTAATCTGCGCGATCGTGTTATTCGCAAACCGCGTGTTGGTGACGGGGTTGAAAATGGAGACTGGCGTTCCTGCCGCCGGGCCAGCCGTGTATACAGTCTGCGAGAAATTCCCCTGTCGTTCGAGCAACGTAGGCACGGTCGAAAACTGATCAAACGGATGGTCGCCGCGCCGTCCGTTGTAGTTCACAAAGTAAAAGGTCTTCGACCCTCCGTTGTAGATCTTGGGGATGTTCAGAGGCCCTCCCACCGACCCTCCAAAACTGTTCTGCACGTATGCTGGATTCGTGGAAGGTACTCCCGTCAGCGAATATGGAGTTGCGTTCAGGGCAGAGTCTCCGATTCCGTAATAAATCGACCCATGCGGACGATTGATGTCGAAGCCGCGGCGTCCAAAACCAGATCTTCCGCCTCCGCCAAAGCCGCCTCCAAAACCACCGAAGCCCCCTCCGGGGCCGCCGCCATATCCACCCGCTCCCCCTAATCCGCCGGCGCCTCCCAGTGCTCCGCCTTGCGTTCGCGCATCCCCGAACTGCTGAAAATCTTGCGGCCCGAAAGAATTCACTGTGTTCGATCCACCACCTGAGACGGCCACAGATTCTGTCGCGCTATCCGGCGCTATGCCGGGCACGGGCATTCCAGAAGGAACGACATCGCTGAGAGAGTCGCCGCCTGCCTCCTGGCCCTGCCCATTCTGAGCGATCGCCAACCGCTGGAATCCGCGCGGGCCAGTCCCGCTCGCAACTGCTCTTTGATTTTGCGAATTGTTTTGTTGCGACCGCGAAAGGAGCATCAACTCAAAATCGATTTGTACATTCGAGTGAGTCGCATCCACCACCACCTTCTGCGATCGAATCGCGAACGCGGTCATTTGCACTTGAACTTTGTAGGTGGCAAGTGAAGGTATCGCTATGGAATAGCTACCATCCACTTCGGTCCAGACGGAAACAGTATTCGCAGAGTTCTCGGCTGAGGCAGTTACCGACGCGCCGGGGATGGGCATGTTGCCGGACTTAACAATTCCGTGGATTAGTCCGACACTCGCCGGTTTCGGCTGCACTTGTCCATGTGTCGCCAGATGCGTGGCAAGCACCAGCAGCACGAGCAACTTCCTCGCTCCGACCGCGTACGGAAGAGAGCCACGAAGTAGTTTTTGAAATCTCGGAGACACCACAGATATCTGCAAGGATCATATCTCGACCTTCGCAAAAGCACTGTAAAGTTTTGTCTTCAATTGCCAACGCAAGTGATTGAAATGTCATGAAATAGTATCTTCGCGTTGGGCTCCTTACGCTTCACGTTCGAGTAAAGATTCGTAAAAGTGCCCTCGCCTCCGCAACTCTCCGTCGAGAATTTGTTTCCTACCTACGTAGGGGTCGAATATGTCAAGACAGGGGTTTTTGGAAGGAGATTCTATGTTGAAACAATGTTTGCTTGCGCTGATGGTGGCTGGGCTTCTGTACGCGGTGACGCCAGCATCGGTGGCGCAGGAGAGCGGTAATAACGATCAGCAGGCTGCTCCCGGTGGCCCGCCGCCGGGACGCGGACACGGCCATTTTGATCCGGCAAAGCGCGCCGAGATGCTAGCCAAGCATCTCAACCTGAACGCCGATCAGCAGGCGAAGGTTACGGACATTCTGAAGTCCGAGCAATCGCAAATGGAGAGTTTGCGCTCTGATACTTCAACTGCGCAGCAGGCTCGTCGCGCAAAAATGATGGACATTCACAAAACTTCGAACGATCAGATTCGTGCAGCGTTGAATGCTGATCAGCAGAAGAAGTTTGACGAGATGATGAGCCACCGCCAGCAATGGATGCAGGGCCATCAGCAGGGTGGTGAAGCCCCACCGCCTCCTGACTCTCAGCAGCAGAAATAATGGATCGGGGCGGGGACCCGATTCTCCGCCCGTCTCTTTTCGGCTGACGGCCATCCCGACTCTTCAAGACATTTCTCGGACAAGGCCGAATCCCACGGGATGCTAGAATCGGCTCGCCGATTCAATTGCTCCGCTTCTCACTGTGAACTTTCCCATCCGCAAAGCGGTACCCAGTGACGTACCGGTCTTACAGGCGCTGATTGATCGATCAGTGCGTGTCCTCCAGGCAAACGACTACACACCAACGCAGCTCGAGAGTGCGCTCGCCACGGTTTACGGGGTGGATAGCCAACTCATCGCTGACGGAACATATTTCGTCGTCGAAACGGAAACGGAAGCCAGCGCCGGAATCCAGCCCGACTCGCCAAGTCGGGCTTCCGTGATCGTCGGATGTGGTGGTTGGAGCAAGCGCAAGACGCTCTATGGCGGTGACCACTGGTCAGGCCGGGAAGATTCTCTGCTCGACCCTCGAATAGATGCTGCTAAAATCCGCGCCTTTTTCGTAGATCCCGTCTGGGTTAGGCAAGGGATCGGGACTCTGGTATTGGAAGCGTGCGAGACGGCTGCCATTGCGGACGGCTTCCGGCGGCTGGAAATGGGTGCCACGCTCACCGGCGTCGCCTTCTACCGCAGTCGCGGTTACGCGGAACGTGAGCGCCTGGCCGTTCCGCTGAAAAATGGAGAGTCGCTCCCGATCGTAAGGATGGAAAAGCGGATCGCTGACGCATACACAGCCGGATCACGCTGATGCTTGGGTAACTGGCCCTTTCGTGCTTATGGCTGGCACATGCGTGCCATTCCCCCAATTCTCCCTCGAGTCTATATTCCGCATTGAGCAGTACTCGGGGGAGGGCTGTTCAACGGAGCGTCCCAAGACTCTAACCGGAGTCTGGGGCGTTTTGTTTTGCGCCCGAACTTCTAAGCTCGCCCCACCCGAACGCCGTCCACCGGCTCGGCAATCGCCCGTAGAGGCTCACTCAGCCCGCGCATCACTTTCTCGAAAGCCGCAAAATCCAGTGACTGCGGACCATCCGACAACGCGCGCTCCGGACAAGGGTGAACCTCAATGATCAGACCGTCCGCTCCCACCGCGACCGCTGCCCGCGAGACGGCAGCGATCAGGCTCTGTTTCCCGGTCCCGTGCGATGGATCTGCAACGACCGGAAGATGAGACAGGTCCCGGGCCAGCGCCACGGCAGCCAGATCGATCGTGTTTCTCGTCTCGGTCTCGAAGGTTTTAATCCCGCGTTCGCAGAGCACGACATCTCTGTTTCCGCCGGCGAGCAGATACTCAGCCGCCAGTAGCCACTCCTTTACAGTGGCCGAGGGACCCCGCTTCAAAAGGATGGGCTTCTTGATCGTTGCCAGTCTTCGCAATAACGCGAAGTTCTGCATGTTGCGCGCCCCGATCTGCAGCATGTCGGCATGTTCGCAGATCAGGTCGACGTCTTCGGTGCTCATCACCTCTGTGACCACGGGCAGTCCCGTTTCGTCACTGGCCTCCCGGAGAATCCTCAGGGCTTCCTCGCCCAACCCCTGAAAGTCATACGGAGAAGTGCGTGGTTTGTAAGCACCGCCGCGCAGCAGGCTGGCTCCAGCTTTTTTCACTGCATGGGCCGTCGAGACGAGTTGCTCGCGGGATTCCACAGAACATGGCCCTGCAATCACGACAACCTTGTCGCCGCCGATCTCAACTCCGCCCACGTTGACAATCGTGCGATGCGGCTTGACCTGCCGGCTGACAAGCTTGAATGGCTGCGCGATAGGGACGACATTGTCGACACCGGGAGCAACCTGCAAGGCTTCAATTTCGTGTCGACGCCCGCTTCCTACCGCCGCCACGATGGTTCGCTGTGTTCCACGAGTCACGTGCGGCTGGTACCCGGCTTCGCGGATCCGTTCAATCACGTGCTCGATTTCCTGTTCCGTTGCTCCATCGGACATGTTGACAATCATTGGTGTACCCCTTTGTTGGAAGTGTGCGCAAAAGCAAAAGCCGCGATCCCTGAGAATCGCGGCTGACTGGAACTTTTGAATTCGTTATCTATTGCCGGTCGAATTCACCTACAAGCTCCATCCCTGCCGCTACTCTCGCAAACCAGTAGCGGAAAAACGTAAAGGAGATGTAGGTAAATCGCGTCATACGGGTGTGATCTTAACTGCTTCCTATCTGTCCGTCAACACCGTTTCCCGGCAAGTCCTCAGGAGGGTCGAGGCTGAGGCACATTCAATGAAGGCAAATCCAGCCTTCGGGTTTATTGGACCGAGCTGGCTACTTCGGAAAACGCTGTGTTCGCGTTTGAGCCGATGAGCCGGACGGTTCCAACCACGAGGACAAGGATCACTGCCAGCATGACGGCATACTCAGCGATATCCTGTCCCGAATCATCGAACCAAAGCCTCTGTACCGCTGCGAACATACCTTCCTCCTGCGTGGGGTCCCACGCACCGAAGTGCGAGGTTTGTGCAGTTGGGGAACTATGATGCCGAGTTAACGAACAGATGTCAAACAAAGAATCTCGATTTTGGAAAACGCGTGATCCACCGGATAACGCTGTGGACGCCGCGTTTGAAGGGTCGATGAAGTCGTGATCCTGCCTGTGCAAAACCAATGGCCACGCCACACTGCTCTTTCGAAGTTCTGCGACTACTGCACACCGCCCGTAGGTGTCAAATGCTGGGCACGCTCACTGGGTCCCTCACGCTGCAACATTTGCCTGGCAGAGCGCTGTGCATAGCCGAGGACAGGTCCCGGCGCGATCCCGAGGTAAATGGTCGCTGCCAAAGTGATCGCCAGTGCTGCAGCAAGGCTGGCCGGGATCGGGAGAACGGGCACATCTTCAGTAGCCTCTCTCATGTACATCATCACGATCAGCTTCAAGTAGTAATAGGCGCCCACGGCGCTATTGATCACGCCGATGATCGTCAAGCCGACCAAGTTTGACTGCAGCGCCGCGCTGAAAACATAGAACTTCGCGAAGAAGCCGCCAGTAATCGGGATGCCGATCAGCGAGATAAGAAAGACGCTAAGAGCGCCCGCGAGGACCGGTGACCGGCGCCCTAGCCCGGCATAGTCTTTCACCGTGACGTACCGCTCGCCCCAATTCGCGAGATGGCTCACCACCGCGAAGGCACCCACGTTCATCGCCGCATACGAAGCTGCATAGAACATTACTGCCGAGGTACCGAGCTCCGGCATGGCCGCAAACGCCACTAGCATGTAGCCCGCGTGCGCGATGGATGAATACGCAAGCAGCCGTTTCACGTTGTCCTGAACCAGCGCTGCGACATTACCGAGCGTCATGGAAAGCACAGCCGAAATCCAGATAAACCAGAAACGGCCCGGAGCGTTGGCTTCGAAAAGTATCCGCAGCAGCACCGCGAACGCCGCCGCCTTCGGCGCGGTGGACATGAAGCCTACAATCGGCGCCGGTGCACCCTCATATACGTCAGGCGTCCATACGTGAAACGGCGCCGCCGCCACTTTGAATCCCAAACCGATAAACATCAGGGCCATTGCCACATACGCAAGCACGGGAATCTGGTTGGAATTCAAAACCGTGCTGATTTCATCGATGTTTGTCGAGCCCGTAGCGCCAAACATTAACGCCACACCATAGAGGAAAAACGCGGTGGCAAAAGATCCCAGTAGAAAATACTTCAGGGACGATTCACTGCTGGTTGCCGAGCGGCGCCGAAATCCCGCGAGAATATACGTGGAAATCGATGAAATCTCGAGCGAGATGAAGATCAACACCAGTTCTACCGCCGACGACATCAGGCACATGCCGACCAGGCCAAACAAGATCAGGCCGTAATATTCCCCGGCACGAAGCTGTTGCACCGCCATGTATTCGTACGAAGTAAGAATGAGCACCATGGCGATCGCAATGACCAGCACATGGAAGAAGACGCTGAATCCATCCACTCGCACCATGTTCCAGAACGCGAACCCCGGAGATTGCGCCATGATCCAAGTGGAAACCAGCGCTGCGACCGTTCCCACCAGCCCAATCGCGCCAAGAGTTTTCTGGTCCTTATCCTGGTCCACGAACGGGTCAACCAACATGATGATCATCCCGAAGATCGACAGGACGATTTCGGGCAGAATGCGAACGAAATCGGCAGCGACCGGGATGGTCTGGTTCACTGGCCCACCACCTTGGTCGCCATCTGCGCAAAGCTGAGGGCCGATTGCACCGCGGGATCGATGACATTGAGCCACAGCAATGGCGCGACGCCCATGACCAACGCAGCCACCGCCGTGGGCCACAATGCGAGTTGCTCCCGAGGCGATAGATCCGGAAGCGAGTTATTCTCTGCGTGCGTAACCTTCCCGAAGAACACTCGCTGGTACATCCATAGCAGGTAACAGGCGCTCCAGATCACCCCGGTCGCGCCAATCACCCCGTACCATGGATTCGCCTGGAATGCCCCGCTGAGCACAAGAAACTCGCCGACAAAGCCATTGAGCAGCGGTAATCCCACAGACGCCAGCATAATGAACGAAAAGAAGGTCGCGTACTTGGGCATCGGAGTCGCAAGTCCGCCCATCTCTGCGATCTCGTAGGTGTGCTTGCGCTCGTAAATGACCCCGGCAAGCATGAACAGAGCCCCTGTCGAGACCCCATGCGCAAGCATGACGAACATCGCACCGTTCAGTCCTGCTGGCGTAAAGCTGAAGATTCCCAGGACCACGAAGCCCAGGTGACTGACCGACGAGTAGGCAATCACCTTCTTCATATTGGGCTGCACCATCGCCACCAGCGCGCCGTATACGATTCCAATCAGGGCCAGCGCCACGATCCACGGAGCGTTGTGCCGGGACTGCTCTGGGAAAAGCCCAAGGTTGAACCGCAACAGGCCGTACGTTCCCATCTTGAGCAGAACTCCCGCAAGCAGGACAGAGCCCGCGGTGGGCGCTTCGACATGCGCATCTGGAAGCCAGGTGTGAAAGGGGAACAAAGGGACTTTCACGGCAAACGCAAGAAAGAATCCGAGGAAGAGCCAGGGTGCAGCGGCCTCAAAGCCGGGTACCTGTCCCCCTTTGATCGCGTTCTGAATGGTCACAAAATCGAAGCTGCCCACCTTCGCGTACAACCACAACATCGCTGCCAGCATGAAGACCGAAGCGACCATCGTGTACAGGAAGAATTTCACCGCAGCATAGACTTTTCGCCCGTGGCCATACATGCCGATCAGCAGCGCCATCGGAATTAGCGTCGATTCCCAGAAGAAATAGAACAGGAACAGATCCAGTGACGTGAAGACGCCGATGAGTGCCGTTTCAAGAACCAGCAGCAGGATAAAGAACTCTTTCACTCGCTCGTGGATCGATGTCCAGGAAATCAGCACGCATAGCGGTGTAAGAAAAGTTGTCAGCAGCACGAGCCACAGCGAAATTCCATCCACGCCCATGTGGTAATGGATGTTGGGAGTCGAGATCCAGGGCTTGTCGATCTCGTACTGGAACCCGGGCAACATGCGGTGCACGCGGGCGATCAGATGCAGCGAGAGACCAAACGTAAGGAGGGTGATGATGAGGGAGAAGATCCGGATATCACGGTCGCGGCGCGGGAATAGCAGCAGCAGCACGCCGCCCGCAGCCGGAATGAACGTGACCAGCGTAAGGACGAGATTGTCGAGGCCGCTGGTGTTCATCGAATTCCCATCCAGATCATGTACGCAATAATCAGCGCTCCTCCAGCCGCAATCCACCCGGCGTAGGAGCGCACATTTCCGGATTGCATATGGCGGGCTGCATCCGAAACGTGACGCGCGCCATCCGCTGTGTCATTTACAGCCGCATCGATCACTCCCTGATCAACGCCGTGCCACAGGATGCGCGTCGACCCGTCCACTAACGGCTTCACGAACAATGTCGCGTAGATTTCGTCGACATAGTATTTGTGGACAACCGCCTGGTAAAAGCCGCCGAGAGCGTCGGCGATTTTCTGCGGTAAGTCACGTCGCTTGTGATAGAGCAAATATGCCAGGTAGAAGCCTAAGAACGCCGCGCCCACGGAAATCATCATTAAGGTGATCTCCGTGCTTTGGCTTAGCCCTCCCGTGGCTACCTCGGATGCGGCCCGCTCGCCAAACACCGGCCCAAGGAAGTGTTCGAAGCGGCCTCCGATCCCGACCCAGCCTCCGACGATGGAAAGTACCGCCAGAATCATGAGCGGCACCAGCATAATCATCGGACTCTCGTGGGGATCTCCATGACCTCCGTGACCATGCGCGTTCGAGTGACCGTGTCCCGCCGGTTCGGCGCCGCGGTAGTCCCCAAAGAAAGTCATGAACCAGAGCCGGAACATATAGAAGGAAGTGATGAATGCGGTGGTTACTCCGATAAACCAGTACGCCGGGTTCGCCTGGTAGGCACGCGCGAGAATTTCGTCCTTGCTGAAGAACCCTGCCAGGGGAGGGAAACCCGCAATGGCGAAGGTCGCGATCGTCATCGTCAGGAACGTCCACGGAATGTATTGCCGCAACCCGCCCATCTTGCGCATGTCCTGCTCACCGCCGACGGCATGGATCACGGATCCTGCCGCCAGGAAGAGCAGCCCTTTGAAGAAGGCGTGCGTCATCAGGTGGAAGATCCCAGCGGAGTAGGCTGCGACGCCGCAAGCCATGAACATGTATCCCAGTTGCGAGACCGTGGAGTATGCCAGAACTTTCTTGATATCGGTTTGCGCGATGCCGATGGTCGCCGCAAACAATGCAGTGAGAGTTCCAACGATCGCAACCACGGTCAACGCATTCGGTGCGTGATCAAAAATCACGTGCGAACGCGCCACCATGTACACGCCGGCTGTCACCATCGTGGCTGCGTGGATCAATGCCGAAACCGGTGTCGGGCCTTCCATCGCGTCCGGGAGCCATACGTACAGCGGAATCTGTGCCGATTTCCCAGCCGCCCCAACCATCAACAATAATCCGATGGATGTCAGCAACCCGAAGCCTGCATTCTCCGTCGGCAACGGCGAGACGCTGGAAAACACCCGTCCGAAATCCAGCGATTCAAAATGCTTGATCATCAAAAACAACGCGATCAGAAATCCGAAGTCGCCGATGCGATTGACAATGAAAGCCTTCTTTCCAGCATTGGCAGCGGAATCTTTCGTAAACCAGAATCCGATCAACAGGTAGGACGCGAGACCCACGCCTTCCCACCCGATAAACATCTGCAGGTAGTTGCCCGCCAGCACCAGCGTGAGCATAAAAAACATGAACAAGTTTAGATACGAGAAGAAGCGATAGAACCCACCCTCTTCCCACATGTAGCCGACGGAATAAATATGAATCAGGAAGCCGACCCCCGTAACCACCAGCAGCATCACGAGGGTGAGTTGATCGAGATAGAACTCGAAATTCACCAGGAAATCGCCGGAGCGGATCCAGTGGGCGAGGAACTCAGTATGCGGCAGAGAAAGCGACGAGAACTGCGCGGCAACGAACAGAGCCTTCAGGAAGGCCGCGCCGCAGAACGTCAGCGCGACCCCGGCAACGGTCCGCCGCGAAAAGTGCCGTCCAAAGAAGCCATTGATTGCAGCTCCAATCAGCGGCAAAACCGGGATCAGCCAGAGATGCAGGGAAGACGTCATAATTTCAGCAGGTTTACCTGATCCACATTCAGAGTCTCACGCGTGCGAAACACGGCGATTATGATTGCCAGTCCTACGGCCGCTTCCGCCGCGGCCACCACCATCACGAAGAAAACGAAAACCTGTCCGCTGAATTTTTGCCAATGAGCGGCAAATGCCACGAACGAAAGATTCACACCGTTAAGCATCAGCTCAATCGACATAAAAATCGTAATGATGTTGCGTTTGATCAGGAAACCGACCACGCCGCAGGCAAAGAGGATCCCGCTCAGAACCAGATAATAGGACACCGGTACCATCAACTCTCCTTTCCCGAGGGCGTTTTTGCGTCGGGTCGGCTGGCCAGCACGACGGCACCCATGATCGCGATCAGCACAAGGATCGATGTCACTTCAAACGGCAACAGAAATTCGTGAAACAGCAACGTTCCAATTGTTTTCGGGTAACCCGGCAGAGATCCCAAAGCCACCCTCCCGGTCTCCGAGCGCTTGAGCAGCACCCATGCCACCAGCAATCCGCCCGCGAGCACACCCGGCACGCCCAAAACTAAAGCAACATGGCTGCCCTTGGTTCGTTCTTCCGCTCCCGCATTCAGCAGCATGATCACAAAGACAAACAGCACCATTACCGCACCCGCATAGACAATCACCTGTACGGCTGCCACGAACTCCGCGCCCAGCAGCAAGTACTCCACGGCGAGTGATGCCATCACCACTACCAGCGACAAGGCACTGCTGATGGGATGGGTTTGCGCCAGCAGGTTGATTGCTCCTGCTACGCAAATCGCACCGAAGACCAGAAACAGAACCAAATGCAGCATTCTCTATGTGTCCAAAACGCGAATCGATCGCGCTCCTTACAAAGAAGACCGGTAGGCGACGATGAGCGCCGTCACCACCAGGTTCGCGATCGCCAACGGGAAAAGGAATTTCCACCCGAAGGCCATCAGTTGGTCATAGCGGAAGCGGGGCAGCGTGCCGCGCACCCAGATATAAATGAAGAGAAATACAAAAATCTTCGCAACAAACCAGAAGGTCGGCAAAATCGCAACCAACAGCGGCGGACCGAAGAGAGGTCCACTCCACCCTCCCAGAAACAGCAGCGTGGCGACGCAGGCAACCGTAATCATGTTCGCGTATTCGGCCATGAAGAACATCGCGAATTTCATGGCGCTGTATTCCGTGTGATAGCCCGCCACCAGTTCGGTTTCGGCCTCCGGCAGGTCAAAGGGAATCCGGTTTGTCTCTGCGTACGCCGACATCAGGTAAATAAAGAAAGCAATAAATTGCCCGCCGTAAAAGATGTTCCACTTCGGAATGAAGCCCCAGAAGTGCCCGCCTTGCGATTGCACGATTTCGCGCAGGCTGAAACTTCCCGAAACAATCAGAACGCCCACTAGCGATAAGCCGAGGCAAATCTCGTAGCTGACCATCTGCGCGCTCGCGCGCAAGCCCCCCAGCAAAGAGTACTTGCTGTTGGACGACCATCCCGCGAGCGCCACACCGTACACGCCGATGGAGGTCACTCCCAGAATTACCAGTAATCCGATGTTCACATCCGTGATCTGCAGCGGGATGCTATAGCCCCGGATCGGAAGCGCCGTGCCAAAGGGAATGACCGCAATTGACGTCAACGCGCAGATCACCGCGATCATCGGCGCCGCAATGAAAAGGGGCTTGTACACGTGCGGCGGGGTCAGGTCTTCTTTCAAAAGAAACTTCACGCCATCCGCCAGCGGTTGCAACAAGCCGAACGGTCCTACGCGCGTCGGTCCCCACCGATTCTGCATGTGACCGACGACCTTGCGCTCCAGCCACACTGTATAGGCCACGGCGGTGAGCAGAATGAAGATCACCAGGACCGTCTTGATGACTGAGGCGATGATGAAAATTCGCAGACTAAGCAAATTCTGTTTCCTGACTTGAATCTCAACTTGAAGCTTGAACCTGGGACTATGGACAGCGATCTAGTCGGCTGCGACTTCTGATTGGGCCGGATTCTTGTGATGATTTTCCATCACCGTGTTCAGCGTCTTGGAATATCTCCCTAGTGTTCCCGAACTGAAGAGATCATCGTTTGCTGGAGAAATGAGCTCAGGCTTGCCAACGATTCCCGGCCCACTGCCCGCCAGAATGGTGTGCTGATCATTGCCGGCCAGCAGATTGATGCGCGACACGTCATAACCGGGAACCAGTCGCTGAATCTCGTCGAGAATCGCGGTTGGCTCAAATGGACTCATCTTCGGCTCCAGGCCATGCGCCTCGAGCCACACCGCGTGTCGATCAGCTTCCCCTGACTGTGCTCCGCGCGACTGGCCCATATCGGTGGGCTCGCCACTGCCAAACGGCACGAGCTTATGGACGTCGAACCCCATCGCATCCGCAATTCGCACGATCATTTCGAAATCGCTCTTCGTGCCTGTTACCTCACCAGCTTTCTTTACCAGTTGCAGGTCGCCGCAGGTGTTCGTGAAGGTTCCGGATTTCTCGTATGCATTCGCAGCGGGCAATACCACGTCGGCGATGAATGCAGTTTCGGTCAGGAACATGTCCTGAACAACTACAAAACTCCTGGAGAAAACGAACGGATCGATTGAGAAGCGTCCGATCGGGTTTGCACCGACCACGTACAGCGCTTTCAATTTGTCAGCCTTTGCGGCATCAGCCATCTCGGGCAACGTCAGCCCTGCCTGCGAGGGTACGGTGCCCCACTCTTTGTGAAACTTTTCCGTGTCCGCCACGCGATGATATCCGGGCAGCAGATCCGGGTAGACACCCATGTCAGCGGCGCCGCGCGAGTTGGCATAGTCCGCCAGGCAAACGAACTTTGCGCCCGGAATGGCAGAGCCAAACCCTACGAGTGGTTCGATGTCACCTCCGCGGACCTCAGAGCCAAAGATGATGATCAGGTTTTGCTCGCCACGCAGCTTGTCACGGAGAGAGTTCCAAGACTCACGGCTTGTCTTTTCGCCGACAATCCCGTCTGCAGCGGAATCGTCGCCCGTCAAGAACCTGATCGCCTTGGCTTCTGCCCCGGTCGGAATCTGGTAGAACCCCGCCGCCTGCCGTCCCAATTTGATCGGCTGCGAGTTAATCAGGTACAGGCGTGAACGGCGCAGACGAACATTATTCCTGATCTGCCACGCCAGTAGTGGGTGCTGATCCGTCGGATTGTTGCCAATCAGCAGGATTGCTGGCGCGTTGTACACCTCGCGCATGCTCGCAGTCGCATCCGGCTTACCACTCAAGGCTGCGGCAAAAGCGGGGAAGTCGGCAGTGCGATGATGATCGATGTTATTCGTCTTGAGAACAACGCGGGCGAACTTCGAAAGCAGGTAGCTCTCTTCATTCGTAATCCGCGTAGATCCGACGACTCCAATGGACCGCCCGCCGTCGCGGTCGCGAACCTCTGCGAATCGTTTGCCGATGAGAGTAAACGCCTCTTCCCAGCTCGCCGGGGTGAGCTTACCGTTCTTGCGGATGAGCGGCTGCAGCAGGCGGTCATCGCGATCGGCAAAGTCGAACGCGTACCGGCCCTTTACACACAGGAAGTCATTGTTAATTCCGCTCTTGTCCCGGTTGTCGCCACGGACGATCTGCAAGCCGGTATCAGCACGGCGAACTCCTAAAGTCGTCTTGCATCCATCGCCGCAATGCGTGCAGATGGTGCCGACGTGCTTCATCTCCCAGGGGCGTGTTTTGTAGCGATACGCGCCCGACGTCAGTGCGCCGACCGGGCAAATGTCGATGCACATGCCGCACTCTTCGCACTCCAGGTGGTCTTCCTGATTTGGCGCGATGATCGAAGTGACCCCGCGATTCTGCACGCCCAAAGCCCACACATCCATGCCCTCGCCACAGATGCGCACACACCGGTAGCAGAGAATGCAACGCGGCCGGTCGAAGAACACCACGGGAGACCATTGCTGCTCGTCCTTGTGATTCTTGGCCTCCATATACTTGGACTCAGCGGCGCCGTAAGAAAACGTCATGTCCTGCAATTCGCACTCGCCGCCCGCGTCGCAGACCGGACAATCCAGCGGGTGGTTGCCGAGCAGCATCTCGACCATCGATTTGCGCGCCTGCCGCACTTCCTCGCTGTCGGACGTGACGTTCATGCCCTCGCTGATCACTGTGGTGCACGCGGTCTGCAGCTTGGGCATCTTTTCGATCTTCACCAGGCACATGCGGCATGCGCCCTGCAAAGACAGATTGGGGTAATAACAAAACGATGGCACTTCAATGCCCGCGGTCTTGCACGCTTCGATCAGCAGCGTACCCGCAGGGGCCGTGACTTTTTTGCCATCGACAGTAAGATTGACGTCAGACATGGATCCTTAAAGTTGCGCTTAGCGCGCGAGTACGGGAAGCTCTTCCACCGCGCCTTCTTTTTCGAAGGGACACGGCCGGCCTTCCAGGTGATCTTCAAATTCCTTGCGGAACTTTTTTACGAATGCGATCGTCGGCATCGCCGCCGCATCTCCGAGCGGACAGAATGTACGGCCCAGCATGTTCTCCGACAAATACTGGATGTTCTCGATATCTTTCTTCACACCGCCGCCCGCATGGAAGCGCGTCAGCGTCTTCTTCAGCCAATCGGTCCCCTCGCGGCAAGGGATGCACCACCCGCAACTCTCATGCTGGTAGAACTTCATCGTGCGTAACGCGAATTTCACGATGCAATTCGTGTCGTCTAACACGACGACACCGCCCGACCCGAGCATCGACCCCGCTTTCGTGAGCGAATCGAAATCCATCGGAATATCAATTTCTTCGGGCAGCAGAAGCGGAGTCGACGAGCCGCCCGGCACCACCGCTTTCAGACTGCGGCCATTCGCGATGCCGCCGCCCACCTCGTAAATCATCTTCTTCAGGTTGTAGCCCATGGGCAGTTCGTAAACGCCCGGTTTGCTGAGATTTCCCGCCAGGCAAAACAGTCTCGTGCCCCCGTTTCTTGAAGTGCCCAGGTTCGCGTACCATTCGGCGCCACCCAGAAGAATGTGCGGGACGCTGGCCAGAGTCTCGGCATTGTTGATCACCGTCGGTCCGCCCCAGAGTCCAACCACGGCCGGAAACGGAGGCCGAATTCGCGGAATGCCGCGCTTGCCTTCGAGCGACTCCATCAGCGCCGATTCCTCGCCGACTTCATACGCTCCCGCGCCGCCGTGCCAGAAGATATCTAAATCCTTCCCGCTGCCAAAAATGTTCTTGCCCAGAAATCCGCGCGCGTAGGCGTCCTTGATCGCCTTCTGCATGATGACCGACAGGTATCGATATTCGCCGCGGATATAGATGTATCCGGTCTGTGAGCCAACCGCGAGAGCCGCGATCATTACGCCCTCAATCACCGAGTGCGGATCATGCTCGAAGATCAGCCGGTCTTTGCAGGTTCCGGGTTCGCTCTCGTCGCCGTTGCACAGCACATACTTGGGTTTGGGAGCTTGCTTCGGCACGAACGACCACTTCATTCCCGTGGAAAACCCTGCGCCGCCGCGGCCCCGAAGGTTAGAGTTCTTCACCTCGTTGATGATTGCATCCGGCTCCATCCCCAAGGCTTTTTGCACGGCCTTGTAGCCCTCAAGCTCGAGGTAGCGGTCGAGGTTCGTCGCTCCCTTGCCGAAGCGCTTCGAGACAACTTTGATTTCATCGGGATGCGAAACCAGGTCGACCACTACTGCGTACCTTTCTTCTTGTATTCGTCCAGAACTTTATCCAGTTTCCCGGGAGTCAGGTTCTCGTGGAAGTCGTAATTCACTTGTACCGCTGGCGCCCAACTGCATGCGCCGATGCACTCCACTTCTTCCAGCGTGAACATGCCGTCAGGCGTTGTGCCTTTATGACCGATACCCAGCTTCTTTTTGCAATGAACGAATAGTTCCTCACCGCCACGAAGCATGCAGGCGATGTTGGTGCAAACCTGCACGTTGTATCTTCCGCGCGGCTTGGTCGTGAGCAGCGAGTAATAGCTGATCACGTTACGCACATCGAGTTCGGTCAAATCGAGTCGGCCGGCGATCTCCTGAACGACCTCATCACTCAAGAAACCCACCTCGTCCTGCGCGTACAGCAGCGTCGGAACAAGAACAGAGCGCTTGGTCGGATAATGCCCGATCATCTCGCTAAAGCGCGTCTCGAATTCCTCTGAAAATTTCATGCTTTATCCGCTTCGCCGACGACTGACGACCATCGACCGACGCCTTTCTCACCGGTCGATTTCTCCCAACACGATATCGATCGATCCGATCGCCGCCACCACGTCGGCAATCAGGCCACCCTCACACATCTTAGGCAAAGTCTGAAGGTTGGCTAGGCACGCAGCGCGCATGTGCACACGATACGGTTTCGCCGTGCCGTCGCTCACTACGTAATATCCCATCTCGCCGCGCGGTGACTCGACCGCCTGGTAAACCTCGCCCGCGGGCACCGAGAAACCCTCAGTAATGATCTTGAAGTGGTAAATGAGCGCTTCCATCTGCGTCTTCATCTTCTCGCGATCGGGCAGCACAACCTTTGGCGAATCCGCCTTGATTGGCCCAGCCGGCATGCCATCGAGCGCCTGTTGCACAATCCCGATCGATTCCCGCAATTCTTGCACCCGGCACATGTAGCGATCGAATACGTCGCCTTCTTTTCCGAGCGGTACTTTAAATTCAAAATTCTCGTAGCCCGAATAGGGCATGTCACGTCGCAAATCGATGTCTATACCGCTTCCGCGCAATGTAGGCCCGCTGGCTCCGAGCGCGATTGCATCCTCCGCCGTGATACGCGCAACGCCTTTGGTCCGCATGCCCCAGATCGGATTTCCTGTCAGCAAATTCTCGTATTCATCCACCTTTGAAGGAAAACGGGACGCGAAATCGCGTACTCGGTCGAAGAATCCAAGCGGCGGCTCCAGCGCGATTCCACCGATTCGGAAATATGAGGTCATCATGCGCTGGCCGCTCACCATCTCAAAGATACGCAGGATGTCTTCGCGCTCGCGGAAGCAGTAGAGGAACACCGTCATTGCGCCGATGTCCAAGGCGTGCGTTCCCAGCCACACCAGGTGCGAATTGATCCGGGTCAGTTCGTTAAGAAGCACTCGCAACCACTGCGCCTTCGGCGGGATTTCCAGCCCTAATAATTTCTCCACCGCCAACACGTAGCAGAGGTTGTTGGTCAGCGGGCAGAGATAATCGATTCGGTCGGTCAGCGGCACCACTTGCTGGTAAAACTTCGCTTCACAGGTCTTCTCAATACCGGTGTGAAGAAATCCGATATCCGGCATGATGCGAACGATGTTTTCTCCATCGATCTCCAGCAAAACGCGCAGCACGCCGTGGGTCGATGGATGCTGCGGGCCCATATTCAGGATCATCGTTCGGTCCTGGGCGGGCTCAAGGACGGGTGTGGGCGTGAGATGTGCCATTACCGGTAGCCCTCCACCGGATAATCCTTGCGCAGAGGGTGGCCCTCCCAATCTTCCGGCATCAGCAACCGGCGCAGATAAGGGTGGCCCGTAAAGCGAATGCCGAATAAATCAAAGACCTCGCGCTCAAAATAGTTCGCTCCTGGCCACACCGAGGTCACCGACTCAATCACCGGACTCGTGCCCTCCAGTCGCACCTTCAACCGCACCCGTTCTTTTTTCGGGATCGATAGCAGGTGATAGATCACCTCAAACCGCGGTTCCGAAGGAGACCAGTCCACGCACGTGATGTCGGAAAGATAGTTAAACGGGAAGCTGGGATTATCGCGTAACAGGGCGCAAGCTTCGCGGATCGCCGGCCGGTCGATGACGATGCTCATTTCGTCCCGGTCGAACTTCACTTCTTTCACCGCAGCCGAGCTCCATTCCAGCAATCGCGCCAAAGCCGGATGGCTCTTCAGTTCCTCGATATCCGTGATTGGGGGAGTCAGCGCCATCAGACCCGATTCCGTTCAGGAGCTTTGCCCCAGTCCAGCACACCTTTTTTCCAAACGTAGAAGAAACCCACCAGGACGATGCCGATGTACACCAACATCTCCCAGAAACCAAACATCTTCAGGTCACGGAGGATCACCGCCCACGGATACAGGAAGACGGCTTCCACATCGAATAAAATGAACAACATCGCCACCAAGTAGAACTTAACGGAGAAACGATCGCGGGCGTCCCCAATCGGCGTCATCCCACACTCATAAGGCGACATTTTGGCCCGAGTGGGTCGCCGCTTGCCGAGCAGCCACGACAAAGTCACGATCGCGCTCGCTACCACGCTCACCGCGAGGATATGGATCAGCAACGGCAGGTAGCGGTCGAAGTAATTGTCGGGCATAGGAGAGCTATATATAATTCGCGCGAAGTGTTGGCTAAACGTTCTAGATTATTGACGATAGCAAACAGTGTCAAGCGACTGACCCCTGCTTCACATGCGTCTTTGAACGACATGAAACTTCCGCTGTGCCACCGGATCGAGTTCGCATGATTTTCGGGTTTAATACCGACGTAAAACAAGGCGACACGGTCTATCACGTGCAGAGCGAGGCCCGTGAAAACGAACTCATTCTTCAAACTCAGGTGTTCGTGCGCGGACGATGCGTCGGGAAACGCGCCACCTCGTATGCCGAGAGGCTTGCCCAGAATGATTTCAGCGACCAGCAAAAAGAGCAGATCCTCCGCGAGCAGCACCGGCTCGTGCTCGATTCCATTCGCGAGGGCCATCTCGATGACATTCTTGATCGCCGCGACACCCCGGAAACACTGGCGTCCGTGAAAGAACTCGATCTCCAATGGGTCAATGCTGACTCGGTGCACAGCGATACCACTTTGATGATGAAAGTACGCGTCACGGAAGGCGGTTCCGTGGTTGAAGGGGCTCGCCTTACCTTCCGATTTGCCCGTCCCGACGCCGCGCCTTTCTACACCCAAGCGATGACCGATCGCGGCGGCAACGCCGAAATCAAGGTAGACATCGACGAAGGCACCCTTCCCGATGCCTCCGTCCTCGTGCAGGCGAACTTCTCGGGTCGTACGGCCACGCGTAAATTCCGTCTTCGCAAGGTCGATTAACCAAAATCCTGATCCGCCCCATCGGCTTTTTAGCTTTCCCGCCAGAACCGAACTTGCATAAATCGCGCGCCCCTTGCGAAGATCAGCAGACATGAAATTGGTGATCAATGGCGACGATCGCGATTTTGAGGGTTCGTTCCCTTTGAGCGCTCTGATTGAACGGCTTGGAATGAAGACCGATCGTGTCGCCGTCGAGTTGAACCGCGCCATCGTACCGCGCGACCAATGGGATCAGATCCAGCTCAACGACGGCGATCGGCTGGAAATCGTACACTTTGTGGGGGGCGGGTAACCCGGATCCACACAATTTCGCCTGGTTGTTCGCACCATCTCGGGAGGTGTGCTGCAACGGGCTCGGCAGTGGAGGGATGTATGAACCGACAGATCAGCGCGGCAATCCTCGCGATCATAGTGGCGGCAACCCTGGCGGGGGCCCAGGGACCGAGCCAGTTCCATCCAGGATTTAACCTTTTTTCAAAAGATCAGGATGTTCAGCTGGGCAAAGAAAACGCGGACCAGGTGCGCAAGCAGCGGACGGTAATTAAGGACCCCGTTCTTACCGACTATGTCAATCGCGTCGGACAACGCCTCGTGAGTAGCCGGGAAGCACAGGAAAGTGGGTTTCCTTTTACGTTCGAAGTTGTGGCGGATCCGTCCATCAATGCCTTCGCGCTGCCCGGCGGCCCGATGTTCATTCAGACCGGATTACTTCGGGCAGTCGATAACGAAGCCCAACTCGCCGGCGTGATGGGTCACGAGATGTCTCATGTCATCTTGCGGCACGGTACGAACCAGGCTTCGAAGGCCCAGCTCATCCAACTGCCCGCGGTTCTCGGATCGCAAATGACCGGCAGTTCCATGGTGGGCCAGCTGGCGCAACTCGGCATCGGTATCGGCGCCGGCAGCGTGCTCCTGAAGTTTTCTCGTAGCGCGGAGAGCCAGGCCGACCTCATGGGCTCCCACCTGATGGCCGAGGCCGGCTATGACCCGATCCAGTTGGCCCGCTTTTTCGAGAAGCTCAACGCCGGTGGTGGACAGCCTGCCATTCAGTTCTTGTCGGATCATCCGAATCCCGAAAATCGGGAGAGAGCGATTGAGCAGGAAGCCGAGCGTCTCCCCGCGCAGAACTACGCCTTTCAGACTGGAGATTTCTCGCGCATGAAACAAGCTGTCGCTAGGATCCACGAGAAGCCGCCAGCTCCTCTAAAGCAACCATAGTAGGAATCGGCTCGCGCCATCGACGCGAAATGTAGACCTCCGAATACTTCTGATTACTGCCTGTGGAAGACTCGCCGTTGACACGGTCCAAATTCGACCTAAAATGTTTCAAACATTTTCAGGTCTTTTTGTATTTAGGTTTTTGTGGGTTCGCATCATGCAGACGGAGTTCACATCACGTGAGGTTGTTGCACTGACCGGCATCACGCCGCGCCAGTTGCAGTGGTGGGACGAGCGGGGAATCGTCGTTCCAACTCGTGCAGGCCGTCGTCGGATTTACTCGCTGGAGGACCTTTCAGAGATTGCTGTGATCTGCGAATTGCGCGAGCGCGGTTTCTCGCTGCAGCGGATGCGTCAGGTAGTGCGGTTCCTGCAACAGGAATTCGGCAAACGCCTCGCTGAAACAGTAAGCGGAAGCTCGGAGTACCACCTGCTCACCGATGGCTCTCACCTCTACTTGGAAACTTCGCCCCAACAGATTCTCGACATCTTGAAGAACGCTCGCCAGCCGATGCTGGCAGTTTGCCTCACGGACACGGTTCGCCGGGTTCGAGCCGAGATCAAGAGCAGCCAAAAACGCAGCAAACCTGCAGTCGGCGCAATACGCCCTGGAAGAAAGGGCAGAGCAGCTTCGTAACCGACTTGACTATCACGGGAGGGGCACATGATCGGCGAACTTGACTTCCTGAGCGAGTGGATCCCCGAGCAAATGCAACCGGGCACTCTTTTCGTCCTGGAGAATGCTGGCGAAGTGGGGGAGAAGGAAGATCCCTATTGGGCTGTGCTTTCCTGTCCTTCGTGTGGAACACTAGGCTTGGTTACACGAAAACAGGTTGCCGGGTTACTGCCCGTGATCTGCGGCTCGGATCAATGCTCGGCTCAATTTTTCATTCAGGACAACGAAATCGTGCCGCGCAAACCGATCTAGCCGTCAAACAAAAATTACCGTCGCATTAACGCCCGGTTTTCACCAGATCCAGTGGGACTGGCACCTGTTCGACAATCTCGATATCAAATCCATCTAACGCCGCCACCCGGCGTGGATGATTCGTCAGAAGCCGGATCCGGCGCAGGCCTAAATCCGACAAAATCTGTGCCCCAATTCCGATTTCGCGCTGCGTCTTTCGTTCGCTCTCCGGCAATGTCGGCAGCGCCCGGTCGCGATGAAAGGTCAGCACCGTGCGCTCCCCCAACTTGTCGGCGGAAAACCCCTTCGAGGTTTGATGCAGGTAGATGATGGCTCCGCGCCCCGCCTCCGCTATGGCTCGCATCGATCCCTCAATCGTTGCCCGGCAGTCGCAGTGAGTGGATCCGAAGACGTCCCCCATGATGCAGTGGGCATGCATCCGAACCAGAACCGGTTCCGAAGTATTTTCGACTTCGCCGCGAATCAGCGCGATGTGCGATTCGCCTCCTTCCACTTCACTCTCGTAAGCAATCAGGCGAAACTCGCCGTATCGCGTTCCGACCAGGGCCTCGCCAACCCGGTGCACGTAGCGCTCGTGCGCCATCCGATAGCGAATTAACTCCGCTACCGTCAGCATCTTCATTTCGTGCTCGCGGCAGAATTCAATCAAATCCGGAACCCGTGCCATGGTCCCGTCATCTTTCATGATTTCGCAGATGATTCCCGCCGGAATCAACCCCGCCAACCGCGCCAGATCGACCGAAGCTTCGGTCTGTCCTGCCCGGACCAGCACCCCACCTTTACGCGCACGAAGCGGAAACACATGCCCGGGACGCGCCAGGTCGGAAGGCCGAGTTGCCGGATCGATCGCCACTTGGATCGTCCGAGACCGGTCGTACGCTGAAATACCGGTGCTGACTCCCTCCCGTGCGTCAATCGCCTCGCAGAACGCGGTGCCGTAGTTCGATGTGTTCTCCGCCGTCATCGGACCAATGCGCAGGTGTTCCAGACGCTCTTCGGTCATCGCGAGGCAGACCAGGCCACGCCCGTATTTCGCCATGAAATTAATTGCTTCCGGAGTGACCTTCTCCGCGGCAAGTGTAAGGTCGCCTTCATTTTCGCGATCTTCGTCGTCGACCACAACGACCATGCGCCCAAGGCGAATCTCTTCGATGGCGGTAGGGACGTCGGTGAATGGCGGCTGGGGGCTCATATGTCTGCGATTTTAGCAAAGGCCTGAGATTCAAGCTCATCGTTCCAAGTGAACGAGTTCACCCTCGGCGCCTCGAAACAGAGCTCGTATGGCGCGAACCACCAGACGAACCAGCAACACGATGATCGCCAGCAACACCAGCGCAATGCCGGCCGCGATATACGGATGCTGCGTAGCAAACCAGGTGAGAAAAATCGCAAACGCATCCTCACCCAGGCTTAGTCCAATGTTCGAGATCGGTTCCGGTGACGGCGTGACCGCCGCTCGGATTGCCGTCTTGCCGCCATGCGCCGCTAGTGCGATCAGACCGCCAAGCAGAGTGGCGATCAGCTGCTTTTCCGGGGAGAGTTGCGAGGTCGCGCCATAGGCGAGAAGCGCCGCAACCGGCACTCGAACGAAAGTGTGTAAAGCGTTCCAGACAAGGTCGAAAGCCGGAACCTTGTCTGCAAAGAACTCCACCAGAAACAGTACTGCGCTCGCTCCAATCACCCACCAACTGCTCAACAGATTCAAAGCCGGCGGCAGAGGGAGGAAGCCGGCATGCGCCAGCAAGCCCAGCGTTGCAACGGTTGCGTAGACATTGAGGCCAGCTGCAAAACTGATGGCGACTAGGGCGGCCGCGATCTGATTAGGCGGCAGTTTTACAGCATCCAACATGGCAGTCACGAAGCTGAGATGCCCGGCAGCGGTCCATCACCTGGGCGCTGCGACCTTGGCCCAAGAGAAAGGGCCGTCACGCGGACGGCCCATGACGTTCGTTCGCTTTTGATCCTATAAAGTGGATTCGATCTCAAAGCCCCAAGCTTCCAGAAGCGGTTCTGGAATGTACTTGGAATTCTTGTTCCGCCGTGCCCATTCCCGTAGGCGCGTGGACCTCAGGTACTGGTCGGGGGAGAGCTTGTATTCGCGCACAACCTGCTCGAACTCAGTGACGGTGGGGGTGATCGGCCCAATGGGTTCCGGCTTACCCCAATTTGGGTTTCCGCGTCGCTTTGCCATGAAAATTACGCCTCGTTCCGTGGATAAAGTGAGTTGCTTAAAAAACTGCCTCTAACCCTTAGATTCACTGCAACTTGGGTAGGATTCAACCCAGTTTCGAAGGGACTACGATTCAGAAACCAAGACTGACAGTTACCTATGGGATATTGGAAACACGAGATTATAGGCACGATTTCTGGGGAAGTCAACGAAATAATCCTCCTAGCGATTGCGTTGTCTTACTTGTAAAGAACTGTAAATAATGAGCTTACCATTGGAATTCTTTCGATAAGAACCATCGACGCCATGTTTCAGCTGCTTATCTTATTTTTCGTAGGAAATATCCGCTTCGCTGGAGATTACTTAAGCAACGCTGCCGTCTGACCTCAGCGCACGACCTTGCTGCCGCTTCATCCGTTACGCACGTAACCCAAACCAGGCGCCGTTCGTTGACGATGTATTAACCGGAACGTAAATTGCCGACAGGAGGCAGTTTCCGTGAGAGATATCTACGAGGTTCTCCGCAAAAAGCAAGCCGAGCAAACGCAGCTTGGAAAGCAGATCGAAGCGCTCCAGACGGCTGCCGAGCAGCTTCGCAATGTGGCTCACCTGCTGAACGCTGAGGACGACGAAGAGAAGACAGCCGAGCATCACGGTTAAGTCGAGTAGCGCCAGATTGTTGCGGGTATTCGGGAAACGCATCCATGAGTCTGAAGTCGTTGGTTCTGTGCTCGGACGAAAAGATCGTAAGGGTTCTGCGTCGTGTGTTGAGCGATTTGGAAATCGAAATCGAACACTGCACCGAGCCCGATGGTGCTCTCCGGAAGCTCACACGTCAAAGATTTGAAGCAGTAATCATCGACTGTACCGACCTCAAAACGGCCACTGCGGTCCTCAAGAGTGCCCGTTCTGCTCCCGTCAATAAGCGTGCCATCGCCGTTGCGATCATGGATGGTCACAATGGGCTGCGCAGTGCCTTCGACATGGGCGCCCATTTCGTCCTGTACAAGCCTGTTTCGACCGAACGGGCAAAGTCAAGTTTTCGCGCAGCGCGCGCATTAATGAAGCGCGAGCGCCGCCGCAACGCACGGGTGCCGGTTCAAATTCATGTCACAGTGAATAATCGGATCTCTGGATTCAATCAAAAAGTAACCAGCACGGACCTCAGTGAGGGTGGCATGGCGATCCAGATGCCCAAACGGCATCAGGACGCGGGGCCCTGGGAGGTTCGGTTCACATTGCCCGGTGCGGAAGAGACGTTCGAAGTCACGGGCGAAGTGGCCTGGCACAATCCCGGCGGTCAGGTTGGAATTCGTTTTGCGAATCTGCCCGTTGATCTGTCCTACCAGTTGCGCCAGTGGCTCAACCAGAACGCACCCGAAGGCGAAAAGGACGATCCCCCGGTTCGATGCAAACTCACTGATCTCAGTTTGGGCGGTGGCTATCTCGAGATTTCCTCACCCTTCCCGGTCCGTACCCGCATCGTTCTCGCCATGAAGGTTGCGGAAGTTGAACTCCGGGTCGAAGGCGTGGTTCGCGTCATGCACCCTGAGATCGGAATGGGCGTCGAGTTCACCCAGAAAACCACAGCACAGAGGGATCAGGTCGAGAAATTCATCCACGCGCTCATGAGTTCTGGAGCAAGCTTGCCGGAACTGATGGTTGAGCCCGAAGGGCTCGAGAACGAGCGTTCTGCCATCTCGAAACCGGCGGCGGGTTTGACCGACGTAGAAGACCCTCTCCTGGACTTGTTTCATCAGAAAGCATCGCTGCCATCCGAACTGTTTCTGAACGAACTGCGCAAGCAACGCCGCTCCCATCACCCTGATTCAGCCGAAGAGACCATTCTTCCCGTTTAGCGGTTTCCGCTTTTCTCGGCCA
>Ga0210409_10000708_pt1 | contig 49595 bp, 38 predicted proteins | sample IncBWH17MmetaG_FD_161649 | JGI IMG/M metagenome (GOLD analysis project Ga0210409, IMG submission 161649) | Forest soil microbial communities from Barre Woods Harvard Forest LTER site, Petersham, Massachusetts, United States - Inc-BW-H-17-M | ecosystem: Environmental > Terrestrial > Soil >... | reverse complement strand
TTGGGCGCTATGTTGCTGGTCTGGCAGGGCGTGCCGCAAAACTTCAGGCCCTACGCGACCGCCGAGATCGTGGATCCGCAAACGGTGCAGACCACTGACTCCGCCGGAAAGACCACGACACAGATTATTAAGGAGCAGACGATTGCGCTCGGCCCCACTGCCTCTCAGGAAATGATCAAAGAACTGGGAACAAACGGCGGCGGCTTTTTTAACGCCAACAGTGCTCATCCCTATGAAAATCCCACTCCCCTCACAAATTTCTTCGAGCTGGTATTGATCTTCGCAATTGGATCGGCTTTGACTTACACGCTCGGACAAATGACGGGATCGCAGCGCCATGGTTGGGCCGTGTGGTGCGCGATGGCGATCTTGTTTCTGGTGGGAGTCACCGCGACGTACTCGGCCGAAGCCCGCGGCAATCCTCTTGTGCAAACCTCGGCGAACCATTTGCAGCCGGCGGGAAACATGGAAGGCAAGGAAGTTCGCTTCGGCATTGCCAACTCGGCGCTGTGGGCCGTCGTGACAACCGACACGAGCTGCGGAGCAGTCAACTCGATGCACGATTCCTTCACGCCCCTTGGCGGAATGATTCCCCTCATCAATATGCTGCTCGGCGAAGTCGTGTTTGGAGGAGTCGGCTCCGGCCTTTACGGCACAATTGTCTTCATCATTCTTTCCGTGTTCATCGCGGGGCTGATGGTAGGCCGCACGCCGGAATATCTGGGCAAGAAGATCGAAGCCTTCGACGTAAAAATGGCCATGTTGACCGTGCTGATTTACCCGCTGTTCGTACTCGTGTACACCGGGATTGCAGTGGTCTCGAAATTCGGCGTGTCGAGCCTTGCGAACGCAGGACCGCACGGACTTTCCGAAATTTTTTATGCATACGCGGAGGCTGGAGCAAATAACGGATCGGCCTTCGCCGGGCTCAACGCCAACACACTTTGGTATAACTCGACGCTCGCCACGACCATGCTGTTCGGCCGGTTCTTCATGGTGATTCCGGTGCTGGCGATCGCCGGAAGCCTGGTGCGCAAGAAGCATGTCCCGGAATCCTCGGGCACGTTCCCTGTGACGACGCCGCTGTTCACTGGCCTGTTGATCTCAGTGATTTTGATTGTTGGTGCGCTGACTTTTTTCCCGGCGCTCAGTCTGGGCCCGATCCTCGAGCACCTGCTGATGTATGCGGGAAAGACTTTCTGAGGAATCATCAATGACACCCCAAGCAAGAAAGAGCAGGTCAATCTGGGACGGCGCAATTGCCCGCCGGGCAACGTGGGATTCGTTCGTAAAGCTGAACCCGCGAACGCTGATGAAGAATCCCGTAATGTTCGTCGTCGAGATTGGCGCTGCGCTGCTCACCGTGGAGCTTGTGAGCCACGTACTGCACCACACGCAGGGGTTTGGATTTGAATTTCAAATTACGATCTGGCTGTGGTTCACGGTGCTCTTCGCCAATTTCGCTGAAGCGATGGCCGAGGGACGCGGCAAGGCGCAGGCGGACACGCTGCGCAAGGCGCGCACGGAAACCATCGCCTATAAATTGAAGCCCGATGGCTGCACGGTGGAAATGTCCGGATCCAAACTTCGTGCGGGAGACGTGGTCGTCGTCATCGCAGGGCAATTTATTCCGGGAGACGGCGAAGTCATCGAAGGCGTGGCTTCGGTCGACGAATCCGCCATCACTGGTGAATCCGCGCCGGTCATCCGCGAATCCGGCGGCGATCGCTCGGCGGTGACGGGCGGCACGCGCGTGCTTTCCGATGAAATTAAAGTCCGCATCACTTCCAATCCCGGTGAAACGTTCCTGGACCGCATGATCAAGATGGTCGAGGGAGCTTCGCGGCAGAAGACGCCGAACGAAATCGCGCTGAACATTCTCTTGTCAGGACTCACGATTATCTTCCTGCTGGCCGTCGCGACGCTCCAGCCCATGGCCATCTATTCGGGCGCCCCGCAGAGCGCCTTCGTGCTGTGGTCCTTGCTGGTCTGCCTGATTCCGACGACGATCGGCGGGCTGCTGTCCGCCATCGGCATCGCAGGAATTGACCGCGTCATTCAGCGCAACGTAATGGCCATGTCAGGCCGCGCCGTGGAAGCCGCCGGCGACGTCGACACGCTGCTGCTCGACAAAACCGGAACGATCACCCTCGGCAACCGCCAAGCGACGGAAATGATTACCGCTCCCGGCGTGACGGACGCGGAGCTGGCCGACGCCGCGCAGCTCGCCTCGCTCGCCGACGAAACGCCCGAAGGGCGCTCGATCGTCGTGCTGGCCAAGGAAAAGTACGGATTGCGCGGGCGGCCTCTGTCCTCCCTCGAAGCCACGTTCATCCCCTTCACCGCGCAAACGCGCATGTCGGGCGTCGATTTCGACGGCCGCGCCATCCGCAAGGGCGCGCCCGACTCGATCAAGAAGTATGTAATTGAACATGGGGGTTCAATTCCAACCGAAGTCGACGAAGTCGTCCAAGCCGTTGCCAGCTCCGGCGCGACGCCGCTGCTGGTCGCTATCAGCGGCCGAATCATGGGTACGGTGCGCCTCAAGGACATCGTCAAAGGCGGTATGCGCGAGCGTTTCGATCATCTCCGCGCCATGGGAATCCGCACGGTGATGATCACGGGGGACAACCGCCTTACCGCGGCGGCCATCGCCCAGGAAGCCGGCGTTGACGATTTTCTGGCCGAGGCCAAGCCGGAAGACAAGCTGGCGCTGATCCGAAAAGAGCAAGCAAAAGGCAAACTGGTGGCGATGACGGGTGATGGCACCAACGACGCCCCCGCTCTGGCGCAGGCGGACGTGGGCCTCGCGATGAACGCCGGCACGCAGGCGGCCAAGGAAGCCGGCAACATGGTGGACCTCGATTCCAACCCGACCAAGCTGATCGAAGTCGTTGAAATCGGCAAGCAAATGCTGATCACGCGCGGCGCGCTGACCACGTTTTCCGTGGCCAACGACGTAGCGAAATATTTCGCGATCATTCCGGCGATGTTCGCGGGAGCCTTCCCGGTGCTCCAGGCGCTAAACATCATGCACTTGCAGACACCGCAATCGGCGATCTTGTCTGCCGTGATTTTCAACGCGCTGATTATCGTTGCGCTTGTGCCGCTCGCGCTGCGCGGCGTGCAGTATCGTCCAATGGGCGCCTCGGCCCTGCTGCGATGGAATCTGCTGGTCTACGGCGTGGGCGGGATTATTGCGCCCTTCATCGGCATCAAGCTGATTGATATGGTCATAACCACCCTGCACTGGGCCTGAGAAAGAGAATTCGTATTGAGGACACCGCGATGAAAAAGCATTTCATGACTTCGATCTGGATGACCATCGTAACGACGCTGCTGCTTGGCATCGTCTATCCCTTCGTGGTGACGGGGCTCGCGCAAATTCTCTTCCCCCGGCAAGCCAACGGCAACCTCATCACGGTCAACGGAAAAATCGTCGGCTCGCATCTCATCGGCCAGCCGTTTTCCTCACCAGGATATTTTCGTTCGCGTCCTTCCGCGGCAGGCACTGGTTACGACGCCGGCAACTCGGGCGGCTCGAACCTCGGGCCAACCAATAAGATGCTGGTCGACCGCGTGACCGGCGACGTCCAAAAGGCGCAGGCCGAAAATCCGAACGCGCCGGTCCCGATGGATCTGGTCACTACGTCCGGCTCGGGCCTGGACCCGCACATTTCACCCGAAGCCGCGGCCTTCCAGGTTCCGCGCGTCGCCCACGAGCGCAACATGAGCGAAGCCGACGTCAACGCCCTCGTCGCCAACCACACCGAAGGCCGCCAGCTCGGATTCCTCGGCGAGCCCCGCGTCAACGTGCTGGAATTGAATTTGGATTTAGATACGATGCATCCTATGCACAAGTAGGACGGGCTTCAGCCTGTCTGCTTTTGACTTCTGCCAGCCCGCAATAATCAAAACCCGACAGGCTGAAGCCCGTCCTACTTGCTCTTCTTCGGTTTACTCGAAGCAGGGCCCACAGGCTCAAACCGGTAGCCCACCCACGGATCCGTATGGATGTACTTGGGATGCGCAGGGTCCGGCTCGATTTTCTTCCGCAGCTGGTTGATGAATACGCGCAAGTATTCCGTCTCGTCGCCATAGTCCGGCCCCCAGACGGCCTGCAAGAGCCTCCGATGCTCCAGCGGCTTGCCCTGGCTTGCCACCAGGTGGCGAAGAAGTTCGAACTCCTTCGGCGTCAGCCGCACCGGTCGTCCCTGAACCAGCAATTTTCTCCGTTCGAAATCAATCTCTAGGTCATTCGAAACATATGTGGGAACAGGCTCAGCAGAGGAGGTGCGCCGCAGGGCCGCGCGAATGCGCGCCAGCAGCTCTTCCATGCCGAAAGGCTTCACGACGTAGTCGTCGGCCCCTGCGTCCAGCGCGAGCACTTTGTCGTGTTCCGTATTCCTGACAGTCAGCATGATAATGGCGACGTCGGATTGATCGCGAATTTCCCGGCAAGTGTCGAGGCCGCTTTTGCCAGGCATGTTGACGTCCAGCAAAACCAGTTCGGGCCGCTCCTTGCGCATCGTTTCAAGCGCTTCTTCCCCGCTTCGCGCTTCCAGCACAGTATAGCCATTGCTCGACAGAGTCGTCCGCATCACACGGCGAATCTGTGGTTCGTCATCCACTACCAGTATCGTGGGTGTGCTCATTTTTGTTCTGTTGTCCCCCTGATGATCGGCAAAGTAAAGGAAAATACGGATCCGTGCCCTACTTGGCTGATCACCCCGATCGTCCCCCCATGCGCCTCGACTATTGCTTTTGCAATCGGCAAACCCATCCCCGTCCCCTGCACGCGGTAGCGCTGGTCCGTGCCGCGGTAAAATTTATCGAAAATGAGCCCGAGCTCGGCCTCGCCGATTCCCGGTCCCTGGTCGGCCACGCTAAACTGAACAAATTCATCCTTTTCTTCCGCGCTTATCGTAATTGGATGATCGGGAGAAGAATAGAGATTTGCATTCTGAATCAAATGGACGAGCACTTCTTTTGCTCGTGCCACGTCCGCGCGGGCCCGCAGTTCCGGATTTTTCAATTCAATTCGAATTGGCCGCGTTCCCAGAACCCCCTTGCATACATCGAGCGCGTCAGCAATCAAATTGTCGGCGCGAACAGGTTCCAGCTGAAGTTTGACTTCGCCGGCTTCCAGGCGCGCCATCTCCGCAGCTTCCCCGACCAGGCGGTTCAGCCGGTCGCACTCTTCGTCGATAATGTGCAGCAGTTCGTCGCGCTGGCCCCCGTCAAGTTTTGCCGGGGAAAGCAGCGTGGTAACCGAAGCTTTCATGGACGTCAACGGCGTGCGGAAATCGTGCGTAATCGCGTCCAGCAGGGCCGACTTCAGGCGTTCGCCCTCGCGGGCCGCTTCGGTTTTCCCCACCATTTCGATGGCGTGGGCCCGCTCGATCGCAACCGCGATTAGCGTGCCCATGGCCTCCAAGGACTCGCGCGATAGTACAGGGCCCGAAATGCCCATGCTTCCAAGAATCCGCGAACCGAGCCTCAAGGGAGCAAAGCAGACGCTGTGCTCGGCGTCGATCTGCAACTCTTCTCGCGCGACCACCGCTTTCAAAAACGCCGCGTCGAGCTGTGGCAGGTTCATGCCCGAGCGGTATACTTTTTGCTTGTCCGAAAGGAACAGCGCCGCCGCACCCACCTCGAAAGACTCCACGATCTGCCGGGGAATGGCGTTCAATAATTCAATTGGATTTCCGGCGCTCAGCAGGCGCTGGCTGAATTTGTAGAGGCGCTCCACCTCATGACGCCGGCGATTCGCTTCCGCTGCCTGGTTGCGCGCCCGGGAAGAGAGATCGCTGGCAAGGATCGAAGTAGCCAGAAACGTGATAAGGGCGACCCAGTTTTGAGGGTCCGCGATGGTCAACGTCCCAACGGGAGGCAGAAAAAAATAATTGTAAGCCAGCGTCGCTGCCAGCGACATGAACACGGAAATCCCAAGACCCCACAGGGCAGAAACACCCAGGATGGCAAGCAAATACGTGAATGCCACGGTGGTTGCATTGAACCGCGGCTCATGCTTGTAGAAATAGGTGATGGCCAGGACCGCGGCCAGCGCGGCTGAATATCGAGCGAGGGTAATGGGCAGATTTTTGGTCACAGGCCGATTCTAGCCTAGCATTTCTTGGCCGGAATGAACGAGAATATCTGACGTGACAAAGACACCGGAACAGTGGCTGGAAGAAGTTTCCCCCAAAGAGCGGACCGAGGGAATCCTGAAGCTCTTCCTGGGCTATGCCCCAGGCGTGGGCAAGACGTACAGCATGTTGAGCGAGGCCATCCGCCGGCGAAGCCGCGGAGAAGACGTGGTCATCGGCTTCGTGGAAACGCACGGCAGGAAGGGCATCGCCGAGCTGGCCTCCCAGATTGAACAAGTCCCGCGGCGGAAGATCGAATACAAGGGGACGATCTTCGAAGAGATGGACCCCGAGGCCATCAAAGCCAGAAACCCTCGGGTGGTTCTCGTCGACGAGTTGGCGCATACCAATATTCCGGGTAGCAAGCACCGCAAGCGCTATGAAGACGTCCTGGATCTCGTTGATTCGAAAATGGAAGTTCTCTCGACGGTCAACGTGCAGCACCTCGAAAGCATCGCCCCCACAGTGGGCGCCATCACCGGAATCAAAATCCGCGAAACGGTGCCCGATTGGGTATTGGAACACGCCAACGAAATCGTCATGGTCGATTTGACGCCGGAAGCGTTGCAGAACCGGATGAAGCGCGGCGAGGTCTATCACACCGAAAAAGTGGATCAGGCCCTGAAAAATTTTTTCCGCAGAGGAAATCTGATCGCCCTGCGTGAGCTCGCTCTGCGCCAAGTGGCGGAACAGGTGGACCGCAGCCTGGAAACCTACATGGAGCAAAAGGACATCCATGATCCATGGCCCGTGCGGGAGCGGATTGCGGTGTGCTTCAGCTCGAATCCCCGGGCGCAGTATTTGATCGCGCGCGCATCCCGCATGGCGCGTCGCATGGACGCCGAGCTGTACGCGATCTATGTGGACATCGGCCGCGATACATCGGAGCAGGATAAAAACTCGCTCAATGCCAACATTCAATTTTCGGAAAGCCTGGGAGCGAAGGTCGTGAAATTGACGGGCAAGGATGTATCTTCCGCCACGGCGGCATTCGTCCGCGAAAAACATGTCACGCAGGTGATCTTCGGCCGTTCCGCCGTCGAGGGGTGGAGGAAATATTTGTACATGACCGCCATCCACCGCTTCCTGCGCGACGCCCCCGCAGCGGATGTGCACATCGTCACGCAGGAAACCGATTGAAGAATGCCTGGTGGCGCCGGCGTCCCGCCGGCGATTTTTGCGTGGTGTGCGGGCCAGAAAAAACGCCGGCGAGACGCCAGCGCTACACTGCCTCGCGAGCCGTAACTTCGTGGCGATATTCAAATAGTTTCGCGAGCTTTCGGCGAACATACCAGCCTGCAACCCATCTCCCCAGAAAGCCGAACGGAAGGGCATATTCCACGCGGTCTTCCAGAAAACACGCAGACGGTCCGTCCGGCTCAAATGTGTGCGTATGCTTCCAATGCGCAAACGGGCCCGAAACCTGAACATCAGAAAAGTATTTGCCTTCCTCAAAGTCCTGGTGTTCCGCGACCCAGCGCCGCCGGAACGGCCATCGCCCAAACTGCAACACCACCCGCGCGCCGCGCTCGATTCCACCGGTTTTTTCAATCACGATCACGCGTTCCCCGGGAGGCGTGAGCCGCTCCAACGCGCCCGGCAAGGCATGCCACGCGTACACCTCAGCCGCAGGAGCTTCGATCCGGGAGCGGCGAATAAATGTTTCCGTTTTCATGCTGTGTCCATGGGACGAAATTACAAGCCGCCGTGACGCAGCGCACATATTTCAGGCGCCGAGCGCTTGCAGACTGTACAATATCTCGCTGCACCGCGCCGGGCTTGAAAGGCATCCAATATCGCGAGTTGCAATAGCCGATGAGGACACACGATTGCAAACCGGTTCATACGATACAGAAAATCTCAAGAGGAGAACATGGCCCAAATATTTGATCCCCTATCGATTCGCGGAATCACCCTGCAAAATCGCATCGTCGTTTCCCCGATGTGCCAATATTCCAGTCAGGATGGATTCGCGAACGACTGGCATCTAGTCCATTTGGGCAGCCGCGCGAGCGGTGGCGCCGGGCTGGTCTTTGCGGAAGCAACCGCCGTCACGGCCGAGGGCCGCATCACCGCCGAGGACCTCGGGATTTATAAGGACGCGCACGTCGAGTTTCTCGCCCGCATCGTTCGTTTCCTCAAGAGCCAGGGAACCGTCCCCGGCATGCAGATTGCCCATGCGGGGCGGAAAGGCAGCACGCAAAGGCCCTGGGAGGGCTCCAACAAGGTATCTGTGGCGGATGGCGGCTGGGTGCCGGTGGCGCCGAGCGCGGTCGCATTCTCGGAAACCTATCCCATGCCTCGGGCTATGACCAAAGAGGAGATTCGAAGCGTTGTGGACGCGTTCGCGCAGGCCGCGCGCCGCGCCCTGGAAGCCGGCTTCCAAGTCCTGGAGATTCATTCCGCGCACGGCTATCTGGCCCACGAATTCTATTCCCCGCTCAGCAATTTCCGGACAGACGAATATGGCGGATCGTTCGAAAACCGCACCCGGATCGGGCGGGAAATCGTTTCCGCGGTCCGCAAAGTGTGGCCGGAAAATCTTCCGCTTTTCATTCGAATCTCGGCAACGGATTGGAAGGAAGGCGGCTGGGACCTGGACCAGGCCGTGGAACTGGCAAAGCAGCTCAAGCCCCTTGGAGTAGACCTGGTGGATTGTTCGTCCGCGGGACTTGCCGTCGATCAGAAAATTATTGCCGGGCCCGGCTTTCAAGTTCCGTTCGCCGAACGCATACGGCGCGACGCAAACATTCCGACCGCCGCGGTCGGATTGATTGAAACCAAGGAACAGGTCGCGGAAATCCTCGCCAAAAATCAGGCCGACCTGGTTTGTATGGCGCGCGAATTCCTGCGCGATCCTTACTGGCCTCTGCGAGCCGCGCGCGAATTGAAACAAAAAATGAGCTGGCCCGCGCAATATCTGCGCGCCGCCCCGCCGGATTCCCCCGCGCGGAAACCGACGGAAGCGCCGGCAACCCAAGAGAAATCAGCCAGATAAAATCGGAAATGTTGGAGCTGTATCATCTCTGATGATCGCGCGTTGTGGCGCCGGCGTATCGCCTGCGATTTTTCTAATCTCGACGCAGCGCAAAAAGGCCGGCGAGACGCCGGCGCCACAAAAACCCGCGTTCCATCGCGAGAACTGCGTGTTAGGACCGGGCACGCACGCGGGAAAACATTCCAAGAATGGCGCGCACTTCGGGAAGACCGAGCGCCGCGGCTCCGGCAAAATAGGCGATGCCATACGGTCCGAGAACCACGATCGCGACGAGGATCGGATTGCGATGTCCGATCGCGAGTAACAGCGCGCGCCCGATTCCCGCGGCCACGAGCGCGGCACACCAACCCTTCGCAAGGTACACAGGAGACAATCCCGTCGCGCCAATTCTCCGATTCAATGTGCGGCGCAGCAGCGTGAACTCGATCCACGAAGAAACGCCCGCGGAGATCGTGAGTCCGGCAACGCCCCACCGCGAATCAATTCCCAAAGCGTGCGGCAGCGGGATCGCCGAGAGATATCCGAGGACTGTCGTCAGGACCACGCGTATGATGGCGAAGTTCAGCGGCGTCCGCGTATCTTTCAATGCATAGTAAGTCGACGAATAGAGCCGCCCGAGCGTGGACGCCAGCAATCCCACCGTCGATCCCGCCAGGATTCCCCAAACATAGTTTGCATCCGCATGGGTGAAGCGCCCGGACTGATAGATCGCAGCCACAATCACATCGCCCAACACCAGAAACGCCGCGACCGACGGAATCACGAAAAATGCAATTTGCCGCAGTCCCGCGTTTAGGCGCTTGCGCAGCACTTCGGCGACTTCGGTCTCCGCGCCCACCGCGCCCGACATGGCCGGAAGTTCCGCCGCCGACACCGACATCCCGAACAGACTCACAGGCAGCGTGTATAACGTCTGCGCATAAGCCAGCGCGGCAACCGCGCCCGTCGGGAGCAAGCTGGCGAGCAGCGCATCCACGTAAGCGCTGATCTGCACCACTCCCCTGCTGATAAACACGGGGAAAAAATTGTGCACAACTGTCCGGACATTTTCGAGATGAAAGGCAAATGAAAGGTGCAAGCCTTTCAGAAGGCCCAACACCACGGGCAGTTGGATAGCCACCATCAACGCCGCGCCCACAACCGATCCCCATGAAAGCACAATGGCGAGCGGAAACTGCGCGTATCGCGCGCCGAATCCCCAAAGTGTGGCGATCATCGCCGCATTCCAAATCACCGGCGCAGTATAGGAAAGAAAAAATCGCCGGTGGCTGTTCAAAATTCCGAGGCACCACGCGGAAAAAACGAAAAGCCCCGCGCCGGGAAACAGAATGCGCACAATCCGAATGGTCAGCTCGCGCTTTTCGCCGCTGAATCCCGGCGCAATCGCATCGATCAGATACGGCGTCGCCAAAACACCGAGCAAGACCAGGATGGAAGTGCTGAGCGCGAGCAGTGCCGCCACGGCTCCGGCGGTACGGCGAGCTTCCTCGTCTTCATCGCGAGCGATGAGCGCGGCATAAACGGGGATGAAAGAAGCGGAGAGAACTCCTTCGCCAAACAAGTTTTGCAGCGCGTTGGGAATCCGGAAGGCCGCCTTGAACGCATCTGCGGCGTCGGAATTCCCGAAGTAATGCGCAAACACCCGATCGCGAATGAGGCCCGCGATGCGGCTCAGGAATATCCCGGAAGCCACGAGAAACGACGAGCGCTTCGAAGCGAAGCGGCTGGCGACCGCTGTCCCCGCGCCGCTCACGAACAGATTCTGCAAAGGGAATTCATAGTTTCGCGTTATCCATTACAAGAGCAGCAAGGCAGGAAGTCAACCACGACTGTGGAGAGATGTGCGGTCCCCTGAGGCTGGTTTTAATGGAGCTGTTTTTGGTAGCGCAGGCTTCAGCCTGTGGGTTTCGATTCTTGCAGGGCCGAAAGCCCACAGGCTGGAGCCAGTGCTACCGGCCCTGCCAATCGAATCGGCAGACAATCACGAAACGAACGTATTCCCGGGTAACGCCGGCGTAAACGCGGTACTGGCTCGCAGTTTCTCAATCCCTTCAAAACGCACATCAGGTGGCGAATAGGGGGGCCACGAGATCGCCGACCTCAAAGCTCCCCGGCCATTCCCACGATCACCGTGATGTCATCGGACGTGACCAGCTCTTTCGCATTCGGCATTTTGGCCAATTCGGCCTGCAGCATGACTTGAAATAGTTCCATCGCCCTGACTTCTAAGGATAGCCACCCAACGGGAGCCGACGCACGCAGAACTACGGACATTGTGATCCAACGCCGAATTCAACGCAGCACCTCCAGGAGCGGAGACACGCATTCCTTGATTTGGTCGGCAGTGAACGGCTTCCGGATATATCCTTTCGCGCCAATGGAAAGCGCCTCAGCCACGCGAGTTTCACTGCCCTCGGTGGTCACCATGACGACGGGCGTGCCCTTCGCATCGTCCATCTTGTTCAACTGGCGAAGAAATTCGAGGCCGTCCATTGCAGGCATATTGATATCGGACAGGATCAGATCAAACGGTTCTTCCCGCACAGCCGCGAGTGCTTCAATTCCGTTGCCGGCCTCTACAACATGGCCTATGTCCAATCCTGCCTGTCTCAGGGACCTCTCCATTATTTTTCGCATTACCGAGGAATCATCCACAATGAGAACGCGAGGTCTTTTCATCCTAATTCTCCGGTCTTGCGCCTCAGACTTCCCTTCAAGCCAACGGTCGTTCCGCCAGATGATTGAGTTCAATCACGGAAAGCAGGTGAAGGTATTCGGTCCCCACAACTTCGGTGAGTTCGGAGTCTCCAAATCAGCTTGCATCCGTCTCCGATCGATTAGCCTCCAAATAATTTAATCGGCAGGGAGGGCAAATTCATTAGAGGAGATGGATGGAAAGTGCAAGCAGGTCCAGCAGGCGGGCGTCCGATTCTTGAACTTCTTAATGAGGTTCGCTGGCGGGTTGTCGCATGCGGTCCCTTGAGAATTGAAACACTCTTCATCTTGGCGGCTCAGCGTACCAGTACGGATCATTACTGTCTGTTCGAACTGCCTTTTCACGAAAGCACATGCCCGGTTTTGTCGATAGAGTTCTAAAGCGCACTCATAAGCCTATTGGGGAGCAAGAAGCGGATATTTTTCGGTGATCGTCCATGAATCGCACAAAAATTGAAGTCGTACCTGCCAGGAACACCAACGTACCTGAGACCCTATCGATGAATTTTCCCAAGATAGAGAGGCGCGAGTGGTGGCTGTGGTCGGCGGCGGTATCGGTCACGCTACTGCTGACCGGAGGTCTCGCTTCCTTTCTGCTCCCCGGTCTAAGAGCAGCCGAAAGCGGCAGATCCATTTTTCTGCTGCCGCAAATTGTGAGGAGCCTGTTGGGACTGGTATTGATATTCGATATCTACACTCTGTATCAGCAGTTGAAGATCCAGAGAATTCGCCGCGAATTGGTCCGGCGGGAAGAGCTTTTCAGACTCATCAGCGAAAATGCTGCCGATTTGATTGCCGTAGTCGATATGAACGGCGACCGGATTTACAACAGCCTTTCTTACGAAAAGGTTCTCGGGTATTCCCCGGAAGAATTGAGAAGCTCATCTTCATTCGATCAGATTCACCCTGAAGACAGGAAACGTGTGAAAGAGGCGGCTGATGAGGCCCGGCGCACGGGGGTGGGCCGGCCGATGGAGTATCGCATCCGCCACAAAGACGGGACGTGGCGGACATTGGAATCCACGGCGAGTGTGATCCGCAACTCCAAGGGAGAGGCAGAAAAACTAGTCATCGTCAACCGTGACATCACAGAACGAGAGTACGCGGCGGAGGCGCTGCGGCGATCCGAGGCCAGCTTCCGTACGGTGGTCGAAGATGCGCCGTACGGTATTTTCAAGGCAAATTTGAGCGGAAAGCTTCTCATGATCAATCCGGCCCTCGAAAAAATGCTGGGCTATAAGTCGCAGGACGAATTGTTAGCGGTTAACCTCGCAAGCGGTATCTACCGCCGTCCCGCCGAGCACCAGGAAATAAACAGCTTGTTTCTACGAGACCAGCATTTCAAGGACATAGAAGTCGAATGGAAGCGCAAAGACGGCGCTTTCATTACTGTGAGGTGCAGTGGCTGGCCCATAAAGGACGAAAGCGGCACATCGATCGAGGTCTTCGCAGAAGATGTAACGGAGAAGCGAGTGCTCGAGCGGCAGCTCCGCATGGCGCAGAAGATGGAAGCCGTCGGCCGGCTTTCCGGAGGAATCGCCCACGATTTCAACAATCTTCTTGGGGTCATCATCGGTTACATCCAAGTGATAAAACGAACTCTGGTCCCCGGACAACCCTCGTATGAATACGCGGAAGAAATCGAGAAAGCCAGTCAGCGCGCCGTGTCATTGACGAGACAGCTTTTGGCCTTCAGCCGTCAACAGGTTTTGGAACCGATAGTTTTGAACATGAACGCGCTGGTGTCCGATATGGAGAAGATGCTGCCCCGACTGATCGGAGAAGATATCCATCTGCATTTGATGCTTGCCCCTGACATCGGTCAGGTCAAGGCCGATCCCGGACAAATCGAACAGGTCGTGATGAATCTTGCCGTAAACGCCCGGGACGCCATGCCGGATGGAGGCACATTGACAATCCAGACGGCCAACGCGGATCTCGATGCGGCTTTTGCAAGGGAACATCCGGGTTCGACCCCCGGCCGGTACGTGATGCTTGCCGTCACGGATACGGGCACAGGAATGGATCCGGAAACCCAGGCGCAAATCTTCGAACCGTTTTTCACAACCAAGGGACGAGATAGAGGAACGGGACTGGGTCTCGCCACGGTTTATGGCGTGGTGAAACAGAGCAATGGCTACATCTCAGTTGAATCCGAAAAAGGAAAGGGAGCACTCTTCGAGGTTTACTTGCCACGGATTGAACAATCTGTTGCTTCCAGAAGTGAGGGCGGCCAAGAGCGGCCGACCGTACGTGGATCGGAGACCATCTTGTTGGTGGAAGACGCGGACCCTCTGCGGTTGTTGGCACAGCTGTTTCTCAAGGAAAACGGATATCAGGTCCTGGCGGCATCGAACGGGGCTGAAGCGCAGCAGGTAGCGGCGCAAAACATCGGCCCCATTCACTTGCTGCTTACCGACGTAGTGATGCCCGGAATCAACGGACGTGTGCTGGCGGAAAGACTTGCTCCGCGTCATCCAGCGATGAAGGTGCTTTACATGTCCGGCTACACGGACAGCTTCATCGCCGGTCATGGGGTCCTCGAGGAAGGCATTCATTTGATTCACAAACCATTCGCAGAGGAAGCGCTGATGCGTAAAGTACGGGAAGTCTTGGATGCGGGGAATGAGACGAAGGAAACTAAAAGTCTGGCCGGCACGGAAGCGGTCGGCAGTCGGCGGGATTGAAGTCGGGTCGAGGGGATGGGGGGCAATCGCACCATGGATAGAATGTTGATCGTTGATGATGAGGAGGCCATGCGACGCCTTCTGCGAATAAATCTTGCAGACCAATACGAGATCGTCGATACGGGAAACCCGGAACAGGCCCTTGCCATGGCCATGCAATCCAAGCCCAACGTCATCCTACTCGATCTAAGAATGCCAAACTATTCCGGCTTCGAGCTTTGCCGGACGCTGAAATCGATGACTTCCACGAAGTTGATTCCTATCATCATTATCAGTGGAGAGGCGGGTGCAACCACAAAATTGTTCTGCAAGGAGCTCGGCGCCACGACATATTTCGAGAAACCGGTTGATTTTGAAGCGTTGCGAGCCGGTTTGGAAAGGGTGTTGACCGCCGCCCAACCCGAGCGCAGAAGTGAAGTTCGGATTCATCTGCGTGTCGTACTTAAGCTACGAGGAACCGATAGAAATGAAAAAGTATTCGAGGAAATGAGCCCTACGGAAAACGTCAGTAAAAGCGGGTTCTTATGCGGGTGCACGGCTCTACTGAAGACGGATTCGACGATAGAAGTGTATTTGATTAACGGAGGAATGAAGTTCAGTGGCAAAGCGCGTGTAGTCAGGTCTGAAGGGAGCGACACCCCTTACCCGCGGTATGCGTTCCGATTCGTCCAGAAAGAAGGCGATTGGATTCTGCAGTAGGTTTCTTTCGGCATGCTCCTCCAATTCCGGCAGCGATTTTCACGCCTGGAATTGACTTCGCCGCGCCCTTCACGCGAAAATAGGCGCGCAACCCGTTCTTCCGTGAATCCGGCTCTCTTGTGACGCAAGGAATAAAGCTTCAACTTCCTCCTGCTTCAGGGCCTTTTCCATGCCGCCCCTCCATGCACGGATTCTTTGGCGCGCAGATTTGCCGAGGTCGGCGTGTGGGAGCGCAACAGTTCCCCGAGCCGTGCGCGCAGCCGCGCCATCGCGGCCGAATGAATTTGCGAGATTCGCGATTCGCCCACCCCAAGCACGGCGGCAACTTCCTTCATGGTCAGCTCTTCCAGGTAATATCGCGTCACGACTTGTTTTTCCTTTTCGTCCAGGTCTTCCAGCGCGGTCGCGATGTGTGATCTTATTTCTCCATTCAGGCACAAGAAGAACGGGTCTCTATCCGTTCCGCCGGGACGATAGCTCACTACCTCTTCCTCGGACTTCAGGTCCATGGATTCCGCCTGCAAGCTGCCCAAGTCGAGCCCGCGCAATTCGCCTAACAAGTGCTGAAAATCTCCGAGGTTCATTTCCATTTCCTTGGCCAGCTCCGGCTCGGTGGCCACGCGGCCCAGGAGGAGTTTCAAATCGCGGTGGGCCTCCTCAATCCGCCGAGCCTGGCGCCGCAAATGGCGAGGGCTCCAGTCCATTTCTCTCAAGCTGTCCAGGATCGCCCCGCGAATCCGAAATTTTGCGTAGGACCTGAGCTGGACATTCTTGCGCGGGTCGAATTTTTCAACCGCGTCAATCAATCCGACGACGCCGGCGTGGATCAAATCGTCCAGCGGCACCTGCGCCGGCAGCCGGTCGTGAATCCGGCGGGCGATATATTTCACCTGGGGCAAGTGCTCGAGCAAAAGCTGCTCTCGCTCTTCCGCATCCTTGAAGCCGTGTAGCTCTAATGTTTGCATTTCGTGGAAACTCAGCGGATCGCCCCGATGGATTGCACGGTCACGCCCGGTGGTATTTCGGCGGGAGCGAGAATTACAACGCGCGGCAGGGACGGCTCGAGCAGACCGGGCCGTTTTTCACTTCCTGTCCGAGGCCCAGCCGCAAGATTAGAACCTGCTTATTTCACGGATTGGAGGGCTATATGAATGATTCCCCAATCGATGCAACGGACTGTGCGCTTGTGCTGCCAAACTGGATCGAAATATGCGCGAGAAACAAGCGGGATAGTGAAGCGTGCGGATTTGGGCCGATCCAAAAAAGGATGGTGCATCCTTAATTGAGACTTTCTCATGGAAAACGGCAATATTTTCCTTATCTTAAAACTACAATCTCCGGAAATATTTCCTCGTCATGGTTCACCCTGAATCCCCGGCGGATAAATCGCGAATGATGTCTTGACATATTCTAATCTCACTGAGAAACTGGCTTCCCTTCCGGCTGACGCTCCATCGCTAGCGAATCTCTCACCATGCATATTCTGATTGCCGAAGACGATTTGCCCGTCGCTAAATCTCTTTCCTCCGGACTGGAAGCCGAACACTACGACGTGCGGCTTGTTCCACGAGGCAATGACGTTCCGCGGATGCTCGAGGATGGGCCTTGCGATTTGCTCGTTTTGGATCTGAATTTGCCGGGAGTGAATGGTTTGGACGTGCTGCGCCTGGTGCGTCCCCAGAAACCCCATTTGCCCATCATGATTCTATCGGGAAACGCGCGTGTGGAGGACCGCGTGGGCGGCTTGGATTCCGGGGCGGATGATTACATGACTAAGCCGTTTGCGTTCACGGAATTGCTGGCCCGCGTGCGCGCTCTCTTGCGGCGCGGGAGTCTTCCGCTCGAAACCGTCCTGCACAGCATGGACCTGGAACTAGACCGAATGCAGCGTATCGTGCGGCGAAATGGCAATTCCATCGAACTCACGCCCAAAGAATTCGCCCTCCTGGAATATTTGATGCTGAATGCGGACCGCAATGTGTCGCGCTCTTCCATCATCCACCATGTCTGGAAACTTTCCTCTGACGCCATGACCAACGTGGTTGACGTTTATATTAATTATTTGCGCAAAAAAATTGACGCCGACTCGCCGGAGAGACTGATTCACACGGTTCGCGGAGCCGGCTACAGGATCGGGCCGAATCCCCGCACAGCCCGCTAGCCCGATCCATTCACCAACCGCTTGAACCTCTGTTTTCTGCGCATGGAATGCAAAACAAATAATACCGGTGGGCCAGTGGCGAAGGCTGCTCCCTGCGGGGTTTGGTCCTTGAAAGGACAAACCCCGACTGGCGAAAGCCTGCGCAACCGGATTGTGAGATGAAAAGCAGGAGCCCCGCGACGAATCGTCGCGGGGGCTCTTGACCTGCCTTCAGGGTGGCCTGATGGAGTGAGCGCCTGCTCGGATTACTCGGCCAGGAAAAGCGTCGAGCCTTGCCGGTTCACCAGGAGCAACGGATTGCTGCCGGCCTTGCGCATCGCTTCCTCGAATTGCGTTACGTTCCTAACCGGTTGATGATTCACTTCCTGGATGACGTCGCCGCGCCGCAGACCTGCCGACGCGAGCGGGCTAGTCGGGTTGATGTCGGTGACAACTACTCCGGTGGTTGCCGCGGGCACTCCCAATTGTCTCGCCGATTGCGCGTCGAGATTTTCCACGGTCACTCCGTCAAGTGCCTTGTCGGATGAACCTTCCTCTGTCTTGGCCTGTTCCTTATCGGAGGGCAGATCCCCAAGCTTGACGGAAACGTCGGTTGAGTTGCCGTTTCGCATGAGTTTCAGTTTCACGGTTGAGTCGGGATCCATCATTGAGATGGAATTCCGCAATTCGCGGCTGTCTTCCATCGCCTTTCCATTGACTTCCAAAATCACGTCGCCTCTCTGCACGCCGCTTCTCGAAGCCGGGCCGTTCGGGCTGACGTCGCCCACCAGAACACCTTTCATGTCCTTCAAGTTCATGGCCTTGGAAATGCCTGGCGTGATGTCCTGCACCATGATGCCGAGGTAGGCGCGGTTGACCTTGCCGTGATCGAGAATTTGATTCATCACGCTGCGCGCCATATTGACGGGAATGGCAAATCCGATTCCTTCATTGCCGCCCGAACCGTGCGAAAGGATGGCGGTATTGATTCCCACCAGTTCGCCGCGATCGTTCACCAGCGCTCCGCCGGAATTGCCCGGATTGATCGGCGCATCGGTCTGGATAAAATCTTCGTAATCTTCGATCCCCAGATTTCCGCGGTTCAGGGCGCTGATGATTCCCATGGTGACGGTCTGGCCAACGCCAAACGGATCTCCGACCGCCAGGGCATAGTCGCCCACCTGCAACTTGGAGGAATCACCGATGGTAATAGCTGGGAATCCGCTTCCTTCGACTTTTAACACGGCAATATCCGTCTTCGGATCGGTGCCCACGACTTTGGCCTTGAGCTGGCGCTTGTCGGAAAGCGTGACACGAACGTCTGTAGCACCTTCGACAACATGGTTGTTCGTCAAGATATATCCGTCAGGGCTGACGATGACGCCTGACCCGAGGCTGTCTTCGCGCTGGTCGCGCTGCCTTGGACCGCGATTTTCAGAATTGGGGCCGAAGTTTTGATTGGGGCCGAACTGTTGTCCAAAAAACTGCTGGAAAAACGGAGGCATTCCATCCGGGGCATCGAATTGATTCTGGGCGGATGCTTTGACGACTTTGGACGTGGAAATATTCACAACGTCAGGCAGTACCGATTTAACCACGGGAGCAAAACCGGTCTTGCTGGGCCCTTCGGCCGGGTCGGCCAGATTCATGGAAATATGCACGCCGGGCGTGAAAAACTTCTGGCTGGCGCGCGCCACGCCCCAACCGGCCATCCCCAGTAATACAGCCATTGTGCCGGCAAGAATTTTTGATTTCCCCGTAAACCTTTGCAAATTCATGGTTTCTCCTTATCCGCAATCCGAAATTCCATCTTCCAGGCGTATCGACGCCAGGCTTATGCTCCCTGTATAAGACGGATGAGAATGCAGCGGGTTAGCGTTCAGGAAATGGGGCCCCAGTTCCGAGAGGCCATCGAATTCGTAGATTCAGTTGGGTTATCCCTGCCGCGTGGCCTGACCGAAAGCCCCGCCCTAAAAAAACCGTCAGGGACGGGGCGACCCCGATTCACAAGCTTACCTCGGAATGGATGTACGGTAGTATTGTTAGACCGTTGGGTGGAGATGATCTTGAGGGATGCAAGTGGGCGGCGATCTGCCCATGACCAGGATTCCATCTTGTCAGCTTCTCAGGAATTGGCGAACCATCAATTTGAGGGGTTTACTCGAATCGGTTACGCTTGCTCTTCCGCGGGCTGCAGAGGCGCATCCGCCCGGGCAAACGAATGGAATGTGGAGCGCACGAACGTGTTCGAGGCAGCGATGGGATCACGGACACAAAGTAACCGAACGGCGACGCCAAACTCGCCCGTTGGCAATTCCTCGACCCGAACGACCTCACACTCATATTCCAAATTGAAACAACCATACGCGGGAATGGCATTCACCTTCATGCCCGGCCAGTACGAGCCCCTTTCCGTCACGAAATAGAAGCCCCAGCGGCTTAGATCCCTCGTCATACGTAAATCTTCGAAGTGCTCGTCGTGTGGATCGGCGGTTTCCACATAAACAGGGCGGGCGATTTGGACCCGAGGCTCGCGACGGCGCTCTTTCCGTTGTTCTAGCTTTGTCATTTAGTTCCTATCCTTGGTTCCCACAAAAGAGCGTACGGCCGGAAAGCGAGCAAGTCGATGGAGCAAAAGTACTGGGGCGATGGGCCGTTCGGCGCTGCATTAAATCAGACGACTGCCGCAGTCTAATTCAACTAAAATGACGCGCTGCTAATTCGTTGAACCCAAACGAGGCAGGAACACGCTGCCCGAAACACAGTTCGAATCTCTCAGTGTCTGAGCTGATCTATTTCTGGCGAAAGAGATTCTTTCGGATATCGGGCCAGAATTCCTGGAAGACATGATTCAGAATAGCGGATTCCATCTGCGTTCCCCAATTCAGGGCCGTTTGACTCAGACCGCGCTCTTGAGGCGGATAATAGGCGTTGGACAACCCAGCTTCCAGTCCGTTGCCCGCTACTTCGGACCAGTTAAAGCTCGTGCCTCCAGAATCTGTCTTTGTGACAAAGGTACGGGATATTGCGTAGCCCGTTCGGCGAAAAAACCCTCCCTTACCCAAGGTGTAATAACGTGGGTCTTCGTGCGTAATTGCCGGGACAATCGCCTCGGTGAAAAAAGTTCCGGATACTCCGTCCGTGAAGGTGCGCCAATAATAGCGTCCATAACCTTTTATTCCGTGTCCCAGCTCCGGATCGGAATTTAAGAGCATGGCTTGCCCAGCCAGGATTCCGGCCCACGTGTATGAGGAATAATCCGCAACGCTATCCTGCGCGGCGAGCGCGAATTTCTCGCGGGTGGAAAGCGGAGGAAGCTGCGTATCGGCGTTCACAGCCCCAAAATTGGGAATGACCCAGAGCATTCGCTTGGTCTGCTGAGCTTGCGATTCGTCTGTTTTGTTCTGGGTTTCGAGGGAATGGTCTGGCGTCATAGCCGTGGGCTTGTCGGGCAGCGGCGTAAGAGCCGGATTGCTTGGCTGCGGGTTGGATCCCTGCACATGGTCGAGGGGAGTGAAGTTGTCAGGAGGCTGTGTCTGCGACCGGACGATGACGGGCGGCAGGAGAATGATAAGCGCAAAGATAGCCCTCCGGATTTCGAGCAAGGCATTTCTCCCATTTTTAATGTACGGGCCGATCTATTTAGAGTCTGTCTCCTTTTGCACAGGACAAACAAAAGACCGTTAGGATCTTACTACATCTAGACCCCAGGGTTTTATGGGGATGCGGCTTTCTACCCTGCGCCAATCCAGTTCGCCTATCTAACACCAAACCCTCGAATTTCTAACATTGCATGCCGTCGCCGCACGACGCGTCTGTTGTGGGCCAATCGCGCCCGTTCGCATTTCGCGCGTGCGAGAGGTATAAGGCAAAGTTACAATGATTATCATGAGTAGCCTGCACCTGGCCGGAACTGACACGAACAGGCAGTAAAGGGCAAAGCTATGCGGAAAACACAGATTTATATATCGCGGATAGATTTTGTCGATTGGACTTTCCATCAGGCGGGAGCGACAGTTAACAATAAACAATTGTGGCCTAAATGTGTGTGATCTAAGGGGACCCTGATGGCACAACCGAGTGCAGGACCGCAGCGGAACGAAGAGGAGCTTCCAGCCGCAACGCCGGCCCTTGATCCTAGACATTCCAGCTTTGTGTTGACATTGGAAGAAATCGGAAATCTTGCTGCTGAGGGCGGCAAGCCGGCGGAAACCCTGATGAACGTGGTCGCCTTGATCGCCAAGCGCTTCAAGACTGAAGTTTGCTCCGCCTATCTGCTCGAGCCGGACCGCACCAATCTCATCCTGGCAGCGACGGTTGGGCTGCGCCAGCAATGTGTCGGCACGTTGCGCATGTCGTTGCACGAAGGGCTTGCTGGCCTGGTTGCCGAACAGGTGCAACCAGTCGCTGTCGAGCAGGTCAAGAATCATCCACGCTTCAAATATTTCAGCGAGGCAGGCGAGGAGGCTTACCAGTCCTTTCTCGGGGTGCCGCTCATCGATAGCGGAGTTTTGCAAGGCGTTCTCGTCGTGCAAACGACCGATGCGCGCGTTTTTGACGAACACGAAATCAAGATGCTCTCTGAGGCGGCCGCGCAGCTTGCTCCGGTGGTGAGCGAGGCGCGCACGCTGGACCGTTTCGTTGCTCCCTTGCAGGAGCGCCTGTGGTCTTTGGCGCGCAACCTGTGGTGGAGCTGGGATAACGATTCCACGAGCCTGTTTCATGATCTGGACCCGCAGCGTTGGAGAGAGCTCAATCACAATCCGATCGCCCTGCTCTCTGAAATCCCTCTAGCGGCTGTTGAGCGCCGCGCCCAGGAACTCGTTCTACATAGCCGCGTCAATTACGCCTTTCGCCGCAAGCGCGAATACCTCGATGCGGACCACACCTGGGGCGCGCGCCACGCCGGCATATTGCGCCCGCGCCCGGTTGCATATTTCTCCGCCGAATTCGGATTGCACGAATCCCTACCCGTCTATTCCGGCGGACTCGGTGTCCTTGCCGGGGACCACATCAAGAGCGCATCTGATCTGGGGCTTCCTCTGGTGGGTATCGGCTTGTTCTACGGGCAGGGTTATTTTCGCCAACGCCTGGACAAAAACGGATGGCAGCAGGAAGAGTACTTTCAGACGGACATCAGCCAGATGCCCATGGAGCCGGCCATTGGGACAAGAGGAGAGCCCGTCACCGTGCAAATTGAGACGCGGAGCGGTTCGATCCGCGCCAAGGTTTGGCGCCTGAAGGTTGGGCGCTGCTCCTTGCTTCTGCTCGATTCGAATGTGGAAGGAAACGCGCCCGAGGACCGGGAACTCACTGCGCGCCTCTATGGAGGCGATGACCGCTTTCGAATTCGCCAGGAATTGTTGCTGGGCGTGGGCGGCTTCCGTGCTCTGAAAGCGATGGGCATCACGCCAAGCGTACTGCACCTGAACGAAGGGCACAGCGGGTTTGCAGTCCTCGAATCGATTCGAAACCGCATGGAGGAGGAAGGCCTGGATTTCAACCGCGCTGTTCCACGCGTCTCCCGCGAAGTGGTCTTCACAACCCACACGCCCGTGCCTGCGGGACATGACCGATTCGAGGCGGGTCTGATTGAGGAGCATTTGGGGCCGCTGCGGGATTCAATGGGGCTTTCCCACGAGTGGCTGATGTCGCTGGGGCGCGAGAATACGAACAACCCCAATGAAAGTTTCTGCATGACGGTCCTGGGACTGAAACTTTCGCGGCGCGCGAATGCCGTTTCAGCGTTGCACGGGGAAGTGTCGCGCGCGATGTGGACGTCTCTGTATCCAGGAAGGCCGGAAGAGGCCGTACCGATACGCCATATTACAAACGGAGTTCATGTTCCCACGTGGCTGGCGCCGCAGATGTTCCGCCTCTATGACCGCCACCTGGGGACAGGCTGGGCCGAACACAGCGGCGAGCCGCAGATCTGGGAAGGCATTGAAAGCGTCGACGACGCGGAACTCTGGGAAACTCACCTCAGCTTGAAAACCCGCCTGATTGAATTTTCCCGCCTGCGCGCCGTGGAGCAGGCCCAACGCCGCGGCGAATCGGCGAAGACTTTGCAAGCCCTGGGCAAAGTATTAAGTCCTGACGCGCTGACCATCGGGTTTGCCCGCCGTTTCGCCACCTATAAGAGAGCGAATCTAATCCTGGCGGACATGGAAATGCTGGCCTCGATGGTGAATGATCCCAAGCGTCCCGTGCAGTTTGTTTTCGCCGGGAAAGCGCACCCCCACGACACTCCCGGAAAGCAGGTGTTGCAGCAGATCGCGGAATCGATGCGCAATAAACGCTTTGCGAATAAATTTGTCTTCATCGAAGATTACGACATTAACGTGGGCCGGCTTCTCGTGCAGGGCGTCGACGTGTGGCTGAATAATCCCCGCAGGCCCCTCGAGGCCTCGGGCACCAGCGGCCAGAAAGTGGTCTTGAACGGCGGCCTCAATCTTTCCGTTCTGGACGGCTGGTGGGCGGAAGCCTATGACGGCTTGAACGGCTTCGCGATCGGGACGGGGCGTACGCACACCAATATGGAAATGCACGATCGCAGCGATGGGGAGAACCTGTACCGCGCCCTTCGCGAGGAAGTCATTCCTCTTTTCTACCAGCGCGATCGCGATGGCTTGCCGCGCGGATGGATCAAACGCATGAAGCGCACGATCCGAACTCTCGGCTGGCGGTTCAACGCCAACCGCATGGTGATGGATTACACGCTGAAGTGTTACATCCCGGCCGCAGGCGGCGCCTCGAGCGACATGCGCTCCGCAGGCTAAAATAGGACACGCTTCAGCCTGTCGCTTTTGACGTTGCACCCCAGATGCAAGTAGTAAAATAATTCCAACGCTGACCGTCAAAGCTCTGTTCCACGGCGCGAATTTCCCGGAACGGATTAGAACAATAAAAAAATTCCGTCGTTTTATCTTTGACTGAACCTCGGTGAAACAGTAAGAATATCCCAATGTCGTTTGGGCTTGCCTCCCTCCCGGCACCCACCTAAGTTTGCAGTTTGTACGCTTCGCCTGGCAGCGCCAAGCATGCGTGATTCAGGGGCCGCAATCCTATGATGCCGCACGAACGACGTCTCAGCGTACGGAAAATGCCGGCAAATCTGGCTTACCTCAGCCTGCCGCCTAATAATGGCGGGATTGTTGTGGATGTCTCCGAGGGAGGCTTGGCCTTTCGCGCGATCGCACCGGTACAAGCAGGTGGACCAATCCACTTCCGGTTTGCGATCGATTCGGCCACCAGGATAAAAGCGGTCGGCGAATTGGCGTGGATAGATGAGACAGGAAAAAACGGCGGCTTGCGATTCACTCAATTACCGGAAGGAGTTCGCGAACAAATCCGAATTTGGGCCGGTCAAGTGAATGCCGGAGCGAAAGAGAAGGGGAAAGCGAGTGCGCGCGTCCCCGACGTTCCGGTTGCAGAACCGGCGATCGCCGCGGAAGTCGCGCCCGGCAGGCCGGCCGATTTGGCGCCCGTCGTGGCGACCCTAAATCCACTTGTTTACAATTTGAAGCCTCCTGTCTACAGCGCGCCCTCCTTTGGACTCTCGATGTTTCCACAGGAGAAGGATACTGAAGAGATGGCAGCGCCCGTTGTTGTGGCGCCATCCGTTGGCATAAGTCACCCCATTGCCGCAGTTGTGTTGACCATTGTTTTGGCCTTCCTGGCCTCGGTCGGGATTTTTGCTTACGTGTCCACGAGCCCGGCGGGGAATCTGCTCTTGGATTGGGGAGAAAAAATGTGGGGCGGGTCGTATTCGCAACCGGTCCCGGGAGACCCTGCACCATCTCCCACCTCCGGGCCGGCCTCTTCAAAGACCCATCCTCAGTAGCCAGGCTCCATCCTACCATTGCCCCAGTGACTCGGAATCGGAACGATTTCCAGTGCAACCGGGGCGCCGCCCCGGGCTGGCATCTCCCGCGCCATTGGTACGAAACGCGCGCTGGGAATTCCCGTATAGATATCTCTCCACCTCCCCGAATCGAAAAACCTTGCCAACGGGAACGACATGCCCGGATATATTTGCGATTGATCTTTGCGCCAGATTATTTCTAAAAGACGCTGGTCCTGATATGATTGCGCTCATCATTCGATTTCAAATGCATATGCAGACATTCAGTGGGAGGTGATTTGTGAAGAGGAAGCTGCTCATGTTCCTGGCTGCGGTGGGGAGCCTGGCGATCCTTGCGGGCTCGGCGATGGCGCACCACGGCGTGGCCGGATATGACATGACCAAGACAATCACACTGCATGGGACGGTCACCAAGTTCGATTGGAGTAATCCGCACGTGGTCGTCTACCTGGACGCCAAGAACGAGGGCGGGGAGATGCAGCACTGGACGATCGAGTTCGCTGCCCCGGTTCATATGGTGCGCGCCGGATGGAGCAAGAATTCAATGAAGACCGGAGACGATATCATCATTGAGACTCATCCCTCGCGAAATGGCGCGCCCGTCGGAATTACCAGCACCATCACGTTCATTCTCAAGACCGTTGTCAACGGCCAGGCGCTTCCCGGCCGGTCCGAATAAGTTAGGCAGTATCCAGGGAGGAATTTGAAGATGCGGATTCGGATAGCAGTTTTGATTGCTGCGATAGCCGGAGTGCTGACGTTCTCTTCCTACATACCGGCGCAAACCGCCCCTGGATCGGTCGAAGGAAAGCCCCGACAGCCAGGCTTGATGTCCGGTGGCATACCAGACCTCTCCGGCACTTTTGACGCAGACTTTAAAGGCCCCGAAGGAACTAGAGTTAATACATGGGATTCCTCGGACCCATTTGCCAAAAATCCCGAAAAGGCCCCCATGACCCCCTGGGCGGCGGAAAAATTTAAGGACGTGAGACCTCCTTTCGGAGCTCTTCAAACGTTCAACAATACAAATGATCCAGTTCAAAGGTACTGCGATCCTCCGGGCGTGCCCCGCATTTATATGTATCCCTGGGAACTGAAATTTATTCAAACGCCCAAGGCGGTCTACATATTGTACGAGTACACCAAGGTCTGGCGGGAAATCGACCTGGATCGCGAGCACCCCAAAGATCCGGATAACTCCTGGATGGGCGATTCAATCGGAAAGTACGAGGGCGACACATTCGTCATCGACACCATCGGCTTCAACGACAAGACCTGGCTGGACCAAACGGGGCATCCCCACAGCGAGGCACTCCACGTCATCGAGCGCTTCCGCAGGCTGGACCACGACCGACTGGAACTTTCCGTCACGATCGACGATCCAAAGGCGTATACGAAATCGATGTCGAATACGAAAGTGTTCAGGCTGACGACCGCGCCCATGGGAGAGACCCTCTGCGCCTATTCCGAGATGAAAGAGTTCCAGGAAAAAGTGGTGGACAAGACGCAAACGCCGCCGGGAAAGTAAGTAGCACAGCCACTCCTGGCTGTGTGGTTTTGGGAGCCGCACGCGCAAGGTGCCCGATCGACCAACAATTACAAACCCCGCACAGCCAAGAGTGGCTGTGCTACTCGACCCCCGCTTGTGATCCCCGTCACGCGCAACGGTTCCGTCCGTCACATCGCTCTCCATCTCAATGTGGCAAGCTCTGTTTGGTAAGAGAGCGCAGCAAAAGGAGGGCGTCATGGTCAGACAAGACTATTTCTTCATGGCGATTCTCATGTTGTGCCTCATTTTCTTCACGCATTGGGGAGGCACACACCACTTCCGGCATTGAGACGCAGGGTACGATTGCTTTAGCGCTTGGAGGACGCGGGCTGAGTCCGGCCAGTCGCGAATGGAAACGAGCCTTGCGCTGAGGGTATTCTTGCGAGGGGCGAAACGATCGGCAAAGGTGGTGGAGACAATGCAACCGCGTGCCTGTCTAATCTCCAAATTCGTGCTTGGTATGTTCCTCCTTTCTGGCGGAGCCGCCGCGGCTCAAACAAAAGCTGCTCCGCAGAAACAATATGAAGAGTTGATTTATTCCGTGAGAGGTCCGGACCTGTACCGCGCGCATTGCGCGGCGTGCCACGGTTCACGCGGGAAAGGAAACGGCCCAGTCGCGGCCTCCCTGAAGACCACGCCTGCCGACCTGACGCTCCTCGCCAGGAACAACGGAGGGGAATTCCCGACGCAACGAATCCGAAAGTTCATTTCCGGCGACGACCCAGCCTTACTCGCTCATGGCTCCCGCGAGATGCCCGTCTGGGGCCCGATCTTTCACCAAGTCGAAGAAGACCAGGACTTCGGGAACATCCGTTTGCAGAACCTGATCAAATATTTGGAGACAATTCAGGAGAAGTAGTCGAAAATTGGCCCGCTTAGGTTAATGAGGGTAGCTGCTTGTGTTGTGAGCCGTGCGGTTGAATAGAGGCGCCCTACAATAATCGAAATGTAAACTCAATATCAACGCGAACCGCGACCGCCTGGCCGTCCTTCAATGCAGGCTTCAATTTCCAGTCCTCGATCCTCTTTACCGCACGTTCAGTAAGCCCAAAGGGCAGCCCTTTCACCACGTACACCGATGTTACTTCACCATTGGTTGTGATAACAGCTGATACGATAACTGTCCCACTTTTGAATTTTGCCTGTTTAGCCGCGTCGGTTAACCTAGGGCCAGGGCAAAAGGTACAATGCGGAGATTCCACTCCTTCGATAAGTTTGGAACCCATTAAGATGACACCGGCTTCCGGCGGAATCGTGTCCGGGTCCCTGTAATTCGACGAAGCCGGCTTGTTAAAGATTTCCTCCAAATCTTTGGTCAGCGGAAACTGTGCCGCATCATTAAATTCCGGATCGCCACTTAGCCTCTGCATCGATACCTTCAATTGCTGGTCCTTGTCCTCCGAGAGGTCGGCGCGGATCGCGTCTGTCGCCCCAAGGTCTTCTGCGATCTGCAAATACACGGAATTCGTTCTCAGATCCTCGATATTCGTTTGCAATTTCTTAAGGTAGTTCTTGAGCAAGTCGCGATCCAATACGTCCATGCCGTCACTGTTATGTTTCAACATGTCGGCGAATCTATCTGCCAAAAGAGCTCCAAGGAGCGAACTTTTATCTTGAGAATCTCGCGTGAAGTCGAACACTAGTATCCTAGATGGGTTATGTTCGCGCTTTAACTTCTTCATTTTTACGGCAACACGGGAAGCGAGCGAATCCAGTTGCGCTTCTGCTACGTTCGTAAGAACCAGGTCTCGTTCCTGTGCTCCCATTGATTTTGGATAACCCGCCGAGGCGGCGACAACCAAGACAAGTGCACAACATAACGCGAAGGTTCGGCGAGACCGTGGAAATCGTTCAACAACTATACTTAATTGTTGAGTGCCGTCCATGATTGGGTACTTCGGGAGGCTCCATGATCTTACCAAACAGGGAGTGACGCGCACAAACCGAAATCAGCGACAATTAAGCAGGTTTTATGGCACTGGATTGTACGTTCGGAGCGCAAGGGTGTTGCCTGCTTGGTTTTCGAGGGTTTCTGTAACTGCCATACGAGTTAGAATATAGAGTATGCAGCGAAAGGTCTTCTGGATCATTTTCTCAGTTCTGGGCCTGGTGGCTGATGTCGCGTTGCCATCCTTCTGGTGGGCGCTGGGTGCGACCATCCCTCTTGCCTGGGTGAGCTGGTGGGTCGCCTATCGCAGCGATTGGTTTTAGTAGCGCGGGCTTCAGCCTGCGGGGTTTCGGACTTGGAAGACCGAAACCTCGCCGGTTGAAGCCCGCGCTACTTGATTTTGCGCCGTTCGAGCCTTCACGTTACACTGCTCGCGGGAGAAAACTAAGTCATTTGCCTCCGATCATCGCTGCACAAGGGCTTTCCAAGAGATACGGCGCCGAACCGCTCTTCCAGAATATTTCGTTCACCGTTTCCGAGGGCGAGCGGATTGGACTGATTGGGCCGAACGGTTCGGGTAAATCGACTCTGCTCGAAATTCTGTACGGCCGCGTTGTACCGGATACCGGTGAAGTGGCGATCCGCAAGCGCACGCGCCTCAGCAGCGTGGCGCAGAATTCGGAGTTTCCGCCAGAGGCGACGATCCGGTCCGTGATCGCAGGCGCTCTCGATCGCGCGGAAGTGCCGCAGAAAGAGCGGGCGTCGCGCATCGCCGAACCGCTGGGCCGTGCCGGCTTCACGGACATGGACACGCCCACAGCGGAGCTCTCCGGCGGCTGGCGCAAGCGGCTGGCGATTGTCGAAGGCCTCGTGCAAGCGCCCGATGTTCTGCTGCTGGACGAACCGACCAATCACCTGGACCTCGCCGGAATCCAGTGGCTCGAAACCCTGCTGCAAAACGCGCCCTTCGCATGCGTTGTGGTCAGCCACGACCGCTACTTTCTCGAGAACGTAGCCACCGCGATGGTCGAGCTGGCCCGCTCATACGAGAACGGTTATCTGCGCGTCAATGGAAACTACAGCACGTTTCTGGAAGCGAAAGAGATCTATCTTCACGCGCAACGCAAGCGGCAGGAAGCGCTCGAAAATCTGGTGCACACGGAAATCGAATGGCTGCGACGCGGCGCCAAAGCCAGAACTACAAAATCAAAAGCGCGCATCGATACCGCCCAGGAATTGATCGGCGAATTGGCGGACTTGAATGCCAGAACGCGCGCTCCTTCCGCCAAAATCGATTTTTCCGCTACGGACCGTAAAACCAAGCGCTTGATCACGCTGGACGACGTGACGTATGGCATTGCCGGCCGCACTTTATTTTCTGGAATTCATTTCACCGTTACGTCTCAAATGCGAGTAGGGCTCGTGGGGCCGAATGGCAGCGGCAAGACCACGCTTCTGCGTTTGCTGCGGGGCGACATGCAGCCCACGCGCGGAGAAATTCGCAGCGCCGATTCCTTGCGCATCGTATATTTCGATCAGAATCGCGAGCTCGATCCCGAAATCAGTTTGCGCCGCGCGCTCGCCCCGGACAGCGATTCCGTAATTTATCAGGACCGCGTGATTCATGTCGCCGCCTGGGCCGCGAAATTCCTCTTCGATCCCGAACATCTGAGCCAGCCTGTCGGCAAACTCTCCGGCGGCGAGCGGGCACGCGTCCTGATCGCGCAGCTCATGTTGCAGCCGGCGGACGTTCTGCTGCTCGACGAGCCGACCAACGATCTCGACATTCCCACGCTGGAAATTCTGGAAGAAAGTCTTCTCGAATATCGCGGCGCGCTCGTGCTCGTCACGCACGACCGCTTCATGCTCGATCGCGTGTCGACCATCGTGCTGGGTCTGGACGGCCTGGGCGGCGCGGAGCGCTTTGCCGATTATTCGCAGTGGGATGCCTGGCAACGCGCGCAACAAAAAGGAACCACGAACTTGTCCAGCGGAACGAAACGTCCGCCTGCCGTCGGAGATGCGCAGCCTGCAATCGGCAAGAAGAAGCTCTCGTATCTTGAAGTTCGCGATTTGGAAACGATCGAAGAACGCATCGCCGAGGCGGACAAAAATCTGGAGGCCAGGCGCGCTGCTCTGGAAGATCCTGCAGTCACGAGCGATCCTCCGCGCCTGAAGGACGCGTGCATCGAAATGGACGAGGCGCAGAATGCCTTGGATCGTCTATACGCACGGTGGGCCGAACTCGATAAAAAGAAGGGCAGCGCATGAGAGAGCCGGTATCGTAATTCACTTTGGCTTTTGTAGCGCCCGCGTTCAGGCGGGCACCGGCTTCCATTCGGGATGCCCGCCTGAACGCGGGCGCTACAAATTCATCATCCACTGATGTCAAGGAGCAGCCATGCAGAAGCAGCAAAAAAATATTCTGGTCATCGACGTGGGCGGAACGCACGTAAAAGCGCTCGCCACCGGGCAAAAAGAGCCGGTAAAGATTGATTCCGGGCCAAAGATGACGGCGAAAAAAATGGTGAAGCAAGTTCGACATGCGACAAAGGATTGGAACTATTCCGCCGTTTCGATCGGATATCCCGGTCCGGTCGTCCACGGGCATCCGTTGAGTGAGCCGCACAATCTCGGTGGCGGCTGGGTCGGATTCGATTTTCGGAAAGCCTTCGGGCGCCCTGTGAAGATCGTGAATGACGCCGCGATGCAAGCGCTCGGCATCTATCGAGGCGGCAGGATGCTTTTCCTCGGACTGGGCACGGGCCTGGGTTCAGCCATGATCGTCGATGGCATCCTCGAGCCGATGGAGGTCGCCCATCTTCCATACAAAGGCGGGCGAACCTACGAAGATTACCTCGGCATCCGCGGATTGAAGCGTCTGGGAAAAAAGAAGTGGCGGCGCCACGTGGCTCGCATTGCGGAGCAACTTAAAAACGCGCTGGAAGCGGATTACGTGGTCCTCGGCGGCGGAAATGCAAAGCTGCTGAAGACATTGCCGCACGGCTGCCGCTTGGGTGACAACGCGACCGCCTTCACGGGAGGGTTCCGGCTTTGGGACGAGCCCGAAGAAAAAGCCAAATGGAATCGACCGCGCGAGCCGGAAGCAACCACGGAACGCGCGGCAACAGAAGCGCCAAAATCACGCGCCGATGGAAAATAAATCTCGCGGCTATTGCTGAGATTTGATGGCACAGGATTCAGTGTCAAGTCTCAGGGCATCCGGTGCATGTCGATCTCGGTGCATCCATTGTGCTTTTCTGCTTCTGGGCTGGCGTTAGCTCTTCAGCGATTCACCAGCCAAATGTGCGATCATACTTGGTGAGCCAATCCCATGCGCCCTTACATGATTCGGATCATTTACGCGCTCCTGATGCTGTTCGCTCTCACATACGTTTACGACTATGCTTCGGTTCGCCACCGGATGAGCGCACAAAAACCGGGCGATCCATTCGATGTGGTGACGTATCCTCACCTGCTTGCGATCCCGCAGAAGGGCAACAAAATTGACTATGAGTTGGACGCGCAATCGCCTATGGAGACGGACCCGTGCGTTCACTCCCTGTTTCCGCATTACGGTTACACTCCCTGCTGGTACATCCTCCGAAAGTCGAAGAATCCCACACAGATGACGATCGTCTTTCGCGTCCGAGGGCTTTGGTAGCACAGGCACTCTTGCCTGTGCGGTTTTCTCAACTTCTAAATCTCAACGCGTTATCATCGATCCCAAAACCCACACAGGCAGGAGTGCCTGTGCTACTTTTTCGTCACGGGCAAAACCGCTTGACTTCCCTTCAGGTGCAAGCTAAAGAATCCGCACCGCGCGATGACGTGTGCTTCATTTCTGAGTGATTGAGGGAAACATGAAAAGATCCTTGCTGCTTGCTCTAATCCTGGCATGGTTCGCGTTCGGCTCCATGCGCGCTCAGACGCCCGCCGACAAACCGGTGGTCAAGTTGGATCCCTCGCTCGACGCCTTCATTTCTCCCGACGCAAAACTGGAACCCGTGAAGGGCGATTTCGGATTTACCGAGGGAATCGTGTGGGTCGACCAGGGCAACAGCGGCTACCTGCTCCTGAGCGACATGTATGCGAACGTGATTTATAAACTCACGCCGGACGGAAAAGTTTCCCTCTACCTCGATCACAGCGGCTACACCGGGTATGACATCTGGCGCGTGGGAATGCCGCAGCCGGACCCTAATCGAAAAGACATCTTCTTCATGATCGGATCAAACGGCCTGGCGCTGGATCGTCAAGGCAGATTGCTGATCGCCACGTGGACGGGCCGCTCGATCGACCGGATCGAAAAGGACGGCAAGCGCACCATCCTGGCCGATCGCTACGAAGGCAAGCGGTTTGGCGGAACGAACGACCTCGTAGTGAAAAAGGATGGAGCGATTTACTTTACGGATGGCTTCGGCGGGCTGCGAGGCAGGGACCAGGATCCCGGCAAGGAATTGGATTTTGCGGGTATCTTCATGTGGAAGGACGGCAAAGTCACGCTGGCGATCAAAGATATTGCAACACCGAACGGCCTTGCGTTTTCGCCCGACGAAAAATACTTGTACGCGAATGGAAGCCAGAACAAGTACGTCCGCCGCTATGACGTGCAGCCCGACGATACGCTTACCAATAGCCAGATGTTCATCGATATGAGTTCGGACAAAGCCGGCGGAATCACGGATGGCATGAAGGTGGACACGAAAGGAAATGTCTGGGAGTCCGGCCCGCGCGGAATCTGGATCATGTCGCCGGAAGGCAAACACTTGGGAACAATCCTGACGCCCGAATTTGTCGCGAATCTCTCCTTTGGCGACCATGATAACAAGACGCTCTACGTCGCGGCCCGCACTGGCGTTTACAAAATTCGCGTGAATATTCCCGGTATTCGCTAAGTGGGACAGGCTTCAGCCTGTCTGCCTTTCCGCGCCGCACAGAGAATCGGAAGCAGACGGGCTAAAGCGTGTCCCACTCAAATCGCTCCCCTCAACGCAACACTGGAGGAGAAACCATGAACTGGTTCCTATGGGCATTACTCTCCGCGTTTTTCGCGGGTCTGACCGCGGTGCTTGCCAAGGTTGGCGTTCAGCAAATTGACTCGAACCTGGCCACGGCAATCCGCACGGTGGTCATTCTGATTTTTGCCTGGACGGTTGCTCTGGTAACCAAGAACGAATCGTTTTCAGCCATTGGCAAACGCACCTGGATTTTTCTGATCCTCTCGGGAATCGCCACCGGCCTGTCCTGGCTGTGCTATTTCCGCGCCTTGCAGCTGGGCGAAGCTTCGCAAGTCGCCCCGGTGGACAAGCTCAGCGTCGTCGTGGCTATCGTGCTGGCTGCGATTTTTCTTCACGAAAAAATGACCTGGCACCACTGGGTGGGCGGCACGCTTATTTTCACCGGAGCGGTGGTGCTCGCATACGCATGAGCATCAAGAAATAATGGGACGCCAAACTGGCGTCCCATTATTCAACCGCGCCGGTCCATTCCGATCAAGACATCCTGGAAAGCTAGGACACTTAATCGACCGCCGTCGGAGCCGGCAAAGTTCCCGTGAAGTAGATGAGCACATAAGCTTTGATCGTCTGGTTCGCCTGCGGGATTCCGTAGACTTTCACGGGAGTCCCCTGAACGAGGTTGGTCGTGATTGTTTGTTGGCCGGCGCTCGTCGTGATGTCGACTGCACTGACCGTCACGGTGCTCACGCCGCCGATGCTGGTTCGATCCACCTGGTACACAAGCGTCCCCGAACCCGGCGTAGTGCTCAGGTCCACCGGAATATTCGTGGTACCGAGAGGCTCAGACATCATGAAAGTTCCGTTGGAGTAAGAAGTGGCCGCCTTACCCAGAGGCACCGTGGTGGGAATCAGCACGGTCCACGGCACAGCCCAGGCATTCGCCAGGATGGGATCGTTCCACGTGGCATAGCTCTCGCCCCAGACCGGATAAGCTCCCGCGGTGCCGCCGAAGTTCACCATGCCATTCGTTGCATTCTCAAAAGCCATGACAGCGCCAGGGCCGTCATTTAATTGGGTCGGGAATGTAAAGTTCCACCACTTGAACCCGGTGATCGCGGCGCCGCTGGTGGGATCGGTTCCATTCGGCGTATTGCTGGAGATATAAGGCAGCGAGAAGGTGTAGTTGTCCGAAGACGTGTTGAATTTGCGAGTGTAGGTGAAGTTGTTGGCATTTACGGCGGAGATACTGCCGTCGTACCGCGCGATCTCAATGTCGATGGTTTCCGCCGTGAATGGACCGAGCGTCGGGTCCGGCGGAACCACCGTGGGGTCCACGCTAGCGTGGATTTTGAACCCGCGTACCAGATTCTTGCTCGTCAGGAAACCAGTTCCCTGCCCGATGGGCGTGGAGTCAGACACGGCGTTCCACGGCGTCCGGAAAAAGAACTCCGTGTTCGCGTCCACAATCAGGTTAACGGGCTGGCCCAGTTCGTTTTGAACTGTGATTACATCCGTCGTCGTGTTCACATGGAGCACGTGGCCTTCAGGGCTAAGATAAACGCTGTTGAAGGCGTTGGCAGCCCAGATGCGCACAGCGACGAGTGACCCATCGGACTGATACCGCGCCGCCACACGCACGAACCTTCCCGGCAGTGTCTTCGACACCGTGGTGAAGTCCTTGATGGTGACGGCCGTTTTCGCGTCCACGTCATAGAACAGCGTTCCGTTCGCCGCGTCCGCCAGAATCGTGAGTGAGGTGGACGAAGCGATGGCGGTTTCCGGATTCGTTGGCGGCTCGACCGGAAAATCCTTGGTGATCATGATGGACTTGTCGTCCAGGGAAACAGTGTTCACGGTGCCGTACGCGTGACGCAGGATCAGGCGCGTGATATCCCAAATGGGATGATGGCGCACCGGGCCTTTATTGAAGTTCACGGCCCAGATCGTTTGGCCTCCCGCAGCCGGAGGAACATGTCCCACCAAAAACGCCGGGTGGGCAAGATTGAATTCCACGTCGACCGAACTCGTTTGATTCGCCGCGACCACCAGCGGAGAAACAAAATTTATGTTGATCGGGACAGTGAAACTTCCGGAGCTGCCGGTCTTGCCCTGTATCTGAATCTGACTTGACGGAATGGCGGCGCCCGGCGTGCCTGCAAAACCGGTTTCCGGATCAGCGGCCACAACCAAAGTTACATCACCCGGATTTGCACTGACCGTAAGAATCGCGCCGCTATATGTGCCGGCCGGCGCGGATACCGTTCCAAGGAGTTCACTGAGTTGATCGAGTTGAACCAGATTGGTGGTGGGCACCGGACTAGGCGCCGTGTAGACATTGACTGGACTTCCCCCGCCTTCGGGAACGAATGAAATGCTCAGAATCTTTACACCAATGGTGGCCCAATCTTCCGTGGAGGCATCGCTCACCATCATGTTCACGCTGCCATTCTGTGTTCCTCCTCCGTTCGAGCCCAATCCGGCGCTGGAAGTGGAACCGCACGCGACTGAGAAAAGAGGCATTGCCGCCAACACTGACCCCAGTAAAATACGCGATAATCTGGAAATCATTTTCGTCTCCTGCGAAGACTCGAAGGTCTCCACTCGTATGTTTAGAAAATTGCCAGATATGATTGCGCCGGGCCCCGATTACCGAGCAAAAATTCCGGCCAGCACCATACAAAACACGGAAGCAGGAGGAGAGTTGCGGTGGAATGGGACTGAAGCGGGGGTACCAAAGTACTAATTATAAAATGGAGGGCGGCAGGCGCATGTTTCGCCGCACGTTCCACCTGGCCTTTGCGGCGCAACACGGACAGCTGTACTCGCGGGCTATCACTCTTATCGACTCGTATGAATCCGGCGGAAACTGCATTCAGAGTTGTAGCGCCGGAGTCTCGCCGGCGCATTCGCGATGCATGGAAGGCGGGAAAATCGCCGGCGAGACTCCGGCGCTACAAAAGCTGCGAACCCAACTGTATCGCTGAGTTGTTTTCCACGAATTACGATCGAGGCAGGAAAAAGATGTCGGAAATTATGCCTTGGCGTCTTGCGATGCTGCAGCCCACTTCCCCTGCGCTTTGACGATCAGCTCGATCACTTCGCGAACCGCGCCCTCGCCGCCCGAGCGCTTGGTTACAAAATGTGCGGCGCGCTTCACTTCCGGTGCGGCATTGGCGACCGCGACGGCGAGTCCCACGCGCAGCAACACGGGAAGATCCGGGAGATCGTCTCCGACGTAGGCAACTTCGTTTGCGTCTGCCCCGGTCGCTTGCAAAATTTCTTCCAACGCGCCGAGTTTTGTGGCGCGATGCTGATACACAAACTCGATTTCACATTCCCTGGCGCGCTGCGTGACGGCGCTGGATTCTCTGCCGGTAATGAATCCCGTGCGAAGCCCGGCGGCGCGGGCAAGCTTCAATCCCGCTCCGTCATACGCGCTGAATCCCTTGATTTCACTGGCCGTGCCGTCCCTGCGCGAAAGCAGCCAGATGCGGCCATCTGTCAACACGCCATCCACGTCCATCAGCAGCACGCGTATCTTTTTCGCGCGCGCGATGAGGGATTGCGCCGATCCAGTGCCCGTCCGCTTGTTTGCCATTGGATTTAGTCTGCCGCCAATTTTTGAGTGGTCCTCACAACTCTCCGCGCCTTCGGTTTTCTCAGTGTCCTCTGTGTTAAAGCCTTTGCCGGCGTCACGGCAAAACCTTTAACACAGAGAACACAGAGAAAAGAGGAGAAAACCGGAGCCGCTAAAAAAGCTCGAGCGTCCAGAGATCGTGTAAGTGGATCACGCCGAGCGGCTTTCGCGTGGCATCGGCGACGACGAGCGAGGTGATGTGCCGCTCTTCCATGATGCGTAGGGCGCTGCCGGCCAGTTCGCCCGGTGCGAGCGTCTTCGGCGTCCTGTTCATGCATTCGCCGACCACGAGGTCCATCGTGGCCGCTCCCCGCTGCTGCATCAAGCGGCGCAAGTCGCCGTCGGTCAGGATTCCCGCAAGCCGCCCCTCGCCATCGACGACCGTGGTCATGCCCAGTCCTTTTTTGCTGATTTCGTAGATGACGTCCGGCATTTTCGCAGTGACAGGGACACGCGGCATGGCGTCTCCCGAATGCATCAGATTCTCAACGCGCAAAAGTTTTTTGCCCAGCCGCCCGCCCGGATGCAATGCGGCAAAATCACCGGGGCTGAATCCGCGGCGGTCGAGAAGCGAAACGGCCAGCGCGTCGCCCATGGCCATGGCTGCCGTCGTCGAAGCGGTCGGCGCCAGATTGAGCGAACACGCCTCTTCTTTGACGCTCACGTCCAGAATTACGTCACTCGCCGCTCCAATCGTGGACTTCGGATGGCCGGTAAGGGTGATCATGCGCAGGCCCAGTCGCTTGATTGTTTCGAGCAACGCCGCGATTTCTTCGGTCTCGCCGCCGTAGCTCACCGCCAGCACGACGTCCTCGCGCATCAACATTCCCAGATCGCCGTGGACGGCCTCCGCGGGATGCAGGAAAACCGAAGGCGTGCCCGTGCTCGAAAACGTGGCGGCGATTTTCCGGCCGATCAATCCCGACTTGCCCATGCCGATGACGACCACGCGGCCCTTGCAGGCCAGCAAAAGTTCCACAGCCTTCTCGAAACTCGCATCGAGCCTCTGAAGAAGCTCGGTGAGCGCCTCGGCTTCGATGCGCAGGACGCGTCTCGCCGTAGCAAGAGTATAGTCGGGGCTCCGATCGGGGCTCACTGCACGCTCCAGCCGCGAACCAGCGCGGCAATCTGTTTGAGTTTTCCGAGCAGCGCGGGCAATTCCGCGAGCGGCAAAGCATTGGTTCCATCCGACAGAGCTTTTACTGGATTTTCGTGCACTTCCAGAAAGATGCCGTCCACGCCGACAGCGGCGCCCGCGCGGGCGAGCGGCTCGATAAATTCGGGCTGGCCACCGCTGGACTTCCCTGCTCCCCCGGGAAGCTGGACCGAATGGGTCACGTCGAAGACCACGGGACAACCCGTTTTTCGCATGATCGGGAAAGAGCGCATGTCGACAACCAAATTTTGGTAGCCGAAGGAAGCCCCGCGTTCGGTGAGAAAAATATTTTCATTGCCGGTCTTCGCTACTTTCTCCACGGCATTAGCCATTTCCCACGGCGAAAGGAATTGCCCCTTTTTCAGGTTCACCACGCGCCCCGTCTTTCCGGCGGCGACAAGCAAGTCCGTCTGCCGCGAAAGAAATGCCGGAATTTGCAGGACGTCGGCAACTGCGGCGACCGCAGCCGCCTGCGACGCTTCATGAATGTCCGTCAGAATCGGGATCCCGAAACGCTCTTTGATTTTCTTCAAAATTCGTAAACCTTCCGAAAGCCCCGGGCCTCGGTACGATTGCTCGGAGGAACGATTGGCCTTGTCATAGGAAGCTTTGAAAACAAAGGGCACCTTGGCGTTCGCGGCGATCTCCGCGAGCCGCTCGGCGGTGAGCATCGCGTGATGTTCGCTTTCAATGACGCACGGCCCAGCTATCAATACCAGCGGCTGGTTGCCGCCGATGCGGACGCTTCCAATCGAAATTTCCCTCGCAATTTGCATTCAGGCTTCTTTAAATATCGAAGCGGATCATAGCGTATGCGGGACGGACAAGAAACAAAAAGCTGCCCGTCCCAATAACGGGCAGCCTCTGCAAGACCCGCTTCCTCTATATCGGAGCGATTTTGTAGAGGCCTTTCCGTCCCGCGCCTTTCGGGACGGAAAGGTCAATTTCGCACTCGACCCGGGTCCCCACCAAAGGCTGGGCACACTTGAAGTTTCGACAATTAGTTCCGCAGCAACTCGAATTTCCAGATAGGTGCGTTGCCGTGTACTCGCAAACCATATGTGTGATACATTCCGCCACAAATGACCAATTCTTCCGATGATTTCTCGCGAAGATCTTTTCTCAAAGCCACTTTGGCAGGAACCGCTATTACTCTTGCAAAGATTCCTGCGGTGGCGAAAGCGGACCTGAATCCTCAAAGGACAAATCCATTGAGCGGCAGCCAAATTGACGACCTCGCTAAATTGACCATCCGCGAAGTATCCGATCTGATCCGCAAGAAAAAAGTCTCGCCCGTGGAACTGACCACGGCGTGCCTCGCGCGGATTAACCAGTTCAACCCTTCCCTGAATGCCTTCATCACCATTACGGCGGAATCGGCCATGGCGCAGGCGCGCGAAGCAGAAGCCGAGGTCATGCGGGGAAATTGGCGGGGCCCGCTTCACGGCGTCCCGATTGCGCTGAAAGATTTGTTCGATACGGCGGGCGTAAAGACAACTGCCGGTAGCGGCGTATTTAAGGATCGCATTCCCACCGAAGATGCTGAAGTCGTGCGCAGGCTCAAAACTGCCGGCGCGGTGCTCCTGGGCAAAACCAACATGCAGGAATTCGCGTTTGGCGGCACCTCCATCGTCAGTTACTTCGGAGCCGTGCACAACCCGTGGGAGCTGAGCCACATTGCCGGCGGTTCCTCGGGCGGTTCGGCTGCGGCCTTGGCCGCCGATCTTTGCTACGGAGCCCTTGGATCAGACACGGCCGGCTCGGTGCGCCTTCCAGCATCCATTTGCGGCATCGTAGGCCTTAAACCCACGTACGGTCTCGTGAGCATTCGCGGCGTGATCCCTCTTTCCTGGTCGCTCGATCACGTCGGACCAATGGCCCGCACCGTGGCGGACACAGCACTCTTGCTACAAGCGATCGCAGGCTACGACGAGAAAGATACGACGAGCGAGCAGATGAATATCCCCGACTATTCGCAAGCGATCGGGACGAAAGTTTCTTCCCTGCGCATCGGCGCGCCCCGCGAATTCTTTTTCGCCGACCTCGATCCGGAAATTGACGCCGCAGTGAAAGAGGCTCTATCCGTTTTGGCGAAACTCACGGCCGGGATACGCGATGTCGCTTTCCCGGCGAATAATATGGAAACTTTAAGAGACGTGGTGAGAGCAGCCGAGGCTTATGCGTACCACCGCGAATACGTCGCCAAAACTCCGGAGCTTTACCAGCCACTCACACTCAAAAGAATTCAAGCGGGCGCCAACGTGACGACTTCCGCTTACATTCAAGGCCGCCGCGACCTCGCGCAAGTCCGCCGAACGGCCGCAAAATGGCTGGGGTCAGTGGACGTGCTGGTCACGCCTACGATCTCCATTCCGCCCGCGGCGATTTCGGACCCGCACGCGGATGATATTTTGCCGGAAGTCCGCAACACATCGCCGTTCGACGTCAATGGCTGGCCCGCAATTTCCATCCCATGCGGTTTTACAAAGCAAGGCCTCCCGATCGGTTTGCAGATCATCGGCCCGAATGGAGGCGAATCCGTCGTCTTCCAGCTAGCGCACGCATACGAGCAAGCAACCGAATGGCACAAGCACCGTCCGCAGCAGCCCGCGCGCACATCGGCAACGGTTTAGTAGCACAGGCACTCTTGCCTGTGCGATTTTGCCGGACTTTCGATGGGAGCACAGCCAGAAGTTGCTGTACTACTGAATCCTAATTGGATGGCGAAGTCTTAGCAGACATGGAAATCGCGGCTGAATTTCCAGAACTCGCGCCACTGCCGCCATGCTGATGCGCGTGCGCCGCTCCCATAAACGCATAGAAGAGCGGATGCGGCACAAGCGGCGTCGACTTGAATTCAGGGTGGAACTGGCAGGCCAGGAACCATGGATGGTCCGGGGCTTCGATGATCTCCACGTATTTGCCGTCAGGAGAGCGGCCGGTGATGCGGAAGCCGGCGTCCGTCAAAGTTTTTTCGTATTCGCAATTAAATTCGTAGCGGTGACGGTGGCGTTCGCTGATCTCGGTGGTTCCATAAGCGCGAAAGGCCGTGGAATCTTTCTCAATCTTGCAAGGCCACGCGCCGAGGCGCATGGTGCCGCCCATTTCGTCCACGCCCAGCAGTTCGCGCAGCTTGTAAATCACGCGGTGCGGCGTCTGCGGATCGAACTCGGTGCTGTCCGCGCCGGCGAGGCCGACAACGTCGCGCGCGTATTCGATCGTCGCGCACTGCATGCCAAGGCAAATGCCGAAAAACGGAACCTTGTGCGTGCGGGCATACTCGATGGCGTAAATCATTCCCTGAATGCCGCGCTTGCCAAATCCGCCGGGGATGAGAATTCCGTCCGCGTGCCGCAAGCGCAGCGCCGCAGTCTCGCGCGAATCCAACTCTTCGGCTTCGACCCACTCGATAATCGTGCGGTCCTTGTGCGCCAGGCCGCCGTGGATCAATGCTTCGCGCAAACTTTTGTAGGCGTCTTCGAGCTGCACGTACTTGCCCACCACGGCAATGCGCACCTGGCCCTGCGGCTTGCGTATGCGGTCCAGCAACTCGAACCACGCGCTCAGATCGCGTTCCCGCGCTTCCAGATGCAGCTGCTGGAGAATCTGATCGTCGAGTCCTTCGTCCGCCAGCGCCACCGGCACGGCATAGATTGTATCCATGTCCGGCATGGAAATAACGCGCGCTTCGGGAACGTTGCAGAAAAGCGCGATTTTCTTTTTCAATTCCTGCGGCACAGTGCGGTCGCTTCGGCATAGCAGCAGGTCGGGCTGAATTCCGATGGAAAGCAATTCCTTCACCGAATGCTGCGTCGGCTTGGTTTTCAATTCACCTGCGGTGGGAATAAAAGGTACGAGCGTCACGTGCACGTGCACAAAATTTTCCGGGCCGAGTTCCAAACGCATCTGCCGGACCGCTTCGAGAAACGGCAGCGACTCGATGTCTCCGACTGTCCCGCCGATCTCAATGATCACGACGTCGGTATCGACGGCAATTTTGCGGAACGCCGCTTTGATCTCGTCCGTAACGTGCGGGATCACCTGCACCGTTTTGCCGAGATAATCTCCGCGCCGCTCCTTGGTAAGGATGGCTTCGTAGATTCTCCCGGTCGTCCAGTTATTCTCGCGTGTAAGCTTGGCGTGCGTGAAGCGTTCGTAGTGCCCGAGGTCAAGATCGGTTTCGGCGCCGTCGTCGGTGACGTACACTTCGCCGTGCTGATACGGGCTCATCGTGCCCGGATCCACGTTCAAGTAAGGATCACATTTTTGGAGAGTGACTCGCAGACCGCGGCTTTCCAGCAGACAGCCAATCGACGCCGCTGCAACACCCTTGCCCAGGGAGGAAACAACACCACCGGTAACAAAAATATACTTCGGCGCCATCCGCTCAGTTCCAGCCGCTTAAAAAATCGGGGACGCGGAACTGGGTTCAATCCTCCAGAAAGATGTTGGCGTACAACGCATTCTACGGGGAAAGCGGGTGACTGTCAACGTACGGCCGCGCAGCACGATCCGTCGCGGCAAATTGTGGGCACAATCCGCCGCGACGGATCGTGCCCATGTGGCCGCGCCAACTCTTGGCGATTTGTTCCTTCCTAAATTGCCGCCGTCGCCCCTCGGATCGCCGCCGCCTTAGTCTTGATCGTGGCCAAACAGATCACGCATCACTTTGACGGCGTCGTCGCAAGCATGGTTCAGGCAAGGCAGCCTGAATCCCGACTCCAGCGACTTGAGCAACGAAAAGCTGTTGTAGTATGTGCCGCTTTGAACGCCTTCCGCCTCATCACTATTGGTTTCGACAGTGAGGACGACCTGGTTCTGATTCTGCGGCGGGAACAGGCCGGTCGGCTGCGTGCTGATGCCGCTGTAGTCGTTTTCATCCCACACGATCACGATGGCCGTGCGGCCGTCGTGCCAAACGGGCGAGCACTTGATGGCCTTGACCAACTGCTCAATCGTGTTATCGCCCTGCAGGATCAAGCCCGGATTCAGCCCAACCTGCGTGCCGTTTGTGAGCCCTGCGGTGCCGATTCCAGGGTCGAAAGCGCAGAACGCGTCGCCGTTGCCTCGCCCATGCTGGTCATTGCATTGGCTCGGCGCAATGAACGCAAGGGACGGGACATTGCCGCTGCCCAGGTCGGAATACAATCCACGCGGGCCGTCGAAGCCGACAATATTCTCCAAACTATTGCCGAACTCCGTTCCCTCCTGGACGCTCTTGAAATAGGCGAACGGATTGTGCTTCACAGCGTACGCCTGCACGACGCTAGCGGACGTCAGAGGCGCGAGCGAAGTGAAGTCGGTCAGATTGCTGGCCGTGCCGTTGCTGTAGTTGACAAGGTCCGCCCCCGTGATCGGCAGGTCCTCCTGGTAACTCTTCCAGCTCAAGCCGGCCCGCACGAGTTGGTCACCGATGGTCTTGCCTTTTGTAAACGCCGCCGGCACAGACTTCACGCCGTCCAGATCGGCCAGATATGGAAACGTCGGAAGGGTCACTTCGTTCCAGTTGTCGACGGCAGGTGTTACGGCGTCCATGCCCGTTCCGGCGATCGGGCAGATGTTATTGGTTTCGAACGGCACGGGTGCCGGTACTGTCGCGCCCCCGCCATCGTCGGCGTTCACAATTCCAGTCGCCAGGTTGGGCGTGCAATTCGCGTTGTGCCAATCCGGGGGATTATCGCTGCGAACGCCGAAATTGGAGCCGCCGACGATCTCCAGGTAATTGGTCAGACTGGGATGCCCGACGGCGAAATAGTTCGTGGCGAGATTGACTTTCTTATTTGCGATCAGGCTATTCAGGTACGGCTCATTGGGATTATTGATCACCTGCTGGTAACCGTGGTTCTCCATCATGATAATGAATACGTGGTCCAGGTGAGGGATTCCTCTGGGAACATTGCCCTCGTCGGCAAACATCGGGCCAGCCAACAAAGCGAACGCGAGCCCCAGGGCTGCGGATTTCTTAAACATTTCATTCACCTTTCTCTTTCGGGAAGCTGGGATTGCCGCCGCTCCAAGGACGTAGAGGGCTGGCGCGACCGGCGGTACTCTGGAATCTGGTTATTGCCAAGCGGTTAAGGCGATACGAAAATTTGATAAATGCGGCGGTCACAAAAGTAATGATTGGATTTTCGGTTTCGCTTCTGTTCGAGTCTCGCCTGGGGGATTTTCAACTTCGGCGGCATGGTTTAGAATCGTGTTTCATTTTCTGAGTGCTGCTCCACTTTTCGGCGCTGCGGCTCGACCCGGAGATTTGGGAAGTGCAAATTTCTCTTGACTTTATCGGGGGGCAACGGTCTATTGTCACATTCCGCTTTTCTGCAGGCGACACAATGATGCGAGGCCGCATCTATGCCTCGCGGGGAATGAGAGTCTGTCCAGTTTCCTTAAGAGCATGCAACCAGGCTGGTTGCAGGTGTGCGGATGCGGGGTTTCAGAGGCCGCAGGAAAGCGCCAACTCGGCGGCCGGACACTTGCCGGTACGTGTGGTGCGATTTCTAACGGCACATGGAAGCGTTCGTATGGATCGGGGCTTCGGATGCGCGCCCCATCGAATGGGCGCGGGCACTTCTTGTTTGGCCTGATGCAGCAAGGGGAGCCGAGGAAATGAAAGGGACCCAATTTTCCTCAGGAAAATCAGCATTGTGCGGGCGGGGGGACTTCTAGTGTCGGAGCCAAATAATCACTTGGGGCGTTTCAATTTGTGTTGGGAGCGTCTCCTATTCCTCTGTGCCCTGATCGCCGTACCAGCAATCGTAAGCTCTTGCGGCAGTAACACCTCCACCACCACGGCTCCGACGATCACAGCTTCATGCAGCCCGACCCAGGTGACAGTCCTTGGGACTTCCACGTGCACAGCTTTGGTCATAGGCGAGAGCAGCACATTTGTGAACTGGTCGGTCAGCGGAACCGGTAATGGGACGATCAACACGACCAGCGGGATTTACACGGCTCCGGCGACTGTACCGACAAACAACGTGGTAACGATCACAGCGACCTCGCAAGTGCAATCCACTTTGACCACAACGACTACTGTGAACATCCAGAAGCCGACGGCCATTAACACCGTCATCTGCGCGGACCCAACCACAAATCAATCGGCGCCGACCGTTTCCTCCGGCAATCAGCTGGACTGCGCGGCTACGACTTCCACCGGTGCGCCCGTTCCTGTTAACTGGAGCGTCGCCAATGCGACCAATCCTGCAATCACCTTAAATACAGGGAGTATCTCGTCGCAAGGCGTCTACACCGCGCCGCTGGTTCCACCGCCGGGGCAGTCGGTTTCTATCACCGCGACCTCGCAGGCTCTCGCGACCGAGACGATGAGTGTCACGGCCACGGTGGTTTTCGGGAACAAAGTCCTAAGCGGGCCGTACGTTTTCTCCACGAGTGGACGGCTGCCGAACTCGAACGCGTTTTGGTCTCGTGTGGGAACTTTTTCCGCAGGAGGTGGCACCCTTAGTGGTATAGAGGATACGAATCAAGGCGGCTCTCCCAATACGGTCAACAACTCGGCTAACAACACTTCCCCCCCTTCCCCACGCATCTTCACGGGATCTTATTCCATCGGCACGGATGGACGAGGCATGATGCAATTCTGCGAAGACACCAACTCGCCTTGCCCGATGGGGTTGTCCGCAACCGCCTATTTTCGCATTGCGGTTTTCTCGCAGGCGCAGTGTCCGCCGCTGCCGGCGCAGTGCCCCCCCCAGCCGGCGCAGATGATCGAATTCAGCTCTCCTGCGACGAGTTCCGCAACAACGACCGCGGGAGGCGAAATGCTTCCGCAGGACCAATTGGTTTTTCCCGCCAATGGAAATTTGTCCGGCACTTACTCCTTTAATTTCTTCGGTGTTTCCACGAGTGCGACGGAGCAGTCTTCCGTGGGAGAATTCAAGGCGGACGGTTTCGGCAATATCAGCGCCGGCACCGCATCGCCGCCCGCACCGGGAGAGGTGGACATCAATGCGGGTGGCGTGCTGTCGCAACTCCCTCTCGCCGGCACTTCCTATTCGATTAAATCGAACGGCCGAGGAATCGTGACCCTGAACGGACTTACTTTCAGCTTTTATCCGGTTTCGGCCAGCCGAGCGAAATTTATCGAGATCGATTCCCCGGCTTCTCCCATAACCGCGCCAGACTCGATATTGCTCGGTGACGCATACAAACAGCAAACGAGCTCCAATTGTGGTTGGGGCCTGAACGCTCTGAATGGCCCGACCGTATTGGAAACTTCCGGGGCATCCTCGGGAATCGTGATTGCAGACTTGGGCAGCTTCACGGCGTTGAACGACGGCACGACCGGCACTGCCGGCTCCGCTTCGATTGACGAAAATAACGGCGGCACAGTGTCTTCGGTGCTCGGGACGCTCAGTGGCAACTACACAATGGATGCATGCGGAAAAGGGGTTCTGGGAATCGGCAGCCATTCGTATGTGTTTTACCCGATTTCGCCGTCGGATACCGTGCTCCAGGAAACTACATCCGGACTCGTCGCTCACGGCTACCTTCTGCCCTCGCAGGGCGGCCCATTCGCGAATGCCACGTTCTCTGGCGGCTACGCATTCAGGCTCGGCGGGACAAACGCCCCCGGTGCCGCCGGCCTGAGAGAAGATTTCCTCGGACAGCTGACAGCTGACGGCAAAGGCAACGTGACGGCGGGTTCGCTGGATCTCAATGATTTCGGCGCGACACAACCGGGGGTCACAATTACGAGTGGAACTTATGTCCCAACCCCAACGGTAAGCATTCGAGGGACAATGGCTCTTCCCCTGAGTACAACACCGGCAACGACGCGAAATTTGGTGCTGTACATGGTGAGTCCGACAATTTTTTACGCCCTGGACACCGATACGACGGGTCCTGCGATTGGCGCAATTTATAATCAGTTTTAAGCGAGAGCGCCCGTCCCTGCGGATTGAATGGATTCCATATTCAAGTGGCGCGCCGTTGAATGCAATGTTGCGAACGAGTTTTACGTGGGAAGTGACTGCGAGGCAGGCGCGCGCGGCCCGCAAGAGTTAAGTTATAATTTCACATTTTGGGGATTAGGGTTGAGACGCAACCGTATGTGCCGGAAATTTCAAACAGCCGGGAGAGAGGCGCGGTGAAACGCCTGCTCTTTTTTGTATTGCTCATGGCCCTGTTTGGTCTGGCTTCCTGCGGCTCGGCACCCGCAAGTACGGCGGTGACGTGCACCACCACGACTGCGACCTCTTCCACGAGTTCTTCCACATCCACCTGCACCGACCCGGTGACCGGTATCAGCGTCACCATTTTCCCCGCCACGGCTTCTGTGAACGTCGCAACCAGCCAGGTGTTTCAGGATTTCATCCAGGGAGGCACGAATACTCAGCCCATTTGGCAGGTGAACGGTATGGCCGGTGGAAGCGATGCTGTTGGGATAATCGATTCCCACGGACAGTACCATGCCCCGACGACAATTCCTTCTCCCAACATTGTGAGTGTGTCCGTCGCTTCGTCTGAAGACCCAAAAGTGTTCGCCACCTCCACGGTCACTATCACGCCTGCCCCGGTCGTGACGATTACTTCCCCTTCCGCTCCCGTCACGGTACCTTCCGGCACGGCAAACACCGTAAATTTCAGCGCCACGGAGACCGGCGGGACGACCAATACTATTCTTTGGTACGTGGGGCCGGTTGGCGGCCTGGGAGTATCGGGTGGGAATGCAACGTTTGGCACGATCAGTGCTAGCGGCCTCTATAGCGCGCCGCTCACGCCGCCCATCGGACAGACCGTCATCGTCACAGCCGGGGCGCAGGATTCTCCAACCTCAACCGCTACCCTGGCCGTCACTATTTCCGGATACTCCACTTCTTCCTTGCAAGGTCAGTTTGTCTTTTCGTTGTCGGGAAGCGACGCCTCAGGTCACTTCTTCAGGGCCGGCAGCTTTGTAGCGGATGGCGTTGCGGTGAATGGCAAAGGGCACCTGAATAGCGTGTTGGAAGATGTCAACAGCGCATCGCTCACGACGACAACTCCGATTTCGACGACAGGAACGTATACCGTAGGCGTGGATGGCCGGGGAACTCTGCAATTCAACGACGGACTTTCTCCCACAAATTTCGATTTCGTCCTCGTGAATGGCACTCAATTGCAGATCATCGGATTCGACGCAAGCGGCACGGCAACCGGGCAAGCGAATAAGCAGGATCCTTCAACCTTCCAGGGCGCGCCCCTTTCGGCTTTGAATGGAACCTACGTCTTTGACTTTGCCGGCGTGCATGGATCAAGCGCGCTTTCGCAGATCGGCGAATTCAGCGCCGATGGCGCGGGCAACGTTACGGACGGGTCCGTCGACATCAACGACGGCGGAACGCTCACCCAATTTCAAATTGCCGGGAGCAAAACGCCGTGCATTCCAGCGCCATCCTCCTTATCGACGTATTCGATTAGCTCGAACGGGCGCGGCACTCTGACCCTCGCTACGGTGAATGCGGCGTGCGCTCCCGGCCCATCCTTTACGCTCAACTTCTATGTGGCCACTCGTGGAGGCGCGAAATTTGTCGGCACCGACCCAGTCCTGCAGGTCGCGGGATTCACATCCCAGCAGGCTCCCATAACTGCATTTGACAACACCGCCCTCAATGGCAATTACGCGTTTATTCTGGCCGGATCGGGACTGGGGGGCACGATTGGAACGGCGGGCAGTTTTTCCGCCAATGGAGCTGGTTGCCTCACAGCCAATACCGGAGTATTGGATGAAAATGTCGGTGGCTCACCGAACACGGATCTTTCCTTTTCGCCACTGCCTTCGTCGGATCCTGTATGCCCCGGGGACGCTGGGAAATACACGGTGGCGCCGAATGGCCGCGGCACAATGACATTCGCTACGGCAAGCCGGGCCTACACATTCGTGTTTTATCTGGGCCCGGTAGGGCCCAATACAGCTGCCGTGCTTCAGGAAACCGATTCAGGCATTGCCAGCGATGGGTCGTTCGTCCAGCAGCAGGCGCTGGTGTCGATTGCGGTGACGCCGGGAAACCCATCGGTGATCGCAGGGAAGACGCAACAATTCACGGCGACGGGTACATTCAGTGACAGCTCGACCCAGGACCTGACGAACAGCGTGGTGTGGGCGTCTCAGACGACGACAGTCGCGACAATCAACTCCACCGGGCTGGCCTCGACA